>Ga0209211_10005824_pt1 | contig 18178 bp, 15 predicted proteins | sample RifGroA2_FD_183992 | JGI IMG/M metagenome (GOLD analysis project Ga0209211, IMG submission 183992) | Groundwater microbial communities from Rifle, Colorado, USA - Groundwater A2 (SPAdes) (version 2) | ecosystem: Environmental > Aquatic > Deep subsurface > Groundwater | place: Rifle, Colorado... | reverse complement strand
CTGGACAATCAGCAAGAAGTCGTAAAGTTTGCGGAAACCCTTGAGCGCGTATGTGTTGAAACTGTTGAAAACGGGAAAATGACCAAAGACCTCGCCCGTGCGGTACATCAAACTGATAACCCTGCAAGGAAAACATGGCTTTCTACAGAAGAATTTTTTGACGCTCTGGAAGAAAATTTAAAAAACGCGCGTGCGTGAATTACAAAAATTTGATTTTCGCTCTCGGTATACAATTAATCAGCTCCATGAACAGGAACACACGAGCGAGGGCGCTCTTTTTTCTTATTGCAAGCCTCTTTGCGCCGTCTGTTGCGTTTGCGCATGTTGGATATGTTATTGACCGCACGGATCAAGAGCGGGCAAAAGGCATAGATCTAGCTTTTCTTTTTACCGCGTTTCATGAATATAAAATTATTGCTCTCGTGCTCATCGCGTGCGCGGTGTTCCTTTTGCTGTGTTTTCTCGCAAGCCGCCATACAACGGCGAAGGCGTTCATCAAAAAAGTACAGATTCGCGGTTCTGGCTATGAAGAACTCATTCCATGGATGTTGCGTTTAAGCGTCGGTATTGGACTCGTTGGCGCCGGAACTTCAAAAGTTTTTATCTCGCCATCACTCAATGGATTTCCAGAATTTGCGTTTATTCAAACTTTTTTAGGATTTTTAATACTTCTTGGCTTTTTACTCTCGCCCGCACTCATCCTCGCGTTTTTTCTTTTTTTATGGGCGTTTGTGAAAACAAGCTATATGCTGGGCAACATAGACTTTTTAGCCGCATGCATGGCGATTTTTGCGCTTGCAAGTTCCCGCCCCGGGCTTGACCATCTCCTTGGCATACCATTCTTTCCAAAAATTTTATCGCTCAAAAACTATGTTCCGCTGATTTTAAGAATCGGCATCGGCGGAGCAATGATCTACCTTGCTTTTCAAGAAAAAATGTTCAACCCGCATCTTTCTGCGCTCGTTGTTGAAAAATTCCATCTCACGGATATTCTCCCAGTCTCTCCCGCGCTGTGGGTGCTTGGAACCGGTATGGTTGAGCTTGCGATTGGCGCCGCGTTTTTGCTCGGGTTGTACACGCGTTTTGTGAGCGCGTTTGCGTTTATCATGCTTTCTCTCTCATTCTTTTATTTTGGCGAAGACGTCTACGCCCACATCACGCTTTTTGCCATCCTCTCGGTGTTGTTTATCACCGGCGCAGGCAACATGAGCGCGGATACATGGAAATCAAAGGCGTAAGCAGGGATGGGTTTTTTGGGTATAGACAATAAACAGGCTATCTGTTAACGTGCTTGAGTATTTTTTTAAAAAATAACCTATGGAGTACATCGCCGATCTGCACGTTCACTCGCGCTACTCGCGGGCGACATCAAAAGCGCTCGGCATTTTTGGGCTTTTTAAAGGCTCGCGCGCAAAGGGAATTGATATTATGGGAACAGGGGATTTTACGCACCCTTTGTATTTTCAAGAGCTGAAAGAACAGTTAGTGCCTCTTGGCACAGGGCTGTACCGCCATCAAGAAGACGACCCTAAAGATCCGCGCGTGAAATTTATCCTCACGCAAGAGTTGAGCGGCATTTACAAACGCGGCGGCAAAGTGAGGAGAATTCATAATCTTGTGCTTGCGCCGTCACTTGAAATCGTTGAGGAAATCATCAAACGCCTTGAACCAATCGGGAACCTCTCTGCTGACGGACGGCCAATTCTCGGATTGGACAGCGAGGAACTTTTAAAAATCGTGCTTGATGTTTCGCCGGAATGTATGCTCATTCCAGCGCATATCTGGACGCCGTGGTTTTCTCTTTTTGGGTCAAAATCCGGCTTTGATTCAATCCAAGAATGCTTCGGCGATATGTCAAAGCATATTTACGCAATTGAGACCGGGCTTTCATCGGATCCGCTTATGAACTGGATGATTCAAGATTTAGATACTCTTGCCATTCTTTCAAACGGAGACGCACACAGCGCGCCAAACATCGCGCGGGAAGCAAACGTGTTTGAGCTTGCCGAGGCAAGCTATATGAATGTGGCGCGAGCAATCAAAAACAGCGGCACGTTCAATAAAAAGAATCTGCCGAAAGAGTATGTGAAGTACACCATTGAATTTTATCCGGAAGAAGGGAAGTACCATTTTGATGGACACCGGGAATGTAATGTCTCTCTTCATCCGCAAGAAACAAAAAAATACCAGGGCGTTTGCCCTGTGTGTAAAAGAAGCGTTACCATTGGCGTGTTGAATAGGGTGCATGAGCTTGCCGGGCGGTCTGAAGCAGAAGCGCGGGAGTTTGGAAGAATGTATAAATCAGAATATAAAAGCATGGTGCCGCTTGCTGAAATTATCGCTGACGCGTACGGCGTTTCAAAAACTTCAAAAAAAGTTATACAAACTTACGACGCACTGCTTAACAGCGCTGAAACTGAACTTGCGCTTTTGTTAAAACTGCCGCTTGATAACATCGCGGCGTTCGCCGAAAAAGAAATTGTGCAAGGCATAAAGCGTATGCGAAACGGCGACATTACGATATGTCCCGGTTTTGACGGCGTGTACGGAAAAGTATCGATTTTTAAAGAGAGCGAAAGAAACGGGAAAGCCGTGCGGCAACAAAAACTTTTTTGAAAACTATGCGTGCGTGCGCTGTAGGGGCGTAGCATGCTACGCCCCTATTCGAAATACCTATACTCTTTAACGCAAAACCCGCTTCTATAAGCGGGTTTTTATTTGTTTATTTTTTTTTCTTTTTTTCCTTTTTTTTCTTTTTGTCACCCTTGAGGGGCGTTGTACCACCTTTTCTCTTTTTATTACCAGCTCTTACTTTTGTAGCCATATTTTTTCACCTCCTTTCAATTATGGGATAAGAGCGAAAAGTTTTTTGTGTTTTCGAAAATTCGCTCTTTGGTTGTTTAGAAAGTGGTGCGCATTATTTACCTTAATTTACATTGAAGTAAAAACGCGCCTTCCTAAATTTTTATAAACTATAGTTGCGATGTTGAAAATTTTTTTCATCACAAACTATTTTTACTGCTTTAAGTATATCTTTTATTTTTCATTGCAACAATATATTTTTAAAAAATTTGTGGATAACTATTCACCGCGCGTCAAAAAAAATTTACGACACAAATATTGTGACAAGAACGATGCCAATGAAGATGAGCAGAGCGCCAAAAAATATGTTCCAAAATTTCGCATAGCTTTTTATAAATGTTCCGTTATGCTCAATTGATTGTAAAGTAACTGATTGCACGGCAGATCTGAAAAACCATCCGCGCGCAATCACGTGTTCGCCGATGAGTTGTTTTACTTTCTTCCACGCAAAGAGCAGGTTGCCAATGAGCGGAACGCCTGATTGATAATCAAGATACATAAGGCCTGTTTCATCCTGCAACATCACGTCTTCTGAAAAAACATATCCCGAAACGCCGCGGCCGATAACCGATCCGCGGATTGCCATAGGCGTGCCGCGCACCGGCGTTGCATAAAGATTGCTCATCAGCGCAAGCGCGTTTGTGTCTGGCGCGTTCACCGCGGAAGGATAGCGGTACAGCGCTTTTATAATAATGCTCATGCCAAGGAGCGGGAAAAAGAGCATCACTATTAAGAGCGCAATGCTACTGAACGCACTGGCTGTTTCTGTGTTAAAATAAACAACCCCGAGAGCAAGCACTCCGGCCGCAGCAATAGAATTTGGCAGGTAAGCCATGAATATCCCGGAGAAAAAATTATTCCAAAGCTTTTTTTTGTCAACGATGTTGTCTTGGAGCAGGTGGCCAATCTGGAACAGTTCTTGCTTGCCGATCTTTTTTGCAATGCGGTCAAGCCTTTCAAGACGTTTTCCTGTCAAAGGGTGCGTTGAACCGAGTTCCGCAAGTTTTGCCCATGGGCTTACAAAATCGTACAGGAGAACGCGGCCAATTTTTTGCGTGTCCATGTTCGTTGCCATTGCCGCAAGCCCAACCCCTTTTGATGCCTTTATCCCCATAATCCCGAGCGTTTGGGTGCTTTTAATCAGCCGGTCTGATCGCTTTGTATCTCCCGTCGCGATCATGCCGTATGCAATTTTAATGAGCGCGTTTGAAAGCGCGTGCGGATTGCCGGTCGCGCGCGCGGAAAATTCATCCGCAAATGTTTCGCGAATGCGGCTTAAGTAAAGCACGATATAGTATCCAATCCAATAAAAAATATATGACACCGCCCCAATAATCGCGAGCGCTCCGCCTTTGTCTTTTCCTTTTTTTCCCTTCTGTCTAAAAAGCACTTGCGAGAGTTCATATAAGAGCTGAATAATGGTGTTTGCAATCGCCATGACAATGAAATCGCGGTGCACAATGTGGCCAAGTTCGTGTGCGGTAACTGCTTCAAGCTCTTCTTGCGAGAGATAGGTGAACAGCCCTTTTGCAAGAATGATGCGCGCGTTGAACGCGCCGGATCCGTACGTAAAGGCGGTCGGGTTTTGATCGTCAATGATGCCCATTTTGGGAAAGCGTATTTTATTGTCACGCGCAACTGTTGCGATAAACGCTTCCAGCGCCGGATACTCTTTCTGAAATTCTTCCCGCGAGAGAAATTTCATTTTATAAAACAGCTTTTGAATAAAATCTGTGATATGCGGCCCAATAAGCCAAATGAGCACATTTATTCCAATAGTTAAACCAAAAAGCCACGCCGCGTTGATGACCTCAAGAAAATACATGACTGCAAAGAGAACCGCAAAGAGAAAGCCAAATAAGAGGGCGAGAGTGTAAAACGACGCAAGTGCGAGTTTTGTTGGCATACAAAGTAGATACCGTTTTCAAAGAACAGAAAGATTTTTGGAAACAGCAGGATAATTTATATAAATTTTTTAATAAACGCGTAGCTCTTTTTAAAAAGCGCTTCTTCGGCGCCGCGCTCGTCAAAGTTGTGCCCTGCGCCTTTAATAACGGCAAACTCTTTGGGCTTGTTGGCGTGTTTGAAATATTCTTTTCCTGCCGTTACATATTTCCAGTTTCCGGCGCATATTATTTTTACAGGAACGGTAATTTTTTTAATCGCGTCTTTCGGCGAGGGGAATCGTTTCCATTCTGAAATCATTTTTTTGCTCATGAGGCTTGCAACGCCCCATTTGATAATATAGGCATTGAGGCCGTGATGAAACACAAAATCCTCGCGGCGGCGTTCCGCATTGCTCACTGTTGAATCCCATAACAGCACGCCGCTTATATGCTTTAATATTGCGTGCATAATCACAGGTCCCCCGAGGCTATGGCCAACAACAACCATTTTTTTATAGGAATTTTGAAAGCGCTCAATCACCGATGTTAAATCTTTTGTGTGGGTTGAAATACCGCAATTTTGAAGTTTCCTTCCGCCCTTCGCGCTGGTGTACAAATCAAAACGGAATGTGTCAACGCCGTGGGCGGTGAAAAATTTCGCCCCGTTGAAGAAAATGTGCTCGTTTTGGCTTCCGGTGAGCCCGTGCACAAAAATAATCAACACGCTTGATTTTTTCTTTGCTTTATCAAGCGTGCCGTAAATAATGTGCTTGTCGGTTGTGTTGATTTGCATGTATGTTTGCATGAAAGTAATGTACATGTTCCGTGCAATTTTCAGGACGCAGATTTCATAACGGCTTCATACACGGCTGTTTCTCCTATATAAAAATTTTTTGTGCGTATTTTTTGCACAAAAGACGAGATTTTGTTTTAGACGATCCTCGATGAATGCTCATGCTTTCAAGAGCGGAGATCTGTTAAACAACCATAATCCACCCCTTCATCCGTTCAATGTTTCCCGCTTTGTCTAAAATATAGTCGCCGTAGTCCTGCACTTTTTTATAGATGCCGCCGTGTACGCGCACGCGGTATTCATGGGAGAAAGGTTTTTCACTGATCATACTTTCACGAAGAAGTTTTTCAAAGGCAGGGTAATCCTCCCTGTGTATAATTTCAAACCATTGCCCGCTTAAATCTTCGGGTTTATAGCCAAGCACGGCGATGGTATCGCCGCTCCACTGCGCCTCTCCCCCCGGCACCCAATCGTAAAAAATTTTTAGCCCCTTTGAATTCACTGGCATAGTATCAATTAGCATAGCGCACGGGAGAGCGGGAATGCAAGAGGCCGTATCCGGCCACATACGTATGACATAAGGCAAGGAAGCTATTGCAAAAATCCTGTTGGTGGACCCGGGGAGATTCGAACTCCCGACCTCTGCAATGCGAATGCAGCGCTCTAGCCAACTGAGCTACGGGCCCATGAATTTAAAAATCTGGTGCTCTCGCCAGGAATTGAACCTGGATTGAGGACTTAGGAGATCCCTGTTCTATCCTTTTGAACTACGAGAGCATGTCAGTGTACATACGAACAAAAGGTGACTACATCCGCGTTCCCAACAGCGCGGTAAGTAGATTTGCCGCGATGCGCTCAAACATGCCGCTTTGAGCGTCGTATATGGCGAGGACAATAATAAGAAGAATAATGCAACTGCTCAAAATGACTGTTTTTACAATGTCCTTTCTAAACAATTTTTCTCTTTCGTTATGCATATAAACTAAGTTAAATCATTTGAAATAGTACCTGAAATAATTTAGAAGGGCAATATCTTTTATAAAAACAATAACCCCGCATGATGAGCGAGGTTACACAGCATTAACATCTTTAATGTGACAGATAGTCCAAAAGCGCAAGAAGCGCTTCCTGGTGAAGAGCCATCATCCATCTCTTTACTTCCCCCTTCGTTTAACGGAAGGTGTGAAGAAAGCGAAGTCAACCTATGTGTGATGCGAAGAAACAGCCATATACGGTACACTACCAATCGCCCCAAAGGGCGCGGTAATCCACCTTCAAAGACTGTTTTTTCCATCTCAATCTCCTTAGAAAGGAGGTGATCCATCCACAGCTTCCGCTACGGATGCCTTGTTACGACTTCGTCCCTGTTACTGGTCTTACCTTCTCCGCCGTAAGGCGGATTCGGGTACTACCAGCTCCCTTGACGTGACGGGCGGTGTGTACAAGACCCGAGAACGTATTCACCGTGACGAGTTGATTCACGGTTACTAGCGATTCCGGCTTCATGGGGTCGAGTTGCAGACCCCAATCCGAACTAGGGATGGATTTTTAGGATTAGCTGAACCTTACGGTTTCGCGACCCATTGTTCCATCCATTGTAGCACGTGTGTAGCCCAAGGCGTAAGAGCCATGCTGATTTGACGTCATCCCCACCTTCCTCCCCGTTGACCGGGGCAGTTTCTTATGAAATATACAACATAAGATGAGGGTTGCGCTCGTTACCCGACTTAACGGTACACCTCACGGCACGAGCTGACGACAACCATGCAGCACCTGTGTAGCACCCTCGAAGGCTTCCGACTTTCACCGGAATGCAGCTACATGTCAAGCCTTGGTAAGGTTTCTCGCTTATCGTCGAATTGAACCACATGCTCCACCGCTTGTGCGGGTCCCCGTCAATTCCTTTGAGTTTTAGCCTTGCGGCCGTACTTCCCAGGCGGGATGCTTAACGTGTTAACTTTTTTTGAAGCGGCACTGACAGGGTCGATACTGCCAATACCTAGCATCCATCGTTTACGGCGTGGACTACTGGGGTATCTAATCCCATTCGCTCCCCACGCTTTCGTCCATGAGTGTCAGAACTGTTCCAGCAAGCTGCTTTCGCATTTGGTGTTCTACCTGATATGAACGCATTTTACTGCTACACCAGGCATTCCACTTGCCTCTCCCAGCCTCTAGTTATGCAGTATCAAGCGCCGAACAGAAGTTGAGCTTCTGGCTTTTACGCCTGACTTACAAAACCACCTGCGGACGCTTTACGCCCAGTAAATTCGGATAACGCTTGAGGTCTCTGTATTACCGCTGCTGCTGGCACAGAGTTAGCAACCTCTTATTCATCAGGTACCCTCAAATCCGACGAGGTCGGTTTGTTCCCTAATAAAAGCCGTTTACAACCCGAAGGCCTTCTTCCGGCACGCGGCATAGCTCCATCAGGCTTTCGCCCATTGTGGAAGATTCTTGACTGCAGCCTCCCGTAGGAGTCTGGGCAGTGTCTCAGTCCCAGTGAGGCGGGTCGTGCTCTCACACCCGCTACCCGTCGTAGCCTTGGTAGGCCATTACCCTACCAACAAGCTGATGGGCCATAGGCTCTTCCTTCTCCGCCGGAGCTTTCTTCCGCCCGCCTTTGCGGATGGAAGATATCGGGTATTATTCCACCTTTCGGCAGATTATGCCCGTGAGAAGGGGAGATTACCAATGTGTTACGCACCCGTTTGCCTCCCAATCTTGCGATCGGGATTGACTTGCATGCCTAAAACTTGCCGCCAGCGTTCATCCTGAGCCAGGATCAAACTCTCAATAGTTTGTTGGTGACTTTTCCTTATTAAGTCAATAAGAAGGTAGCCACGAGACCTGTAATTTCATTGAATTTTATTGACGTTGACTCACCTATCTATCACATTAAAAATGTCAATTGACATGCTGATTGTCTGTATTCTATTTTCAAAGAGCTAAAAAACGCCAGCACCCCAGCACTCTCGTGTCATTCTTGCTTAAAGCATACTATATAAAATAACATTTTATGTCAATGTCTTTGGGCTGTGAACAGGAAGTGGATAATACGCTTCAGATATTAAATGCCGCCGGGCAAAATTTATTGAGCGGGCAGGTTGCACAGAAGGGCTTGCGGGCGGTACAGGTTTTCCGCCCATGGGCAATCAGCAGATGAGAAATTGCAAGCCAGTTTTTTTTGGGAATACGCGCCATGATATCCTGCTCTATTTTTACCGGATTTTTTTCGCGCGTCCAGCCAAGCCTGCCCGCGATGCGCGAAACGTGCGTGTCAACAACAACGCCCTGAACTATGCCGAATGCATTTCCTAAAACAACATTTGCGGTTTTTCTTGCCACGCCGGACAATTGCAACAACTCATCCATCGTATGCGGCACAGCGCCGTTAAATTTTTCTAAAACTATCCGCGCCGATTGCTGAATTGCCTTTGCTTTGTTTTTATAAAAACCTGTAGAGAAAACAGCCAGTTCAATATCTTTGATATCAGCCTTGGCGTATGCTGAAACCGAAGGGAATTTTTGGAAAAGCTCGCGGGTAACTTTATTTACGCGTTCATCCGTGCACTGCGCCGAAAGAATTGTTGCCGCGAGCAGTTCCAAAGGAGTTTTAAAATCGAGAGAGCAATGCGCGTTTGGGTACGTTTTTTTCAGTATCTGAATTATTTGTTTTGTAAACATGTTTGCATTTGTCAATTAAGCGAATGTTCTTTATTATAGAAGAAGTGAAAAACAATGTAAAAAAAAGTATACCCTCTTTTGCCCAAAGCCTTACAACACGGCTTTGCTTTTTAATTATTCTTGCAAGTTTTTTCGGCGCATTATCCGGGCAGGTCGTGTATGCGTATGAATTTAATCCAAATAATATCATATCTGATAGCGAATTGTTTGATAAAGACAGCATGACGCTTGCCGAGATTCAAAATTTTTTGGAACGATACGAGAGCCTGCTTGCAGACTATAGAACAACAGACGTGGACGGGTCACAAAAATTTGCCGCGGAAATTATTTACGGCGCGGCACAACGCAATAACGTGAGTCCAAAATTTATCCTTGCCAAGCTTGATCACGAACAGGCGCTCATACGGAAACACAAATTCATTTCGGACGCATCCTTTGAGCGGGCGCTCAAGTGGGCAACCGGCTTCTCTGCGTGCGATAGTTGCGCGTTGAGCATAAGCAGTAAATACGCTGGCTTTGCCAACCAGGTAGAGGCGCTCGCATCGGTACAGCATGATTATATCCGCAAGTCTGCCAGCTTTGGCATTCAGGTTGGGAGGCCTTTTGTTACAAAAGACGGAATTACCGTAACTCCTGAAAACAACGCAACACGAAATTTGTTTATTTATACGCCGTGGCACGGCGGCAAAGACGGCATTGGCGGAAATTCTTTTTTTGGAAGGCTGTGGTACAAATATTTTGGAAAGAAAAAGTACCCGGACGGAATTGTCTTGCGCGACAGCTCGAGCGGCTTATGGATGGTGAAAGATGGGGAGCGGCGTAAATACGCCTCCCGTGCAAGCTTTCTTGCAAACCACGCGCTAGAAGAGGCAGTGCAAGTTTCCGACAAAGATTTAAATGAATATCCAATCGGGCCCGAAATAAAATTTTTTAACTATGCGCTGATTCAAACGCCAAATAACAGAAAGTACTTAGTTGTTGATGAAGAAATTCGCCCGATCAAAGACGACGAAACATTTCGTATGCTTGGCTTTAACCCTGAAGAAGTACTACAAGTAAGTGAAAGCGATCTGGCGGGATATGACGTAGGCTATCCGATTGGGCCTCAAGCGCTTTTTCCCGCAAGCGCCTTAGTAAAAGCAAAAGGGAGCGCTGACCTGTTTTTTGTGCAAGACGGAAGAAAGCGGCATATTCCGGACGAGAGTATTTATAAGGTGAACTTCAGCAGACAGTCTCCCGTTGAAGTTGAAAAAAGCCTGCTTGATAAAATGGTTGAAGACCACCCCGTTTTTTTTAAAAATGGCGCGCTTGTAAAATCTCTTTCAGGGCAAGCCTATATTATATCAAACGGCATGAAGCTTCCCATCCAAAGCGAGGAGGATATTACCGGCCTTTTGGGGAAAGACAAGCTCCTGCTCTTTACAGTCGTATCTCAATCTTCTTTGGATTTACATGAAACAGGAGACCCAATCGTGTATATTAACCCAGTTGCAAAAGTGAGTACTGCACCGCCTGCGGTTGATCCTTCAACACTCTATGTTGCAATTTGGCAGGCAACAAAAGCGCAAAAAACCGTACTTGAAGGAACCGCGGCAGAATTTTCGTTCTCGTTCTTAAATGCAGGGTCGTCGCAATGGAAGAAAGAGGACGTGCGTTTAAAAATTACAGATTCAAAAGGAAATAAACTGCCGTTAAAGGGAGCAGACTGGACGGACGATTTTGGGAATATTCAGCTTGCGCGGGACGTTTCCCCAAACGAGATATATGAGTTTAAGTTTACGCTTGCGGGAAGCGCTGTTGGCGCATACGCTGTGCGCGCTCATATTGAGTATGCAAACCAGAAGATGCGGGGGGGAGGGGTAGAGCTGAATGTTGAGGTTGTGCCGGCGGATTACAGCGCACGCATTGCATCAGATAATTTTAAAATTGCGGCGCGAAACAAGTGGAATGTTATCCCTGTGAAAATTACTATTAAAAATACGGGCAAAAAAGCATGGACGAGGAAAAAAACAGCGCTTAAAGTGCTTTCTGTTTCAGGGGGAGGGAGCGATTTTTACGATGCAAACGATTGGGTAAGTAAAGACATTGCGGCCGTGTCTTTAACGCCGCGCACTGAACTGATACAGCCGGGAGCAGAAGCAGTGTATGAATTCACGCTGAAAGTGAGGGGCGCGCGTGCGGGCGTGTACACCTACGTGCTTCAGCTTGCGATGAAAGATAAAAACGACCACGTGGTATTTTTAAACGGCGCGGCATCGCTTGCAAAGTTCATACGAATTGATGATTAACGTGTTCTATGCTCTATAACAGAAAATTATCAAGCCGCATTGTAGCGAGCGCCGCGCAAGCACTTTTTTGGAAAAGGTTTAACGAATGGCGCAGGAGAAAAAGATATTATCTGACCAAAGCAGAAATAAGAGCCATGAAGAAAGCTGGGCATTGGGGAATATGGCGTTACCATAAACCCGTTTATGAGAAACGATTGAGAGACTTTCTTGCGTTTTGCGCCAAGCGAGGCTGGTTCGGCAGATATTATTTGAATCGTTTTGGGCAGAATCAGCTGAAAGTTGCGCGAGAGCTAAGCGCTCTCATCAATGCAAAAGCGCAGAGAACGGCTCCGGCTCCCGCCTTCAAGCCGTTTGAAGTCGCGCGGTTAAAACGGATTGATTTGATGCGGAGGCGCATAGAGTCTTTACAGAGAGGGGAAGAGCCGGACGCGTTAAAACGGCTGGAAGAAGTGCGGCTTTCTCGTCTTCCCGAGCCTGTTCGCAAGCGCGAGGAACTGCTTGCCCGTTTACGGGAGCAGAGCACTGCTGATGCGCCAAACATGCACACAGTTCCCATTGCCCCTTCACTGCCGCAAATAAGCAGTTTGTACTGAAAAAGATTTGACTATATTTTTTTTTATGGTAATTTCACTTTAATGGCATTATTTATTATTTAAGGTACGGTTTTCCGGTTCTCATGCGCAAAAATGTTGCCTGCTGTTACTGGGAAATTTGTATTCATCACCATGCTTAATAAAACGGTTAAAAATAAGATCATTACAAAGTTCAAGACTCACGAAACGGATACCGGTTCAAGCGAGGTGCAAATAGCAATTTTAACCCATGAAGTTAATGAGCTTTCAAAACATTTAAAAACGCACCGCAAGGATTTTTCTTCGCGCCGAGGACTCATTAAAAAAGTAAGCCAGCGAAGACGGCTCCTGCATTATTTAGAACGGGAAAATAAAGCGAGTTTTGAAAAGATCATTCAAGAACTCAAAATTCGGTATAAAAACAAGATGCCCGCGATTTTGAAAGAAGAAAACGATGTCCGAGAAGAGGAAAGTGTTGATACACACTCTGATGAAGAAGAAACAACAGAGTAAGCGAAGCGTATTATATTTATAATGAAATAGAAATGATTAAACATAAAAATCAGCGGGTAGGCGTATTTGTGGACGTGCAAAATATGTACTACTCCGCAAAAAATCTTTTTGACGCAAAAGTTGATTTTGGAGCTATTTTGAAAGACGCCGTATCCGGGAGAATGCTTATTCGCGCAACTTCGTATGTGATCAAAGCGCTTGAGACGGCAGAGGAGATCAAATTTTATTCAGCGCTTGACAAGCAAGGCTTTGAGGTAAAAATAAAAGATCTCCAATATTTTCAAGACGGCACGAAAAAAGGGGACTGGGATGTTGGCATTACGATTGACGCGATTAAAATGTCGCGCCAGCTTGATGTGGTGGTGTTTGTTACAGGAGATGGTGATTTTGTTCCGGCGGTAGAATATCTGCAGTATCACGGCCTGTTGGTAGAAGTTATGGGCTTTGGAGAAACCACGAATGCGCACTTGAAAGAAATTGCGGACGAATATACGGATTTAAGCAGAAGCAAAGGACAGTTTTTAATTGCCGGAGGGAACAAAGCAAAAAGATAGCAAAAAAATTACGAGGAGGAGTTTTCAAAAATTCTATTGGTAGAGGATATTTATTTAATTGATTTTTTACTATCGCCTGTATATCGCAATTTTGTGTAAAGACAGATAGACTAATCAAAACATAGGTTCCAAAAATACTTTTTGAGTATGGTGAGAGCGTATGCATTAGTCTGTAGTTTCTACACAAAAATGTGGTTTGTCGGGCGCTCAAAATGAAAGTATGTCTGAAGTGAAAACATGGGAGATGGATTTTGGAGGGAGAAAGCTCATAGTTCAAACTGGAAAGTTAGCTCTCCAGGCAAACGCCTCGGTAACGGTGCAGTATGAAGATACGGTGGTGCTTGCAACTGTGGTCATGTCGCCGGAGGCGCGCGAAGGAACTGATTTTTTCCCGCTTATGGTTGAGTACGAAGAAAAAATGTACGCCTCCGGGAGAATTAAGGGATCGCGCTTTATCAAGCGCGAGGGAAGGCCGTCTGATCAGGCGGTGTTAACATCGCGGCTTGTTGACCGGGCACTCCGTCCTTTATTTGATAAAAAAATGAAAAACGACGTGCAAATAATCGCAAGTGTGCTTTCGTTTGATGAAAAAAATGATCCGGATGTCCCCGCTCTGATTGCAGGCTCTATCGCGCTTTCTCTTTCGCAGATTCCATGGAGCGGACCAATTGCCTCATGCTCTGTTGGAATTATTGATGATCAATTTGTGCTGAACCCAACGTATGATGAGACAGAAAAAAGTTACATGGAGCTGACTGTTGCCGGAAACGGAGAAAGCGTTATTATGCTTGAAGCAGGCGCGCGTGAAGTTACTGAAGAGAAAATGTATTCTGCGATAGAATTTGCAAACACGCATCTTCAAAAGGTAGTGCGCTTTATTTCAGAGATTGCATCGGAGATGAAGCCTGAAAAAGTGAATCTGCCTCACACAGAGGTTCTCCTTGCAGATGAATCCGCTGGCGACGAGGACAAAACTTCTCTTGATGAAGTGCGTGCACAAAGCAGAGCATTTCTCAAAGATCATGCGCACAGCTTTATTTTTGATTCTCCAAAGGCAACAAAACGTGAACGTGGCGATCTTCTCGTTGCGTTTTCAAAGGTGCTGGATGCGTATTTAGTTGAGAAACTGGTAGGAAAAGAAAAGCGCAAAATTGCGCTTATGGAGGTAAAACCCTTTGTTGAAGCGGAGGTTACCCGCGCTATTATTGAAGAGGGAAAACGAGTTGACGGACGGGCGACAGATGCGATTCGTCCGCTTTCAGCAGAAGTAAGCCTTTTACCGCGTACGCATGGGTCAGGCTTATTCAGCCGCGGCGAAACGCAGGTGCTCTCGGTTGTAACGCTCGGATCCCCGGGTGATCAGCAAATCGTTGACGGCATGGAAATCAACGAAAAAAAGCGCTACATGCATCATTACAATTTTCCGCCCTTTAGCGTTGGCGAAGCACGCCCTCTTCGTGGCCCTGGAAGAAGAGAAATTGGACACGGCGCCCTTGCAGAGCGAGCGCTCTTGCCCGTTTTGCCAGACCAAAAAGATTTTCCCTACACAATCCGCGTGGTATCTGAAGTATTAAGTTCCAACGGATCGTCGTCCATGGCATCGGTATGCGGATCATCTTTGGCGCTTATGGACGCCGCTGTGCCAATTAAAAAACCAGTTGCCGGCATTGCGATGGGGCTTGCGTCAAATCAGTCTGGGGCATGGAAAGTGATCACTGATTTACAGGATCTTGAAGACGGCGAGGGGGGCATGGACTTTAAAATTGCCGGCACAAGGGACGGAATCACCGCGATTCAGCTTGATACAAAAACAGACGGCCTTTCCATGGAGTTAATTCAGCAAACATTCTTGCAGGCGCATGATGCGCGTTTACAAATTTTAGACGTATTACAGCATGCAATCCAATCTCCGCGTTTAGATCTGTCGCCGTATGCGCCGCGCATTATCAGCTTCAAAATTGATCCTGCCAAAATCGGGTTAGTGATTGGCCCTGGAGGAAAAATTATCAATGAAATCATTGCAAAAACAGGCGTGCAGATTGATATTGAGTCAGACGGCAGCGTACTTATTACATCCGCGGCAGAGCAAGGCGCGCAAGAGGCACGGACCATAATTATAAACATGACGCGCGAAATTAAGGTAGGAGAGGAATTTGTTGGGAAAGTAGTTCGGGTTGAAGATTTTGGCGCGTTCGTTGAGCTTGTCCCGGGAAAAGACGGCATGGTGCACATATCCAGAATTTCAGACCAGCGCATTGACAATATTAACGCCCACGTTCGCCTGGGGGATACATTAAACGTAAAGGTATTTGAAATTGATGAACGCAACCGCATAAACCTGTGCATCATCGGCGTAAATGGATGCGGGCAGGAGGGGCATGCAGTCCGTCAGCCGAGGCAAGAAGACTCGCGGAGGCAGGGCGGCGGCGGGTATCGCAGGCAAGGGGATTTTCAGGGTGGAGCGCGTGGAAACAATGATCGCATAGGGGCAAGGACGAGGGGACATAGCCGTTACTCAATGTAATGAATTTTTTTTAGACGGCATCACCGCTGAGTCCCTCCGAAAATTCACTTTTTAGTGAATTTTCGGAAGGCTGGAACTGAAGCGTACTCATGGCAACAAGAAACTATCTCGTACTTTTTGGCGCTCTCTTTACACTGCTTGTAATGGGGTTCGTGGTATTTTATGTTTGGAAAACTCAAGAAACGTTGAATCTTTTACAGTATGTTCCCGGCTCCGCAACGCGTGTTGTCTATTTTAACCCGCACACCGTATGGGGCTCTTTCTCAACAGAAAAAGGTCAGATCATAAAAGAAATCAACCCTGATTTTTTTCTTGAACAAACCTCGCCACTTCAGAGCTTCATGCGTGCCAATGCCCAAGAAATTGTTTTTTTTTATACTCCCTTATCTTCCCAATCTCCGGGAGTGATCATCAAAACAAACATGCCTGAAGAGTTGTTGCCCCCACAAGGCTTCGCGTTCCAGTTTGAATTTGGCACAAGCGCTGTATATAAACGGAGGCGTGCGCACACGCGCACGAAGGATGGGGCGGAAAATGCGCCATCCGAGTATTATGCCTATTTGCCAAAGCAAAAAATCGTTATAAAATCTTTTCGCCTGCAAGAATTGCTGGAGATGGTAAACAAGCCAGTTCGTAAAGACCCAGAATATTCAAAACTTCTTAAGAGTGAAATTTTTCGGTATGGCGTTAAAAACTTTGGAAGTTTTCAAAGCGTATTTGGCGCGCCAAACACGCTCTCTGCGCAGGATAACACCCTTCGTTATGTACGGATATTTATGCGTTCGCCGGACTCTATGCAATTTTATAGAGGAGATGATCCGCATTTTTCGCATCAAAGCATTGATCGCGTGCGGCGTGTAGACGTACCAAAAAATCTTGTGCTTTGGGCGCAAAGCCCGAATGCGTTGCCGCTGTTATACATGCTCCTTGTGCAAAAGGATCACGAGCTTGAACAGTTTACGATAAAGCAAGTTCAAGAGCTATTTGGCCGCCTCGGCATGGTACAAGAGCTCTCTGTATTTAAAAACGATGAACCATTCTCGTCATTCCATTATGTTGTTCGTCTTGAAACTGTTCAAAACAGTTCAGAGGAGATAGAGCGTCAGATGAGTTCGTTTTTAGGCAACATGTTTATATTTGAGCAGGAAGCCACTCTGAAAGGCGGGCTTGAGGTGGTTGAATTGCATGCGGCTGAAGAAGCGTTTATGTGGCGCGAGGAGCAAGTGAGCCAAGGGCATATACGCTTTGTGCGCGTTGAAGGCGCAGAATTGGCATATCTGAAGCAGGGATCATCACTTTGGCTAAGCGATTCTTCAGCGTTTTTAAAAACGGCTTTAAGCGTGCGTAATGAGTTTTTAAGCGCCACCGCCACCACGGACGACAAAACACCCATACAAAGCATTCTCTTTATTTCGACACATTACGCACAAGAACTCGCCCCCGATTTTAAAGGGTTAGCGCATTTTCAACACGTTTTTATGTGGGAAAATCAAATCGGTGAACTCTTTGGGGTTATACGTAACTAATGTGGATAAAATGTTGACATATAATAATTATATATACTGATTTAAAGAAATTTTTCCCAAAAAACAGTCTCTGATTGAGCAGTATCACAAACCATTTTAAAAGTCAATTACAATTTTTGCTTTATTTTCAATCAAAAACACCTATTGCATATAGTTGACCGAGCGTAGTATCTGTGCTATAATTCTCTACATCAATGTAAAGAAATAAAGTCTGCCAGCGAGATATGAAAGAGTGAATAGGCACCTTGACAACAAAAAAACGAAATAGGATAATAATAGATATAGAGGGAATACTCATCTGCATAACGTGAAAGAGAGGAGTTCTATTTTTTAGAACGATTCTTAAGCTCCGTATTGTGCAGAGGGGTATTCCCTACTATCGCATCGCCGTATTCTCAAAAAGAAAATGGCATAGCAATCTTGAAACCACCAAGATTCAAAATAAAGATAAAAAATAAAAAATTAAAAAGTAAGGACAAAAAAGAATAAAAAATCAATCTATAAAAACGGTAATAGCACAAACTCAAACAAAAAAACGAGTGATGTGCAGTTACCACGCGATGGTAGAGAAACGCTTTTGAAGTGGAACAAAAGCACATGGTCAAGTAGACCAATCGATGTAAATGCCAAAATTTTGGCGTTCGCACCGTGGTCTAACGGCCACCAAAGGGCGCGAACAGCCAATAATTATTAAAAAATTGGGCGTTGTACGCGCCTTTTACATTTGGCGAATGTGCGGCATATTATTTTGAATTTTTTAAAAGCCATGCTAAACTCAAGGAAATTCATGACATTTATTTATGTATCTACCCCGTGGGGCGGAGTTCAATCTTTTTAAATACATACTGTATATGAATCAGGTTCTTTTAGATCAGTTGCGGCAAAAATTGCTCACAGAGCTTGAAGAAATTACTTCAATTCTGAAGGAGCGTGCGGATAAAGATGCCGCAATTTCGGGCAACTACATCGCAAA
>Ga0209211_10005823_pt1 | contig 18178 bp, 16 predicted proteins | sample RifGroA2_FD_183992 | JGI IMG/M metagenome (GOLD analysis project Ga0209211, IMG submission 183992) | Groundwater microbial communities from Rifle, Colorado, USA - Groundwater A2 (SPAdes) (version 2) | ecosystem: Environmental > Aquatic > Deep subsurface > Groundwater | place: Rifle, Colorado... | reverse complement strand
CGTGAGCTGCAGTTCCTTACAAATCTCTTCGCTGGAGAGCTCCAGCCACTCGCGCATCAAGAAGAGGCGACCCTGTACCGCAGGCAACTTGTTGGTGCAGGCCTCCAGAATGTCGAAAAACTGGCGGCGGCTCGCGTCCTGCTCCGGGTTGCCCCACTCGGAGGGCGTCTGGCTGAAGTGGCCGTCGGGTTGGAACGCCATCAGGTCCAGCGGGTCCACGTGGTTGTCGGGGCTGGCATCCAGGGTGGTGGCTTCGCGGCTGTGGTGGCGCAGGGCGTCAATGATCTTGTGTTTGAGAATGCCGACCAGCCAGGTCCTGAGCTGGGAGCGGCTGTCAAACGCCTGCGGCTTGGCGATGGCTGCCAGCACCGTCTCAGAGACGGCGTCCTCGGCCCAGGCCTCGTTGCGCAATTGCAGGCGTGCAAATTTGAGGAGGTAATCACGGAGGTCGGCGACCTGCTGTTCAAAACTGGGCATGGGAGGGGATGCGGGTTGGTGTGGGCGCAGTGTACGGTTGCACGGTGGCGCGCCACTTGCAGGCAAGGGAAAACCCGTGTGTAGGTGCGATCCACAGCGCTTACTGTAAGAAATGCAGACCCTGCCGGACTAACCCTCAACCAGCGTTCTGGCGCAATCCCGTGCCAAGCCCATCTGGTTGTTTTCTTTCCAACCTAGGAGTTTTCTCATGAACCAACGTGCCCTGATTGCCGCCACCGCTGCCAGCCTGATGACCTTGGCCCTGGCTTCTGCCCCCGTGGCCGCCCAAGAGAAAGAAAAATGCTTTGGTATTGCCAAGGCCGGACAAAACGACTGTGCCAACCTCTCTGGCAGCCACTCCTGTGCGGGCCAGTCCAAGGTAGACATGGACAAGGGGGAATGGAAGTACGTCGCCAAAGGCACGTGCAAGGACATGAAGGGCCTGTCCATGGACGACGCCAAGAAGATGAAGAGCTGATCGCCTTGCCCATGACCGCTACCCACCCCGCGATGCCTGTGCCCGCACGGTGTGCCGAGGTGGGCATTGGGTGGCGGCACCCCCATTACGCGGAGCTGCTGGAGCGGCAGCCCGCATTGGACTTTCTGGAAGTCCATTCCGAGAACTTTTTTGGCAACGGTGGTGCCGCACTGGCTGTGCTGATGCAGGCCCGGGCGCAGTACCCCATCAGCCTGCATGGCGTGGGCCTGTCGCTGGGCTCGGCGGTGGGGCTGGACCCCTGGCACCTGGACCAACTGGCCCGTTTGGTGCAGCGCGTGGACCCGGTGCGGGTGAGTGACCATGCCTGCTTTGCCCGCGGCACGCTGGGTGCGCAAATCGTGCACGGCTCGGACCTGTTGCCCATCCCTTTTTCTGACGAAGCCTTGGACGTGTTGTGCCGCCATGTGCAGCAGGTGCAGGACCGCTTGCAGCGCCGCTTGATGGTGGAAAACCTGTCGGCCTATGTGCGATGGAACAGCGCAAACGCACAGGACGGGTCGGAAACCGATTTTTTGACCACCTTGGCCCAGCGCACCGGTTGTTTGCTGTTGGTGGATGTGAACAATATCTATGTGAATGCGTGCAATGCCCAGTTGGCTGGCCACCTGGGCGATCCGCTGCAGGCCTGCCGTGATTGGCTGGACGCCATCCCGCCCGCGGCGGTGGGCGAGTTGCATGTGGCGGGGCACTGCCATGTGGCCGATGCGCATGGCGAAATCGTGATTGATGACCATGGCGGCCGGGTCAGCCCCGCGGTGTGGGCGCTGCACCGACATGCCCTGGCGCGCTTTGGCCTCGTACCCACGCTGGTGGAGTGGGACACCGATGTGCCAGCGCTGGATGTGTTGCTGGAGGAGGCCGCCATCGCTGGCCGGGCCGGCCAAGCCGTGCACAACGCCACCGCTGCGGAGGCCTTGGCATGAGTGCCCTGGCACTGCAGCAACAGCAATTGCTGGAAAGCCTGTTTTTGCCCGCAGCTGAAGATGCTATAAAAAACATAGCTATTTGCGCAGATTCCATGGGGATTAGAGGCCTAAAAGCCTACCAATCCAATGGCCACGCCCTGGCCGAGCGCGCGCTGCTGGCGGCCTACCCGGTTCTGGCCCAGATGCTGGGGGCTGAAAGTTTTGCCGCCCTGGCGCGCGCGCTGTGGCATGCCACCCCCCCGCAGCGCGGTGATGTGGCGCAGTGGGGCGACACGCTGGCCGATTTTGTCGCTGCCAGCCCGCAGTTGGCCGGCGAGCCCTACCTGGCCGATGTCGCGCGGGTGGAGTGGGCGCTGCACTGTTGCGCCAGCGCGGCCGATGCCGTGCTGCAGCCCGCCACCCTGGCCCTGCTGGGCAGCCACGATCTGGACGCGCTGCGGCTGCAACTCGCCCCAGGTACAGCCCTGCTGTGCAGCCCCTGGCCGGTGGTTAGTCTGGTGCACGCGCATGGAGATGGCGGGGTGACGCTGGCTCAGGCGGCCGCCCTGCTGCACGCGGGCCAAGCGGAGGACGCCTTGGTCTGGCGCCAGGGCTACCGCCCGCGGTTGCGGCAAGCGCAGGCTGGCGAGGCCGATTTTGTCGCGGCCTTGTTGGCCGGTAGCGCCCTGGGGGCCGCCATGGACGCCGCCCCGCAACTTGACACCAGCGCCTGGCTCACCGACGCCGTGCAAAGCGGACTGCTGCTGGCAGCCCATCCTTTCTGACCCTTCCCACGACCCTGCGATGACACCCACTGCCATGCCCACCTTACACCCACCCCAAGCCTCCTGGATCACCCGCACACTGGCGCGGTGGGACGCGCTGGCGCATGGCCTCAACGCCCTGCAGCCCTTGGCCGCGCTGCTGGCGCGGCTCTATGTGGCGCAGGTGTTTTTCCTCTCGGGCCTGACCAAGCTGCGCGATTGGGACATCACGCTGGCCCTGTTTGCCGACGAGTACCACGTGCCCCTGCTCTCACCCGCGTTGGCAGCGGTGCTGGGCACGGCGGGTGAGCTGGTGTTGCCCGTGCTGCTGGTGCTGGGGCTGGCCGGGCGCTTGGCCGCGCTGGGCTTGAGCGTGGTGAATGGGGTGGCCGTGCTGGCGCTGGCCGAGATTGCCCCGGCGGCGCTGCAGCAGCACGTCACGTGGGGCGTGTTGCTGGCCGCCTTGGCGTTGTATGGCTGCGGCCCCTGGTCGCTGGGGCCGGTGCTGCGGCGCTGGGTGGTTCGCGGGGCGTAAGCTCGCACCATGCCCATCGACCACGTCCCCTTGCCGCTTGCATCCGCCGTGCACCGGGGGCTGTGGCCCACACGCATTGCCTGGCGGCTGGCACTGGGGCTGGGGGTGCTCGTGGGGCTGGTGTTGCTGGCGCTGGTGCAGTCGGGCTGGCAGCTGCGCTTGATGTCGGACCTCACCCAGCGCTTTGCCACGGGCGACATGCAGCGCCTGCTACGGGTGCAGGCCCTGACGCTGCAAACCGAAGGCGTGGGCAGTGCCTTGGTGCGCCTGGTGCATGCCCCGCGCGAAGACCGCGTCAAGGAATACACCGATGTGGATGCGCGCAACCGCATGCTGGACGGCATCATCGAATCGCTGTCCGAAGGCTTGCGGGACGCCGAACAGGAGGCCACCCTGCGCCGCCTGGTGGAGTCCCGTGCCAAGTATGCCGAGGCGTTTATTGCCACGGTAGACGAGATTGAAGCCGACAACCTGCCCGCCGCCGCGCGGGCCCTCAACGACCAGGTCAACCCGGCCCTGAACGCGATGCTGCGTGAGTCGGGCGCCCTGTTGCAGCGTGAACGCCAGCGAGTCGAACAGCAACTAGCGGCGGCCCAATCGCTGTTTGAGCGCGTGGCCCTGTGGGTTGGCGCCGCATCGTTGCTGGGTATTGCGCTGGCGGCGACGGTGGCCTGGCGCACCACCCGCAGTGTGGTGGCGCCCCTGGCCCGGCTGGAGACCGCCGCCTTGCAGATTGCCCAGGGCGATTACCGCCACCGCATGCCGGATACGGGTACCCAAGAGGTGGACCGCGTGGGCCAGGCGCTCAACACCATGGCCGATGCGGTGGCGCAGCGCGAGCAGCAAATCGTGCGGCTGGCCTACCAGGACAGCCTCACCGGCCTGCCCAACCGCACCGCACTGCTCTACCCGCAACACCCGGTGCCCGAGGGTTACAACGCGTTGCTGCTGATCGATTTGGCCCGGCTCAAGGCCATCAACGAAACCCTGGGTTTTGCTACTGGCGACACCCTGATCAAGGAGCTGGCCACGCGCAGCCAGGCCGTGTTGCAGGCCGCCATGGCCCGCGGCTGGGTGGGGCCGCATGGCGTGGTGGCACGTCTGGCGGGGGGCAGTTTTGCCATGGCTGTGCGGGCGGTTGGCCGCCCCGAGGTAGAGCAGCTGCGCCTGGCGCTCAATGCGGCCATGGCGCCGTCGGTGGCCTGCAGCGGCCACAGTGTGGACTTGGCGATCTGTTGTGGTCTAGCGGGTGGAGAAACGCAGGATGCTGTGGCCGCCAATGCCCTGCTGCGCAATGCCGAGGTGGCGCTGCACAGCGCCAAACGCGCCGCGTTGGACCACACCTGGTACAGCGCCGCCCAAGAAGCCGCGCGCCTGGACCATCTAAGCCTGGTGTCCGATCTGCGCACGGCGGTGGCCCAGTCGCAGCTGCAAATGTGGTTGCAACCCAAATTTGCCTTGGCCAGCGGCCGGGCGGTGGGGGCCGAGGCCCTGGTGCGCTGGGTGCACCCGCAGCGCGGTTTTGTGTCGCCGGCCGAATTTGTGCCGTTTGCCGAGCAGACCGGTTACATCACCATGGTGACCGACTGGATGCTGCGCGAGGCGTTGGCAACCTTGCAGCTGTGGGAGCGCACTCACCCGGCACTGGGCATCGCGGTCAACGTGAGCACGCGTGACCTGCAGGACGCCGGGTTTGCCCAGCGGGTGGGTGATCTGGTGGCGGCCAGCGGTGTCAACCCCGAGCGCCTGCGGCTGGAGATCACCGAGAGCGGCCTGATGGAAGACGCACACAAGAGTGTGGAACTGCTGCATGCCCTGCGCGCGGTGGGCCTGCCCCTGTCCATCGACGACTTTGGCACCGGGTATTCCTCGCTGGCCTACCTGCAAAAACTGCCGGTCAGCGAGCTCAAGATCGACCGCAGCTTTGTGGACGGGATTGACCGCGCGCCCGGTACGCAGAAACTGGTGCGCGCCATGATTGAAATGGGCCACGGCATGGACTTGCTGGTCACCGCCGAAGGTGTGGAGACCGAGGCCGAGCGCAGCACCCTGGCCGCTCTGGGCTGCGATGTGATGCAGGGCTATCTGCGCAGCCGCCCCTTGCATGGGGCGGCTTTGCATGACTGGTTAGGCCGCGAGTTGAGCATCAAATAGGGCACTAGCGCACATCCGTATTGCGCAAGCAGCTATGTTTTTGATAGCAACTACCAGTTGGCTTCCCGCTCTGGCGACGCGCTGATTTTGTGGATGGAGAGGTCGGCACCGTCGAATTCCTCTTCCTGGCTCATGCGCAGCCCCATGGTCGCCTTGAGTACGCCGTAGACCACAAACCCACTGGCGGTGGCCCAGGCCACGCCCATCAGTGTGCCAATCACCTGCGCCCCTAAGCTCACGCCGCCTAGCCCACCCAGCGCCTGGCTGCCAAAAATGCCGGCCGCCACGCCGCCCCAGGTGCCACACAGGCCGTGCAGCGGCCACACGCCCAATACGTCGTCAATCTTCCACTTGTTCTGTGTCAGCGTGAACATGACTACAAAGATGGCGCCCGCCACACCGCCCACCACCAGCGCGCCCAGCGGGTGCATCAGGTCCGAGCCCGCACAGACCGCCACCAGGCCGGCCAAGGGGCCGTTGTGCACAAAGCCGGGGTCGTTCTTGCCGACGGCCAGCGCGGCTAGCGTGCCGCCTACCATGGCCATCAGCGAGTTGACGGCGACCAGGCCACTGATCTTGTCCAGCGTCTGCGCACTCATCACGTTGAAGCCAAACCAGCCCACGGTCAGGATCCAGGCGCCCAGCGCCAAGAAGGGAATGCTGGATGGCGGATGTGCGGAGATCGCGCCGTCCTTGCGGTAGCGGTTGCTGCGTGCGCCCAGCAGCAGCACGGCGCCCAGCGCAATCCAGCCGCCTACGGCGTGTACCACCACGCTACCGGCAAAGTCGTGGAACTCGGCACCGGTCAGGCCCTTGATCCAGGCCTGCACGCCAAAGTGCTGGTTCCAAACAATGCCCTCGTAAAAGGGGTACACCACGCCGACAATGACCGCCGTGGCAATCAGCTGCGGCCAGAACTTGGCGCGCTCGGCAATGCCGCCTGAAATGATGGCGGGGATAGCTGCCGCAAAGGTGAGCAGGAAGAAGAACTTCACCAGGTCGTAGCCGTTCTTGGCGGCGAGCTGTTCGGCGCCGACAAAAAACGTAGTGCCATAGGCCACGGCATAACCCACCGCAAAGTAGACGACGGTGGAGACCGAGAAGTCCACCAAGATTTTCACCAGCGCATTGACCTGGTTTTTGCGGCGTACCGTGCCCAGCTCCAGAAAGGCAAAACCGGCGTGCATGGCCAACACCATGATGGCGCCGAGCAGGATGAACAAGGCATCCGCGCCCTGTTTGAGTGCTTCCATACGTTCCTCTTGAATTGAAATGCTGCTTATTGGTGCAAATCTGCTTCTTTATTGAGAGGGGCTTGCGTCAACAGACTTGTGGTGCCGTACGGCTCACATGGCGCAAGCAGAGCCCGTTACGCGGGTTTTGGCGAGACCTTTGACTGCACGCCTCTGATTTCGGCCGGGGGTGTCGTGCAGTCATAGGTAGGTCCCCGGCCATGGACCTCGTCATGGAAGCTTTTCTCCTCTCCACCGGTATCGTTGCGCTTGCAGAAATGGGCGACAAAACCCAGTTGCTCGCACTCATCCTGGCTGCGCGTTTCCGCAAACCCTGGCCCATCGTCTGGGGCATCCTGGTCGCCACCCTGGCCAACCATGCCATGGCCGGTGCTCTGGGGGCCTGGGTCACCACCGTCATCGGCCCCACCACCTTGCGCTGGATTCTGGGTGCCTCCTTCATTGCCATGGCCGTGTGGATGCTGATCCCCGACAAGCTCGACGACGAAGACGCGGATGCGCAGCCGCGCTGGGGCGTGTTTGGCACCACCGTGGTGGCCTTTTTCCTGGCCGAAATGGGCGATAAAACCCAAATCGCGACCGTCATGCTGGCCGCCCGCTACAACGCCTACTTCTGGGTGGTAGCCGGCACCACACTGGGCATGATGTTGGCCAATGCGCCCGTGGTCTGGTTGGGTGAACGCATGACCCGCCTGGTGCCGATGCGCGTGGTGCACCTAGTGTCTGCGCTGATTTTTGCGGGCTTGGGCCTGTACGCGCTGCTGGCCTGACAGGGCCTGCTTGTTATACTTTCGGTTCACAGCGCCAATTTGCTCCAGCTTGCGGGCGCTTAATAAATACAGCTAAACACGGACCCGCCTTTTGGCATTGCAACCCGGCCCGCGTTTAGCGTTGCCGGGTTTTGTTTTTTATGCTGATCGCCACGCCCCTGTCCATGACCTTTGACGCGCCTTTGCAGTTGCAAAGCGGCGCGTACATCCATGGCTATTCGTTGAGCTACGAGACCTATGGCACGCTCAATGCCGACAAGTCCAACGCGGTGCTGGTGTGCCACGCGCTGAATGCTTCGCACCACGTGGCTGGCGTCTACGAGGGCCAGGACAAGTCCGAAGGCTGGTGGGACAACATGATTGGCCCGGGCAAGTCAGTCGATACCAACAAATTCTTTGTCATTGGCGTGAACAACCTGGGCTCCTGCTTCGGCTCCACCGGCCCCATGCACATCCACCCCGATACCGGCAAGGTCTATGGCGCCGATTTTCCGGTGGTCACCGTGGAAGACTGGGTCAACGCCCAGGCACGGCTGCTGGATGCGCTGGGCATTCAGACCTTGGCCGCCGTGCTGGGTGGAAGCCTGGGCGGCATGCAGGCACTGAGCTGGACGCTGCAGTACCCCGAGCGCATGCGCCATGCCGTGGTGGTGGCCAGTGCGCCCAACCTCACGGCCGAGAACATTGCCTTCAACGAAGTGGCACGTCGCGCCATCGTGACCGACCCGGACTTTCATGGTGGGCATTTCTACGAACACGGTGTCATCCCCAAACGCGGCTTGCGCATCGCCCGCATGATTGGCCACATCACCTACCTGAGCGACGATGTGATGAATGAGAAGTTTGGCCGCGAACTCAAGGAGGCGGTGCTGGGCAGTGCCAGTGGCTACAAGTACAGCACCCAGGACGTGGAGTTCCAGATCGAAAGTTACCTGCGTTACCAGGGCGACAAATTTGCCGAATACTTTGACGCCAACACCTACCTGCTGATCACGCGCGCGTTGGACTACTTCGACCCGGCCAAGCCTTTTGGCGGCGACCTGAGCAAAGCCCTGGCCCGCGCGACCTGCAAATTCCTGTTGGTCAGCTTCACCACCGATTGGCGCTTTAGTCCCAAGCGCAGCCGCGAGGTGGTCAAGGCCTTGCTCGACAACCAACGTGACGTGAGTTATGCCGAGATTGATGCCCCCCACGGACATGATGCCTTTTTGCTCGATGACGCCCGTTATATGGGTGTCATGCGCTCCTACTTCGATAGCATGTTGCAAGGCGTGGAGGTGACAGCATGACTGACATGACCACCCTGCATGCGATTGCCAGCCTGGTGCCTGAAGGTTCTCGCGTGCTCGACTTGGGCTGTGGTGACGGCGCCCTGCTAGACCACCTGCAGCGCCACCGCGGCTGCACGGGGTATGGCGTGGAATTGGACGATGCCAATGTGCTGGCCTGCGTGCAGCGCGGCGTGAATGTGCTGCAGCTCAACCTGGACCAGGGGCTCACCGTCTTTGGCGACGCCAGTTTTGATGTGGTGCTGCAGATCGACACGCTGCAGCACTTGCGCAATGCCGAGACCATGCTCAAGGAAACGGCGCGTGTCGGCCGGGTCGGCATCGTGGCCTTCCCCAACTTTGCGCACTGGCCTAACCGCCTGAGCATTTTGCAAGGCCGCATGCCCGTGACCAAGCGCCTGCCCTACCAGTGGTACGACACGCCCAATATCCGCGTCGGCACCCACGCCGATCTGGCCCTGCTGGCGCAGCGCAATGGCCTGCGTGTGCTGGACAGCTTTGGCCTGCAAGACGGGCGCACCGTGCGGTTTGCGCCCAACCTGCGCGCAGGTACTTCCGTCTACAAGCTGGCCCGCTGAACCCACAACCGCCATGCCCCGCTTTGCCGCCAACCTGAGCTTTTTGTACAACGAGTTGCCGTTTTTGGAGCGTTTTGCGGCGGCGGCCCAGGATGGCTTTGCGGGTGTGGAGTTTCTCTTTCCCTATGCGTGGACGCCCGAGGCCTTGGCGGTGCCTTTGCAGGCGGCTGGTTTGCAGCAGGTACTGCTCAACGCACCGCCGGGTGGCACGGACCTGGCTGCCATGGCAAGCGCTTGGGACCGCGGTGAACGTGGTACGGCCTGCCTGCCGGGGCGCGAGGCGGAGTTTCGCGCCGGCATCATCGAGGCGTTGCGGTACGCCCAGGCGCTGCAGTGCCCACGCATCCATGTGATGGCGGGGCTGGTGCCACAGGGAATCGATGTCGCCGCCCTGCACGCCACCTATGTGCACAACCTGCGCTGGGCCGCAGAGCAAGCTGCACCGCTGGGCTGCACCCTGCTCATCGAACCGATCAACCCGCGCGACATGCCGGGCTATTTCCTGCGCCACCAGGCCCAGGCGCATGCTGTGGTGGCCGAGGTGGGCGCGGCTAACCTGCAGGTGCAGATGGACCTGTACCACTGCCAGGTCACCGAAGGCGATGTGGCGACCAAACTGCGTCGGTATTTGCCCACGGGCGCGGTGGGGCACATCCAGATTGCCAGCGTGCCCGAGCGCCAGGAGCCCGACGGGGGCGAACTGAACTACAGCTACCTGCTGGAGCTGCTGGACCAGCTGGGCTACACCGGCTGGGTGGGCTGTGAGTACCGGCCCCGCGGCGGGGCGGCGGCGGGCGCCACACGTGCCGGTTTGGTCTGGCGCAAAACGGTCTCACCCTGAGGGTTTGTGAGAGCCGGAATGGGCTGCGCCCATGGCATGATGGCGCCTTACCAATTTTGCCTCTTCAGGAGTTCGACATGAACGCCCGCGTACCGTCCGCCGCCTTGAATGCGCCACAAGCGCTGGAGCAAGTCAGCCAAGCCTGGGACCGTGACATTGTTCACCGTCTGGAGGACTACATCCGCATCCCCGCCAAGTCGCCCATGTTCGATGCCGACTGGGCCAGCGGTGGCCACCTGGAGACGGTGGTGCGCAACACCGCACAGTGGATCGAGGCGCAGAAGGTGCCCGGCCTGACGCTTGAAGTGGTGCGTCTGGAAGGCTGCACCCCGGTGCTGTTTTTTGAAGTGGCGGCCAGCGGCAGCACCTCCAACCAGACCGTGTTGATGTATGGCCACCTGGACAAACAACCCGAATTCTCCGGCTGGCGCAACGACCTGGGCCCCTGGACCCCCAAATACGAAGACGGCAAGCTCTATGGCCGCGGCGGTGCCGACGATGGCTACGCGGCCTACGCCGCCATTGCCGCATTGCAGGCCCTCAAGAGCCAGAACGTGGCGCACCCGCGGGTGGTGGGTTTGATTGAAACCTGCGAAGAAAGTGGCTCTTACGACCTGCTGCCTTACATCGACATCCTCAAGCCCCGCCTGGGCGATGTGGGCTTGGTGGTGTGCCTGGACTCGGGGGCTGGCAACTACGACCAGCTCTGGCTCACCAACAGCCTGCGCGGCATGGCCAGTGGTGTGCTCAAGGTGGAGATCCTCACCGAGGGCATCCATTCGGGTGACGCCAGCGGCCTGGTGCCGTCGAGCTTTCGCATCATGCGCCAGGTGCTCGACCGGCTGGAAGACAGCAAGACGGGGCGTTTGCTGCCTGCCAGCTTCCACTGCGAAGTGCCAGGCGAGCGACTCCAGCAAGCCCAAGCCACGGCGGCTATTTTGGGTGAGGAGCTGTTCAAGCGCTTCCCTTGGGCGCACTACGACTGTGGCGGTGCCACCACCTTTGCCCTGCCCACCACCACCGACCCGCTGGAAGCCCTGCTCAAGCGCACCTGGCAGCCCACGCTGAGCGTGACCGGCGCCGATGGGTTTCCCGAGTTGAAGAACGCTGGCAACGTGCTGCGCCCCTACACCGCCTTCAAACTCAGCCTGCGCCTGCCGCCGCTGGTCGAGGCTGCCAGCGCCGTGCAGGAACTCAAAACTCTGCTGGAAGACAACGCCCCTTACCAGGCCAGGGTGACCTTTGAAGGCGCTTCGAGTGCCACGGGCTGGAACGCACCTGATACCGCGCCCTGGTTTGAGGCCGCGCTCAACGAAGCCTCGCAAGCCCACTTTGGTGCGCCCTGCGGCCACATTGGCCAGGGCGGCACGATTCCGCTCATGAACATGCTGTCCCAGGGTTTCCCCAAGGCGCAGATGATGGTCTGTGGTGTGCTGGGCCCCAAGAGCAATGCCCATGGCCCCAACGAGTTTTTGCATGTTCCCTATGCCAAGAAGCTCACCGCGGCCGTGGCGCAGGTGATTTCCCGTTTCCCCTGAACCATGGACGTTTTGCATGTGCGCTGACACCACCCTCACCACCTTCGTGGCCAGTGATGGCGACAACGTGGTCATCCAGGACTGGCCTCTAGAAGCGGGTGTGCGCCTGCGCGGCGTGGTCATCCTGGTGCACGGCCTGGGCGAACACGCGGGCCGTTACGACCATGTCGCTCGCCAACTCAATGCCTGGGGTTTTGCGGTGCGCGGTTACGACCAGTGTGGCCATGGCGAATCGGGCGGCGCACCGGGCAGCCTGCCCAACGACACCCGCCTGCTCGACGACCTGGCCGACATCGTGGACAGCACCCGCGCCCGCATGGACAAGGGCACGCCGTTGATCGTGTTGGGCCACAGCATGGGCGGCTTGGTGGCTGGTCGGTTTGTGTCGCTGGGCATACGCCAAGTGGATGCGTTAGTCATGTCTTCGCCCGCGCTAAACCCTGGCCTGAATGCCTTCCAGAAGCTGCTGGTGGCGGTGCTGCCCAAGCTGTTTCCCAACCTGCGTGTGGGCAATGGCCTGAATGCCAGTTACATCTCGCACGATCCGGCCGTCGTGGCGGCTTACCAATCCGACCGGTTGGTGCACGACCGCATCTCCGCACGCCTGGCCCGGTTCATTGCCACGGCCGGCCCGGCCACCGTGGCCATGGCGCCCCAATGGAAGGTACCCACTTTGTTGATGTATGCCGGTGACGACCGCCTGGTAGCGCCCCAGGGCAGCCGCGACTTTGCGGCCGCGGCACCTGCAGCGGTGGTCACCGCGCACTGTTTTGAGGGGCTGTACCATGAGATTTTCAACGAACTGGACGCCAAGCCCGTGTTTGCCGCCCTGCGCCAGTGGCTGGACCAGCGGTTTTGAGCCTGGCATTGCCCATGCTTATCTGACCGGCCCCACGCCCCTATGAACCGTTTTCCCCTGAGCTTCTCCAGTTTGCGCGCCCGGTGGCGTGCTGGCTTGCCCTTGCGTTACACCATGATGGTGGTGGTGGTGGTGGGCGTGACGCTGCCGGCTCTGCTGCTGCTGACCCTGGAGCAGGAGCTGGCCGAAAAATCCCAGAAAGCCCTGCTGGCCCAGAGCGAAACCGCGCTCATGAAGATCGGCAGCGTCTCGATTGCCGAGCCCATGTGGGTGGTAGACCGCGTGGCGTTGGACGCCGCGGCCGTGCGCCTGCTGGAGAGCCCGCAGGTGGTGGCTGTGCGTATTGAAGACGGACTGGCCAATACCCCCGAGCTGGAGCGGGTGCGGCCGGACTACGGCAAGACCTTGGCCACTGAAACCACGGCGGGCAGCCTGACGCGGCGCACCCAGACCGTGGTGCGCTCGGGCGAAGTCCTGGGCACGCTGGTGGTGTGGTTTGACGCGACCTACGGTCAGGGCCTGCTGCAGGCACGGCGCAGCCAGATGCTGTCGCTGGTGGCCCTGCAGGTGCTGGCGATTCTGGCGGTGCTGATGCCGGTATTGGTCTCGCGGGTGCTGCGTCCGATCGAACGACTCAAGGAACAAGCGTCTGCGTTGCTGGACCATGGGCAAGACAGCACCGTGGACCGGGCCCGTTTTGTCTGGCGCCGCCAGGACGAGCTGGGCCTGCTGGGCCGCCACCTGGGGCGCGTGCAGGAAGAGCTGCGCACCTTGTTTGGCCAGCTGGGCACCAAAAACGCCCAGCTGCAGCAGATGGCGTTTTACGACCAGCTCACCGGCCTGCCCAACCGCGCCTTGTTCATTGACCTGGTGCAGCGTGAAATGCTGCAGGCCCACCGCAGCCAGCAGCAGTTCGGCATCTTTTTTATCGACCTGGACCGTTTCAAGGCCGTCAACGATTCCATGGGCCATGCCGCCGGTGATGAGCTGTTGATCGAAGTGGCGCGCCGCCTGCGCGACACGCTGCGCGAGGTGGACGTGGTGTGCCGCCAGAGTGGTGACGAGTTTTTGGTGATGGTGCGCGACATCGACCACTGGGAGTCGCTGGGCGAGATGGCCGAGCGCATTCTGCGTGTGGTGGAAGAGCCGGTGCAGCTGGCCAACACCACGGTGCGGGTGTCTGCCAGCATCGGCATTGCGCTGTTCCCCGAAGATGCGCAGGACTTTGAAACCCTGGTCAAACACGCCGACATTGCGGTCTACCAGGCCAAAACGCTGGGCAGGGCACGCTACAGCTTCTTCCACTCCGAACTCAACTTCCGCCTGCAGGCCAGCCTGGAGCTGGAGCAGCAGCTGGCGCATGCCATTGCCAATGGCGAACTGGTGCTGCACTACCAGCCGCAGGTGGACGCGATGACCGGCCGCATGGTGGCCGTGGAAGCGCTGGTGCGCTGGCAGCACCCTACGCGGGGCCTGCTGCTGCCGGGCCAATTTATTGGTCTGGCCGAGGAGTCCGGCAAGATTGCCGAGATGGGCGTCTGGACGCTGCGCGAGGCTTGTCGCCAACTGGCCGACTGGAAGGCCCGCGGCATTTTGGTGGGCAACATGGCGGTCAACGTGTCGGCACTCGAATTCCGCGACCACCGCCTGCTCGACAGCCTGCAGGCCGCGCTGGACGCCAGCGGCATTGCCCCCAATGAGTTGGAAATCGAGATCACGGAGAGTGTGCTGATGGCCGAAACCGAAACCAGCCAGCGCATCATCGAACGCCTGCGCCAGCTTGGGGTTGGCATTGCCATCGATGATTTCGGAACCGGGTATTCCTCGCTCGCCTACCTCAAGCGCCTGCGGCCCAACCAGCTCAAGATCGACCGCTCCTTTGTCAACGATGCCGATGTGGACAGCGATTCCCGCGCCATCGTGCGGGGTGTGGTGGGGCTGGCCAATGCGCTGGGCCTCAATGTGGTGGCCGAAGGTGTGGAAACGGTAGAACAGCAGGCATTTTTACGGGAGAGTGGCTGCCACACCCTGCAGGGGTATTACATCGCGCGACCGCTGGCGGTGGAGGCCCTGGAGGCCTGGATGGCAGACCGCCATAACAAGGAAACCACCGTGTGACACGGGGTTCCATGTGGCTACGCCACAGCGCGGCTCGGCGGTGAAAGGCTTGGGCTTCAAGGCCTTTCGGCCAGGTCCACGACATGGCACTTTGCCGGAGCAGGGTGCCGTCCCCACTGGGCTCTGTGGGGCCTATAGTGCTCAGGCCGTAGTGCGGCGCTGGTGTGCGGCCAGCCACAGCAGGGCCAGGCCAGTCAGCAGCACCAAGGGCAGCGAGCCCAGGTTGAGCCAGGTCCAGCCGCTGGTCACCACCAGCGCGCCGGACGCCAGCGAGCTTAGCGCCATGACCGCAAACACCGCAAAGTTGATGGCCGCTTGGGCCCGGTCTTTTTCTTCGGGCCGGTAGGCCGCCAGTGACAGCGTGGTGCTGCCGGTGAACAGGAAGTTCCATCCCACACCGAGCAAAAACAGCGCGATGGTGAACTGGTGCAACTCCACGCCGGTGAGCGCCACCGCAATACACAGCAGGTTCAGCAACACACCCACCCCCATGATGGTGAGGGTGCCGAAACGTTTGATCAGGTGGCCGGTGAAAAAGCCCGGTGCGAACATGCCAATCACATGCCACTCCAGCACAAAGGCCGCATCGTCAAAACCCAGGCCGCACTGCTGCATGGCCAGTGGGGTGGCCGCCATCAGCAGGTTCATGACCCCATACCCCAGCGCGGCGCTGATGCAAGCCACCATAAATGTCGGCTGCCGGGCAATCTCCCACAGAGGCCGGCCCCGCACGGTTTGGGCCGTGGGCGGTTGGTGGGCCGGAAACTGAACAAACGCCATGAGGACCATGGCCAGCAGGGCTACTCCGGCCAGCACCACGTAAGCACCAGCAAACGGCACCTCCAGCAGCGTTCGGGTGCGGGCCGCCAGATTGGGTCCGGCCACGGCGCCGATCAAACCGCCCGCCAGAACCAGTGACACAGCTTTCTCGCGGAACGCGGGCAGCGCCAGCTCAGCGGCGGCAAAGCGATAGAGCTGGCCGTTTGCGCTGTAGTAGCCAGCCACCACAGTGGCCGCCACCAGCCACCAGAACTGCTTTTCGGCCACGGCCCAGGCACCCAAGAGGGCCGAGACCACGGCCACTGCCAGCCCGATCTGGAACGAGATGCGCCGCCCATAACGCGCCTGGGTCTGTGCCACCAGCGGCGTGGCCAGCGCGCCGCCCACCACATAACCCATCACGGGCAGCGTGGCCATCCAGCCATAAGGCGCCAACGCCAGGCCCACGAGGCCGTTGATGGCGATGAAGGTCACGTTGTTGGTAAGGAACAGTCCCTGGCACAGGGCCAGCAGCCAGAGGTTGCGGTTCATGGAGGGCGCCCGAAGGCGTGTTGGTTAAGGTAGCAGTGCCAGGGTGGTGAGTGCGGCCAGGGCGGCCGTTTCCGCACGCAGTATGCGCGGGCCCAGCGACACCGGGGCAAAGCCGTGGGCCAGCGCTAGGTCTTCTTCCGTGCCACCCAGGCCGCCTTCGGGGCCGGAGAGGAACATGGCCTCGTGTGTGAAGGGGGTGGCGTGCATTGCCACGCTGCCGTCGCGCAGCGACAGCAACAGGCGCTGCTGATCGCTGGCCACGGCGGGCTGTGTCTTGAGCCATTGCGTCAAGGTGAGCACTGGGTGCACCGCCGGCACCCGGTTGCCACCGCACTGCTCGCAGGCCGAAATGGCCACGCTTTGCCAGTGCGCCACTTTTTTCTCCGCACGCTCGCCGCTCAGGCGCAGCACGCTACGCTCGGTCATCAGGGGCTGGATGCTGGCCACGCCGAGCTCGGTGGCTTTTTCTACCAGCCAGTCCATGCGGTCGTTGGCGGGCATGCCCACGGCCAGGTGCACGCGGCGGGTGGGTTCGCGTTCGGTGGCGCGGTGGGTGCCCACTTGCACCTGCACATCGCTGCGGCCCATGCGGGTGACCGTGGCATCAAATTCGCCGCCGGGGCTCGCTGCACTGTCCCAGCCTGGCCCGGCGTTGAACAGCGTGATGGCATCACCGGGCTGCAGGCGCAGCACCTGCACATGGCGTGCCGCACCGGCGGGCAGCTCCAGCAGGGCGTCGGTCACCAGCGGTGCGGGGCAGTAAAAGCGGGGCATGGTGACGGCAGTTTGCTATTAAATTAGGAGCTGCTAGCGCAGTATCTACAAGGGCTGGAGGCCAATTTGGCTTAAAAATTCTTATGAGCGACCAAAGGCGAAGACATTGGGCACTTCAATGCCCTCGATGTTTTCCACCAGGCGTAGCAGGGGTTTGAGCTGCATATAACGGCCACAGGTGCTGCGGATGTAGTGGATGAAGCGTGGCGTGTCGGCCAGGTACTTGGGTTTGCCGTCGCGCAGAGTCAGGCGGGCAAAGATGCCGGCGATCTTCAGGTGGCGCTGCAGGCCCATCCACTCCACGCCGCGGTAAAACTCACCAAAGTCATCACCTACGGGTAGGCCGGCCCTGCGCGCTTTCTGCCAGTAACGGATGGTCACGTCCAGGCAGAAGTTTTCGTCCCAAGTCAGGAAGGCATCGCGCATCAGGCTGGCGATGTCGTAGGTGATGGGGCCGTAGACGGCGTCCTGAAAATCGAGCACCCCCAGGGTGGTGGCGTCCAGCTTGGGCGGCAGGCCGTCCAGGGGAACCATCAGGTTGCGTGGCATGAAGTCGCGGTGCACATAGACGCTGGGCCAGGACAGGTTGTTCTGGATGAGCAATGCAAAGCTGTCGTCCAGCACTTTGCGCTGGGCTGCATCCAGGGTGACCTGGCGGTGGGCGCCGATGTACCACTGGGGGAACAGCTCCAGCTCGCGCAGCAAAAGCGCGTGGTCGTAAGGCGGAAGTACGTCGGGCTTGGAGGCCAGCTGCCATTGCACCAGGGTGTCCACCGCGCCCAAATACAGGTCCAGTGGCGGGGCGCTCAGCGCCTCGCCGGTGACGCTGAAGGCCGGGTTCAGGTCGCCGCGCGCATCCATGAGCTGCATCATGGTCAGCGCACCCAGGTCGGTCAGCAGCATGAAGCCGTGGGGCTGGTCCCAGGCCAGCACTTCGGGGGCGCGCAGCCCGGCGGCGCTTAGCAGGTGGGCGATGTCCACAAAAGGCTGGCAGTTTTCCTTGTCGGGTGGCGCGTCCATGATGACCCGCGTGCCACTAGGGCCTTGCACCCGAAAGTAGCGGCGAAAGCTGGCATCGGCCGATGCCAGGCCCAGGGTGCTGGCATCGAGCTGGTGGGCGGTTTGCACCTGGGCAAACCAGGCAGCAAACAGGGTCTGGCGCACCGGGTCAGTCCAGTGGATGTCGGTGGCCGAGGCGGCAGGGGCGTTTGGGGGAAGGGCGGGGCTTGGGCTCATGGATAATCCATTCTACAAAGCCCCTTGGCGGCGCCTGTGGGCGCTACCCCTTGACGGGCTGCTTCTTCGAACCGATTTGCCGACTGACCCTGCGCTCCGCCCCATGCGTTTTTCTCCGTGCGACCTGCCCCGCAGGCCGCTCCCCTGCTCGCCCCCGTTGACCCGCCTGGTTGTCCTGGTGGCCTTGGCGTGCGCGCAGATGGCGGCGCAGGCCCAGCAGGAGGCGCCCACCGCAGAGGGCCCCGAGGCTGAGCCCGCTCGTCTGCAAGCCAGGTCC
>Ga0209211_10005822_pt1 | contig 18178 bp, 21 predicted proteins | sample RifGroA2_FD_183992 | JGI IMG/M metagenome (GOLD analysis project Ga0209211, IMG submission 183992) | Groundwater microbial communities from Rifle, Colorado, USA - Groundwater A2 (SPAdes) (version 2) | ecosystem: Environmental > Aquatic > Deep subsurface > Groundwater | place: Rifle, Colorado... | reverse complement strand
GTATCCAAGCAACCAGCAATATTAACAAACCATCCCTTAAACTGGAAACCACCACCTAATCATCCATGGAGACAACACAAGAACAAGATTCTACCTTAAGGGGTGACATTTCTAATGTTGTCTGACAGCAGAGGTAAGTGGATTTAATACTTCAATATCTTTCATTGGAAAATGCTTAGTATTAAGAGAAACTAATGTTAGATTGTTCGTATTAGCCGTTCCTGCTATTAAACAATCTGTCAAACTAAGATTTTTTAACCGTTTAGAGAATTGTTGCCAATAAAAGCCGGCTTGTTTGGCAGTAGGATAGTTTACATCCCAAATTTGAAATTCATTTAACAGATTTTCCGTTTTTAGAATTTCAGATGGAAAAATGTTTTTATATATTTCTGCTACAGTAATTGTTGAAATGGAGAGGAAGCTCTGATCTTTTAGTTTGCCTAGAAATTCTGTGTATTTTTTATTGCCTCGCAAAACCCATATCAAAACATCTGTATCAATTAAAAACATAATTTAAAAATGACGGTCAGCGGATAACCTGCCTTGATTAACCCATTTTATTACATCTTCTTTGGTTTGCCATTCAGGATGGCTCTCAGTTGTAAATATACCTGATGCTTCTTTAAGTGCTTTTCCGAATGTATCAGGGTTGAATCTTTTCTTTCCTACTAGCTGAATTATTTGCTGTTCTTTTTTTTCGTTCTCTAAGATCACTGTATGGCCAGCTGCTACTTTGGCTATATAATCTGCAAGATTTTGGCGAAACCGACTAATAGAAACGCTGATTATCATATTTTATATGATAGTACATAATGTACAATATGTCAATCAGTGATTTGTGACCTTCACTTCACCCTTAGTTAAATCAACCACAACCTCTGTAGTCTTGTTTGTTTTGATCTCTACTTCCTTTTTAGAGGGAATTTTCGTTGGCTTGTCATGAATTGTTGAATAAGGATAACTAAATTCAACTGTATACTTTCCAGTTGGAAGTTTTTTCCAATTCACCCCCCATTTTTCTTCTAAAACTTTCTTTTGAGTTTGACTCAACTTAACAATGATGTTTGCAGCGACAGCTGGCCTTGTCTCTACCCTTAAAGTACCTTCTCTAACTCTAACAATAGGCGGATCAGATGGCCTAGGCGGAACTTCAGGCAGTTTTTTATACATATCGTTCCAAATATCCCAATAGAATGGACAATTATTTTCAGCCCTTAGTTTCGTTATCTCATCAACAGCATATTGGTCCCGGCTATAGTTGCATTCTCCTTTTTTCTCCCTGGCCCATTGATCCTCAACATTACCACCCATGGTCCTTTTTACTCCCCAAGCTGTTTTACCAGATTCACCTTCCACTGGCATTGGAGCTAACCAATAGTGTTCCTCATAGACTTTATTAATATAATCTTTATCATAAGGACAGTTGCTACTGACGGTTTTAGATCGAATCTTAATATGAATAGCTTTGACCCCAGGAGCAATCTCCTCCCAACCTAAAACTCCATTACTGTACTCATCTGTCTTCCGACAGACCTCTTCGCCATCTTGGACATCAAGGTGTTCAGACTTTCCAGTAAATATCTGGGGACCATCTGCCTCATTCCAATATCTGGGGAAATATACTACAGGAGGATCAAAAACTGCTTGAGCTAGCGTACCAGTTGAATTGCAATTTGGTCCATCTGTAGTATTAACATAACGAACATAGTCTTCATCAAAAGTCCATTCATCATAATGACAACTCCTGTTAACATCAGCTGGATTGAAATTATATTGGCGCATTGTCCGACCATCGATCATTTCAAACCACAAAGCACCTCTTGGCGCTTCAGTATCCCAGTCAGGGTGCTTTTTCTTGTCTGTTTCAGTTAAAGCTTCATAAAAATAATGAGTTTTACTCACCTCAGGATCTCGATAATATGCCCCTAAATCAATCCTTTCAGACTTTTCCAGATCTATCTCTGCCCAAACTATTGGGTCTTCACTCCAAGTCCCATCTATCTTAAACTGAGCATAAACCCGTTTTTTTCCAGCTCCTGGTTCAAGCTCCCAGTCTACTACTTGATCATTCTGAGCAAATTCAAACTCTTGTCCTTGAGAAAGTTTCTCTTTTTCTGTATTGGCTAATCTAAAATGAGTTGGATAGATTGGGGAAAAAGGTTTAGCTCTGACATTAATTTTAATCCCCCTTCCGGGCACTGTTTCAACCCTCAGTTGTCCAGAAAGGACTGAAGAATCTGGGTAATAGTTAGTGGTATGAGATTTACCATCAGTTGAGACCTTAACTTCAGTGGTTGCCTTTGTCTTTACCTCAACAGTAACCGGCTGAGGTAATATCACTGATGGGTCAGTTTGAGTACTGTTGGAATGATCAAAAGATAATTCATAAGTACCTGCCGGGATTTTTTCCCAATCTACACTCCAGTCTTTTGTATAAGTAAAAGGCTGCGGGATTTCTTTTGGGGAGGGACTAAAAATAACTTTAACTTTGACATTCCGGCTGGTTGTTTTATCTATTGAATTTCCAGAAGAATCAACAAACTGAATTCTTGTCCCCTCTTGAGAAGCCCGGGACCGAAGTTTAGTTTGCTGCTGAACAAGATAGACACCAACACCAAGACCTAAAAGAATAATAAGTAAAACTACAACTTGGGCAAGACCTTTTTGGTTATACATCTATATCTAGATTAAAGGTTAGAAAAGAGTTTTGTCAAGCATACCTTCAGTTAGAAGTTTAAGCATTGCCCCTAAAGCCATTGTTTCACCTATGGATATGCATTTATTCTCTAAACAAATCGAGAATCTGTGGATCATCTTTAAGTTTTAACTTAATAGTTGAGCTTCCTTCAACCTCAAATACCGGGACGCCAGATTCTTCAGCCGGCGCAACCTCAGTTCTCCTATCATTATTTTCCTGGATTACAGTAATAGCCTGGACAGCATGGTTACTAGCCTTTGACTTAAAGACCTGTGTGCGTTGTACTAAATAAACACTAAGAGTTATCCCCAAAAGTAGCAGAAAAAAAATAATGAAGTTTTTAAGGCTTAGTATATTTGAGTTCATAATTGTTCGTTGTCTAAACAGGCATCCCAACCCTCTTCTCCTTCCAAAAGCAATCTTTTTTGATATTCTATGATGTTATTTTCACCATCACAAACAGGAGTAATTCTGACCGTTTGGTTGGGATCGAACTCATCCTCCTCCAGCCCATAAGTTTTACCGCATTGGTTATATTCTGCAGGACAACTTTTTTCTTCAGCATTATCCGGAACTGGCACATCATGGTTATCATACACAGGAAAGTTATTATTAGGATAGGAGATCTTGAGCGGCTTCTCTACCTCTTCTTCTTCATCTACTTCCTCATTAGTTACCCTAAAAATCATTAAGCTGTTTTCTACAACTTCACAGCTACCATCCTTAAAGCATTTTTTTATTAAAAATAAATTGTCTCCAACCTTTAAGCCATTCAAGTCCTGCTCCTCCAAAAACTGTCCATTTTCAAATAACACTACTACTTCACTAACGTCCTTAGGTTCTTGGCCAATCTCGCTCTCTTTTTCAATTAAAGCAACCCTAATTAATTCCTTCCCAGGACAGTTCTCATAATGTAAATTAACCCTGTAGTCTGGATTATTCAAGTCATCAAGCGAGACAGGATAATGGCCGGAGTACGAAGGCTTCAGATCTCCTATACTTTTAAGCCGGACAGAAAAGTTACCTGGCTCCCTCCTTTTTAGAACGCTGTAACTTAAAACGCCGGTACTTGAATTTGGTACAACTTGTAAAAGAATTCTCCCCTCCTTAAAAGTTGAGTTCAACGGTTTCAAGTGTCCCTCTAATTCAATTATCGGATCAGCAGGGTATGTTTCAAATTCAAGAAGTTGATTGTTTTCACCACAAGTTAAAGCATAGGGAATATTGATATTTAAAAAATTTTCCGGAGGCTCAATAACTTCAATAGGCTTTGGGTAAATTATCTTCTTCATTACAGGTTTAGCTTTTTCTCCATCCCATTCGGAAAAGGTTTTGTTTATTGAGATGGAGTGACCTGTTTCTGCCCCATCAGGCACAACAAACTTTATCTCGTTGTCTGACCAACTAATAATCTCGTCTACACTTTTAGATTGGGATTTTACTAAAATAATATGACTGCCTGCCTTAACCTTACCAAAACCAGAACCATAAATTGTAACAATATCACCAACCTTAACACTCCGAGGTTCTATAGATTTAATGATAATATCTGAATACACACTATTAACTACTGATTTGACAGGTGCAGGTAACTCCGTTCTTTCAGCGTTTAAGAAAGAGTTTTTAAGAAGACTATACATTTCAGGATTAACCAAGCTATTATTGAAAGAGACATTCGGATAGTGACCAAAACTTCCATACCCCAATATCGAACCATACCACTCGGAAGCTTCTGGTAAAGGTTGGGGGGTATCCAGCAGACATTCACTCTTGGACAGCTCTGTGCAAGAGTGGTTCACCGCATATCCATCACGAGGCAACCCAAAAGCATGCGCCAGCTCATGAGCCAATATAGCCAGATACTTATTGTGAATTCCCCCATAATTTGGTTCATTTAGTGCCCTCAATGTGTGTTCGTTCATCACTGCAAATCCAATGAGTTTGGTTGCTGTATCCTGGTACTTCGCATACTCGGAACTTATCTTGGGATTTACAAAATAGCGCCACTCATTAGTTTGCTCACTAAAGTAAAATGCATCTCCAGTTGGATTGTTATCATTCGAACCAATTATCCATACAACATATACAGTATTGATAGATAGTGGAAAGGAGTTAGCTCCTCCTAAATTTTCCAAGTCGCGCCATGTATTTGCAGAGTTGCTAGTCAGTTGTTTCTTAGATTTGACCACCTCAATATCCTGCTCATTAAATTTGAAAGTTTTATTTCCAGGAAGCTTGGAGGCATACCAAACCTGCACATCTTTGATCGCCTTAGCTATAATTGTCTTATACTTAGGAATCTTTTTAGCTGTATCCTCGTTGTCAAAGTTTGCCGGGATAAGAATGACCGATCTCACTTTATATTCCTGATCGGTTTGGGCTGATACATTCTTGGGAAAACTTAAAGTCAACAATAGAAATAGAATGGAAAGCAAGGTAGAGATTCTTCTCATGACATTTTGCCACTCCATATAGCAGTTTTATCGGGTAAAGTGATTCTGATAAATTTTTTTGGTGAATATGTCACATTTATCGTGAATAAGTATGTGTTCTTAGAGGTAAGAATTTCTTTTTTTAATAGCTGATACCAGCCTGATTCAATAATTTTGTTTGAATCCAATACTTCTACTTTATAAACAAAAAAGTCAGGATCACTCTTAGGCTGTGAAGACAGCTTATATGGAGGGTCAGCCTGAACAGTGCCTGTTGCCCTCTCTGTTGTCGTCTCGTTTGAGGGATCATACTCGAGTTTAATAGCATATAAGGTTGGGTGGTTTTGATAGTAGAGACCTGAGTTGGTATTTTTTGATTCCGTATTTTGTTTAGTAGATTTTAGGTTAAGCGATTGCCTGCTATTTTTTCCATCATAATTTTTAAAAAACAACCAGACTATCCCTACTATTAAGGACACCAAAATCAGCGTCATAACTAACCAATATCTTTTTAGGATTAAAGGCCAATTTTTATTTCTTGAAGGCTCTATGATATTAAACTCTTGGAGGTTATTACCTTGAACTTCCATATTATCAACCACTTTGATTGTATGCTTGCTGGAATTCCTTTGTCAATTTGTTAAAGCTTGGATTGTAGGCAGTGTACCTTCAGTTAGAAGTTTAAGCATTGCCCCTCCTCCTGTCGAGACAAAACTAAACTTATCTAAATAAAAATTAAGGGCTGCAACTGTATCTCCCCCTCCTAAAACAACCTCAGCACCAGATAAAATTACAGCTTTAGCTAAATCTAGCGTCCCCTTGTTCCCAACTGAATCTTCATACTTTCCTAAAGGCCCTGCCCAAACTATTTGTTTGGCATCTTTGACAACAGAAGCAAAAGATTCAATCGTCTCTGGTGCCATATCAATTCCGTTTTCTGAAAGTTTCCCAACCATTACATTCGGTGCAACTTCCAAATTTTGCTCTTTAATATTTTGGGCAAGCGACCCTCCCACTAAAACCGCATCCGCTATTTTGCTAAGCTCCACAATTGCCGGATATTTATCTTCAACCTTTACTCCCCCAATAATTACTACTAACGGTTTTTTCGGATTATTTCGAATGCTGCTTAAAACTTCTACTTCTTTAGCAAACCGCAAACCAGCAAACGATGGCAAAAGGGTTGGTAAAACAGTAGTTGAGGCAGCTTTGTGATGTGAAGCAAAGGACTCATTAACAAATACATCTCCCAAACTGGCCAACTGTTTTGCATACTCAATATTTGCCTCATCCTCGCCACTTTCAAATCTTAAATTCTCTAAAATATGTAATCTTGCTTTAAACGTTTGACCTTTTAAAGAATTTTCCAACCACTCTGCAACAGGTTTGATACTAAGTTCTGGAACTATCTTTCCACCGGGCCCGCCTGCCTGCCTGTCGGCAGACAAGGCCGGACGGGCAGGTCTTCCAACATGCCCCATTACAATTACTTCCTCAGTGTTTTCTAAACAAAGTTTCAGAGTTGGAATTCCTGCTTTCAAACGAGTCGGATCAATCACTTTGCCATCTTTAATAGGAACATCTGTATCTAAACGAAGAAGGACTTGTTTTTCTTGAACATCCTGGGCAGTGACAGTTCTCATTTAATTTATCTTAACAACTCTTGAACTCACTGTCGAGATCGCTTAAAATCCCTACTGCATGATTCCGGAAACTGATACTCCTTTGACTCAGATGCTTAGCCATTCACTCCTTTCAAGGGGTGATGAGGTCGCTCTTGGCAGAAGAATCAGAAGGTTTACTGATAACCAGCAAGCTCTCATACTTGGAGCTATTCATCCGTCATTTTCCCCGCTTGATAAGACCCTCTATTTCCAAGCTTTCAACTGGTTACATAATGATGCAAAGGAGGCAAGAGAAACATTCGCCAAACATAACGTCCGTTTGGTAGCTAAAATAGCTTGGAGATATAAAAATTTTTTACCCTTAAAAGACCTTGTCCAAGAAGGTGTTATGGCTTTATCTGGGATAGCAGAAGGATTTGACCCAGACAGAGGTTTTAGATTTAGTACTTTTGCCTACAAAAGATTAATGGGTAGGTTTAATACACTAGCCCGACAAGAAAGACACCGAAAAGAAAAAGAGTTAAGATATGCAACAGGACAATTAACGCATAACGAAAAGTTTGGAGCTTTACAAGAAGTTTATGAGATAAACCCCGATTTTAGGGACAAACTAGATGGGGTTATAAGAACCTTACCCGAAGCAGTCCAAGACACAGTCAAAAAACATTTAGATGGTAAAACACTTGGCCAAATTTCAAGAGAAAACAACCAACCTTTAAGCACAGTTAAAGACCGCTGGAATCAGTTTAAAATAAATCTAGACAAACCTGAAGTCAGGCGGCTCTTTCTTCAGAAATAATACATTTGTGTGGGCACGGATGGAGTCGAACCATCTACTTCTTCATTATCAGTGAAGCGTTCTACCGGTGAACTACGTGCCCGTTTTTACCTCTTTGGTGTAGTCAACTGATTTTTGGGCACTTCTGTAATTCTTGTAACTTCAGGTGAACCCAAAAACTTGAGCAACTTCTTGCCAATCAAAATTCCTGCTGCACCTAAAAAAATACCTCCGCCTAAAACGATTGCATTAAATTGTGATCTTCTAAAACGTCTCCTCTCTTCTTCAGAAGGATAATATTTTTCAAAAAAAATTTTACCTAAGCTTTCAATACTCATATCAGAAGATCCTATGTATTTTAACATAGGCTAGGGAAATTTACAGCTCAAGCCTCTGCTTCCGTATTTAGGTCGTTTTTGGTAAGATAGTGAAGCTATTGGCGCGATGGTGAAGTAGCTAACACTTCGGTCTGCAAAACCGACATTCGCGGGTGCAAGTCCCGCTCGCGCCTCCCTTTCTTGCGCTCCCCTTACTGACTTTAAAAAAATATTTCATACAAACTTACTAACATACTCTCATGTTAAATGTTTTAAGAAAAATACTCTTAAGTCTTGTTCTTCTTTTAACCTTTTCACTTGCAATTCCTTTAGAAGTGAATGCCCAAACTACACAAGTTCAGAGCCAAAAAAGAGTTGAAGTTGATTTAACAAACCAACGACTTTACGCCTATGACGGCAATACCTTAATCTATAACTTCCCAATCTCATCCGGAAAACCCTGGTGGCCAACACCAACCGGCGAGTTTCGGGGGTGGATTAAATTAAAATCAACCAGGATGGTTGGAGGAAGCAAACAGTATGGAACTTATTATAATTTGCCTAACGTTCCCTATGTAATCTATTTTGAAAATTCTCGTTTCCCCCGCTCCGGTTATGCCATTCATGGAGCTTATTGGCACAACAACTTTGGGGTACCCATGAGTCATGGCTGTGTGAACTTAAGACCTTCTGATTCAGAGAAAATCTTTAACTGGGCACCAACGAATATTTTGATTAGAATCTATGGGGTAACACCAAGATAGCTTCACCTTCTGGCAGTTTAGCCACAGTCTACAACAGCAGGTCTTCGCATCAACGTAGGAAATGATCTATCTTCAGTTAAAACTGCATATCTTTCTGAACCTGTTGGACGTTTGATTACATCTGAAGGACAGAATTTTAAGGCTTGATTGATTCTAACTTTTGCTTCAACGGATGTAGTATTTCTTGTTTCTATCATATTGTTTAGGAAAAAATGCCCCGCCTAGGCGGGGCAATCTGTTTATGTCCGAAAGAGTGGTGGGAAGGCTTTTTTATGGAAGAGCTCTTTTGAACTTCCGTCACCCAAACTTTAGCTTCATCCCTTGCGATTCAATAGAAGCAATTTACCTCTACCTACTTACAAGTTCATCCCCTAAAGCGCGTGAGGGGTGACAATGGATTACAAAGGAGCTACTTGTTCTTCGACTTGCCCGATAAATCGGGACTCGCTCAGAATTTTCAAGAATCTCTCAATGTAATCAATCACTCCAGAAAGGAGGTGATCCATCCCCAGCTTCGGCTAGGGATACCTTGTTCATGTTTATCCACTCATTACTGAGGGCATGGACTATATCTTCATCCCGATGTACATCGGGAGCCGACGTTTAATAGAAGTTTAATTCCAGATTATCTGGTACCTTCCATCTAAGTCTCTACGGGGCTGCGACGCTCTATTTTATATTTCATCTTTGGAATTATATAAGGTGCTATAAGTTTTCTAAACTTTGTTGCACTTCCATTTCCGTAAGGGATATATAGTTGATAGCCTTTGCTATCTTTATGTAACCTCACTTCTAAACCAAAATTTTCTTTTAAGCAATTTTGGAGTAATAAGTTACCTTCTAATCCAAATGCATAAGTACTAATTCTGTATGCACCTCGATCTAGATAACCATTACCATCATCCATAAACCAAACAGCCAAACTAAAAGGACTGGTTAAAATATTACTAATATTTTTAGGAATAATTTTAACCTTATTAATATAAAACATTTGCATATACTCAAATATCAAAGGATGTGACACAGTTCTAAAGATCAACGAATTATTGATTTGATAGTATCTTGGTTCGCAAAAGATCCAATTAGCAAAAATCTCCTGTTTCCAATACACATACTCTTTTGCAGAAAATGAGTGACAGATCTGCAATTGAGCAGCCTTACCAGAACGTGAGATTTTTAGTGAACCATCTCCAAGAACTGTTCCAATCAGAACATCTCTTTGAATTTGAGACAAGAGTAATGTCTTTTTTATCTCTTTAAGCCAATTACTGTTCGTATATTGCTTAAGCATCGCAGACTTCCCTCGGTATTCTCCTCTTACTCCAAGATAACCCGAAAGTTACCCGAAGTCAAGATAGGACTTCACCGATTTCAGTCGGATTTTTCTAACCAATTACTTGATTAGGTCGCAAGAAACCTATAGTTTCAACGACTTAAGCTTCATCGCTGGTGTCACCTTCCACCGGTTTACCGATGTTCGGGTGCCCCCAACTTTGCTGCCTTGCATATTAATCTGTTGTCACCAACAGTATGGACTATATCATCCTCCATTAATAAGTGGAGGTCAGCATATAATGGAAGTTTAAATCCAGATTATCTGGTACCTTCCATATAAGTCTCTACGGTGCCCCAGTACCGTCTGGTACAGGGTTCCCTCGGTATTGTCCGTTTAAACGGAGTTCACCGATATTAGCTGATTTTACCTAAAGACTCTCATCCTTAGGCCGCCTATTCGACGGGCGGTGTGTACAAGAGGCGAGAACGTATTCACCGCGACCTGCTGATTCGCGATTACTAGCAATTCCGACTTCATGGGGTCGAATTGCAGACCCCAATCTGAACTGAGGCGAAATTTCAGAGGTTAGCTTACCGTTACCGGTTTGCAACTCGTTGTTGTTCGCCATTGTAGGATGTGTGTAGCCCAGGGTGTAAGAGCCGTGCTGACTTGACGTCATCCGCGCCTTCCTGTCCGAAAATCGGACCTGTTCCGCATGAATTATTTAACATACGGTGCGGGTTGCGCTCGTTTATCCACTTAAGGAAACAGCTCACGCCACGAGCTGACGACAGCCATGCAGCATCTGTGTACTACCCTCGAAGGAATCCCACTTTCATGGGACTTGCAAGTACATGTCAAACCCTGGTGAGGTTTTTCGCTTTGTTTCGAATTAAACCACATGCTCCACTGCTTGTGCGCCTCCCCGTCAATTCCTTTGAGTTTTAAGCTTGCGCTCGTACTCCCCAGGCGGGATGCTTAACGCGTTAGCTTGCGACAGTCCGACGTACGTCGGACTATCTAGCATCCATCGTTTACGGCTAGGACTACGCAGGTCTCTAATCTGCTTCGCGACCCTAGCTTTCGTGCCTCAGCGTCAGGGAAGTCCCAGGCATCTGCCTACGCCTTTGGTGTTCCCAATCATATCAACGCATTTCACTGCTCCACAATCGGTTCCAATGCCCTCTTACTTCCTCTAGTCTAACCATCTCTTACCGAAATCCACGGTTAGGCCGTGGTCTTTAAGATAAGATGCATCAGACCGCCTACGCAACTCTTTACGCCCAGTAAATCCGGATAACGCTTGCACCCTACGTATTACCGAGGCTTCTGGCACGTAGTTAGCAGGTGCTTATTCGCAAGGTACCGTCATAATCTTCCCTTGCAAAAGGAGTTTACAACCCGAAGGCCTTCAATCCTCCACGCGGCGTCGCTAGATCAGGCTTTCGCCCATTGTCTAAAATTCCCGACTGCGCCACCCGTAGGTGTACGGCCCGTGTCTCAGTGCCGTTGTGGCTGACCATCCTCTCAGACCAGCTACCTGTCGTTGCCTTGGTAGGCTATTACCCCACCAACAAGCTGATAGGACGCGGGCTCATCTGAAAACGACTTACGTCTTTAACAGGTACAATACTGTACCTGTCACATGGGAGATTACCTCACCTTTCGGCAAGCTATATCCCATTTCCAGGTAGATTCCCACGCATTACTCACCCGTCCGCCGGTTGTCCGATTTGCATCGGACCCCCTTGACTTGCATATCTAAGGCACGCCGCCAGCGTTCATCCTGAGCCAGGATCAAACTCTCAAATAAAATCAGCTTACCCAGTATAAATACTGAGCTTGCCGAAGTGTCCTGAACAGAATTCCACTGAATTGTTGAATTTACTGTTTTGGAATTGACAAGAATGCTTCTTGTCTTTTACCCACCACTCTTTCGAACACAATTTTGTTTAAAGCAACAAAAAACCGAAAGAGCGGTTTCATATCTTTCGGTTGTCAAAGTACATATGAGTCCGATGTAACACCGGACCGGCTCAAAGGCCGATCATGTAAGTAGTATCCACCTGTGGCGGACTGACCTCCAATCTGTCCGATGTAGCATCGGACTATGAGTATTCTAGCCTAACACACTGAGGGTGTCAACCTTGACAACAAAGAATACCTTATGTTTTACTCGTTACGCTTAAGCAGATGATAAATGCAGTTGAACGGCTTTTTAATAGAGACTATGTTTTACTTACCGGAACATCCAACACACCCTTAGCCCAGGAAGCTGCTGCAATTCTCAAAAAGCCACTTTACTCATGCAATCGTGGAGATTTTGCTGACGGACAACAAAACATTCAGATTCCGGAGAATGTCCGTGGCAAAAACGTTTATATCATCCAACCAAGTTACTCGCGTGATAACCCTCAATACAGTGCCTGGGAAAGCTTGCTTATCACAAATGCTGCTCATGAAGCCCATGCAGAACAGGTCCGGCGTATTGATACCTGCATGAAAGATATGCGCGCTGATAAAAAAGATGCTCCCCGCGTACCTCTTGCCGGAAAACTTCACGCCCAAGCTCTAGAATTAGCAGGGGCAACCACTCTGGTGACTTTTGATCTTCATAATGAAGCCCTGCAAAATGCCTTTAGCCGCTGCCGTTGGGATAATGTCTATACCAGCGTTTGCCTGATCCCGGAAATAGAACGCTGGAATCCTAGAAACCTAATGATTGCCTCTCCTGATGCAGGGGGCGGAAAAAGAGCCCAAAAAATCAGGGACATTTTAGCTGAACGCGGTAAAGTGCAAGTTGCAGACCGTGTAGCTATAGCCCATAAGACTCGGGATTTCTCAGCTAAAGATAAAAGCACTACCCAGATACTAACCGATGATTTTGCAGGGATGGATTTGCTGATAGTTGATGACATACTTAATACCGGCGGGACAATAGCTGCTGCTGTTGAAGGGTTCATGAAGAGGCGCGCCCGTAGTGTCAGTGCGATGTTTGCCCACGGCTTTTGGGTTGACGGTGCTTTTGAGATTATGGGTGATGCTCCTCTTGAGCGAATCTATGTCACCAACACACTGCCTCAACCAGAAGAAGCAGTTGCTGATCCGCGGGTAAAAGTAATTTCTGTAGCTCCTTTGGTGGCTGGGGTCATTGACCGGATGCAAAGAGACCGGTCTATAAGTAAAGACTTTATTCTACAAAGCAAAAAGAGAGGACAAGAATTTCTCAAACCACTGTATGCACCATCAATTCTTGGACGGATCCGAGGTCTTTTCGATCGCCTGGTATAACACAATCCCCAAGCCTAATATCACCTTAAGTGATCTCAGACACAAATATTTACTTTTTATTGATATTTATGATATAGATCAGATCTAGTTAAAGAAAGCAAAAAATATTATTTTCTCAAACCGAAACCTTCTCGATTTGGAATTTAAAACGACATTTGATGTCATAATTTGTAAGAATGTTATGCACCATATGAGGAGTGTTGAAGAGATGGAGTTATTACTGAAGACATTAAAACAACTGGGCAAAAGAATCATAATTCTGGACATTGAAGATCCTAAAAGAAGCTTACTTGCAAGTTTGTGGAATAATTACTATGTCCATATCCTTAAAGACCAGGGCGGGCTTTTTATGAGCTTTGACCAATTCCAAGATTTAATTAATTTATTTTATTCAGACTCAAAAAAAACACTGAAGAAGATTCGAACAATTAAAGGATCCTATATGTTAGCCATTATTGATCAGTAAAACGAATTATATTATGTCTAAAAAAATTGAAATAGAAGTTCGAATCTTGCTTAAAAACCGCAAAGAGGTGGAAAAAGCTCTTGCACAGAGGGGCGCTATATTGATTAAATATCTTAAAGTTAAGGATTTTTGGTATTGTGACAAAAATGCTCACACTTATAAACAGGCTTCAATTGATACAAGTGGATTTGCCTTACGAGTGCGTGAAGAAAAAGACTTGCAATTCAACAAAACCAGTGCCTCAATAGATTGCAAAACACTTCAGGATGGTAAAAACCATGCTATATGCAACGAGTATGCATTGCCAATACTGAATATACCTCAGGCCAAAAAAATTCTAGAAAGTATTAACTTAAAAGAGTTTTTAGTTGTAAACAAAGAACGTAAGGTTTATAAATATCAGGGAATCACCTTTTATTTTGACAAAATAAAAGGTGTAGGTGATGGATTAGAAATTGAAGTTATGGCAACCAAAGGCACAGAAAAAATTAAATATGAACAGTTATTAAATTTGGTAGACGAGTTAAATATCAGCAAAGAGGAAATATTAGAAAAAAGTCTAACATTCATTGCTATGCAAAACTTAGCTAATTTTTGATTTTTCTATTACCTCATATAGCACTATCCCCAAGCTCACCATCACATTCAAAGAGATATTTACCCCAAACATAGGTAATTCAACTATAGCATCTGCCATCTCTAAAACCTCTTTTGATACTCCTGTTGTCTCATTTCCTACTATCAGACATACGGGCAGATTGTAGTCAAACTTATCATAAGGAACACTTCTTTTATCCTGTTCTATTGCCACAACTTTTAACTTTGGATTTTGAACTTTTAACTTTGAAACTGATTCTTTGGCAGTTTCAACATATTCCCAATCTACCCATTCAGTAGTATTAATTGAAGCTTTCATAATCCGGGGATTCGGAGGAGTGGCTGTTCCGCCACAAAGGTAAAGCTTTTTGGCAGCCACAGCATCAGCCAATCGAAAAACCGACCCTATATTATAGGTATCTAAGACATTATCTAAGATAATGTAGATATCCCTGCGCTTGATTTTCAATTTTAAATTTTCAATTTTCAATTTAGGATCAGCTTTTCTAAGCTGAGCCGCGTTCATCCTGAAATTCATATCTTGAATTTTACTTCAGCACCTCCTAGATAAGCAAATACCATACTTGCTATACTAAAAATAGCCCATGAAGAAACAAAGCGGTTTCACCTTGATTGAAGCATTAATTGTTGTCACACTTGCAGGAATTATTGGTTTAGTGATGACAGATTTACTTTACCGCACCTTCCGGGGAGCCAACAAAACCTATTTAATCGGCAACATCAAACAAAACGGCCAAACAGCTTTAAATATTATGGAGAGTAACATCAGGTTCGCCAAAGAAGTAACATGTATTAGCACCACTGATTCTTCTAATCCAAAGTCTACGGTGCTAGCAGTCAAAAGTAGCAGTGGTAAATATATAGTTTTTCGTTATTATCCTCTTTATGATCCAACAGCAGACACTTCAACTGGTGAATTTTTAAAACCTCCCCCACATAATGGATTTATAACCCAAGAAGAAATATCTGCAGACCCAAGTGCTGCCAGAGGCTTGTGCAATTATGTACCTGGACTAAGGACGCCTGTTTCTACTAGAGAAAAAATCTTAACTGACAGAGACTTTAATAATGGGGTTTCTGTTAGTTCATTAGAATTTAAAAAAACCCCAACTGCTTCTGGAAAAGATCTAGTAAGTATAACTTTTACAGTGAGTCCACCAACAGAAAAGACATCCAGCCAAAGAGTCGAGAATCAGGTAACGGATGGTGGAGTAACTTTCCAAACTTCAATAATACTACGATGATAGAAAAATTTAGTACAATTAGAATGATGAGAAATCTTAAAAACCAAAGCGGTCAAAGTGCACTAATCCTAGTCATGATCATGCTAGTTGCTCTAGCAGTGGGATTAGCAGTAACCCAAAGATCTATTAACGATGTCTCTATCTCTACAAAAACAGAACAAGCTAGCCGAGCTTTCTCTGCAGCTGAAGCAGGAATCGAAAGGGCTTTAGGCGAACCAACAACTGTTGGCACCATCACTCTAAATAACTTTGGTAACGACGCTACAGCTCAAGTCTACTTTTCTCCCGAACTCCCAGAAAAAAATCAAGCTATTGGGCTCCCCCATACTAATAGATCTGATTTTGCCCAGTTTTGGTTAGCTAACCCAAATGATCTTTCTACCTACTACAACCCTAATCCCGGAGAGTTTTATTTATATTTTGGCAACGGAGAGAAAGCTAAAGAAAGAAATTTAACACCAGGCGCTGAAGACCCTCAACCAGCAATCGAAGTTAACTTAATCTACAAAGAAGGAACTGAATATAAATCCAAAAGAACTTTTTATGATTCAAGATCTAGTAGAGATAATACACAAACCGAAGGTTTCATATATCCAGATGATCCTAGATACCCGGGTCTTGATTTTAAATGCTTTTCTTATACTAGCACTAACAATACCATCCCAAATGACCAAGTAAATAAGGTCTTAATTGACGACCCAGAATTTTACTGTAAAGTTAAAGTAACTTACACAGGCATACCTATAATGGCTCGTGTTAGAATACTGTATTCCAATGGAGATCAGGCTGTCGCCATAGCTCCTGCGACTACATGCGCTGCTGATTCCCTTGCCTGTTCTTTTCCTCCCCAGCTTCGTGTCTATACCTCAACCGGAGTATCCGGAGAATCCCAGCGAACACTTAAAGTTTACGAAACTAAAAAAGCTCTCCCCTCTTTCCTTGATTTCGTATTATTATCTGCAGGCGAAATCATCAAGTAAAGTTGACATTTCGGAAAATATCTGTCGATAATTAGTTAATGCAATCTAAATTAAAATTCATACTACTATTTGTTTTTGTAGCTTTACTGTTTTTTGTCATTGGGCTTAATATGAATTTCATTGTTCAAACAATTAAACAAAAAGCTCAACCTAATATGCTTGAAAATCCTAAAGCTTCTAACAATCCAATTTTTACTCGTCAATCAGCAACTTTTGAAGGAACTGTACTTGATTTCACTGACGCCTATCTTGATGCTAAAAATTCAAACAACCAAAAAGCCCGATTGCCATTAAGCACTGCATATAAAATCAGAAAATATGACCCAGCCATTAAGCAATCGACTGAATCTGCATCCACGGATTTCAGATGGTTAGAAGCAAATAGAGATGCCCGTATTCACCTTGATTTAATAAATGGAGAATACCAAGTAGTACAAATACATTATTACAAATAATATATGTTTAAAAAAATATTTACTAAACCAATTCTTATTATATCAACCACGCTTTTTTTGGGGCTTGCAATATTTAGTGCCTTGGTTTCCAGAGGAATAATTAATATAAACTTACTTAACGTATCCAAGAACCCCCCGGCAACTTCGATCACTACTCCACCCTCCTCTCCAAGATTCCCTGAAGGCGGAACTCTAAAAATACCTATTTCAAACACTAACCCATCAGTAGTCCAACTCAGAACTAACTATACTTTAACAGGAACAATTTACTCTATTGAGGATCAAAAGGATAAATGGAAATTAATATTAAGTGGAGTTGACGGAACAATATTCACAGATGCACCTTTCACTCTTGATTTTTCTACCCCAGTCACGACAGCTACAAAATCAGCTAAGCTTCTTCCCAGCCAACTACAAAAAGATAGTTTTGTAAATGTGGAGTACGAGTATGATAATTTTAAACAAACAGGAACAGTTACTAAAGTTACAATATTGCCCAAACCAAAATTAGTAAAGTAACCATGCCTCGTAACAAAGTTTTAATTTCTTTTGCAATTCTAACCATCCTAATACCTGTAGTCTTATTTTTCGTATCCAAAAATTTTTCGCTTAAAAAACCCGCCACAGTTACTCCAAGCCCAACTTCCCGAGCTTTAAGCCTTGAAGAGCAAATAAACAATTGCTCTATCACAAAAGAAGGAAACCCTTTAGTAAATGATGTACAAGTTTTTAAAACAGGTGAAAAAGAAGCTATGGTAGGCACATTTAGAGCGAACATCAACAAAGTCTATCCAGATAGCACAAAACTTTCTCCAAGTATTGAGCTAGTGTCTCCTAGAGGTGACCAAACTCATACATTTAGAGTTACAGAGGAAAAGGGGTTAGTTTATGATGCTGTTAATCAAAAAGATCTTAAGCTTACTGATCTTAAACCAGGTTTAACAGTGGCAGCCTCATTTAACTGCTTCCCAGATCAAAATAACTTATTCAAGATCACACAGATATCAGTAACAAGCGAAATCAAATAACTCAGCCTATCTCCTTGCAGGTTTTCTCTTCTGAGTATAGAATCTATCTGTTTAACCATTTAGCTGTTAAGGTGCGTAACCTGTATTCTAGGAACGAACGCAACCCTTAGGGCAAATTAAGGTGTGTGTTAAATACTTCCTGAGCTGTCTTGTATTGTAGTATTTTCCTGGGCCTGTTGTTAAGCTCCCAAACTACATCTGCCAGT
>Ga0209211_10005821_pt1 | contig 18179 bp, 15 predicted proteins | sample RifGroA2_FD_183992 | JGI IMG/M metagenome (GOLD analysis project Ga0209211, IMG submission 183992) | Groundwater microbial communities from Rifle, Colorado, USA - Groundwater A2 (SPAdes) (version 2) | ecosystem: Environmental > Aquatic > Deep subsurface > Groundwater | place: Rifle, Colorado... | reverse complement strand
CCGAGAAAATTATTTTCGGTGGTATTTCTATTTCAAAAACAAGAAAAATACCAACTACTTTGGGTACTAATTACCCGCAATGACGAGAAAAAAATATTTCTCAACTGCCTCTGAGCTTGACAAGATGGATTAAATATGCGAGAATGTATTTAATTAACAACTTCTTTTATAATTCATCATACATGGAGGCATGGAGGAATAATGAAAAAATTATTTACGCTTTTATTTTTTTTGACCCTGACGCCAGTATTGGTTGAAGCGCAACTAACTAGCGCTACTCCAATAATTCCATTTAAGTTGGAATACATTCAAAGTGTAAAATACAAATTTAGGCTGACCAATCAAACGGATCGCTTTCAGGATATTACGGTTCAGACTTATGATTTGCTTGCAACTCCGATTAGCGATGAAAAAATTATCAAATTGGAACCAGGCGAATCATCGGAATGGCTTAATCTCTTTAAGGATGAACCGTCATACAATTGTATGTTTATCTTACAATGCATAGGCAAGGACAAACAAAGCAAAGTTACGATGTTAACAAAAAAAATCATACTCGTAAAATAAAACAGGCGCAATACGAGTATGATTTTTAGGGATTATTAAATTTAATCCCTTTTTATTTATCTGAGATAGGGTATAATATTTGAATGAAAAAGTGGCGTCTCCCAGGCCAAAAAACCTATCTTTCTGCCCCAGAATTGATTAGTGATCTCATGGCACAAAAAAATTTAACTGATGAAAATCAGCGGCGGCAGTTTTTGGCTCCGGAATTTTCAGACTTGCTTGATCCCAATAAATTTATCCAAATGCCGTCCGCGCTAACGCGAATCAAAAAAGCCATTTTAAATAATGAAAAAATCGTCGTGCATGGCGATTATGACGCGGACGGCGTGTGCGCCAGCGTCATTTTGGTCAAGACTTTGCGCCTCCTTGACGCCAAAAATGTTTCGGTTTATTTGCCCCAGCGCAACAGCGGTTATGGCTTTCAGCCCGACACAGCGCGCAAATTTATCAAAGACAAAATCAATCTTGTTATTACCTGCGATTGTGGCACGACCAATGTTGAAGCCATAAAAATCGCCAAAGAGGCGGGTCTTGATACGATTATCACCGACCACCATTTAATGATTGAAAATATGCCCTTGCCAGAATCTTATGCCTTTATCAATCCAGCCGACCCGTCTTCGGGTTATCCATTTACAGGCCTCTGCGGCGCAGGCGTCGCCTACAAATTGGCGCAAGCTTTAGTAAATGAATTTAATCCTCAAAATGGCAAGGAGTTTTTAAAATGGCTGTTGAGTTTGACCGCGATTGCCACCATTGCCGATATGATGTCGCTGACGGATGAAAATCGCGCCCTTGTTTCTTTGGGCTTAAAAACACTCAACCACGCGGCTGATTTGTCAGCAAATTTTTTAAAACAAACGCACCGCCTCGGCTTGTGGTATTTATTGCAACAAGCCGGCACGCCGCTCGGAAAAATTTCCACGACCACAGTGGAATTTCAAATCGCGCCGAGATTAAATGCCGCCGGTCGAATGCATCACGCCAATAGCGCCTATCAACTTTTAATTACCGGTGACCCGGCCGAAGCGCAAAAATTGGCAGAGGATTTAAACAACGCAAATATTGAACGGCAAAAAATGGTTAAGCAATTTGTCGCCGAAGCTATGGCGGAAATTAATTCGCAACACATTGACGCCAATATTTATTGGCTTTTCCGCGAATATTGGCCAGCCGGACTTTTAGGTCTAATCGCGTCGCAAGTCAAAGATGCTTTCAATAAGCCGACTGTGATTTTTAACAAGACCGGCGATAAATTTCAGGCCTCGGCCCGAAGTCCCAAAGGTTTTCACATTACCGAAGCATTATCTTTATGCCAAAAATATATTTCAAAATTCGGCGGACACGCGCAAGCCGCCGGTTGCACGATAATTGGCGAAGAAAATTTTATGAAAGCGTATGAAGCGATGTCTGATTTGGCAAACAAAGCGATGATTGCGGAAGATGAATTATTTATTGACGCCAAAGTCGCGCTTGATTTTGTGACAACAGAAAATGCAAAATTGCTTCAGCCACTCGCGCCTTATGGCATTGACAATCGCGAACCATTGTTGATGATAAAAAATTTGAAGTTGTCGACCGTTAGAGCGGTCGGCAAAGACGGCGCGCATTGCCAAATGACGCCACTAGGCAAAAACTGGCATTTTGTCCAGTGGAAAACTAATAATATTCATCCGCCACTCAATGAGCCGCTAGACATAGCTTTTACCTTGCGGCCGTCAACTTGGCAAGACCAAGACACGATTGAAGCGGTCATTGCCGATTGGCGACCTACGGCTATTAACGGAGCTGGAGCTTGACAATTTTGGCTCTTACCATAAAATATGGTTAATCAAAAAATTGGACGCTGAAGAACTTTGATTTTTCAATGTCTTTTGTTTATGGCCTTTATAAATTATAATATAAATTATGAAAGAGGCGTGGCTTTTTACCGATGGCGGCTCGCGCCATAATCCAGGACCAGCGGCTTATGCCGCGGTGTTAACTCCGCCCGAGCAAAAAGAAAATCTAGTAGCGACTTTGGCGCGAAGCATTGGCGTCGCCACCAATAATGTCGCGGAATATCAAGGGCTAATCGCGGGTTTGAAATTGGCGCGACAGCACGCGGTGCAAAATTTAGAAATTTTTTTAGACAGCTTACTCGTGGTGGAACAAATGAAAAAAAATTGGAAAATAAAAGACGCGAACCTTAGAGACCTTTGGACCGAGGCACAAGCCCTGACTAAACATTTTCAACAAGTTAATTTTCACCACATCCCGCGTGAAGAAAACTATCTAGCCGATCAACTTTTAAATGACGAATTAGATAAACTACAGTAATGAGTATAGGAGAATCAAGACGCGAGGAAATTCAATTCAAAATTTATAATTTATAATTCATAATTCCATTTTACTTGACAATTTATCAAAATTGTCGTAAAATGGCACTACGCTCTTTTACTAGACCGAACAGTCGCCCGGCCGACAAAGTCGGCAACAGTAAACGATTGGCCATTGACTTTTGACTTCATGTTAACTGTCAAATGTTAAAAATTAACTGTTGCCAAACTATGTTTGGCTGGGAGGAAAGTCCGAACACCACTGCGGTCCCGACAAGACGAGTTGATTTTATCTTCTCATTCGGGATGGATAACTGCTAACGGCAGCCGGGTCGCCAAAGGCGACAACAATTGACGAGAAACTTTTAACACTTAACGCGAGTTAAATGTTAATTGTCAAAAGTCAAAAATTGGCCAACCTTCGGTTGACCTAGGACAAGTGCAACAGAAAATAAACTCACCGAAAATTTATTTTCGGCCAGAGGTGAAACGGTGAGGTAAAAGCTCACCAGCCCGCTTGGTGACAAGCGGGGCTAGGCAAACTCTATCCGGTGCAATCCCAGTTCGGGAGCTCGAGCTTAACTGCGAGGTTAAGCCTAGACAGATGACTGTGTTAAAACAGAATTCGGCTTACGAGTCTAGTAAAATTGCGTAAAAAAACTAATTTTAAATTCTAAATTTTGAATTTTAAATTTGTTGTTAATTATTAATTTGTTAATTGTCACGCGTTAGCGGTATGACCCACAAAATTAAATTATTTTTCTCGGCGCTTTTAGTGCCGGCTGATTTTATTGCTTTTTTATTGGCAGGCGTTATCGCCTATAAACTTCGTTTTTCGGAATTGGCCTCGGGCGTCAGACCGATTATTTTTGAACTGCCGTACAATAAATTTTTAACCGTAGTGATTGTTGTTTCAATTTTTGCCATTATTTGGCTAGCTTTCCAAGGACTCTACAAAATCCAGCGTGGCAGTATTTTAGAAGAATTGGGTCGAGTATTTTCCGGCGTGACCACGGCCGGCGGTTTGATTCTAGCTTACATCGTTTTTCAACGCTCGCTTTTTGATTCGCGTTTTATTTTACTCGCGTGGTATGTTTTAAGTTTGATTTTTATTTTAATAGTCAGAGGTTTAATCCGCTTAATGCAACGGCAGCTTTTCAGGCACGGCTGGGGGCTAACTAACATTTTAGTTTTCGGTTCCACACCGGCCTTGGCGGGAGTGATTGAGGCCTATCAAACTCATCCCGAGTGGGGATATAAAATTTTAAAACATTGGCAAACTGTCGCTGATGAATCCTTGGCCGACGCCAACAATCATCTTAAAAAAAGTTGGCCTCTAGTTTTGTTTGACCCGAATGGCTTGTCTGAAAATAATCAAATTAAGTTACAAGAATGGTTGCGAGCGCGACATTTGCCAATCGCGATGCCGGCCTCGGTCGGCTCATTTATGCCAGCGCACACAACTATTTCCGCTCTGTCCGGCGTGCCGATGGTTTTCGGCGACGCCACCAACTTGCAGGGCTGGGGACGAGTGTGGAAAAGATTATTTGATATTATTTTTTCATTTATTATTTCTTTAATGCTTTTGCCTTTTGAAATTATTTTAATGCTCTTGATTGTGCTAGACGGCGAGGGCTGGCCTATTGTTCGTTTGCGCCGAGTCGGCTGGCACGGCCGAGAATTCAAACTTTTTAAATTTCGCTCAATGGTTAAAAACGCTTGGATGATGAAAAATAATTTAAGTGAAAAAAACGAGCGCGCCGACGGTCCACTTTTTAAAATGGAAAACGACCCGCGCCTGACCAAGCTCGGCCGCTTGATTAGAAGAATTAGTATTGATGAATTGCCGCAGTTTTGGAATGTGCTTTTCGGCCAAATGAGCGTGGTCGGACCGCGCCCGCACGAACCAGCAGAAGTGGCGCGATACCAGCAGCCTCACAAAGTAGTTTTGACCATTAAATCCGGCGTCACCGGCTTGGCGCAAATTTCTGGCCGATCGGATTTGTCATTTGAAGAAGAGGTGCGTTTGGATACTTTTTACCTTCAGCACTGGTCTTTGTGGCTTGATATTTCCATAATTTTAAAGACGATTCCGGCCCTTTTTACCCGCCGCCGAGCCAGTTAAAAACCAATAAAGACGACTCGCCCAAGAGCTCTTGACAGATAATAGCCCTTGGGTATAAGGTAAGCGGGAAACCAAACCACCTTCAAAGTTTAATAGTTTAATAGTAGGAGAAACAAATGAAAATCTTTACACTGATTATGACCATCACCGTCATAAGCGCGACGGGATTATCGGCGCAACATATTAACTTGCCCAAGTTTATTAAACTCCAAATTAAAATGAGCTATGCCGAAGTAGCAACAGATGTTATTATCACGGAAAATATTCACTCGGATGGAAAAATATCACACCTATCTAAACCAGTTAAGTTCGGCCCAATAAATAAAGCTCTGGCAGATTTAGCTGGCGTGCCTTGGGTTAGAAGTTATTTCGGTCGGGGCGAATTTGAAATACTTTTCTACTTTGAACCAGCCCATAAAAATTTTGACATAATTGAAATAACAAATTATCATCAGACAAATTTGGCGGAGCGGGGAACATTGACGCCAACTAAAGAAGCGGTCGCAATTGCCGCTCTGAACGGCAACTTTCCGCCGGTCGATTATACGGCTTTGTTCGACGCGCTCTACCTATTGGTAAAATAACCAACACTTTCACTAAAAATCCCATTTGAAACTCTCAAATGGGATTTTTTTGTTAAAGCGCTTTATTAAAAATTGATTGATTTTTTTACCGTTTTGTCTTAAAATGTCGCAATGATTTCCCAGCCAAAAATCGCTTTAGTTCACGACTATTTAACCCAATTGGGCGGAGCCGAAAAAGTTCTGAAGGCCATCAAATCTATGTATCAAGAAGCGACTCTGCATACGGCGCTTTTTAATCCCGAACATTTGAACGGCAAATTTGACGCTTGGGAAATTCAAACCTCTTTTCTCCAAAAAATCCCTTGGGCCAAACATCACCACCGATTTTTTCTGCCTTTGTTACCGGCGGCTTTTGAAACTATGAATTTAAAAAATTACGATTTAGTAATTTCTTCGGCTTCGGCTTTTGCCAAAGGCGTCATCACTCATCCCGGCGCCAAACACATTTGCTATTGCCACACGCCGACTAGATATTTGTGGAGCGACGCGCATCGCTATTCGACCGAAGTCTCTGCGCCTTTTTGGCTGAAAAAAATAATGCCGTATTTTTTGCCATATGTTTTGCAATATCTGCGCCTGTGGGATTACCGCGCGGCACAACGACCCGATGTTATGATTGCTAATTCTAAAACCGTTCAAGCCAGAATAAAAAAATATTATAATCGCGACAGCCAAATAATCTATCCGCCAGTGGCCGTCCATAATTTTACCGCGCGACAAAAAGAAGACATTAAAAATTATTATGTTATTGTTTCTCGCTTGATGCCGTACAAGCGCGTGGACTTGGCAATTAAGGCCTTTAACCGTTTGCGCGTGCCTTTAATAGTAGTCGGCGCGGGCGAGGACGCGGATTTAAAAACTTTAGCTAAACCGAATATTAAATTCACTGGCTGGGTGGATGAAAAAACCAAGGCTGAATTATTAAAAGGCGCGCGCGCTTTGATTCATCCGCAAGAAGAAGATTTTGGCATCGCGGCCGTGGAAGCGCTGGCCGCCGGCGTGCCCGTCATCGCTTATGGCACGGGCGGGGCGACTGAAATTATAGAAGAAGGGGTTTCCGGCACCTTTTTTTATGAGCAAATTTGGGAAGAATTAGCTGACCGCGTAACGCGCTTTCAATTTGAATATAAAAATTTTGAACCGCTAGCCTGCCGCGCTCGCGCTGATTTATTTTCCGAAGAAAGGTTTAAACGCGAGTTGTCCGCTCTTGTGAATATTACTTTAAATTCAGCATTCAACATTCAGCATTCATAATTCCTCACTACTCACTACTCAATACTTTACTTATGCCTCCTTTAATCGGCATCGACGGACGGGGATTGTTTCAAAAAAATCCGACCGGCATCGCCAAGGCCTTCGCCCATATTTATAAAAATTTAATTGACATTGAACCCAAGCTGGATTATTTGATTTGGAACAATCAATGGAAAAAAACCACGCCAATTGAAACTAAAAATATTATTACCACGCGCCTGCCAAATATTTTTTTGCATTATGGTTTGTGGGCTTTTCTGCCCCAACCCACTCTCAATTTCCTAATAAATTCAATTCCCATAATTGTCGATCGACAATTATGGGAATATGGAAAAATTACTAAAACGGTCACAATAGAGCCGAGGGCGTGGTGGTTGCCAAACATCGCGCAAGTTAGAGTTCAACCGAAAACTAAATATTTGCTAACTTTGCACGATTTGTCATTTGTCATTAATCCCAAATGGTATCCCTTGCGCAAGCAACTGTGGCATAAATTTTTGCGACTGAAAAAATTATTGAACGACGCGACTTATATTGTGTGCGTGTCGAACGAAGTTAAACACAGTGCTATGGATCTTTACAAAATCCCTGAGAAAAAATTATTTGTCGGCCGTCTCGCCCCCACTTCATTCGTCGTCCCAAGCCTACCCCGTACTGCGGGAAAATTGGATACGGGAAAAGTCGGGACCCAGACAAAAGCTATAACTCAAAACTCAGAATTCAAAACTCAGAACTACTATCTACATCTGGCTTCCAATTTCAAACGCAAAAATACAGACGGCGTAATTGCCGCGTATAAAATTTATCGCGCGCTGTCTGAAAACCCCAATGATTTAATTCTAGTCGGTGATTATAAATTAAAAGAAAATATCGCGGGAATAAAAGTATTGCCATATCAGCTGGATGAAACATTACCGCGATTATTTCAAAATGCCACGGCTTTACTTTACCCAAGCTGGTATGAAAGTTTTGGCTTGCCCGTGCTTGAGGCGCAAAAAAATAATTGCCCCGTTATTGGAAGCGCGGTTGGTTCATTGCCAGAAATAGGTGCTAATTCTATTTTATACGCGCAACCCTGGGACACAGTTGGCTTGGCAAAACTGATGGCGGAATTTGAAAATAATATTGAATGGCAAAATAAACTCCGTGAAGCCGGTCAAAAAAATATACAAGAATATTCCTGGTCCAAAACCGCCCAACTTTATCACTACTTATTTTGGGAGATATTAAAGTAGTTTTAAGTTGATAGTTTTAAGAATGAATTGAAAAAAACGACTTGCGTCGTTTTTTTTGTTTCATATTTCTATATTACAATCTCGCTAACAACATAAATTAATACCCCAACAAGGATTGAAACCACGCCTTTTTTGGGATTGTTATTAGAAAGAATTTGTATAAGCCCTATTGCCATTGATAGTGGTGTAACAAATACATTAAAAAATGTTGCAATTATATGAATTATTTCAATCACTATTACCTCCAATTAAGTAATTATAACATGGGAATATACTTTTGTCAAGATCTATATTTGTGACAAATCTAGCGGTTTTTGGCCATAGTGCTACTGTAATTAGGTTGTAGCTTCTTAGCTTATTAGCTTCTTAGGAATTGCCTCATTTCTCGGATTTCTCCCTCTCCCTAATATTTATGCGGCTATTATTTGATGCAAGAGCCTACGGGCAAAAAAACGGCATTGGCCGATACACGACCGAGTTGCTGAATAATCTCTATCGGCTTATTCGCACGAATAAGCCGATAGATAAATTTATACTTTTAGCCAGTGCGGAAAACTTTGATGATTTGAATAGATTTACTGATGAAAAAATTTCAATTATTATAACAAAGTCTCGCTGGTATTCTTTGGCTGAGCAGTTGGAAATTCCGCGCCTCATAAATAAATTACAACCAGACCTAATTCACTTTCCGCATTTGAACGCGCCGCTCGCTACGACCGCGCCATTCATTATTACCGTTCACGATTTAACGATGACAAAATTTCCCAACTCTGAGGCTTCAACTTTGCCCGCCTTTTTTTACTGGTCAAAATATTGGGCGCTACGATTTTTAACTTGGGTCAATGTCCACCGCGCTAAAAAAATTATCACGGTGTCCAATTTCGTAAAAAATGATTTACTCGCCACTTACTCGCTCAATGAAAATAAAGTGGCTGTAATTTACGAAGCGACCAAACCGATGCAAGTGATGGAAGTTAAACGCACCTATCCCGTTTTACTTTACATTGGCGCGACCTACCCGCACAAATCTGTTGACGACCTGATTACAGCTGCAATATCGTTAAAAAACAATTTCCCCACATTACAACTTTGGCTCGTCGTGCCTGATGACTTTTTTACCGCCCGCCTCAAACAAAAATTCTCCGAGTCCGAACTCAACAATCTATGCCATTTTTTTCACGGGATAGATGATAATTTTTTAAGCAAACTTTATCAGCAAACATGGATCGTGGTTCAACCTTCCCAAAGCGAGGGCTTTGGCTTTCAACTTTTAGAAGCCTGGTCCAATAAAACCGCAGTCGCGTGTTCGGACGCCGGCTCTTTGCCCGAAATTGCCGGAGAGGCCGCCGCTATTTTCCCTGTGAATGATATTTCTGCTATAATTAAAATACTAAAAACGCTTTTAACCAATGAAGGCGAGCGGTTTTCATTGGTGAATTTGGGAACCAAGAGATTAAACGAATTTTCTTGGGATAAAACTGCCCAGAAAACTTTGTCTGTTTACATAAATCATGCCGAAAAAACCAGCCAAATCAACACGACAGAAGAAGTCGGCTCATAACCCGACGCCGGCAATTTATTTGTCGCGACCAGCTTTCAGCGAGGCTCACTCTAAACAGCCGGCTAAAATTTCTAAAGCCGTAGAAAACCTGCCCATCAAAAAAGTGCAAGCGATTTCCCGCTATACCTTGTCTCTGCCCAAACATTTGCCGGGCCGGGAAGTAAAATTGTCTTTGTGGAAGCCAGTTAAACAAGGCATGAATTTGGCGCGCCCCGCCCTAGCAGACAAGCCATTACCAAGCCAGCACGCTCCTTGGTGGAGCGAGTTGTTAATTATCAATTTGGCGGAGTTGGTCACATGGCCGTTTGTGGTCTTGTTTAAAAAACAAAATCGCGCGCGCGTCCGCGAAGTTTGGTCCAAACAAAAACAAATTCAGCGCGAGCCGTGGCATTTGACATTAAAAATTCCTTTGCGGCCGCTCGTCAGTTTTGCGTTGCTCGCGTTTATTTTTATTTTGCCTTTTCAAATTTTCGCCTCGGTTGATTCGTGGCAAAAAAACTTTACCAAGGCCATCAGCAATCAAGCTAACAGCGGTCTAACTTCCTTGCAAACCGGCTGGCAAGCGATTCAAAGCGGCCAGTCGGGCACAATGTATTTTTTGAGCGCGCGCGAATCTTTCGCGCAATCAGTTTCTCAAATTCAGGATTTTCAAAATTCTTTTTTAGGAAATTTGACTAGCATAATTCCGCCGCTCGCCAATAAAATTAATTCCGGCCACACCGTTTTTCTCGCCGCCCAGCGCGTGTCTGAAGCGGCCTCGTCATTTTCTTTTGTCTTAAATAAAAACAATCAATCCAATTTACTGTCCGCGCTTAACCAACCCGAATTAATGGAAGCACTTAACAGTTTGGAAGAGAGTTTGAAACTTTTAGAAAATGTTGATGCGTCTTCTTTGCCGGCTAAAGATCAAATAATTATTTCGTCTTTAAAAAATGAAGGCGATCGCTGGCTTAGTTTAATTTCCGACATCAAAGCCGTGTCTATTTTAACGCGCGACCTGTCGGGTCAAAATGGTTTCAGGCGATATTTGCTGGTTTTCCAAAATTCTACGGAACAGCGGCCGAGCGGCGGCTTTTTAGGCAGTTACGCGGTAATGGATGTGGATAAAACCGGCCTACGGGCTTTAACCGTGCCTGGGGGCGGTTTTTACGACCTCAAAGCGGGTTTTACCAAGCGTCAAATCACGCCCGCGCCAATGCGCATTTTGGGTAAATATTGGGCTATTTGGGATGCCAACTGGTCGCCTGACTGGAAAACTTCGGCTGAAAATATTCGCCAATTTTATACTGACGCTGGCGGCTCATCCATTGACGGCATAATTTCTTTCACACCGACTATTTTAGAAAAATTATTGGCCATTACCGGTCCGGTGGCTCTTGAGAATCGCTCATTAATTTTAGAACCGGAAAATGTTATTTCCGAACTGCAAAATATCGTGGAAAGTTCCAACGAACGGTTGACGCGCCAGCCAAAAAAAGTTATCGGGGAGTTGATTGATGTTTTACAAAAAAAATTGGCTGACCCTGCGCCCTACGCGCCGCAGTTAGCGCAATTGCTTTTCCAGTCATTATCTGAACGGCATATTTTATCTTATTTTGTTGATCCGGCTTCTGAACAATTGGCGGAAGCACATCACTGGGCGGGCCGACTGGAAATTAAACCCGACCAAGATTATTTAGCGGTGATCGGCGCGAACTTGGGTTCAGCTAAAACCGATCGCTACATCAAACAAACTATTGATCAAACCGCGACTATTCAAGGCGACGGTTCAGTGGTGGATGAAGTCACTTTAACGCGCAAACATGAGGGCTTGAAAGGCGATCCGCTGTATGGCGCGCATCACACCAGCTACATTCGTTTTTACGTGCCGAAAGGCAGCGTGCTTTTATCATATTCAGGCTTTAACCCTCCGCCCGCCGCTTTATTTTTAAGAGACGACGCGACCGATGTTTCGGTCTATCAAGATCCAATGGCAGCCTTGTCCGCGCCCTATGTCGGAACCGAAGGCGAAGCGACTGTTTTTGGCGGTTGGTTGCAAGTGAAGCCGGGCGAGACTACGCAAATTAAAATCCGCTACAAATTGCCGATGGTGTTGGCGGAAAATACTTCTGTGTATCAAATTACTTCCCAACCGCAAAGCGGACAATATAATCCGTCTGACTATAAATTCAATTTAACTTTGAACGCGCCGTATTCCGCCAAGTGGTGGCAAGGTAGCACTGACATCAACACTACTGACAACAATTTATCATTTGATACAAATTTAACGACTGACTCAGCGCTGGGAGTAATAATACAGAAGAACTAGGTTATAGATAATAGGTTATAGGTAATAGGTTATAGGAATACTTGCGTCATTGCGCCTGTCCACCGTAGCTTAAGCGCAGACGGAAGAAGCGAAGCGACGAAGCAAACCTTACAAATCTAAAGGGGCTTGACAAAATTTCATAAATATTCTAAATTGCAATAAATTGCTAATTCAAAAACTCAACAATATAGGAAATTCTTCAATGAATAACGATTCACTCAATAACGACCGTATAACCGAATTAAATAACGCGATTAAAAAAATTCCAGGGGCGATCAAGATTATTTCGTCAACTCTATTGTCTACAGTAACCGCAAGCTGTGTTATTGAAAATATTTTATATTGTTTCCGCCCTTTATGAGCAACAAAAGTTTTTATATGACCAAATGATTCACTCATTATCGATAAGAAAACAGGAACTTATGAATCAGCTCAATGAGTTGGAAAAAATTTTGAATGCATATAAAAAATCCTCTTCCTGATCAAAAACAACTGTATTAAGATAATGAATCAAAATTATCAAAAGAGCTGGCACGACTGGTTCTTTTCTTTTTCTTTTATTTACGCTACATTTCATTCGGTATGATGTTTGGACTAGGACACAGAAAAATCGCGTATTTTGACTATGCCGCGACCGCGCCGGTCAGGTCGGAAGCGTTGGCAGTATATAATGAGGCGTGCGAAAAATATTGGGCCAATCCCTCGTCCATTCACCAAACCGGACACAAAGCGAAAAACGCGCTGATGACGGCGCGCGAAAAAATTTCCTCGCTCTTAAATTGCACTCCGCGCGAAATTATTTTTACGGCTTCCGGGTCCGAAAGCGACAATTTGGCGCTCAAAGGTTTTTTTGAAAATAAAAATTGGCGCGGAAAACTCGGATTATCTCCAATTGAACATTCAGCCATTATTAACACGGCAAACTATTTAAAAACAAAAGGCGCGCGGATAATTTATTTGCCGGTCAATTCGGAAGGGCTTTTAACCGAGCAAGCGCGCATAATTATTGAAGATGAAAAATTTGATTTAGTGTCCGTGATGCTCGCTAATAATGAAATCGGCACCATCAACCCAATTTCTGATTTGGCACAAACGGTTCATAATTATGGCGGGGTTATTCATACCGACGTCGTTCAAGCCGTGGGTTTGGTTGATTTAGATTTTAAAAAATTGGGTGTTGATATGATGACTCTGGCGGGGCACAAATTCGGCGGCCCCAAAGGAATCGGATTATTGATTGTTAAAGAGGGAATAGAAATCGCGCCGCAAATTTTAGGCGGCAATCAAGAATGGAAAAAGCGCGCTGGCACGGAAAACCTGCCGGCTATTTTGGGATTAGTTAAAGCGCTAGAAATTGCATTAACTGAAAAAAATAGTCATATTAAAAAATTAGCCGCTTGGCAAAATCAAATTATTGAATGCGTGGAAAAAATTAACGGCGCGATTATTACCGGTTCAAAAAAATATCGCTTGGCGAATAATGTCAGCTTGTCAATTGACGGCGTGGAAGGCGAAAATATAGTTTTGCATTTGTCGCAAAAGGGGATTGAAACTTCATCCGGCTCGGCCTGCACCAGCGGGGAACTGCACCCAAGCCATGTGCTTTTGATGTGCGGTTTGTCAGAATCAGCCGCCATCGGCAGTTTAAGAATTTCTATGGGTTTTGGCACGACGCAAGAAGAAGTGGACCGCTTATGCGAACTTTTACCCAAAACTATTACCGAAGTCCGCAAGCTTAGTCCCATAATCGACACCGCCTGCCGAACATAAATCAAAAATTAACCAATTATATATTTGACATTGGTTGCAAATTTAATTATTATTAGGATATGCCGAATCCTAAAAAACCAAGGCTGAATTGTTTAAGTTGTGACAAAGAGACAGCAAGATCAGACGCAAAATACTGCAGTAATACTTGCCAAATGGAATATCAGTATATTTCATACATACAGAATTGGAAGCAGGGTAAAGAAAATGGCCTTCAGGGATTAGGTATTGTTTCCGGTCATATTAAACGATATTTGAGAACAAAATATAACAATAAATGTTGCATATGTGGCTGGTCTAAGCTAAATTTAAAATCAGGCGTAGTTCCATTGGTTGCCGATCATATTGACGGCAATTGGCGAAATAACATTGAAAACAATCTCCGCCTAATTTGCCCGAATTGTGATTCTCTTACATCTACCTACGCAGGCTTAAATAGAGGTAACGGACGACAAAATCGCTTTTTAAGCAAAAGGGCAAAAGAGGGTCGTTTATTAAAAAGAGGCATGCCGATATAGCTCAGCTGGTAGAGCAACTGATTCGTAATCAGTAGGTCGTCGGTTCGATCCCGACTATCGGCTCCAGAAAATTAATTATTAAAAAAATATTTCCACCATGAATCAAATTTAGTCGGCAAGCCGTTAGTGGGTTTGGAGCGGGCGGTATCAATTTGCGGAACAGGTGGTTGTAAAATAACATCCAACAAATTGCCATTGACTTCGGGCACGGCAATCGGCGAGGCCTCTGGTCTACCCGCCAACTGAACCGCTTTCTCATCCGGCTTTTGCATATTCAATAAAAGCCGCGCTTGTCTTTCTTTGAAACCGTCGCTCTCCAGATATTTAACAACATCCGACAAATCCTTGTTGCGATATTCCACCAACGCGATATCGCTTTGTAAAGATTTAATTTGCGAAGCCAGTTTTGCGCGCTTGTTAATTTCTTTGATTAAAGAATAACCCGCCACCGCCACAATCGCAATCGCCAACATCAAAGTCAGGCGATAAGCCAAGCGCGAAGCAAGAAAGCGGCGGAATAAACCTGACATAACTATATTATACAGAAACGAAGGAGAGAAGCGAGAGGCGAGGTTGAAACAACTCAGAATTCATAATTCAGAACTCATAACTCACTTTCTGTTTCCTCATCGGAAACAGAAAGAACGCTTTCCGTGGCTTCTTGAAAATCATTCGGGTCGGCACTTCTAGCCAAACGCGACAAGACTTTTTCCAAATCTTGCTTGGAAAGTTTTTTTGGCGCTTCGTCAGTGCCCACAAGTCCGCGCTCTTCTCTTTTTTCGGCCCGGATAGCTTCCGCTCGCATTTTACGGATAATCTCAGCGAATTTTTCCGGTCTTGGCACGGACTTAATAGGAATCGGCGTATTGCCCACCACCACATGAATCGTGCCATACGCCGCCATCGTCTGCCTGACGCCGTGCCGTTCCGCCTCAATATCTAAAATCTCGGTCAAAGGAATATCTCGGATGGAGCGGATAAACCAGCGCTCGCAATCAATGATAACTAATCGCTTCAAAGTCAAAATATTAATCGTGCCGTAATATTCACGCAAAAAACGCCACGCGTAAATTAAATTAACAAAAAACCAAATTAAAAATAATATCTGTCCAAATAAACCCCACGCGACCAGCGCCGACCATAAAAAGAAACAAAGAATAAATGATAAAAAAGTCAACGTCAATTGCGGGTAATGGACCATCAAACTTTCCCGCGTCGCCGCCACGATTGTCTCATGCGGAATAAGTTTTTTAACAATGGCATCGGAAACGGTGGTCATATAATAATTTTAAATTTTCAATTCTTAATTTTTAATGAATTTTTAATGACTTAATGTTTAATAATTAGAAATTGCTCCTTATCTGTACAAACCCGGAAACATGCTGACGACGAGCATAACGGCCATAAATAGAATAAATATACTCAAAACCAGCCGGCGCGGTGTTGCCCACTTCCTAATCGCCCTTTTCTGCCGTGTAAACATATAGAAATATTCTAGCGAATATTTCAGGAAACAGGGAGAGTATAGAGAAATGAGGCCGGCCTCGCCTCTCGACTTTCTCCCTCTATCTCTTCAAAACAGCCCAAAAGGCCTAAATAAACGCTACTTGACAAAAATCTATATATCTGCTAGGATATATTCAAACTTTAAATCTTTCATAAAACAATAACATTGGAGGACAAATGAAATCAACATCTTTGCCCAACTGGTGGGCAATTCGGCTGGCAGGACTGGCCGCAATTATTTTTGGAGTAATGTATTTATTCGGTACAACACATATCGATCTATACAATCCATTCAAATTACCGTTCAGCGTTGTGATTTTCACGCTGAGGATTGAAACCTTTGGTATAATTGCCATATTGGCAATTTATACTCTGACGCAAATTTTTGTGAGATGTCTAGCGTATCTTGATGATGGCAAGAATTATAGCACTATCGCGGTCGTCTTTAAGTTCGTCGGCGGGTCCGTCAGCGCGGTCGTCGGCGGGATCGTCGGCGTGGTCGGCGGCGTGGTCGTCAGCGGGTTCATCTTCAATAGGCTTGCAAAAATGAAGCTTCCAAGGTTGAAACGGCTCGGCACACTTCTAAGTACTTTTTTTAGATTTCTTCTTGTGCCACCAAAACAATAACAAATGCTAGTCCTTGATTTTTAGGTCAGTCGTATTATGTGACTGGCCTTTTTTTATTCAATAGATTCCCGATTCCCAAGAGTAGAGCAAAACTCACTACGGGGCAGGCTGGTCGAAAATGACGGAACTGCCTAAGAAGCTAAGAAGCTATCTCTTCAAAACAGCCCAAAAGGCCTCTGGCGGGAGGTCCACTTTGCCCATAGCTTTCATACGCGACTTGCCTTTCTTTTGTTTTTCTAAAAGTTTCATCCGGCGCGTTCTGTCACCCCCATATAATTTAGCCGTGACATCTTTTCGCATCGCCGGCAAATGTTCCGAAGCAATAATTTTTCCGCCAATGGACGCTTGAATTTTAATTTCAAACATTTGGCGCGGCAAAACTTTTTTCAACTCTTCCACGACTTTTCTGCCAATGTGTTGCGCTTCGCTTCTATTAACCAAACTAGACAGCGCCTCCACTATCTCGCCCGCCACTAAAATATCCAACCGTACAATGTCGGCCGTTTTGTATTCTTGAATTTGATAAGCGAGCGAAGCGTAGCCCGACGAGGCGCTTTTTAGGGCGTCATAAAAATCCACCAAAATAGAAGCCAAAGAAGTTTCATATTTCATAATGGCGCGCTCCGCGTCCAAATATTCAGTCGTGATATAAAAAGCGTTTTTTTGCGCGAGCAGTTTGGTGATGTTGCCGATATAGGCGCTGGGCGTAATAATTTCCAAAGCCACCCACGGCTCTGCCATGTCCGCAATCTCTTCCGCTTTCGGCAAATGAAGCGGGGAGGTAACGATTTCAAACTCTTTATCGCTGTATTGTTTAATATGGTAGGCAACCGACGGCACTGTCACGATTAAATCCAAATCAAATTCGCGCCGCAACCGTTCTTGAATAATGTCTAAATGCAACAAGCCCAAAAATCCGCACCTGAAACCATAACCCAAAGCGTCCGACCGTTCCGGTTCAAAAGATAAGCTAGCATCGTTGAGCTGAAGTTTTTCAATACCGGTTCTTAATTTCGTGGCTTCGCCGTCGCGCGAAAAAATAGAGGCAAACACCATAGGCATGCTTGGCTTATAACCATGAAGCGCTTCCACTTTATCGCCCCATAAAGAAATCGTGTCGCCCACACGGCAATCTTTGATGCTTTTCAGACCGGTGACAATGTAGCCGATTTCGCCATCCAATAATTTATCTTTGGGCGTAAGTTTCGGCGAGAATGTGCCAACCTCCAAGACGATTGCTTTGGCGCCGGTCGCGTGAAAAAAAATTTCCTGGCCTTTGACAAGCGCCCCGCCGAAAACTCTGACATACGCCACCACTCCGCGATAATCGTCGTAGATAGAGTCAAAAATTAGGGCTTGAAACGGAGCTTCGTCATTGCGAGCCGAAGGCGCGGCAATCCCTAATTTTGAGTTTTGAGTTTTGAGTTTTGAGTTTTGAGTTGAATCAGGTGGAGGACAATTCTCTATTATCTGATCCAACAATTCCCTCACTCCTTCGCCGGTTTTGCCCGACACTTTTAAAATATTTTCTTTCGGTACGCCGGTTAAATGTTCCAGCGATTCCAACGCTTCCGGCACATTGGCCGCGGGCAAATCAATTTTATTGATAACAGGGATTATGGTCAGTCCCTGTTCTTTTGCCAATTGAAAATTAGCGAGCGTCTGCGCCTGAATGCCTTGCGTCGCATCCACCAACAGCACCGCGCCTTCCACGGCGGCGAGCGACCGAGAAACTTCGTAGCTAAAATCCACATGCCCCGGCGTGTCTATTAAATTCAAAATATAGCCTTGATAATTCATCCGCACGGG
>Ga0209211_10005818_pt1 | contig 18182 bp, 14 predicted proteins | sample RifGroA2_FD_183992 | JGI IMG/M metagenome (GOLD analysis project Ga0209211, IMG submission 183992) | Groundwater microbial communities from Rifle, Colorado, USA - Groundwater A2 (SPAdes) (version 2) | ecosystem: Environmental > Aquatic > Deep subsurface > Groundwater | place: Rifle, Colorado... | reverse complement strand
GCAGTCATAGCGAAAATAAAACCATAGATGTTGTTCTGGATAAGAAATGCGGTGGAATGTCTTACAGCGTTTCCTTGTCTTCCGGTCAGCAGGAATTGGCAAAAGAATCGGGAGTATTGCCGCGGATTGCGGAAAAACAAGATATTCGAAACTATTTGTATTTCGGCGCGTTGATATTTATGATTGCTTTGGCAGGTTTATTGTTTTTTAGAAAAAAGAAAAACGTTTTTCGCGTTATGATTCCCGTTGTTTTGCTCGCGGGCGTTATGATGATTTCCGGCGTTGCTTGGGGGGTTGTAATGAGGGAATATCCATCGGCATTGGTTTATCTTGATATAGGTGAATGGTATACGGGATTTTATGAAAAATCCGATATTTTACATTCTGGTAAATACAATAATGAAGTTTATGCTCAGGGGGCGAATGCCAATTTTACTAAGTATTTTAATCGGGAATCTCAGTATGGTCAGGTTGGCATTGATTTTTACGATTCAAATTATTCGTGCGCAAATTCATCTTCGGTTATAGGTTTGCAGATGGCTATAGTGGCCGATGGTTTGCTTGAGCGAGGGATATCGTTCGCAAGTGTAGGTTCAAACGATTTTTCTTATGAAAAACGGTTTGAGTATAAACAATCAGGCAGTATTAAGCCGTATCAAAAATTTGATATAAATATGGATTTTCTGGCTTCAATGAAGGGCAAGGCTAATCCGCAAGTTATTATATATCTTAGGAGTGTCGGTTATTACAAGGGGGGTAAATGGTACTCAGGGAATTTTGTGTATAATTATGCTTATCCTGTTTATTTTTCTCAAGATCAAGCATTCAATAGTAGCGATTATATAAGAGCAGAAATTCCTCTTACATTCCTTATTCCCACCGTTGATATTACAGCCGATCCCAAGACTATACTTAAGGGGGAATCATCGAAGCTCTCTTGGACCTCCACATACACTACTTCGTGTTCGGCTTTGGGAGGTTGGTTCGGTGGAAAAGCCTTATTCGGTACGGAATCAGTGGGTCCCCAAGCGGATTCCGTATACACCTTAACCTGCCCTGGTATTGGCGACATAAATAGCGCGTTGAGTACCGTCGGTGTTGAAGTAAGTACAATAGTTGCTAATGGTGCGTGTGCATCATATCCCGGCACATACCAAAACCAGCCGGCTTTGAATACCGAGGATGGTTGTGTTATCGGAACTTATTCTGATACAGCAGATACTTCAGAAGGATGGCAATGGAAATGCGATAATACGCAATGCGCCGCGAATATAGAAGAAAATGCCCCCACTGTTAGTCTTACAGCTAATCCTGGGACTATATCTCCGGGGGGATCATCGAATCTCTCTTGGACCTCCACATACACTGATTCGTGTTCGGCTTCTGAAGCTTGGTCCGGTAATAAGTCGTTGTCCTCCAATGAGTCGGTTTCTCCTAAAAGTACTTCAACATATAAATTAACGTGTTATGGAGATGGTGGCGAAGCCACAGATTCCGCGAACATCAGTGTAGTAGGAACTGACGGTGTGTGTAAAGATTATCCCAACATATACTCAAGTCAGCCGGCTTCTGATAATGAAAATGGTTGTGTCCCCGGAACTTACTATGATAGGGACGATACTTCAGAAAAATGGCAATGGGTTTGCGCCGGTTCGGGTGGCGGAAACAATAATCTTTGCGTCGCGAATAGACAGCCACCACCGCCAACTTGCGGTAATGTCAGTTTTGATTACCCTGGAATATTTTTAGGTGATGTAAGTATTTTTCATTGGGATGTATATGAAACAGATAAGTACGACCAAATACTTCCTATTGATTGTACTGGTTCTGAGTACGATAATGAAGACAACAAAAAATTTCGTTCTTCGCTTAGCGTAACACCGAGAAGAATCGGGGAGTTTTACTGCAATCTGACCGTAGAAGACGAAAAAGGAAAAAATGTGTGTGGAGATACACTAAACGTTATATACCCTCCATCTTATCTTTTGATAAAAAAAACTGGCAACAAATGGGGGACAATAGAATTGGATGTAACGATAAAAAACCATGACGGAGACGACACATTAAAGGATGATGAGTGTTCATTGGAGAATAACACCTTGGGATGTTGGTATGCAGTTCAGAAATCCCGCAACGTTATTTTGGAGGTCACTAATCAAGAGTCAGTCACTTGGTTGATAAAATTTTGCCAGGAATCAGTTTGTGATTTAGCACCAGTGTCTTGCGGTCCAGGCAAGAGTTGCGAATTTACTATGCCGGAGTTCGATGTTGTCGTTGAAGTAGCAATACCATCAAGTACGATAATCGATCCTCCCGCTAATTTGCGCGGATCAACCGGAGTTTGCGACGGTAATATCAATTTGTCGTGGGATCCTGTAAGTGGTGCGATAAGTTACGGTCTTAGGAGAAATGGTTCCGATATAGCCAGCGGGATAACGACAACATCATATGGTGATTCCGGTTTGGGATACGGTTTGAATTACGAGTATATGGTTAAAGCATGCAATAATACGGTATGTTCTGCGTATTCTTCTCCGGTATCCGTTGTATCTTCCGCGCAGTGCGTTAAGCCGGCTGTTTCCGTCGTATGCAATCCTCCTTCTTGCCAAGGATACAAGGGAGCTGTTGCCGGCACTGATGGCGCTTTGGGATTGTCGTATTCCGCCGTTGATAATAATGGCGATCTCGATGTTTCAACATGCAGTTTCAAAATAGACGACGTTGTAAAAAATAATCTTTGCGCCGGAAATTCTTGGCCGACGGTTGATGCCGGCATTGCTGTTGGCAATCATTCGGCTTCAATGTATGCCGCTGATACAACGGGACTGTCTTCAACCGCTTCGCGATCATTTGTTATCTTGCGCGATATCGAAGCTGATTTTGACTGTTCGTTGGATAATTCCGTTTTTAAACCCTGTTCCGATATTGTCGTGGCGAGGAATGACAGCGTATTTTTCAGGGACAAATCGGTTGCTTCGGAAGGCGCTTCTTTGAGTGGTTGGTTATGGAGTTTCGAGAACGGAAATCCGGCGTCCAGTTCCCAGGGAAATACCAGCGCCAAATTTACCGCGGAGGGATATAACAATGTTATTTTGACGGTAACGGATACCGCCGGCAAGAGGGAATCCATAACTCGGCAAGTTCGGGTGGGGGAATCGTTAAAGCCGTCGTGGAAAGAAGTCATTCCGCGCTGAAGAGGAAAACGGAAAAGCGTTGTTTGAGGTTGCCATACTATGTTAAAGGAGTAGAATGATTATTGAATAGAATTTTGTTTTGCGGAATTGTGGATTTATTATGCCGGTTAATTTGGTTGCCAATTATTTTAATTAACTGTAATAATATAAATTATGAAAATTAAATTTTTAATTTTAATCTTTGTGGTCGCGATTGTCGGTTATGGAATTTTTTCTTTTAAGTTAAAGCAATGGTCAGTCATTGATACTGCGAATAAAAATGAAACAGCCGTTATTAAGGGCTATGTTTCCGTCGGTCCTATTTGTCCGGTTGGAAGAGAAGATGTGCCGTGTCCAGTGCCGCCGGAAGCATACACGTCGCGGCAGATAGTTATTTATCAATCGGATGGCGCGACTGAAGCGGCGCGTTCAGCTATAAATACGGACGGCGCATATTCATTTGAACTTAAACCCGGTTCGTATGTGCTTGATACTGCGCGCAAAGATATCGGTTACGCAAGCGAAGATACTCCTTATGTTTTTTCACTTAAAGCCGGCGAAATAAAGGAATTTGATTTTTCTATTGATACCGGAGTAAGGTAATTGTAATTTTTGTTGGTTGTTTTTATGCTAAACAAAGAGCTTCCATTAAAATCAATCAAGAATATTAATAAGTATTTTAGTTTCGAAGGCACTTGTGCCGATATTTTTGAATTTGAACCCGAAAAAGGGAAAAAGTATGTTTATAAAGAAATACGTCAAGATTCGCGGGTTATGCGCAATGTTTTTGAGAATTCTTTGGATTTTGAAAAGGAAGCTTTTTCTATGAAAAAAATTTACGGTATTTTAAAAGAGTATTTTGGCGACAGAATAGCAAAAACTTTTTATATTGTGTCTAAAGACAGAAATGGTTATAAATGCATTATGATAATCCAGGAAAAAATAGAAGGAGTTGTTTGGGATGATATGTGCGATGAAGATAAATTTTATGATAAGGCGGAAAAACAAATAGAAGAAATCGAGCAAATAATAAAAAAAGCGGATAAAGATCCGCGGATAGAAAAAATGAGAGAAGAATTAAGATCAAAAAAAATGAGTGCGATAAGCGTTGATTTTGGGGATATTTTACATTCGAAAAATATGATTGTGGATAAAAATGGCGATGTAAAAATTATTGATTGGTAATTATGTAAAAACAATAATGGGTAGTCAATTGTCAAAAAATAAAAAAATGGCAACGGGGAAAAATAAACGTAACGCGCCATATGATATTTGCGATCGTTTTTGCGAACGGTGCGGCTATCAAAAAAAATGCCGGATGTTTCATGGCGCCGGCGCCGATATAAAATTGGTGATAAAAGGAGGCAAGCAAAATAACGTAAAAGATATTTTTCACGATCTGGAGGAAGGATTCAAACAGATTAAAACAATGATACGAAATATAGTTGATAAGAAAACTGTTGATACCGGCAAGAAACAATTTGGCGGGCGCGAATATAATAAACGGCAAAAAAACGCGGAATTGATTGTTGAACAACATCCTTTATTTCGGCAAGCGCAAAAATTTGTTCGCGAAGCGGACGGGTTTTTGCGGAAATTTTTTAGGGTGGCAAACGCGGTCAATCCCTTTTTGCTTCCGGCGCTGGAAAAAGAGTTCAATGACTTTTCGTTTTATTTTCCGTTGTTGTCAATAAAGATTCACAACGCTCTTTTTTGCGTGAACGATCATGTAAATCATTATAGCGAAGAAGGTACAAGAGAAGCCAATAGGGCGGCATGTATTGCGATACGGGCGTCATTGGTGTGTGAGAAAGCCGTTGGCGCCATAATGGCGGAAACGAAGGAAATATACGCCGAGTCATTGCAGATTATTACGGTAATTCGCGATATTCGCGCGGAAATCAAGAGAATTTTTCCGGACGCGGAAAAGTTTCAAGACGAAATAATTTTTAATACGAAAATTTGATTTTTTTGAAGATATTTATTTTTTTCCGCTCGGTTGAACGCCCGGCGGATTTTTTTACCATTTACTTTATATTTTTTTTGTGATACAAAAGTATGATAATTTGTTTTTTTGAAAACTAATAAAAGGAGGATAAATCATAATGGAAAAAGGCGTAATTATTGCTACAATAGAAGTGGCGCCGAATATTTTCAAAATGATAATCGGAGCTGATGATATTGCGAAGAGAATAAAAGCCGGGCAGTTTATCATATTGATGGCTACTGAAAGAGGCGAAAGAATCCCCTTGACTGTTGCGGAATCGGATAGTTGCCAAGGAACAATTACGATATTTGTTCAACGCGCGGGCAAATCAACTTGCGAGCTTGCGGATATGTGTGAATATTCAAAGCTTTATTCGTTATCCGGTCCTAATGGTCGGGCATCGGAAATAGAAAAAACGGAAGGTAGTGTGGTTTTTGTGTGTGGCGGCGTAGGAACGGCGGTTATGTATCCCGTTCTTAAAGCAAATAAAGAGTTCGGAAATAAGGTGATTGCCATTATGGGGGTCAAAAACAAGGAACTTCTTATATTGCGAGATGAAATAGAAAAAATCAGCGATCAAACGATAATCTGCACGGACGATGGAAGCGCCGGCGCAAAGGGATTCACTACTGATATTTTAGGGGAATTCATTAAATCCGGAATGAAAATAAGCAAAGTTATTGTCGCTGGTCCGCCAATAATGATGAAATTAGTTGCCGAAATAACGCGAAAGTATGCTATTCCGACGGTTGCAAGCCTCGTGACGATTATGATTGATGGTACGGGAATGTGCGGCGGTTGTCGTGTTGAAATTAATGGCGGATCTAAATTTGTTTGTTGTGATGGTCCGGAATTTGACGCTCATCAAGTTAATTGGGGCGATTTATTATTAAGACAAAGGATATACACGGGAGAAGAAAAAATATCGCTGGAAAGATATAAAGAAGAGAGGCGTTGTTATGGGCAAGGATAAAAAACATATTGAAATTGCGCGTCAGATATCCGATGTGCGGGAACCGGAAAAAAGAATAAAGGATTTCAACGAAGTAAGTTGCGGTTTCTCGCAAGAAAAAGCAATACTGGAAGCCAGCCGTTGCCTTCAATGCAAAAAACCGAAATGCCGCGAAGGATGTCCGGCGCAAATTGATATACCGTCTTTTATAAAACTGATAACAAAAAAAAGATTTATTGAAGCGGGATTGAAAATTAAAGAAAGCAATCCTCTTCCTCGAGTTTGCGGCAGGGTTTGTCCCCAGGAAATCCAATGTGAAAAATATTGCATTTTGGGCATCAAAGAACAGTCGGTGGCCATTGGCGCTATGGAAAGATATCTTGGAGATTTTCTGAATCAAAATGATCCTCAAGGATTAAATGTCGTTGCTTCTTTGAGTATTTTACCCAAAAACGGGAAAAAAGTGGCTGCGGTAGGATCGGGACCTGCTGGTCTTTCTTTGGCGTTTGAGCTGATTAAACTGGGTTATGATATAACCGTATTTGAGGCGCTTCATGAATTCGGAGGAGTATTGGTTTACGGAATACCTGAATTTCGGCTTCCAAAAGAAATTGTCAAAAAAGAAATTGCTTTTTTGGAAAAATTGGGCGTAAAGTTCGTTAAAGATTGCGTAATAGGCAAAACCAAATCTTTTGATGATTTGCGCCGGGAATTTAACGCGGTTTTTTTGGGACTTGGCGCCGGAACGCCTTTGTTTTTCAATATTTCCGGCGAAAATCTTTGCGGAGTATATTCCGCCAATGAATATTTAACGCGCGTTAATTTGATGAAGGCTTATCGGTTCCCCGAGTACGATACGCCGATATTAAAAAAAGATCGGGTTGTGGTGTTGGGAGGCGGTAATGTCGCTCTTGACGCGGCTCGAACCGCGATGAGATTGCGAGCTTCACGGGTGGCAATACTTTACAGGCGAACAATTGAAGAAATGCCGGCGCGAACTGAAGAAGTGCATCATGCCAAAGAAGAAGGGATTATTTTTCAATTTTTAACAAGTCCAATAAGATTTATCGGCGAGAATGGGTGGCTTAAAAGAATTGAATGCCGGAAAATGGAAATTTGCGATGTTGGCGCGGATGGCCGGAAAAGAGTGAGGCCGATTGAAAATTCCAACCTTTTTATTGATTGCGATATAGCTATTGTTGCCATCGGCGCGACATCCAATAAAATTCTTATCAATGAAGCCGAAGGATTGCAAATTAATAAAAAGGGATATATTGAAACGGATAATGACGGCAGAACATCATTAGAAGGGGTGTATGCCGGTGGCGATATAACCAGCGGATCGGCAACGGTAATTCTCGCGCTGGGAGCCGGTAAAAGAGCCGCTTTGGCAATACATAATCATTTGAGCAATAAATAATCAAAACAGGGCACCTAAAAAGATGTCCTGTTTTTTTAACGAGTAAATAAAATAGACCAACTGCTTGGCAGTTGGTCGGTGTTTTTATATAATTTCCACATCTGTTATCTCGATGGGTTTGCTGTGTCCATCACTCATTTGGATGGACATAAAACTTACTTTTCGCGATATTACTATGTAGTTCAGTGTCGCGACGTTTTTAATGTCAAAATTATTAGCGTTAATCCCGAATTTTTCAAGATTAGCGGCGTTAAGTATGGGTTGACTTGATATAAATGTTTCTCCGTGTCCCAAATATACTTGGTTCTCGCAGCAATTTATTAATTGTTTAAGAAAATCCATAAATTAATTTCTCCTTTCTTTTGCGTAAATATTTACCAAAGATGAATTATCAAGCGACAGACTTTAATTATTGTTTATTCACTGTATTTTATATGAATAATTTTGTCAAATTAAAATTTATAAATTTTAATTGCGCCAAAATAAAAAATTTTTGCGGTGAAAATCGTAAGGGACTTTTTATTTTGGCGCGTGTTTGTTATTATAAATATATGCTACGGGAAGAAATAAAAAATTTATTGGAAAAAGCTGTTTATAGTGCAGTTAAGGATAAAAAATTGCCGGATTTTGGTTTACCAGAAAAAGCGCGGGAAGATTTTTGGCGGTCCGTAACAGTTGAACATCCGGAAAATAAGGATTTTGGCGATTATTTTTCTAATGCGGCTTTGCGGCTGGCGAAAATTTTACGCAAGCCGTCTATGGAAATTGCCGAGATTATAGCGGCGAAAATCAGTCGTGTTAAGGAAATGAAAAAATATTTCACAAGAGCGGAAGTGGCAAAGCCCGGCTTTATAAATTTTTATTTATCGCCGGATTATTTGCGAAAATCCGTCGCGGAAATTATTAAAAAGGGCGATAAATTCGGCGATTTGAAAATCGGCAAAGGCGAAAAAGTCCAACTGGAATTTATTTCCGCCAATCCCACCGGTCCTTTGACTATTGCCAATGGCAGGGGCGGATTTATGGGCGATGTTTTGCGAAATGTTATGAAAACGGCCGGTTATAAAGCGGAAGCGGAATATTTTATCAATGATTCAAAGCATAGCAATCAAATCAGGGAACTGGGTAAGACAATTTTAGGCAAAGGAGAAATGTACAAATCGGAATATTTGAATGAACGGCTTGCGGATTTTAAAGTAAAATTCAGCGATATTGAAGGGGCGGGAAGCGCGGTTGCCAACGAAATCGTAAAAGACCACAAAGAAAAAATAAAAAATAAATTTAATATTAAATTTGACAAGTGGTTTTCTGAGCAGTCGCTTTATGATAAAAATAACGTTCAGAAAATTTTGCTTGAATTAGATGAAACCGGTTTTACGCATAAAAAAGACGGCGCGGTTTGGCTTAAAACAAGCGAGCGGGGAGACGACGAGGATAGGGTTTTGGTCAGAGCCGACGGCGAACCGACTTATTTTTTGTCGGACATCGCGTACCATGCGGATAAATTTAGTCGCGGTTACGGCAAAATAATTAATTTTTGGGGAGCGGATCATCATGGTCATGTGAGGCGGCTCAAAATCGCTATGGAAATACTGGGTTACGATTCTTCCAAAGTAGAAATAATAATTATGCAACTTGTCCGGTTGATTAAAAACGGTCAAGAGGTGAAGATGTCCAAGAGAATGGGGCAGTATATTACGTTGGAAGAATTGGTTGATGAAGTCGGGCTTGATGTCGCCAGATTTTTCTTTTTGATGGTTTCGGCGAATCGTCAGGTGGACTTTGATATGTCGTTGGCGAAAGAAAAATCGGAGAAAAACCCGGTTTATTATGTTCAGTACGCGTATGCGAGAATAGGCAGTATTTTGCGTAAATTAGGCGGAGAAATAAAAAAATCGGAACTTGCCGATTTGAAAAATTTGGAAGAAGAGGCGGAATTTGATTTGGCGAAAAAATTGCTGGAATTGCCGGAAATAATTGAAGATACGGCGCGGGATTTTCAGGTTCAGCGATTGCCGCAATACGCGGTTGAACTCGCGAGGTATTTCCATAATTTTTACGCGCAATGCCGTGTTATTTCGGAAGACAAAAAATTGTCCGTTGCTCGCTTCGCTTTAATAACGGCAACGCAAATTGCTTTAAGAAAGATTTTGGGAATTATGGGTGTAAGCGCGCCGGAAAAAATGTAGGGTTTTTGCCATGCCATTGACTTTTTATTTTCAGGTGTTAAACTGTAAGCAGTTAAAAGCATTGTCGTGATTATGCCCGTTTACTAAACGGGCTTTAATGTTTTAAAAATTTTTTCAGATAATTTTTAACCCAGCACATATTCTAACAACGTATTTTGGTATGCAGTGATTTGGAAGCGAAGTGGCTTCACTTTCATACGGTAAATAATCAATATCCGTTGCTGGAATATGTGCTGGGTGTTCAATTTTGTAGCCAATCGATCTTCGCCTCGCGATGCTCGCTCGGCTCGCTCTCTTGGGCAAAATTAACATGTTGGATCAAAAACAATTTATTTCGGCTATAGCTCAAATAGCGGAGGAAAAAGGAATTCAAAAGGAAAGAGTCGTGGAAATTATTGAAATGGCTTTAGCGGCCGCTTATAAAAAAGATTATGGGAAAAGGGGTCAAATAGTGAGGGCTGATTTTAATCCAAAAACAAACGAAATGAAATTTTTTCAGCTTAAATTGGTGGTGGACGAATCTGTTTTGAAGGAAGAAATCGGCGAAGACGCGGAAGCCGGCGATAACAAAGAGCTTAAATCGGAAAAAACGGATAGCGGAAATTCTTTAAAAAGAGAAGATGTGAAACCGAAAGATAGTATTGAAATTTCAGCGAAGATCGGCGATGAAAATGCGGGAGAGGGAGAAGATAAAAAAATAAAGTTTAATATCGAGAAACATATTATAATGGAAGATGCCAAAAATTCCTTAAAAAAAGAAGGGGCGGTTTTGGTTAAGCGCGCGCCGGGGCTTGATGAAGTTGAAGATAAAATCAAATTGTTAAAAGAAGCAAAGCGCGAGGCGGGAATAAAAGCGGTAAAGAAAATAGAATTATTCGATTATATAGAAACGCCTCTTGAAGGCAGAGACGATTATGGAAGAATAGCGGCTCAAACCGCCAAGCAGGTAATTATGCAGAGAGTGCGCGAGGCTGAAAGAGAGGTTGTTTATACTGAATTTAAATCCAAGGAAGGCGAGGTTGTGAGCGGTATTATTCAGAGAATGGAAGGGGGTAATATTTTCGTTGATATCGGCAAGACGACTGGCATTTTGTTTTTTAACGAACAAATACCGCAAGAAAGATATCGTATCGGGCAGCGGATACGCGCTTTTGTCGTTAAGGTGGAGCATGATGCGAGGGGATCGCTCGTAATGTTGTCCAGATCTAATCCGAAGATGGTTATAAAGCTTTTTGAGTTTGAGGTGCCGGAAATCGGAGGGGGCAGCGTTGAAATAAAAGCGATTGCCAGGGAAGCGGGATCCCGTTCCAAGGTTGCCGTTATTTCTCACGCGGAAGGCGTTGATCCGGTTGGTTCATGTGTTGGTCAAAAAGGAACAAGGGTTTCCACTATAATCAATGAATTGGGCGGAGAAAAAATAGATATAATTGAATGGAACGGCGATGAGGCGAAATTTATCGCCAATGCTCTTTCGCCGGCAAAAATTTTGAATGTTAAATTATCGGAAAATAAGCGTGAAGCTAAAGTGGAAGTGGACGAAGATCAGCTTTCTCTGGCTATCGGAAAAAACGGTCAGAATGTGCGTCTTGCCGCCAAATTGACCGGATGGAGAATTGATATAATCGCCGGAGGCAAAGTGGTTGAAAAAAGCGAAAAAGACATTGAAGCGCCGGAAGCCGTTGAAAAACCGGAAAAAGAAATTTCGGCAAAAGAAGAAACGGAAAATAAAAAGGAAACAGAAAAAGACGAAACCGGCGATAAAAAGGAAAGTGGGAAAGAAGAAAAGAAAAAACCAAAAAAAGCAAAAAAAGCGGAAAAAGCAGGGGAAGAGAAAAAATAATTTTTAATATTTTAGCGTGATAATTTTATGAATGTAATAAAAAAAGATTTGCCAAAATCTATGATGGAAATTACCGTTACCGTCGCTGGCAACGAAATGAACGGTTATTTTGAGCAAGCCGCGGCTAATTTATCGCAGAATATAAAAATTGGCGGTTTTCGTTCCGGCAAAGCTCCTATTGATACCGTAGAAAAAAAAGTCGGTTCCCAAGAATTATTCAATGAAGCGGCCGGCATTGCCGTTCGGCGGACTTTACCGAAAGTTTTAATGGAACACAAGATTGATTCGCTGGGTATTCCCGACATCAAGATTTTAAAAATAGCAAAAGGAAACGATTTTGAGTATAAAGCGGAAATAGCGGTTTTACCGAAAGTTTTATTGCCGGATTATAAAAAAATCGTCTCCGGCGTTAAAAAACAAAAAACGGAAATAAGCGACAAGGAAATTAACGATGCGTTAATGTTTTTAAGAAAATCGCGGGCGAGTTTCATTGGGGTTGACAGAGGCGTCGTAAAAGGCGATCGGGCGAATATTGATTTTTCCGCCGTTGATGAAAATGGCGCGCGAATAAAAAATGGCGAACAGAAAAACCAGCCGTTGATAATAGGCGACAGTTTGTTTATCGGTGATTTTGAGGAAAATTTAATCGGTCTTAAGTCCGGCGATTGCAAAGAATTTCAGGTTAAATTTCCGGAAAATTATTATGATAAAGAGATAAGCGGGAAAACCGTAAATTTTAAGGTTAAAGTTAATTTGGTTGAGGAAATAATTTTACCGGAAGAAAAAGATGATTTTGCCAAGGATTTAGGAAAATTTGACGGACTGGAATCGTTGAAAAAGAGTATAGCGGAAGGATTGATTGCGGAAAAAGAATCAAGAGAACAGGAAAGGTGGGCAAGAGAGGCGCTACGGGAAATTGCCGAAAAATCGGAAATGGATGTTCCGGAAATATTAATCAATTCGGAACTTGAAAGGATAGTTAATAATTTGAAAGCCAATGTCGCGCAGGCCGGTCTCCGTTTTGAGGATTATCTCGGGCATATTAAAAAAACCGTTGATGATTTAAAAAGGGACAACCGGAATGAGGCGGAAAATTCGGTCAGAGCAAATTTGGTTCTTAAAAATATTGGCGATAAAGAAAATATTGAAGTACCGGATAAAGAGGTGGGAGAAAGATTAAGCACGGAATTGTTGAGGCATTACAAATCCGTAGATGAAGCCCGCAAAAAAATTGATTTGCCGCGGTTAAAGGATTATTATTATGGTATAATCAGAAATGAAAAGACAATATCGGTGCTTAAAAAGTTTATTGATTAATAATTCATTTAATTTTTAGATTTTTAACCGTTCTAATTGATTTAATTTTTAAATTTCTAAAGATTCATTTTATTGTTTATCGGGGGTGATTAGAAATTAGAAATTAGAAATTAGAAATTTAGCATGAATCTTATCCCCACGGTTATAGAAAAATCGCAATTCGGCGAACGGGCTTACGATATTTATTCCCGTCTTTTAAAGGACAGAATTGTATTCTTGGGCGGTCCGATCGGCGACGACGCGGCTAATATCATTATCGCTCAACTTTTATTTCTGGAAAGTCAGGATCCGAAAAAAGAAATTAAGCTTTACATCAATTCTCCGGGCGGTTCCGTTACCGCCGGACTCGCCGTTTACGACACGATGCAGTATGTAAAATGCGATGTCGCCACTATTTGCATCGGGATCGCGGGATCGATGGCCGCTGTTTTGCTCGCGGCGGGGCAAAAAGGTAAAAGGTTTGTTTTGCCAAACTCGGAGGTCTTAATCCATCAGATTATGGGAGGAGCCGAGGGTCAGGCGACCGAAATAGAAATAGCGGCAAAGCAGATTATTAAATTAAAAAATAAATTAAATACTATTTTGTCCAAACATACGGGTCAGGATTTGGCGCGCGTAGAACGGGATTCCGATCGGGATTTTTGGATGTCGGCGAAAGAAGCGAAAGAATACGGCATAGTTGACAAGATAATCAAGACCAAGATTTAATATGGAGAAAAAAATAACCCGCCCCGCAGTACTGCGGGGCGGGTTATTTTATGTATTTATATTCAGCCGTTCCAATAACGATTTTCCGGTCATTTCTTTCGGTTGTTCTATGCGCATAATATCTAAAATTGTCGGCGCGATATCGCTTAAAAATCCCTGAACATTTATTTTTATCGTTGCGACATTATTTGCGGTTTTTCGTTTTAGATCGCGGGCGATTAAATAAAACGGCACCGAATTCGCGTTGTGTTTCATTTCAATGCTTCCCGTCAGCGGATCTAACATCTGCTCGGCGTTTCCGTGGTCGCTGGTTATTATCATCGCGCCGTTTTTTTCAATAATACATTCATAGAGTTTTTTAAGCATTGTATCAATAAATTCTATCGCCTGAATCGCGTTTTTAAAATTGCCGGAATGACCGATTATATCTGCATTGGCAAAATTGGTAAGAAAAAAATCGTAGTAATTTTGCGATAAAGCCGAAAGCAATTCATCGGTTATTTCTTGCGTTTTCATTTTCGGCTGATTTTCGTATTGCGTGACAGGTAATGACGGAATAATCAGCCGCTTTTCGTTACTTGCCTGTTTTTCTTTCAAGCCGTTAAAAAAATAAGTGATATGGGCGTATTTTTCCGTTTCAGCAATTCTAAATTGTTTTTTTCCGTTTTTACTTAAAATTTCCGAAAGAGTATTGATTATTTTCGGCGGTTCAAACATTGTATGAATTGGCAGATTTTCTTCGTATTTAGTCATTGCGGTAAAAAAAAGATTATTTATTTTTGGTCTTTTGAATTTTTGAAAATTTTCATCTATAAAAGAATGCGTTAATTGCCTGGCGCTGTCTTCCCTAAAATTAAAAAATATGACAGCGTCATTGTCCATTATTCGTGTATTTTTTGCGTTTTTCAGCGTAATCGGAGGAAGATTGTGGTCGTTATAATTTTGGTCGTAGCCGGTTTGTATCGATTCTATTATATTTTCAGTTGTTTCGGTTGTTTCCGTTGTGAGGGCGCGATAGGCGATTTCAGTGAGTTCCCAATTATTTCCTCGATCCATTGCGAATTGTCTGCCCATCACGGTGGTTATTTTTCCTGAGTTTAATTTTTCCATTCGTTCCATCAGATTTGATATGAGAGTTTTTGCTTCATAGGGGGGGCTGTCTTTGCCGTCGGTGAAAATATGAAGAAAAACATCGGAGATTTTTTCTCTTTTGGCGAATTCCAAAAGGGCGTACAGATGGTCTATGTAGCTGTGAACGGTTCCGGAAGAAGTAAGCCCCATAATATGCAGGCGGGAGTTATATTGTTTTATATGATGCGCTGTTTTAATAAGAGCGGTGTTTTTAAAAAAACTTCCGTCCTGAATGGAAAAAATTATGCGCGGTAAGTATTGGTATGTTATACGACCGGTGCCGATGGCCATATGTCCGACTTCGGAATTGCCGGTTTCGCCCCATGGAAGCCCTACGGAAAGACCAGAGGCGTTGAGCGTGAGAAATGGATAAAATTTTTCCATTTCATCAATAAAAGGAGTTTTAGCGGACGCAATGGCATTGCCCTGTTTGTTTTGGTTTATGCCCCAGCCATCTAAAATGATTAAAATAATCGGTTTCATATGTTTAAGTTTATCTTTTATTAAATGTTCACGCAAGTTAAATATATTAAAAAAATTATTGTCATAACTTGATTTTGTTGATAGTATTGTGTTATAAATGGCGGGGTAGCTCAGTTGGCTAGAGCGCGGGACTCATAAGCCCGAGGTCGTGGGTTCAATTCCCACCCCCGCTATAAAATACGGACCCGTGGTGTAGCCCGGTTAACACGCCCCGCAGTACTGCGGGGAGACCGAGTGAGTTTATGCATTATGTTTATATATTAAAAAGTCAAACAACCGGCAATTACTATACCGGGGAAACCAATAATTTACAAAGACGAATTTACGAATATAACAACAACAAAAGCTTCGCGACCCGCGGACGAGGTCCTTGGGAAATTATCTATATTGAAAAATATAAAACTCCGAAAGAAGCAAAACAACGAGAATACAAAATTAAAAAGAAAAAACGAAAAAGTTATATTGAGTGGTTAATCAACAACAAATACGGACCCGTGGTGTAGCCCGGTTAACACGCCTCCCTGTCACGGAGGAGACCGAGGGTTCAAATCCCTTCGGGTCCGTTTAAAAATAAAAAACCTTTCCATAAAGAAAGGTTTTTTATTTTTAAGTGGAATAGTTTTTTGGAATAAATTACATTGCGAAAATTACTATGGACATTTTTAATAAAATATGGCAATATAAGTAGATTGGTTTTTTGAAATATTATATTTTAAAGTGCGGTATTTTTGCAATGATTACGAAAAATGGAAATTAAACAACAGGAGGCGGTAAAATGGAAAAAAAATTTGTGTCTTGTCGGGAAGCTTGCCCAACCCATACCGATGTTTCGGAATATATTCGGTTGCTCCTTAACGGGAAATTTTATGAGGCGTGGAAAATTAACCGTCAAGCTAATGTATTTCCGAGTATTTGCGCTAGGGTTTGTACGCATCCTTGTGAATTGTTTTGTAAGCGAACTTGTATAAATTACAAAGATGGCGATCCCGTGTCGTTGGATTCGGTTTCCATAAAAGAGCTGAAAAGGTCAGTCGTCGATAACTTACCGGAAAATTATCAAGAAAGATTTTTATTGGAAATTATCCCGACTATAAAAAATAATGATAAGAAAATTGTTATTATCGGTTCCGGTTTGGCGGGACTGACAATTGCCAATGATTTAAGGTTGGCTGGATGCGATGTTACGATTTTTGAAGCCAACCGGAAAGCCGGCGGAATGATAAGGTATGGTATACCGCAATTTCGTTTGCCGCGAGAAGTTGTTGATAAAGAAGTTTATTTATTGGAAAAACTTGGAGTAAAGTTTATTTACAATACTAAAATTGGTGAAAATATTATGTTGGAAAATTTGCGCAAGGAATATGATGCTTGCGTTGTAGCTATTGGAGCCGATAGTTCAATCCGTCTTAATATTTTAGGTGAAGATAATAAAGGAGTTTGCAATGCCTTGGATTTTTTACAAAAACAGAATTTAGATTTAGTTGGGAAACGAGTTATTGTTATAGGCGGAGGAGCGACAGCTATTGATTGCGCTCGTACCGCTATTCGTTTGGTGGGTACGAAAGGCAATGTTTTTGTAGTTTTTCCGGAATCTTTAGAAGAAATTTCCGCCAAAGATGAACTCAAAGAGATGGTAAGCGAAGGAATTAGATTACTTCCCCGTTCCTTTCCCGAAAGAATTATTGAAGGCAGAAATAAAGAAATTATTAGCGTTGCGTTGAGAGGTGTAAAATCTTTATTTGATAAACAAGGAAGATTCGATCTTGTTTTTGAAGAAAATCCGAATTTTTCTTTTTTCGTTGGAGCTGACAATGTTATCGTGGCTATTGGTCAAAAAACCTATTTTGATGATTTTAAACCGTTTTTAATGTCGGGGAGTCAAAATATATTTTTGGCAGGCGATTGCGCTGCAGGCAAAACATTAAATGTCATAGAAGTAATTGCAGGGGGGCATATTATTGCGGAAAAAATCAAGAAACAATTAGGCATATTAATTGAAAAAGAATCGATTGACAATAATATTAAAACAATAGAATTCTCACTGAATCAATTAAAAATTGATACGGCAACAATCGGTCGAAATGCGCCTCGATTGGGAGAAATAAATTTTTCGGAACGAAGTACCGGTTTTAATTCTGAGGATATGATTAAAGAAGGAATGCGTTGTTTTCAATGCGGTATTTCCATTCAATGCGGTACGGAATGCATAGCTTGCCGGCATTGCATTGACGTTTGTCCTCAAGACGCAATTTCGTTGATTAAAACAAAGGAGGCGACGGCGGAAAACAATGATTTTTTTATAAACGGCGAATATTTTAAAGAAAATGGCTATGAAATTGTTATTGATTGCAAAAAGTGCATTAATTGTGCGATATGCGTGATTCAATGTCCGTGCGAATGTTTGCGCGGAATTATAGAATCGTAAAGAAAAAAAGGAGATAAAATGCGAGAAACGATGAAAGTAATTTTTATTGCGGGGCCGTTTAGTTTGACTGCCGTTGAGGCGGCATGGCAGTATAAAGAAATATTGGCAAAAAACTTTGTTGGCGTTTTTTATTCGTTTGATTTAGGGATTGGTGTTTTGGACATCGCATCCGCATATTTCAAACATCTGTGCGGAATTTTTTTACGGACGACCGCAAGCGCGGTTTTGGTTCTGCCCGGCTGGGAGCAGAATGAGATCGCGAAAGATGTGGTTGCTTACGCGAAAAAATATAATTTAGATATTTTTTATCCAAAACTTCCAAATATTGATGACAAGGAATTACGTAAAGCGATTAGTTGGGGTCGCGCGCCGTGGTTAATGACTTTGAAAAAGTGATAATGTGAAAGTCTCCCAAAGGGAGACTTTTTTTATTAGCTATAATAGTTTATACTATCTATATGGAATTGATTTTTTTAGTTATTATTTCAATAATCATCATCGCTGGATTTATGTCCGTGATTTTTATTTTCCGCAATATGCGCGCGGCAATGATGTCA
>Ga0209211_10005817_pt1 | contig 18185 bp, 15 predicted proteins | sample RifGroA2_FD_183992 | JGI IMG/M metagenome (GOLD analysis project Ga0209211, IMG submission 183992) | Groundwater microbial communities from Rifle, Colorado, USA - Groundwater A2 (SPAdes) (version 2) | ecosystem: Environmental > Aquatic > Deep subsurface > Groundwater | place: Rifle, Colorado... | reverse complement strand
CTCCATCGATTCGTCAGGTTCCAATCGCGCAACCCGCACTTCATCTTCTTCAAGCGGTACCGTCAGGACCAGTTCGGGGAAGATCCTCCTGACCCTTGAGGGCGTGGCGTCCTATTATGCCGACGACTTCCACGGGAAGCTGACGTCCAACGGTGAGACCTTCAATATGGATGACCTCACGGCGGCCCACCGCACCTTTCCGTTCGGAACCAGGATCAAGGTGACAAACCTCGCCAACCAGAAGACGGTTGTCGTGCGGGTCAACGACCGCGGGCCTTTCATCGATGGGAGGATCATCGATTTGTCAAGAGGAGCGGCAAAGGAAATCGGATCGATTCAAACGGGGACAACCCGGGTCCGTCTCGAAGTGCTTCAGTGGGGCGATGGGAAATAACAAGTGGCGAAGCGAAGACTGATTACCGAATCGGATGTCATCGAAGCCTCCAAGAAGGAAGCAAAGGCCCTCCTGGTGGAGGAGGGTGCAATAGTCACCCCCTCAGCCCGGGATGCGGCGAACAGACTTGGCATCCGACTGCTCACCGAAGCTCTCCCCTCAGTGAAAACAGCCTTTGACGGCCTCTCGATGTTCTATCCTGCAGACAAGAAAGCTCCGAATCGTGACACCGTCATCGCCCTGGGCTCGGACCATGGCGGGTTTTCCATGAAAGAGCAGCTGAAGGCATATCTGCTCGAACTCGGATACAGCGTCGCAGATGTCGGGACGACCTCTGAAAAGGCGTGCGACTATCCGGACTTTGCCTTTGCCGTTGCGACCCTTGTTTCCATGGGAAAAGCAAAGAGCGGCATTATGGTCGACGCGGTGGGGGTTGCATCCGCTATTGTGGCGAACAAAGTTCCCGGAGTGCGCGCGGTCCCGGCCGTGAACGAATTCATGGCCCGAAGCGGGAGGGAACACAACGACGCCAATGTGCTCACGTTGGGCGGACGGATCCTGGGTATTGAAGCCGCCAAGTCTATCGTCAAGCTCTGGCTCGACACCTGGTTCGGGGGAGGGAGGCATCAGGGGCGGGTGAACAAGATCACCGAAATTGAGGAGCGGTCGCTCCGCGGGCCCAGGTAATCATGAAGGTCAATGTGACGGTCAAGGCGAACGCCAGAAAAAATGAGGTGATCTTGCGCGAGGATGGGGCTTTGCTCGTGAAGGTCACTGCGCCGCCCGTTGAAGGAAAGGCGAACAAGAAAATGATCGAAGAGCTGGCGGCATATTTCCGAAGACCGAAAAGCGCCATTTCCATCGTTTCTGGGAAAACCGGAAAATTCAAAGTTGTTGAAATCCTTTAGTCTCTCCCTCGCCCTTATCATTCCGATCATTGCTGCGGCTCAGTCCCCGGTTCGCCGTGATTCCGTTGCACCGGGGCTCCTTCACTCCCGCTATCAGACTTCTGTTCCCCACGTCGTCAATGTGCTCTCCTTTGGTCGTTCGCAAAACCGATATCTCCTTGAAGCATATCGCCCGAACGGCTTCGTGAAGACGTCTCTTAGGTACTGGAGAATGAACGTGCGGGCGTCAATGTTGTCGCAGCAATCAACAAAGGTCATCGACCACAGTTCGGAGCAGGGTCATGAGAACTGACATTGCAAAAAGATCGAAAAAGGCGGGACTTCCTCCCGGAACGCTTCTTCATGTGGGAAAGCTCAGAACCGAACAGGCGAGAGTATCGGTGATTGAGTACGAAAAGAGTTGGTTTACGGCAAAAAGTGTTACGACGGCGGGATTGGCCCTTGAGAGCAGGCGAAAACCGGCGGTGAGATGGATTGATGTCGAGGGGCTCCATCAGGTGGAAATCATCCGAAACCTGGGATCACGCTATTCAATCCATTCGCTGGTTCTGGAAGATATTCTCCAGACAGCCCAACGGCCGAAAATCGAGGACTACGAAGACCACCTTTTTGTCGTGCTCAAGATGCTTCGTTATGACCGGCAGAAGCGGAGTGTCGAGTCCGAACAGGTCTCAATGATCCTGACGAAGAACACGGTCCTCACATTTCAGGAGGGTTTTGAGGGGGACGTCTTTGACGCCATCCGGCTCCGCATACGCAATGATGGCGGCCTGATTCGCAAGCTCGGTGCAGATTACCTTATGTACAGTCTCATGGACGCCATTGTCGACCAGTATTTCGTCATTCTTGAGGAGCTGGGGGAAAGGATCGAACTAACGGAGCAGAGTATTATCGATAATCCAACCACAAAAGAGCTCCAGGAGGTTCAACGTCTCAAACATGAACTTCTGTTTGTGCGGAAGTCGATCTGGTCCCTTCGGGAAGTCGTGGCCCAGCTCGAAAGGGGGGATTCATCGCTTGTTCACAGGCAGACGATTGCCTACTTGCGCGACCTTCACGATCATGTCATTACTACCATGGAGACGTTGGAGAGTTATCGGGAGACACTTTCGGGGCTCGTAGACCTGGCAATGTCGAGTATGAGCAACCGGATGAACGAAGTCATGAAGACCCTGACGGTGATCGCAACCATCTTCATTCCATTGACATTCATTGTTGGGATTTATGGGATGAACTTTGACACGGAGATCAGTCCGTGGAATATGCCTGAGCTGAAATGGGCATTCGGGTATCCGGTAATCATGATCCTTATGGGAATTTCAGCATTTGCGATGCTTGCGTATTTCAAACGAAGGAAGTGGTTCTAGTTTCGAAGGAGACCCTCATGGGAAATCGAATCGTCCTGTTGAGCCTTATGATGTTCGGAAGTGTCGCGGTGCGGGCCCAGGAGCCCGCGAATCCCGTTCCAAGCCTGCGCGAGCAGGCCGTTATCCAGCAACAATGGCTGAAGGCGCGGCTCGAGAAAGTCCTTCCGGGGCTCTTGCGTGAGCACGGGGTTCAGATGTGGGTGGTTCCCATGAGGGAGTATAACGAAGACCCTGTGTTTTCATCGTTGGTCTCTGCTACCACATTTGCAGCGCGGCGAAGAACTATCTATGTCTTCTTTGACCGGGGAGCCGAAAAGGGAATCGAACGGCTGGCTCTCGGCGGGAGTTCCCAAGGCGGGCTGTACACGGCCTACAGGGACACGACACTTCAAAATGCCGAGCTATGGGGAAAGGAGCAATGGAACCTCCTCGGCAAGGTCATCAGAGAAAGGGATCCAAAGACTGTCGCCGTCAACATCTCCCACACCCACGCGTTCTCCGACGGGCTTTCCGCGGGGGAGTGGGAGCAGCTTCAGGAAACTCTCGGCCCTGAGTACCTTCGAAGAATTGTGCGGGCGGAAAGACTGGCGCTGGATTACATAGCGCTCCGTCTACCCGAGATGATGCCCGTGTACGAGAAGATGATGAGGACTGTCCACGCCGTCATCGGTGAAGCATTCTCCAACAAGGTGATTGTTCCGGGCAAGACCAGGACCGGCGATGTTGTCTGGTGGATGAGGCAGCGAACCCACGATCTGGGATTTGGGACATGGTTCCAGCCGAGCGTTGATGTACAGCGAAAAGGGGACTCACTGGAGGAAAACCCGGTCATTCAGAGGGGAGACGTCCTTCATTGCGATTACGGTCTGACACTGATGAGGCTCAATACGGATACCCAGCATATGGGGTATGTTTTGAGGGAGGGCGAGAGTTCGGTTCCGGAGGGACTTGTTCAGGCCTTGAAGAACAGCAACAGGATTCAGGATCTTGTTCTGGCAAACATGAAGGTCGGAAAGATGGGAAATGAGATCCTGCTGGAGACCCTCGCTCAGATGAAGGCCGAGGGGATCGAAGGGACACTCTATACGCATCCCATAGGTGAACACGGCCATGGGGCCGGCCCGCTCATTGGGCTTTGGGACAGACAGCAAGGGGTTCCCGGGAGGGGAGATGTGCCCGTTCTGGCAAATACGTGGTTCTCCGTCGAATTACAGGCGACTACGGCCGTTCCTGAATGGAATGGACAAAAGGTTAGGTCTGCTCAGGAAGAGGACGTGGAAGTAACGTCAAATGGAAACGTCAGATGGATCCATGAGCGACAGACGAGATTCCATTTGATCAAGTAGCTGTCAAAAAGCGATGTCAATTTGACATGCGCCCTGTCACCAGTCGAACGAGTGGGGGCGCATGTTCTCTCCATTTCGGTTGATCTGTTCTCTCCTCAAAACCTTCGAATTCAGTAGATATTTGGCATGTCCCCATTCGTTTAGAGCTTACCCCTTGACAGTTGTTGCTGAAATCGTTTCTTTGTAACCGGCTTTTCGAGTAACCTGTTCATTTCTTTTGATGTTAAGGCGAATGATTCAGGTTATCATTTATTCCTCCCGCTGTTCGGTATCATTAATGAATAGAATGGAGGTTCGATGAGCTCAGCATTGACTGGAAAGGGAGTTTTGGGAAAACAAAGCCTATTCATAGCATTATGGGCCTTTTTGGTGGTCGGGTGTACGAGCCCGACTCCAGGCCTTGATTTCGCTGCCAAGAACAGTCCCGAGGTTGAGAAGGCGACTGCGATAGAAAGAACCCTGAACATTGAAGAACTGGACAATCTGAGCATCAGGTCGATTGGCCGGTATGGCGGGGCAATCCAGAAATATGCCCACAGGTACCAGGTGGACTGGAGGCTTGTTCTGGCGGTCATGAAACAGGAGTCGAGTTTCCGCCCCAAGGTGGTCAGTCGCAAGGGTGCCTACGGGCTTATGCAGATCATGCCGCTGACAGCTGCTGAAGTCACCCAGAAGGTAGGGGTCAACAATGCCAAAACTCCCCATAATAACATCAAGGCGGGGATCTTCCACCTTAAGTCGCTTTATCGGTTCTTTGAGGACTCCCGGGGCGATGAGCGGATCAAACTGAGTCTTGCCGCCTACAATGCCGGGCTGAACCGGATAAGGGATGCACAGGACATAGCCCGATTCCTCGGTGAAGATCCTGATACCTGGAAGGGGGTTCTTGAGGCTCTTCCTTTGCTCTCGAAGAGATACCAGACACTCCACAAGAAAGTATGGGAAGACGGATCACCGCGGGCAGGTTACTTCCGCGACGTACGGCAGACGCGCAACTACGTCGAGAATATCATGCAGTTCTATGATGAGTACCAGCTAGCTCTGCGGTAACATGTCTCACTGGATACGTGTTGTATTCTCTCTCCTGATTCTGGCCACTCCGGCTGTTTCCCAGGAAGAAGAGAACCTCGATATCCGATTCTTCCGCAGCATCAACAATCGTCAGGACCCGTCGAGAGACGGGGTCATCGAGTTCCTCGATCATACATCACTCCCCACGTTTGGAGCAATTCCCGTGGGGTTTGCCGTTATTGGGCTTGCCGTCGACGATCGGGCTGTTTTCGAGGTCGGCCTTCTCTCTGCGACTGCTCAACTCTCCTCGTTGGGAATGACGTTCATCCTCAAAGAACTTGTTGGTCGCCCTCGCCCTTTTGAATCCTTGTCCGATGTTCGCGTAAAACATCGATGGTCGGCAACCGGCTCCTCATTCCCCTCCGGCCACACGTCGCAGGCGTTTGCCATTGCCACAATCATCTCTCTCAAATTTCGCAAGGGATCCGTCATCATCCCTTCAGTCCTCTGGGCCTCCGCTATCAGCTACGGGAGGATCTTCCTGGGAGTTCACTATCCTTCCGACGTGGCAGGCGGGATGCTCATCGGAATCGCCGGCGGGTTGGTTGCCTGGAGCCTGCGAGGAGAGGCGAACGCCATTGCCGTGAGATCAATTGCAGAGCAGCGCGTGGGAGAAACGGGCCTCCCCCGGGCGGAGCTGCTGGAGATTCGGATTCCGTTGTAGCGTTTGATTCTCCCTGAGAAATTGGGTACATTTTTACCATGGAATCGTATCAAAAAACATTCCGCGCTCCTGAGCTTTTCGGGGATTTTTGGCTCAATTCCGACCCTGTTTCCGTTCGAGAAATCCGCGGGAATGTCCTCCTTGTCGATTTTTGGGACTATTCCTCCGTTCACTGCATCAGGGCTCTTCCATATGTAAAGGAATGGCAGCGGAAGTACCGTGATTATGGGCTCGTGGTCGTGGGGGTTCACACTCCCGAATTTGCGTTCGGCCAGGATGAACACAACGTGCGCAAAGCAGTCCAGGATCTTGACATTCCCTATCCGATCGTGGGAGACAATGAGGCGCGGATATGGAGTTCGTTCGGCAGTCGAACGTGGCCCACGAAGTTTCTCGTCGACAAAGACGGCTTCATCCGGGTCATGCATCAGGGGGAAGGGAGTTACGATCAGTTCGAACGATCGATTCAGTTCATGGTGACCGAGGCGGGCATGCGGGGTGAGCTTCCCGATCTGACCACCCCGGTTCGCGACACGGACGTCCCCGGGGCTGTCTGCTATCGGACGACGGCCGAGGTCCGCACGGGATATCTCCGGGGAGCCCTTGGCAACACGGAAGGATACACACCCGAATCCACTCTTGAGTATGTTGACCAGGGGATCTACCTCCCCGGCCGGTTCTATCTCAATGGGAAATGGACATCCGAACGGGAAAGTGTCCGCTTTGTGGGCGGTTCCAAAGAGTCGGGGACTGCGAGCGTTCGGTATGAGGCCACGGAGGTCAATGCCGTACTCGGCCATGAACACGGGAAGAAATGCAAAGTTCTCGTCCAACAGGATGGAAGATGGCTTGAAAAAAGCAACCGGGGGAGCGACGTGGCGGTCGGGAAGGACGGGTCGACGTACGTGACGGTCGATCGCTTTCGAATGTTTAACATCATCAAGAACAGCCAGTTTGGCGAGCACGCCGTCAGGCTCTTCACAAATGTCGCCGACCTCCGGCTGTTCAGCTTCACTTTTGTGGGTTCTGTGATTCCCGAGGTCATGAATGCGCCCCAAGGGATCGGGATGAATTGATGAAATGCGTGCGCATTCACGAACACGGCGGTCTTGAGAAACTCCTCATCGAGGAGATTCCCCCTCCGAAAATCTCAAGCTCTGAAGTCCTCGTTCAGGTCAAAGCAACCTCTCTCAACCACCTCGACCTTTGGGTTCGAAAAGGACTCCCCGGCGTAAGGTTTCCTCTCCCAATCATTCCCGGCATTGACGCGGCAGGTATTGTTGCAGAAGTGGGGGATGCCGTCACTCACGTCGTCCCCGGCGACCGGGTAGCGATTGCCCAGGGTATCTCCTGCGGGCATTGCGTGTGGTGCCTCAATGGCCAAGATAATCTCTGCAAGGACTATCGGCTGATTGGGGAGCACCGCGACGGGGCCGACGCGGAGTTTCTAAGCGTCCCCGGCCGCAACGTCATCAAATTGAGCAAAGCCCTCTCCTTTGAGCAGGCTGCCGCGGGAGCTCTCGTCTTCCTCACGGCCTGGCAGATGCTGGTCGACAAGGCCAGGGTGCGTCCGGGCGAAGATGTCCTCGTGATGGGTGCGAGCAGCGGTGTTGGAAGTGCAGGCCTTCAGATCGCCAAACTGTTCGGCGCGCGTGTCATTGCAGTAACCAGCTCGGAGAAGAAGGCGGACCACGCGCGCATGCTGGGAGCCGATGAGACAATCATCCGGACAAAGGGAAATATTGTCAAAGAGGTGAGAGCACTCACAGCGAAACGCGGGGTCGATGTTGTTTTCGAACACGTTGGCTCGAGTGTGTGGGACGACTGCATCAAAAGCCTCGCCAAAGGCGGACGCCTGGTGACGTGCGGCGCAACATCAGGTTTCGACGCGGCCACCGACCTTCGATACATCTTCTACAAGCAACTTCAGATCCTCGGCTCGACCATGGGCCGCAAGGGGGATCTCATTACAATCCTGAAATTCTTCGAAGAGGGGAAGCTCAAACCGGTCATCGACAGGGTCATACCCCTGGACCAAGTGCGCGAGGGGCATCGTTTGCTCGAAGAAGGGACGCAGTTCGGCAAGATCGTCATGACCCCTTAGCAATGCAGGCAGGGGCAGGAAAGGTCGGGGCAAGTCTTTGGGGGCGAAACAGTTCTTGATCAGCTGACTGAGACTCCGTCATGATGAAAGGGAAACACCCATGAGAGTTGTTTGCGGATGCATCCTGATCCCCCTTCTCTTTCTCCCTCTCCGAGGCCAAGGGCAATTGCCGTTTCGGAATCCCGATCTGCCCATTGAAAAACGGGTCGCCGACCTTGTCGGACGTCTGACTCTTGAGGAAAAGGTGAAGCAGATGCTGTACAATGCACCTGCGATCGAGCGGCTCGGCGTCCCTGCCTATAATTGGTGGGGTGAAGCTCTTCACGGCGTTGCACGTGCCGGCAAAGCAACGGTCTTTCCGCAGGCGATCGGCCTTGCAGCAACCTGGGATTCCGATCTTATGTTTCGTGTTGCCACGGTTATTTCCGATGAAGCACGGGCGAAGTATCGCGGTTCTCTCAAGAAGGGATGGACGGAGATCTATGAGGGCCTCACGTTCTGGTCTCCCAACATCAACATTTTCCGTGATCCCCGCTGGGGCCGGGGAATGGAGACCTACGGCGAAGATCCGTTCCTCACAGGGCGGCTTGGTGTCGAGTTTGTGCGTGGGATGCAGGGAAATGATCCGCGTTATTTCAAAACCATTGCGACGCCCAAACACTTTGCTGTTCACAGCGGACCTGAGCCTCTGCGCCATGTCTATGATGCACGAATAGATGATCGCGATCTTTACGAGACCTATCTTCCAGCATTCAGAGCAACAATTGTTGATGGCCACGCCCAATCTGTCATGTGTGCGTACAACCGGTTTCGGGGCGACCCATGTTGCGGCAGCAGCGCATTGATCCAAAAGATTCTCCGCGATCAGTGGGGATTCGACGGTTATGTGGTTTCCGACTGTTGGGCCATCATGGATTTCTACACGTTTCACAAGACCTCTTTGGATGCGCCTTCTGCAGCCGCAGCAGCTTTGATCGCCGGGACCGACCTCAACTGCGGTGTGACCTATGACAGCCTGGCGGTGGCTGTTCGAAAAGGGCTGGTGGCCGAGAGGGAGGTCGATAAGGCTGTGGCAAGACTGTTCCGGATCCGTTTCAAACTCGGCATGTTCGATCCGCCCGAGCGCGTTCCATTTGCATCGATCCCCGAAAGTGCCAATGATTCACAAGAGCACCGTCAGATAGCGCTCGAGACTACGCGAAAATCGATCGTCCTTCTGAAAAACGAAGGTGGAGTCCTTCCCCTTCGGGATGATCTCCGCACGGTGGCGGTCATTGGCCCGAACGCGGATGATGTGGAGACCCTGTTGGGGAACTACAACGGAACACCCGCAGAGCCGGTGACCCCGCTGGAAGGCATTCGCCGTCGGCTGGGAGAGAAGACGAAGGTTATCTATGAGCGCGGCTGCGACGTTGCCCAAGGAATGTTGACGACAGAAGTCGTTCCCGGTTCTGCGCTGTACACACAGACGACCTCGGGCCGTGTTTCGGGACTGCAGGCCGACTACTTCAACAACTATGATTTCAAAGGAGCCCCCTTCCGGTCAAGGATCGACAGGACGATTGACTACCAATGGCGGGAGAATGCGCCGATAGCAGGGATGAGGGCTGATAGCTTCAGTGTCCGATGGAGGGGAATTCTCGTAGCACCTGCAACCGGGAAATACCTGTTGGGCGGGAACGCTCTCGGCATATACAGGATGTTTGTCGATGACTCGCTGTTCGTCGAGTTCACCGAAAGGCATGTCGCACGCCCCGAATGGAAAGAAATCGAGCTTAAAGCAGGTGAAGAAAGAAGAATCACCATAGAGTATCAGGACAGACGGCCGGACGCAACGGTTCAGTTCATGTGGTCTGCCCCCGAATCAGGCCGCAAAGCGGCGGCACTGGATGCTGCAAAGGGCGCGGATGCCGTCATTATGATCATGGGGCTTTCGCCGCGGCTCGAAGGAGAGGAGATGACTGTGGAAATTCCCGGGTTCAAAGGGGGCGACAGAACCAGCCTGGACCTTCCGGCTCCTCAAGAGGAGTTGATCAGGGAGGTCGTCGCGCTCGGAAAGCCCGTGGTTTTGGTTCTGCTGAACGGAAGCGCGGTTGCCGTCAACTGGGCTGCTGCAAATGTTCCCGCCATTGTTGAAGCATGGTATCCCGGACAGTCAGCCGGCACCGCGATTGCAGAAGTATTGTTCGGCGATTACAGCCCGGGTGGCCGTCTTCCGGTCACGTTCTATAAGTCTGTCGACCAGCTTCCCCCGTTCGATGATTACCGGATGAAAGGGAGGACTTACAAGTACTTTGATGGGAGCCCCCTCTTTCCGTTTGGATTTGGACTCAGTTATACAAATTTCTCCTACAGCGACCTCAAGGTTCCTGCAAGTATTCAATCCGGCTCGAGTGCAACCGTTTCTGTCACTGTGGCGAACACGGGGAAGCGGGATGGGGAGGAGGTGGTCCAGCTTTACGTGAAAGACCTTCAAGCCTCATCGCCGGTCCCGATTCGAGCGCTGGCAGGATTCCGAAGGGTTCTTCTGAAATCGGGCGAGAAAAAAACGGTGACGTTTACCATTGAGCCCCGAATGCTTTCCTTGATCAACGCTGGTTCTCGCCGTGTCGTAGAGCCGGGAGAATTCGAGATTACTGTGGGAGGCAAGCAACCGGGATTCACCGGGCTTGCAGATGCTGCGACAACTCAAACCATTTCGGGAAAGCTGAAAGTAACGGGAGATGAGTTCGTCCTCGATCCTTGAAAAGCCTATTCTGTGTCCTTTGTGCCTTCTCTGTGTGCTCTGTGGTTAACCACAGAGGTCACGGAGGAGGCACAGAGTGCACAGAGGATTTGCACCTCAACAGGTTTCTTGCTATCTTGAAACCAGTGGCGATTTGAAGCCGGCAGATTGCGGCCACTTAAAAAACAGCTAAAGCGCCGTCAGGAGTTTGGTCAAACCCCGACGCGAAATGCCGTTGGGGATTTTTGTTTATTAGCTGTCAGCTATCAGCAGTCAGCGATCAGCTATCAGCAGTCGGCCTGAACCCGTAACCCAAAACCCGAAACTCGAAACCAACTGCATGTCCTCCTTTCTCAATACTCTTAACGAGAAGATCATTGTGTTTGACGGTGCCATGGGAACGCATCTTCAGGGCCAGAATCTCACGGCGGATGATTTTGGCGGGGAGAATTTCGCCGGGTGCAATGAGTACCTGGTTCTGACAAAGCCCTCTGCGGTCGAACGCGTGCATCAGGACTACCTTGAAGCAGGGTGCGATGTGATCGAAACCGACTCGTTCGGTTCGACGTCAATTGTTCTTGCCGAATACGGACTGGAAAAGAAGGCGTACGAGCTGAACAGGAAAGCGGCTGAGATAGCGAAACGCATGGCGCGGGACTTCTCTTCCTCCGGAAGGCAGCGATTCGTGGCCGGGTCCATGGGTCCCACAACAAAATTGCCTTCCCTTGGACATATCGGATTCATGCCCATGGCTGATTCTTACCATGAACAGGCGAAGGGCCTTATTGAGGGTGGGGTTGACCTGCTGTCTATCGAAACGTGTCAGGATTTGCTGCAGATAAAAGCGGCATTGTACGGTGTGTTTCGGTATTTCGAGGAGAGCCGCAAGCGGGTGCCGGTCATCGTCTCTGTCACGATCGAAACCATGGGCACAATGCTGCTTGGTACGGAAATATCGGCTGCTTTGACTGCAATCGAGCCCTATGACGTCGACATTATCGGGATGAACTGCGCGACAGGGCCAAGAGAGATGTCGGAGCACGTCCGAACGCTTTCGGCGAGCAGCCCCAAGCCGATCTTTGTCATGCCCAACGCAGGGCTCCCCGAGAATATTGGAGGAAAAGCTCATTACCACTTGTCTCCCGAGGATCTGGTCAAATTCCTTTCTCATTTTGTGAAAGACCTGGGCGTCCAGATTGTGGGAGGTTGCTGCGGAACAACCAAGGAGCATATCCGTCAGCTCGCTGATGCTGCCGGCAATCTTGCGCCTGTTCCCCGAAAGTTCGAATTCGTTCCAAGCGTCTCGAGTCTCTACCAATCGGTACCGATGCATGTCGATCCCGCCCCTCTCCTGATCGGCGAACGGACAAACGCCAACGGAAGCAAGTTGTTCAAAGACCTGCTTTCGAAGGAGGATTGGGAAGGGATCGTCTCCATGGGACGCGAACAGGTGAGAGAGCAGGCACACCTGCAGGACGTTTGTGTGGCGTATGTCGGCCGCAATGAGACACGAGACATGCAGGAGGTGATCACACGGTTCAACACCCAGGTGACGACTCCGCTTGTCATCGATTCGACGGAAGCCCCGGTGATCGAAGAGGCCCTTCAGCGTATTGGCGGAAAAGCGATCATCAATTCCATCAATCTCGAAGACGGCGAAGAGCGGATCGATCGGATTCTCCCCCTGTGCAAGAAGTTCGGCGCCGCAGTCATTGCCCTGACCATCGACGAACGGGGGATGGCCAAGTCCGCCCAATCGAAACTGGAAATAGCGAAGAGGATCTACGATCTGGTGGTGGGGAAGTATGGTCTCAGGCCGCATGACCTCATTTTTGACACGCTCACCTTCACGCTCGGTTCCGGTGATGAGGAATTCAGGAAAGCGGGAAAAGAATCGATCGAAGCGATTCGCCTTATCAAAAAAGAGCTGCCCGGCGTTCACACATTGCTGGGTGTCAGCAACATTTCGTTCGGGTTGGCGCCGCATGCCCGTCACGCTTTGAACAGCGTTTTTCTTCATTACGCGGTCGAGGCGGGGCTTGACATGGCAATCGTCCATGCGTCGAAGATCATGCCGTTGTTCAAAATCATCGAACGCGAGCGGGAGATTTGCAGGAAATTGATTTTTGACGAAAGGTCCTATGAAGGCGAAGGGGAGTCGAGAAAGGTCGTGTACGATCCCCTGAAAGACCTTCTTGCAGTTGCCGCGGGCGGAGCAGAAAAGAAGAAGGTTGCGGTATCGGGGCAAACGGTGGAAGAGCGTTTGAAGAACCGAATCATCGATGGTGAGCGTGTCGGCCTGAACGCGGATCTCGAGGAGGCCCTGAAGAAGCACGCAGCGTTGGAGATTATCAACACCATTCTCCTCGACGGGATGAAGGTTGTCGGGGATCTGTTCGGATCAGGACAAATGCAGCTCCCGTTTGTCCTTCAATCGGCTGAAGTGATGAAGGCGGCGGTCTCGTATCTTGAGCCTTTCATGGACAAGAAAGATGGGGCAGGAAAAGGAACGATGGTTATTGCCACGGTCAAGGGAGACGTCCATGACATCGGGAAGAACCTGGTCGACATTATTCTGACGAACAACGGATACAAGGTTGTCAACCTTGGCATCAAGTGTCCCGTGGAGACCATGCTCCATGCGGCCGAGGAGCACAAAGCTGACGCAATAGGGATGAGCGGGCTGCTGGTAAAATCCACCCTCATCATGAGGGAGAACCTGGAAGTTATGAACGAGCGCAGCCTGAGGACTCCCGTGGTTCTTGGGGGCGCCGCATTGACGCGAAGGTATGTCGAACAGGATCTTCGTCCCGTTTACCAGGGGACCGTTCTCTATGCAAATGATGCCTTCGATGGACTGCGGTTCATGGAGCAGATTGTCAGCGGAGAAATCTCGGCGGTTGCCGAGACCGACAGCTCGACAGATGAGGAAAAGCTAACCGGATCCGAGGCAAAAATCGCGATGGCTCTGGCGGAAAAAGGAGGAGGGGTTGGTGAATCCGTCAAGACAAAGGCAATCCGTTCCCTAGTCCGGGCCGACGGCGAGATACCGCGTCCTCCGTTCTGGGGTTCAAAAGTCGTTGAGAGCATTCCGCTGGATGATGTGTTTGAATATGTGAATGAGATTGCGCTCATTCGGGGCCAATGGAGAGTGGTACGCGGGAAAATGAACGAGACGGATTATCAGAAAATCCTGCAGGATCAGATCTATCCGGACCTTGAGCGATTGAAGAAAGAGACAAAAGAAAAGGGATTACTCACGCCGAAGGTCGTGTACGGCTATTTCCCCTGCCAGTCGGACGGAAACGATCTCATCATCTACCACCTCCCGGAAGGGCACGCTTCGAACTTTGAACCTCGAACTTCGAACCTTCAGGAACACCTCCGGTTTTCCTTTCCTCGTCAGCGCGATGACCGGCACCTGTGTATTTCCGATTTTTTCGCGCCTGTCGATTCGGGCCGCGTCGACGTTGTCGCATTTCACCTTGTCACGATGGGCCATCGCGCGTCTGAATATTCACATTCATTGTTTGAATCGAACAACTACAAGGAGTACCTGTATTTTCACGGGTTAAGCGTTGAGAGCGCAGAAGCGTTGGCGGAGCTCTGGCACGGCCGGATTCGGGCCGAATTGGGGATCCATGGAAATGATGCGAAAGAAATCCGGAAGCTATTTTCGCAGCATTATCAGGGCTCGCGCTACAGTTTTGGCTATCCTGCCTGCCCAAACCTTGAAGACCAGACAAAATTATTCGAACTTCTGGAGCCCGGGAAAATAGGTGTTTCGTTGAGTGAGGAATTTCAGCTCGATCCCGAGCAATCGACATCGGCGATCATTGTCCATCACCCCGAGGCGAGGTATTTTTTTGTGAAGTGAGAGAGCTATCAGCTATCAGCTGCCAGCCGTCTGTGTCAGCTGCGTGAAACCTGGAACCTGAAACTTGAAACCCGCCTGCGTTCACACAACGAACTTCGGCGGGCAAGCCTGAAGCTTAAAACCATAAACCTGCAACAACCGCAACACCTCACTTACCGAAAGCAACCGCAATGCCCAACCTTATCTTGCTCCGACATGGCGAATCACAATGGAATCTTGAAAATCGATTTACCGGATGGGTTGATATCGCCCTTTCTCCCAAAGGGAGAGAGGAGGCACATCAGGCGGGAGAAAAACTCAAATCCTACAAGTTCGACAAGGCCTATACCTCCGTACTCAAACGGGCGATCGACACGTTGAACATCGTTTTGAAGATCATCGGACAGGAAAAAATCCCGATCGAATATGACAAGGCGCTGAACGAGCGGCACTATGGCGCCCTTCAGGGGAAGAACAAAGCCGAGACCGGACAGATCTACGGGGAAAAGCAGCTTAAGCTCTGGCGCAGAAGCTACGATGTGCCGCCTCCGAAGGACGTAACCGAGCTGAATCCCGACGGGGTCAGTGAAAGCCTGAAAGACACAGCCGCGAGGACACTCCCCTACTTCGAATCAACGATCATCCCCGATGTTCTGGCCGGGAAGGATATTATCGTTGCCGCCCACGGCAACAGCCTTCGGTCGATTGTCATGAAACTCGACAATCTTACAAAAGCGGAAGTCATTGAACTGAATATCCCCACGGGAGTTCCGCTGCTCTACCGATATGACACCAAAGGGAACGTCCTTGAGCACAGGTATCTGTAGACCTCCGGAAATGCATGGAGCACGGATGAACACTGAAACCGACGGAAACAACACGGATTCCACCCTCCGTGTCGTTTCCGTTCCTTTTTTTGCTTTTTCCGTGTTCCATATCGGTACGAGTCGATTCCGTTGAATTTTCAATAACTAATCCCTATACTTTTTTCGTGACAGACGAGCGGTATTGGAAGGGAATTCAGCGGTTCAACGAGAAGGAATTCTTTGAGGCCCACGAGATCCTCGAAGATCTTTGGCATGAGTACCGGGAGACGGATCGGACCTATCTCCAGGCCCTGATTCAGATTTCAGCCGGCATGTACCACGCCGACGCGGGGAATTTCAAGGGTGCGAAAAGCCAGTTGGCCAAGGGGGTGGAGAAGCTCAGCCAGTACCCCGCCTCGCACCAGGGAGTCGATGTTCGTCTGCTTCTTCGTGATCTCAGCATGTGCCTCACAACGATCGATCATTGCGAGCGCGGACGGGCGCAAATCTCACCAAACTCTTTTTTCCCGGCAATACAACTTACCACCAAACATACCCAAGAAAGCGAAACGCATCATGGCAACAATGATCACTGAAGAATGCATCAACTGCGGCGCCTGTGAGCCCGAATGCCCCAACGTCGCCATTTATGCAGGCGGCGCGCAATGGGAGCTCAACGGGGCAACGAATCCGCCCATCTCCGACAGTTTCTTCTATATCGTTCCTGACAAATGTACGGAGTGCGTCGGCCACTTTGAAAAGGAACAATGTGCGGCCGTGTGCCCCGTCGATTGCTGCATACCCGATCCAAACAGGGTTGAGACAGAGGAAGTGCTGTTTGATCGGGCCAAGAAGCTTCACCCTGACCGGACATTCCCGGAGCTGAGCCCTGCGACGTCGCATTTCAGAAAAGCCTGAACTGTCATTCCTCGTCAAAGGTCGGCAGACTTCTCTCCCAAAGGGCGAGAATGCCGACCTTTTCGTTGAAAGAGCGTCTTTATGAAGATCGGTCCTTACGAGGTCCTTCCGATTGAAACGGGAAGATTCGCCCTTGACGGCGGTGCCATGTTTGGCGTGGTTCCCTGGGTGTTCTGGAGCAAAACAAATCCCCCGGACGAGCGACGGCGCATCACCCTGGCCGCCCGATGCCTGCTGATCCGCGGCAATGGGAAAGTGATTCTGGTCGATGACGGCAACGGGACGAAGTTCAGTGAAAAACTCAAGGATATCTACCGTCTCGACAATTCCCAATCCGATCTCATTTCGTCTCTCGCGCTCCATGGCGTTGCTCCCGGGGACGTTACCGACGTTATCCTGACCCACCTGCACTTCGATCATGCCGGTGGTTCGACAAAGGTGGAAAACGGCAAACTGGTGCCGACATTTCCCCGAGCGAGGTACTATGTGCAGAAGGCACATTGGGAACTTGCGAAAAAGCCGACAGAGAAGGACAGGGGAAGTTTTATGAGGGATGATTATGAGCCTCTGTTGGAGCATGGGGTCCTCGAGTTTGTGGAAGGTGAATTCGAGTTGTTCCCCGGGATAAAGATGCTGGTATGCAATGGGCACACAACAGCACAACAACTCCCGACAATCTCCGATGGGAAGACCAGCCTCCTCTTCTGTTGCGACCTGTTTCCAACGATATCGCATCTTCCTCTTCCTTACGTAATGGCCTACGACGTTCGGCCATTGGTCACGATTGAAGAGAAAAAGAAGGTCCTTGCAAGAGCGTATGAGGAACGATGGAAGTTGTTCCTCGAACACGATCCTGAGGTTGAGGCAATCACCGTCAAATCCTCGGATAAGGGGTTTGTAGTGGATGAGAAGCTGAAGATTGGCTGATCTCATCCTTCGTGGGAGGACGAGCATCACGGTCCTCACTTCCCCTTTGTAAAGGGGGACGTAAAGTCTACGACTCTACGAGTCGATAGACTCGTGGAGGGGATTTGCTGTGAGAACTTTTCTTCACTGAGTCTTCTTGGATGTGAGCCGAAACATAGCCCCGTTTTCAAAGGGAGAAGCTTGGTCAGAGAGTCCAGAATGAATCAATGAATCAGCAAATCGCCATAGCATCTGCAAGCGCCCTGCGGGAAGGCAAGGGGATCAAGGTGACCGTTGACGGCGAGGATATTGCCCTCTATTTGATCGGCGGCCAGCTCTATGCAGTGGGAAATCACTGCCCTCACCAGCATCACTCAAGCCTCCACGAGGGTATTCTCGACGGGACGGTCGTCACCTGTCCAATGCACGGATGGAGCTTTGACCTGCAATCCGGTCAGTGCGTGAACGGGGCAGGAAGGTTGAAGAGATTCAAAGTGACCGTTGAGGGGGATAAGATTTTCCTGGAACCTCCCGAGCGGTGAAGCGGTTTGGGATATGTCATGACAGACCTGACTGAGAAAATCAAGAAGCTGGCACTGGAAGTCGGGTTCACGAAAGTGGGAATAGCCCGAATCGAGAATCTTTCGGATTCATCGTTGCATCTAACAGAGTGGCTGGGGCGCGGGTTTCAGGGAACGATGAACTGGATGGCGCGGAACGCGGAGAAGCGCCAGGATCCTCGCAAGATCCTACCCGGTGCCCGTTCGATGGTCTGTGTCGCGATGAACTATTATGTCGATATTCATCATTCCACCGACCCGGCCGCAGGAAAAATCTCCCGATACGCTTGGGGAGACGATTATCACGAGATCGTTTCTGAGAGACTCAGCGACCTTCAGCAGGGAATTGACCGGCTGGCTCCCGGATCGAAGTCGAAGGCATACGTTGACACGGGGCCGGTGATGGAGAAGGTCTGGGCCGCAAGGGCCGGACTCGGATGGCAGGGGAAGCACACGAACCTGATCACAAAGGATTACGGTTCCTGGGTCTTCCTGGGCGAGGTCATCACCGATCTTGACCTGACGCCCGACGAACCGATTGCCGACTTTTGCGGAACCTG
>Ga0209211_10005813_pt1 | contig 18188 bp, 12 predicted proteins | sample RifGroA2_FD_183992 | JGI IMG/M metagenome (GOLD analysis project Ga0209211, IMG submission 183992) | Groundwater microbial communities from Rifle, Colorado, USA - Groundwater A2 (SPAdes) (version 2) | ecosystem: Environmental > Aquatic > Deep subsurface > Groundwater | place: Rifle, Colorado... | reverse complement strand
GTTAAGCATGCCGGTGCTTCCATAGCTACTATAGAACTTTCAACCGATGAAAAAGATTTATCAATTATTGTTAAAGATAATGGCCGTGGATTCGATATGAGTAATGTGCGAATGTTTGGAAACGGACTAAAAAATATCCAACGTAGAATTGAAAGCATTGGCGGCAAAGTTGCAGTGGAAAGCATAATTGATAAAGGAACAACAACAAGAATTATTCTACCTTTAAAATCTTTTCAAGCTCTATAGCCCAAACTGGCTATTGTACGGCGCAGAACCTTGCGCTAAGTTGATATACCAATTAGGAAGATTTATGATACGTGTTGCACTTGTAGAAGATGATGAAAAAATTCGTAGTAACATGATAACGCTGCTGGAACAGTCGGAGGGTTTTAGATGTGTTGTGGCTTACCCGGATGCGGAAACTGCTTTAAAAGATATACAGAACAAAGCACCGGAAATTGTATTAATGGATATAAACCTTCCGGGTATGAATGGCATTGAATGTACAAATAAGTTAAAAGAACTTATGCCTGAACTTTTGATTGTAATGCTTACGGTTTATGAAGATACCGGTAAAATATTTCAATCGCTTCAAGCCGGAGCGGTTGGTTATTTGCTTAAGCTTACAAAGCCGGAAGATATTTTAACAGCTTTAAAGGAAGTTTCAGTAGGCGGCTCGCCTATGTCGGCGCAAATCGCTCGTAAAGTTGTTCAATCATTTCACCGGGAACCAAAGCAAAATAAAACCAGTGAACCTTCATTAACTCCGCGCGAAGAACAAATATTAGAGCATCTTTCCAAAGGATATCTTTATAAAGAAATTGCTTCTGAACTGCTTATCAGCCCCGATACCGTTCACAACCATCTCCGCAAGATTTATGAAAAACTGCAAGTGCATTCCCGCACAGAAGCAGTTGTAAAGTATCTCAAAAACTAATTTATTCACTATTCTCTATTCTCAATTTTCAATTCTCCATTTTCAATCCGCCAAACAAATGTCGGACAAGTTCTCCATTTTCCTTTTTCAATTCTCAATTCCTTACCTCGTCCCGCTTATAGCGGGATCAGAGCGGGTCAATTTTCCATTTTCAATTCTCAATTGCCTCTTCACCATCACACTTACCCAAACTGGCTATTGTTTATTCTGATATCAAAAAATAACTTTCTATCAGCGTATTACATTTTTTTGATGAACTATCAAAAGTTGAACCCAAATGAAAATCAAAATATTTTTAGCCGTTCTTATCATTTCTATTTCTCATGTGCAGCTTAACGCGCAAATAGACCCTACTTCTAAAATCGAAATAATTGCATCATGTGCCATAAATGATAACATTGCAGTTTTTGATCTTATAAATCGCAATTCTTATTCTGTGACAATTAGTTATACCTCGGGTGAGTCTTTTAAAGGAGATCTGTATCTTGAACCAAATGTCGATAATCAGATTACGATTTACACCTATTCACTTATCTCATTTACATATAATTCTGTTCTATTTAAGACAATGTACACAAATAATAATATCTGCGGAACACCACAAGCGCCATATACTAAAGTTTTTGCTTATGGTATTGGGCGTTTGGGAGGTATAAATGTAGTTTTGGTCGAGAACAAAAATAATTTTCCGGTAACTCTTCAAGGTGACAGTGGCTTCGGGTCAAAATTATTTGATGTACCTGCCAACGGTCAAGTTTATGTTATTGGAGATAATACTGATTTTATAATCTATTATTATCAAGTTCCTACTCCTATTCCTTTTGTCTTTATAACTCCTTTTAATGTTGCGATAAAAGAAGCTTCTTTTTTTTCAGTAACACCTGTATCTATGGATGCCACCACAGCCACCTTTGAAATTCAAAATAACGATGGCAATCCTCAGGATGCAATTTTACGGAATGCATCGGGTACCGAACATCGTTACACCATAGCAGCCAATGCTGCTTCAACAGTAACTGTAGAAAATTGTGACTGGGACATCTATGTAGCCGTGCCCGGATGGATTGATCTTTGCAACCAGTTGACAGGCGATCATTTCAAAGTGGGAAGCGTAAGTCCGGGCACCGCCGGAATAAGTACTACACAAACAGTTTCGCTACCTACTTCTGTAACATCAAATTCGATGACGCTGAACGGAACAATCACATCAAATACTGCAAGTTCTCAGCAGGTATCATATCATTTTGCTTATGGAACAGATAAAAGTAATCTTAACCTTGTTACAACAACACAAACGGCAACTGCAGTAGTTGGACCCGGGACGGCAGTAAGCGCAGCATTAACCGGTTTAACAAGCGGAACAACATATTACTACCAGCTTGTAACCGATGGGGGATTGAGCAGTGTCTATTCCTTTTTATTGGGGTCTCCAATTCCATCCTCAAATCTCAAACTTCATTTACGTGCAGACGGTGGAGTAATCTCTTTAAGCTCTGCAGTGTCTGAGTGGAATGATCTTTCCGGCAACGGTAATAATGCATCGCAGGGCACGGGTGCAAATCAGCCGGCGCTGGTTTCAAACTCGCTGAATGGAAATCCGGTTATACGGTTTAATGGTTCAACATCTTCACTTGCATTGCCGGCTTCTTCAACTTTAGGAATACAAAGCAACCCATATGAAATGTTTATGGTTGCAAAATCAAGTTCAAGCAATGTTCAATTTCTAATTGCCGGCGGATATGAAAATTTTGAATATCACTTGAATGGAGTTGGCGCAAGGTTTATTCCTCTGCAGACTTCACCTGGAACATATCTAGATTTAGGAACAACAGGAACGTACACAGATGGAAACGCGCATATCTTTTCAGCAAGAGCTTCATCTTCCGGCGGTGCTGTTAGAGTAGATGGAGCTGATGGAGGAACATCGAGCGCGAATATTCTTTCATCCAATTCCGGCGCTCTCCAGCTTGGCGTGCGCAGTGCTGGCGGCTATTATTTCAGCGGTGATATTGCGGAAGTAATTCTTTATAACACCAATTTAAGTACATCAGATAGAAGCACAGTAGAACATTACCTTGCTAATAGGTATGGAATAACAAGCGGTGCGCTGCCGGTTGAGTTAACTTCGTTTACAGCAAATGTTATTGATGGAAAAGTTTTATTGAATTGGCAGACTGCAACAGAAGTAAACAATTATGGATTTGAAGTGCAGCGATTAGCTGTTAACAATGAGCCTTTAGCTAAAAGCCAAAAGCTAAATACTAATAGCTGGAGTAAGATTGCATTCATTCAAGGTCATGGAAATTCCAACTCACCAAAGAGTTATTCTTTTACAGATAATCTTGCTAATTCTCTTGCTCTTAATCATGATCTTAATCGTCTTCAGTATCGTTTAAAACAAATCGACTTTGACGGCAAGTATGAATATAGTGATGTTGTAGAAGTAAAAGTAGAAACTCCGGCTAAGTTTGAGTTGGCTCAGAATTATCCAAATCCTTTTAACCCGGAGACAACAATAGAATTTTCAATCCCAGCTTCTCCCTCTCCTTCACAAGGAGAGGGATTAAGGGTGAGGTCGGTAACGCTGAAAGTATTCGACATTCTCGGAAGAGAAGTGGCAACACTTGTTGATGAACAAAAAGCCCCCGGTAATTATGAAGTGAAATTTAATGTAAAGACGTTGCATGCAACGTCTCTACCAAGCGGTGTTTATTTCTACACACTTCAGTGCGGCAATTTTAGAGAAACAAAAAAACTTTTACTCGCAAAGTAATTTGACATAAAACATAAATAGATGACATCATGAAAAAAATATTATTTCTTTTAATCGTAATTCTTGTGCAGCAGCTTAATGCTCAAACGCCTCTTGTTAAAACACTTTCACCTCACTCCTTGTATTTAGGCGGTTGGCTTACTTATACGGAAAATATATTTCGAGGCTCTATCAATCCGCAGGGTGGAACCTATACCATTTATTTTGAATTCGGTACCGATGAACACTATGGTTCTACAGCGGCTGCCAGCATAACAAGTGTGAGCGGAACAAATGACATAGAAGTAAATACTGTTTCCAATCCGGTTGGTTCCATAATTGCCATGTGGCATTACCGCTTAGTGGCTGTAAATACCGCCGGAGAAAAATTCTATGGAAAAGATGTTGTTTTTCATACTACGCTGTTATATCACATTACAAGAGTAGAGATTGAAGCAGTATGTTATAACAATCCTTATAATGCTATTTTTGAATTAAGAAGCTTATCCCCGGATCCTGTCACAATTGACTACATCGACAATGACACAAAAGGTAGTGTAATTTTATATTACGGTATTATATCATCTATCCAACTTCCAAAATATTCAATTTGTACTTTCCTTTATAATTCAAAACTTATTAAAGATATTGGAACCAATAACCAGTACTGCAGCGAAGACCCGAATCCAATTTTTAATATTCGCTGTTATGCAGTAGGAAAATTAGATGGGAATAATGGGCAGGTTTTTCTAATTGAGAATAGAAATACTTTTGATTTTCCACTTCAGTTAACTAGTGGTGTCACTCAAATTTCCATTACTATACCCATAAATAGTCGTGCCGAAGTGATTACTCCTCAAGCTTCTCTTGTATTGAGTTATAATAACGAACAATTTATGACTGTTGGGATGAGTTACGATTTTGATTATATTAAAAAAAGTTTGATACAGGTTATCCCGCTTAATTCTGATGCTTCAAATGCCGCATTTGAGCTGCAAAACAATGATAATATCGCGCATGAGTTCCTCTTACACAATGCCCTCGGAACGGACTATACATACTCCATGGCAGCCAACAGTTTTCAAACCATCACACTGCCCACAAGCAATTACGATTTGTATATCAACAATGGCGATCTTACCCCAATTATAGATTATCGCGCAATTGGCAATCATTATTTTCTTTATTCTGTTAGTCCGGGTACTGCGGCGTTACAGGTTACACCATCAGTTTCATTGCCAACTTCGGTAACATCAAGTTCAATGACGCTGAATGGAAAGATTACATCAACTATCGCAAGAGAGCAGCAGGTGCCATATCATTTTGCTTATGGAACAGATAAAAACAATCTTAATTTAAGCACGTCTGTTCAAACTGCAACCGCAGTAGAAGGACCCGGAACGGCAATAAGTGCAGCACTAACCGGGCTTACAAGCGGAACAACATATTACTACCAGCTTGTTCCCGATGGAGGATCGAGCAGCGTCTATTCCTTTTTATTGGATTCTCCTATTCCATCATCAAATCTCAAACTTCATCTTCGTGCAGACGGTGGAGTAATCTCTTCAAGCTCTGCAGTATCTGAGTGGAATGATCTTTCCGGCAATGGCAATAATGCAACACAAAGCACAAGTGCAAATCAGCCGGCGCTGGTTTCAAACTCGCTGAATGGAAATCCGGTAATTCGATTTGATGGAACGTATTCAAAACTAACTTTACCAACCTCTGCAACACTTGCAATACAAAGCAATCTATATGAAATGTTTATGGTTGCAAAATCAAGTTCAAGCAATGTTCAATTTTTAATTGCGGGTGGATACGAAAATTTTGAATATCATTTAAATGGTGATGCCGGAGCGAGATTTATTCCTATTGCCTCTACCTGGATTGATTTAGGAACGGCTGGAAGTTATACCGATGGAAACGCACATATCTTTTCCGCAAGAGCTTCATCTTCCGGCGGTGCTGTTCGTGTTGATGGAACTGATGGAGGAACATCGAGTGCAAACATTCTCTCATCCAATTCCGGTGCTCTCCAGCTTGGCGTGCGCAGCGATGGAACCTATTATTTTAACGGAGATATTGCGGAGGTAATTCTTTATAACACCAATTTAAGTGCTTCAGACAGAAGCACTGTAGAACATTATCTTGCAAATAGATATGGAATAACATCCGGCGCACTGCCGGTTGAGTTAACTTCATTCACTGCAAACTTTGTTGATGGAAAAGTTTCACTTAACTGGCAGACGGCAACAGAAGTGAATAATTACGGGTTTGAGGTTGAACGGGCTGCAAACCTCCGAGGTTTACAGAACGGAAATGGAAATTCAAACCTCGGAGGTTTTTCCACAATTGGTTTTGTTCAAGGCAGCGGAAACAGTAATTCTCCAAAAAGTTATTCATTCACAGATAAGCCGACCAGTGGAACAGAGTTCAAGTATCGATTAAAGCAAATAGACTTTGACGGGAAGTATGAATACAGTAAAGAACTTGAAGTAAAAGTTGAAGCACCGGCAGAATTTAAGTTAGCACAGAATTATCCTAATCCGTTTAATCCCGAAACAGTTATTAGTTATGAATTACCCGTTAACGGGAAAGTTGAGTTAAGAGTATTCGATCTTCTTGGCAGAGAAGTAGCTGAATTGGTGAATGAAGAAAAAGTTGCGGGCAGATATGAAACGAAATTTTCCGCTAAAGACGGAGAAAGTAATTTTTCGAGTGGCGTTTATTATTATCAATTAAGAGCAGGAACGTTTATAGATACGAAGAAGTTTATAATGCTCAAATAAATATTTTTAAAGAGTCTGTAAGAAATTTTTTTTCCGTGCCTCATCATGAGGAGAAAACACTCGGCTCACCAAATCAGTAATTGGTTAGAGAACAAATCTTGTTCTGGAAGGGTACACTCACTCAATAATTTCCATAATTCAGCGATAATTAAAGTAATTTGATTTCTTTTAAGAAAGTTTTAACTTGCACGCGATACAAATGCAGTTTATATTTTCTTTGCAGATAAATTTAATAATAAACGGAACATGATATGTTTTTACTTGGTGTAGTTGTCATATTATCATATTTGATTGGTTCTATTCCAACAAGTTTGATAGTTAGCCGGGCGGCAAAAGGGATTGATATTCGCGAACACGGAAGCGGAAATGCCGGCGGTACGAATGTATGGCGCATCCTCGGTTGGAAGTTCGGACTTTTAGTGATCGTTTTGGATGCTCTAAAAGGTGTTCTTGCGGTTGTATTAATCTCCCGCATTTATTATGGAAATTTTCCCTTCAACAATCTAACTCCGTTTGATGATTTTACACTCGTTCAATTAATTGCCGGAATTACGGCGGTACTTGGTCACGTCTGGTCTGTTTTTGCAAGCTTTAAAGGCGGCAAAGGTATTGCAACAGGAATGGGAATTTTAGTTTCTCTCGCAACGATCGATCTTTTAGTCGGCGTTGGAATTTTCTTTCTCGCCATTATTATTTCACGATATGTTTCGCTCGGCTCTATTCTTGCGGCTATCTCAATTCCTTTAACCATGATCATCAGAGAAAATGTTTTTCATGCGCATGTTCAAGGTTATGGAACGCTTCTTCCGTTTTTAATTGGACTTGCAGTTCTGGTCGTCTATACTCACAGAAAAAATATTTCAAGAATCAAAAACGGGGTTGAGAACAAAATAAGTTTTGCAAAAAAGAAAAGCTAAATCAAAATGAAAATTGCGGTATTAGGAGCAGGCGCTTTCGGAACCACGTTAGCCGTTCTGCTTCATTACAACGGACACAAAGTCTCTCTTTGGGAATACAAAAAAAGTTGCGCCAAAGAGATGATCAAAAAACGCGAAAACAAAACTTACTTACCCGGCACTCCACTCCCCGAAGAATTAGAAATCTCTTATAAATTACAAGATGTTGTCACCGATAAAAATTTAATAGTACTTGCCGTTCCTTCTCAATTTCTGCGAAGTGTAGTGGAGCAAATTTCCTTCGCTGATATTAAGAATACAATTTTTGTTAATGTGGCTAAAGGAATTGAGAATAAAACATTGATGACCATGTCGCAGATGTTGAAAGATGTTTTTCCGCTAATTCAAGATGAGCAATTGGGAATTATATCAGGCCCAAGCCATGCGGAAGAAGTTTGTAAACGAATTCCGACCGCGGTGGTTGCCGGTTCAACGGTTAGGGAAACTTCAAAAACTATTCAAGCTGCATTCATGAACTCCTATTTCCGTGTTTATTCATCAACTGATCTTTTAGGTGTTGAACTCGGCGGATCATTTAAAAATGTTATGGCTATCGGCGCAGGCATTATAGATGGCGCAAAATTTGGCGATAACACAAAAGCAGCAATCATGACCCGCGGTATTGCGGAAATTACACGCATGGGAATTGCGATGGGGGCAAAACCTGAAACATTTTCAGGCTTATCCGGCATCGGCGATTTGATTGTTACTTGCATGAGTCAACACAGCCGAAACCGTTACGTTGGTGAAAAACTCGGAAGCGGTTTAAAGCTGAAAGAGATTTTGAAGAACATGTACGCCGTTGCCGAAGGCGTTGAAACAAGCCGATCAGCATCTGAACTTGCGAAAAAAGTTGGTGTTGACGCACCGATAACCAACGAAGTATATAAAATTCTTTTTGAAGATAAAGACGCAATTAAAGCTACAACCGATTTAATGTCCCGTGACATGAAAGAAGAATAACAACTTCAGAGTTTCCGTCGCCCATAATTTCTTTCCTAAAAATTTCTTTATATTTCCACACAAAATATTTCTTGTTAACTAACTTGATAAGGTGCTCTAATGGATAGAAGAAAATTTATTAAAGCCGGTCTCTTTACTTCAAGTGCGCTTGCACTCGGAAATTACACAAATATTTATCCCTATCTCGCATCTTCACTTTCTTCTGATTATGATCTTGTTGCAATAAAAGGCGGCGAGCCGGAAGTTATGTTTGATAAAGCGATCGCTTCACTTGGCGGAATGAAAAATTTCGTGAAGAAAAATCAAAAAGTAGTTATCAAACCAAATATTGGCTGGGATGTAAAGCCCGAATTAGCCGCAAACACCAATCCGAAATTAGTAACAAGAATAATTAAACACTGTTTTGATGCCGGCGCAAAAGATGTTTACGTTTTCGATCATACGTGCGATAATTGGAACCGTTGTTACTCGAACAGCGGAATTGAAAAAGCAGTTAAAGATGCAGGCGGCAAAATCGTAAGCGGAGAAAGCGAAAGTTATTATCAGCAAGTTGATGTGAAAAAAGGAAAGCGTTTAACAAGTTCTAAAGTGCACGAGCTTATTCTTGAGTCGGATGTTTTTATCAACGTTCCGATCTTGAAACATCATGGCGGCGGAAAAATAACCGTTGGAATGAAAAATTTAATGGGAGTGGTTTGGGACAGGGGATACTGGCATCGCAACGATCTCCATCAATGTATCGCAGATTTTGCAACGTTCAAGAAACCGGATTTAAATATTGTTGATGCATATCTTGTGATGAAGAGAAATGGTCCGCGCGGAGTTTCGGCAGAGGATGTGATAACTTTAAAATCACAAATAATTTCAACCGATATTGTTGCCGCAGATGCAGCTGCAGCAAAATTATTCGGTATAGAATTAACGGATGTTCCGTACATCAACTATGCGGATGAGTTGAAAGTTGGCAAAAAAGATTTAAACAAACTGAACATCAACCGGATTATCCTGTAACCAAACTATAAATGAATGCAACTGTTTTAAAGAAAATACGCGTCGCTGTTTCGCTTCTGTTTTTTCTTTTTACCATTAGTCTTTTTCTTGATTATCGAAATATCCTTCCGCCGTCAGTCTATTCAAAGGTATTGTTTTTACAATTCATTCCTTCTTTTATAAAATTTATTAGTATTGCCGGATTAGGTGCAATTGGATTCATCGTTATTCTTCTGCTTACGCTTTTTTCGGGAAGAGTCTATTGCTCATCAATTTGTCCGCTCGGAACTTTACAAGATATAGTTTCTTTTGTATCAAGAAAAATGAAAAAGAGAAAAAAGAAGAGGAGAGAATTTCTTCGATATGAAAAAGAGAAAAATTGGTGGCGGTATTCTTTTTTTGCTTTAGCCGTGATTCCATTTCTTGGCGGAACGATATTATTTATTAACCTTCTCGATCCTTACAGCAGTTTCGGGAAAATTTCTGCGCATCTCTTCCGCCCTTTATTAATAATGGTGAACAACTCCATCGCTTTTCTTTTTGAAAAGATGAATTTGTACATCGTTTATCCTTTTGAGTACAAAGGAATCGAGGTATTTTCATTTTCTCTTGCGCTCGCAATTTTTCTGCTTGTAGTTTACTTATCATTTACAAAAGGAAGATTGTACTGCAACACAGTTTGTCCGGTTGGGACTTTGCTCGGCTTAGTTTCAAGATATTCTTTTGTTAAAATTGCGGTTGACGAGAAGAGTTGTAAATCGTGTGGAATTTGTGAGCGTGTGTGCAAGTCAAATTGCATCGATACAAAAAAGAAAACTGTTGATTTCGACCGGTGCGTTGCATGCTTCAACTGCTTTGATGTTTGCCCCACCGATGGAATGAAATTCGACTACGGATTTTCTTCTTCGTCCAAAAAGAACCAGCAAAACAGAGAAGAAACACGAGTAAGTGAACGCGAAGAACAAGTCAGTCATTCCAAAAGAAATTTTTTGTTTAACACGTTGGTTTACGCTGTCGGATTAACGGGGATAACGTTGAGCCAGATTAAAATTACCCCGAAGAAGGAAAGTAAAGTTGCGGTATTTAGAAAAAATCCGGTAACTCCGCCGGGTTCGCAAAGCAGAAATAATTTTACGCAAAACTGTACATCGTGTCATTTGTGTGTAAGCGTTTGTCCTACGCAGGTTTTGCAGCCTGCATATTTGGAATATGGACTGCTTGGAATGTTTCAGCCGCGAATGGATTTCCAAACCGGCTTTTGCAATTTTGAATGTAAGCGTTGTGGAGACGTTTGCCCGACAAGCGCAATTTCTCCAATCTCACTTGAAGAGAAAAAATTAAAGCAGCTTGGCAAAGCAAAATTTGTAAAAGATAACTGCATTGTTAATACTGAAAATACAGACTGCGGCGCATGCTCTGAACATTGCCCCACCAAAGCGGTGAACATGGTTCCGTACAAAAACAAGCTTGTCATTCCGGAAGTGAAAGATGAGTTTTGCATCGGCTGCGGCGCCTGCGAGTTTGCTTGTCCCACAAAACCGTATAAAGCAATTTATGTTGAAGGAAATCCAAAACACTTAACCGCAAAAATCAACAAAGAAAAAAAGATTGAACAGAAAGTTGATTACAAAGAAGAATTTCCGTTTTAGGTTTCTTAAAGTTAAAAATTGATTTATTCAATTTACTGTCCTAATTTCCAGCAAAACAATTAGTTGTTTTTGAAAAAGTGCTGATATTGTTTCTATTTATTAAAAAACTTGTGGGTATTGTATGAAATGGTATTTAATTATTCTGGTTTGGTTTTTTCTTTTAATTGGCTGTAAAAAAGAAAGCAGTAATCCAGTGGAGCCAACACCAACTACACCCGTTGTTAAAATCCTTTCTCCGACAAATAACTTTAATATAATTGACTCTGTGACAATTGACATTTCAGCTACAGATGATAAAGGAATTGTTAAGGTTGAAATTCTCATTGATAACCTTGTAGCTAAAACTTTTTCTGTACCACCGTTTATGTACCTTTGGGATGCTTCTATTATTACCGATAGTTCCCAACATTCTATTTATGCAAAAGCTTACGACGGTGATAATAATATCTCAAGTTCTTCAGTAATAACCGTTACTATCAATAGATTAGCTCCTTCCGATCTTACTTTAGTGGAATTAACGGATAAACAAGTTTCTCTAAAATGGAATGATAACTCAAAAATTGAAACTTCTTTTGTCGTTGAAATGAGTACGGACAGTATTAGTTATTCTTCACTTGGTGAATTGCCTCCAAACACAATTGAAACTGTTATTTCACATTCATTTACTTTTGGTAATAAATACTACTTCAAAGTCGGTGCAAAAGTTAATAATAGTATAAAGTATTCTAACCATGTTTCCCAAAAATTAAAAAATGTTTTTATGAAGACTTTTGGTGGAGTTAATGACGATGGGGCAAATTGCGTCCAACAAACTTCTGATGGAGGTTTTGTTCTCGCGGGTTCAACGCGATCTTTCGGTGCCGGTCAATCGGATGTATATCTAATAAAAACTGACTCAACAGGAAATAAAGTTTGGGAAAAAACTTTTGGTGGAAGTAATGATGATTTTGGGTATTCTGTTCAAGAAACTTTTGATGGTGGGTATGTTATTACTGGTTCTACTTCTTCCTTCGGTGCTGGACTAGATGATATTTATTTGGTAAAAACTGATGCAAATGGAAATGCAATCTGGGAAAAAACCTTTGGTGGGAGTAATTGGGACTATGGTAGATCGGTTAAACAGTCAACGGATGGTGGATTTATTATTACTGGATGGACTTATTCTTTAGGTGCCGGTGAAGCAGATGTTTATCTTGTTAAAACAGACAACGTTGGAAATAAAATTTGGGAAAAAACTTTTGGTGGGAGTAAACATGAGATCGGTTTTTTTGTTCAACAAACTTCTGATGGTGGGTTTATCATAGGTGGAACAAAAACTAATGAATCCACCAGCGATTTTTATCTCATCAAGACTAGTACAACCGGAAATAAAGTTTGGGAGAAAACTTTCGGTGGAAGCAATCTGGAGGGGGTCTATTCCGGCCAACAAACTTCAGATGATGGGTTTATTATTGTTGGATACACTAAGTCTTTCGGCGTTGGTAATAACGATGTTTACCTTGTACGAACAGATATCAGTGGGAATAGCATTTGGGAAAAAACTTTTGGTGGGAGCAAAGATGATATGGGCAGATCAGTTCAGCAAACTTCTGATGGTGGGTTTATTGTAGCTGGTTCAACTTTTTCCTTTGGCGCTGGTTTAGATGGAATCTATTTAATTAAAACGGATGCAACTGGTAATAAAACTTGGGAAAAAACTTTCGGAGATAACGGCGTAGGCACTTCCATTCAACAAACTACTGAAGGTGGGTTTATTATTGCGGGTTCTACAAAGGGGGATGTTGTTCTAATTAAAACTGATAGTGAAGGGAATGCAAAATAATGGATTTTAGATGATAACAGAGAACGAGATAATGATTCCTCTTTTTGATTTTGATTACACCGGTGTTGTCGAAATCGAAAAATTTTGGAGTCAAAAATATGACTTAAGTAGCCTGCCTGAAGACTATAGTTTTTTTGACAAAAACATAAGACTTAAAAGTTTTGAAATTAATAGAGACTATCCTGAGATGGAAATGGATTTCTTTTCACCGTATGAAAAAAGATGCATGCAAGAAAGTAAGTGGTGTATAAGTATCACAGAAAATGAAGCAAACCATACACAATATTCACAATATATAAACCTATTGCTCATTGCATTTCGAGTATATTTTGATAGTCAGTGTTATATCAAATATAAATTTAGTAAGGCAAATCCCAATAATGATATAAAATTACTTGCAACATTTTTAAAAATTCCCTCCTCAGAACTAGGCAAAAGAATTTTTAATAAAAACGAATTAGCTAAAGTAGATAATGCTTTCAGCAATATTGTTAAGTTGTTCGACCAATCATTTCGGGCGAGACATGCTTTAGATTTCATGTTTCTTGGGTTTACCGAATATTATGCTTTATCGAGATTCATTTTATTGATGACTTCAATTGAAAGTTTTTATTTGCCCTCTAAAAAGTCATGGATTAAGGAGACATTAAAGGAAAGAATACCAAAATTTTTAAATAACCAAGCAATTGAAAATTATCTTGACGATATATATAAAATACGTTCTGATATTACGCATGGTAAATTGAAGACAGATTTATACATGAAAGAATTTTTACCAAAGGTATTACTTTTACAAAACATTTTGACTGAAACCCTTAAGAAAATATTTGATGGCAACCTGATTGATATTTACAAAGATGAAAGTACAAAAGAAGAATATTTTGCAAGCTTGTTCACGACCAAATAACTTCTTTTCAAACTATAAATAGAAAGAGAAGAATATGAATAACGCAAAATTATTAAACCGTATAGAAACAAATCCCAAAGTTATGATGGGAAAACCCATTGTGAAAAATTCCCGCTTAACCGTAGAAATTATTCTCGAAAAGTTAGCAAACGGACAAACCGAGAATGAAATACTGGACGCTTATCCTTTTCTACAAAAGGAAGATATTAGAGCTTGTTTACTTTATGCCGCCAAGGTTATTTCTTTAGAGCATTTAATAGCAGCTTAATACTTTACTTTCCTAATCCATCATTCCCGGTGTCCAAAACAAATTTCCAATTTCCGTTTTTGTCTTTTCTCCAAAAGGTTGTATAGGTTCCGTAACTTGGTTTGTCATTGCCGGTTTTTGTTTTAAATTCCCAAGTACCGTAAGTATAACCCATATCACCGGAGGAAGAAACATCAGCGAATGATGGTTTCCATGTTAGGATGTAAGAAGAATCGCTGCTTTTTGAGTAAAGTTCTTCAATCGCTTTTCGTCCTTCAAAAGGATAACTATTCGGACGAAGCAACACGCCGTCATCAGCCACGTAAGCTAAAAACGCTTTATGAAATCCTTCTTTTACAGATAAATTGGAAAATTCAATATCGGCTTGTTTAATCGTTTCTTTTTCTTTCTCAACATCTACTTGAGCAAATGAAACGGAAACGAAAAGACAGAAGAGCAGCAAACTTTTTTTCATCATCTTAATTTTTCTCCTTTAACAATTTAATTTGGATTGCAGAGGGATATTTTGCCGAGTGATAAACTCGATGTGTAGCTTTCTGAAAATCACTTTCATTTGCATTATAAATGTCACAAAACTTTTGCGGATTGCGGTCGAAGAAGGGGAACCAACTGCTTTGTATCTGCACCATAATTTTGTGACCTTTAAGAAAAGTGTGTGCAACATCCTGCAAAGTTAATTTTACTTTTGTTACTTCTCCCGGTTTGAATGGTTCGGGATGCTCGTAACTGTTTCTAAACTTGCCGCGCATAATCTCACCGCGAATCAACTGTTGAAATCCCCCCATTTCAAATTGCTGCGGATTCGGTTTTGGATTTACGGCGCTGTCCGGAAAAACATCAATTACTTTCACAATCCAATCGGCATCAGTTCCGGTTGTTGAAACATAGAGTTCGGCTTCAATCGGTCCGATGATGGTAAGGCTGTCTTCCAAAACATCTGTTTGATAAACCAGCACATCCGGTCGCGTTGCCGCAAAACGCTGATCTTCAATCATATATTCACGATTGTAAAATGAGCGCGCGTCCAACTGCTTTGCCGTGTAAGGAACCGGTTTATTTGGATCACTCACAAATTCATCAAAAGTATTATTTGTTGAATTTTCAAACGATAATTTATTTTCATCGGTAATAAATAAATTTTTTGCTTCGCAATTTTGTGGAGGCCAAATATCAAACTTTCTCCATTCATTTGAACCGGTGATAAAGATTGAAGCTTCCGGCAAAGCGAGAGAACCTTTTTCTTTTAGATAATAATTAAAGAAAGGAAATTCAATGCTGTCTTGATAATATTCGCTCGTATTGCTTCCAAAGGAAATCGCGTTCAGTTCATTTCCTTTCGTTCTATTCCAACCTCCATGAATCCACGGACCCATTACAAGTGAGTTAAATGCGTTCGGATTTTTTTCTTCAATCGATTGATAGGTATGAAAAGTTCCGTACAAATCTTCGGCATCATACCATCCGCCAACGGTTAACACCGCAGGTTTTATTTTATTGAAATGAGGAAATGTATTTCTCGATTGCCAAAAATCATCATACGTTCCGTGCCGGGTAACTTCATTCCAAAATGAAATAGTATTCTTGAAATATTTCTCGTTAGCATTTTTGAGAGGTCCCATATTCAAAAAGAAATTGTAGGCGTCGGGTGAGGGGGCGCTAAATCCGTTTCCCCAATCGGTTGTTGGCTCAGGACGCGGCAACCCAAAAACAGTAAAGAAATCAAACGTCATCAGCAATGATAACGCGCCGTTGTGGTGCATGTCATCGCCAACAAACCAATTCACAATCGGCGCTTGCGGAGAGACGGCAACTAAATTCGGATGAGCGTTTATCGTTCCCATCGCAGCATAAAATCCCGGATAGGAAATTCCCCACATGCCAACTTTACCATTGTGATGTCTTAAATTTTTTATCAACCAGTCAACGGTATCATACGTATCACTCGATTCATCAACATCGGTTGAAGATTTTTTTTCGGGAATGAAGGGACGCATATTCACATACTCGCCTTCCGACATAAATTTTCCGCGAACATCCTGATAAACGAAAATATATCCGTCGGTTACAAATGATTTTGATGGTCCGAGGTATCTGTTCAAATTCTTTTCGCCATAAGGGTAAACGGTATAAGGAGTACGAAGAAATAAGATCGGATAATTTTGTGTTGTATCTTTCGGTGCATAAACCGCAGTGAACAATTTTACTCCGTCGCGCATTGGAATTTGATATTCATGTTTTGTATAATGCTCGGCAATGTATGATGAATCTTGCGCACCAATGCGTACAGCAAAAAAGATAAAGAAAAGAATTATGATGTTTTTTTTCATGTTGCTCTACCTAACTAAATGTTCTTCAAGGAATAAAACAATTGCGTTGTTGTAATAATCGATGTTGCTCTTTTTCCGGAAACCGTGTCCTTCATCTTTTGCAAGAAGATACCAAACGCTTCCGTGGTTTTCACGAACTACTTTAACAATTTGCTCTGCTTCAGAAGCGGGAACACGCGGATCGTTTAACCCCTGAACCACGAACAACGGTTTTGTGATTTTGTTAGCGTTTGTTGTTGGGGAAATTTTATTAAGAAATTGTTTCATCTCGGGAATACGCTCATCGCCATACTCCACGCGGCGCAAGTCTCTTCTGTACGCTTGAGTATTTTCAAGAAATGTTACAAAGTTGCTGATGCCGACAACATCAATTGCGCAAGCAAGTCGATCGTTGAAATGTGTCATTGAGGAAAGAACCATATACCCGCCATATGAACCGCCGTAGACGCAAACTTTTTTCGCGTCGAGGTCAGGTTGTGTTGCTATCCAATCTAAAAGTTTACCGATATCTTCAACCGATTTTTCTCTATTCTCCCAGTTATCAAGTGAAAGATAAGTTTTGCCGTAACCGGTTGAACCACGAACATTCGGGGCAAGAACCGCAACTCCAAGTTCATTCACTAAAAATTGCGTGAACGAAGAAAAACTTGGTAGATACTGTCCTTCGGGTCCACCGTGAATATTAATAACAACCGGAACCGGACCTTTTTTATTTTTTGGTTTGAAAAGATAAGCCGGGATCATTCTTGCTTTTCCGTTTAAGGAATCAAACGTTGGGAAATGAATGAGTTCGGGAGATGTGAAATTATCTGTGTTTAATCCACCGACTTCGCTGAAAGTCCAACGTGTAAGTTTATTGTTCTTCAAATTCACTGAAAAAATATCTCCCGGCGTTGTAGATGTATTTGACGCGAAGGTGAGTTCTTTATCATCAGGACTAAAAGCAAAACCACCGATAATTCCCTGCGGTAAGTTTTTTAATTCAGAATATATTTTTGATTTGGTGTTAAGAAGATAAAGCTTGTAAATTCCTCCTTCATTTGTTGTGAAGGCTAGCTTATCCCCTTTATTTGAGAGAGTGAAACCAACTACGTCCCATGGAATTTGTTTTGTTAAATTTGTGAACTGTTTTGAGCGCAGATCATAATATTTTAAAACTTGAAATTCAGAATTCTGGTCGGAGGTGATAAAAATTCCCTTTCCATCTTTTGAAAATGCTGCTCCGCCGTACGCATATTTTTCAGCAGTTGGATTAATTTGCTCCAGTTTACCGGAAGCAAGATCCAGATGATAAAAATAACTTTCGCTCGCTGAAACTGATTTTTCAATTAGTAATGATTTATCATCCGGGGACCAATCAGCAACTGACCAGGAACCATCAACTTGTAAAATCATTTTCGGCGCAGAAGTAAAATCATTGATATATAAATCGTAATCTTTTCCGTTGCGTTGAGTGCTGTAGTAAGTGAACTTATCGCCTTTGTTTGACCAGTTAACACCACCATTCCGTGATTTTCCGTCCGATAGTAACTTATACGAACCGCTTTTCAAATCGAACAAATAAATTTGAGCAAATTCATTTCCGCCGACATCTTTCAAGAATAAAAATTCTTTTTTTGATTTATCAGGATTAATGGAAGCGCCGTTTATCGGTTCCGGGGAAAAAGTGATCTGTCTTCTCGCACCGCCGGAAGTTTGTACATAATGGATTTGTGCTGTTTCGCCGAATCGGGTTGAAATCAAAATACCTTCGCCATTTGGGAGCCATCCGCTCAATCCGGCGGAGCGCGTATTTTGATATTGATTCATCTTTTCAACAATACGTTGC
>Ga0209211_10005812_pt1 | contig 18188 bp, 22 predicted proteins | sample RifGroA2_FD_183992 | JGI IMG/M metagenome (GOLD analysis project Ga0209211, IMG submission 183992) | Groundwater microbial communities from Rifle, Colorado, USA - Groundwater A2 (SPAdes) (version 2) | ecosystem: Environmental > Aquatic > Deep subsurface > Groundwater | place: Rifle, Colorado... | reverse complement strand
CTCCTATCTTGTGGGACGAACCTGTGTAATACAAAATACGCTCGGAAGTCGTCGTCTTTCCGGCATCAATATGGGCAATAATCCCAAAATTTCTAACTTTTTCCAATGGATAGTCTCTGTTCATGTTTCAATCTAAAAAAATAAAATCTGAAGATTGAAGATAAAATCTGATTTTTTAGATTTAAGATTTTACTTTTAATCTTGATCCGCCTTTGGCGGAGAACCTACCACGCAAAGTGGGCAAAAGCTTTATTGGCCTCGGCCATTTTGTGGGTATTTTCTCTCTTCTTGACCGCCTCGCCTTCGTTTTTGCTGGCGGCGATTATTTCATCCGCGAGTTTCTTGCTCATAGAAGCCCCCTTTTTATTTCTCGCGGCGCTGATAATCCACTTCATTGACAGCGCTGTTTTTCTTTGCGGCGTCACTTCAATCGGCACTTGGTAATTCGCGCCCCCAACTCTCCTTGATTTAACTTCCAATGACGGAACTGTGTTTTTAAGAGCTGTGTCAAAAATTTCCAGGGGATTTTGGGTTTTTGTTTTCTCTTTGATCAATTCCATAGCGTCGTAGACAATTTTGCGGGCAACTGTTTTCTTGCCTCTTTCCATTATGTAATTAGTGAATTTCGCGACTTTGGTTGAATTAAAAACCGAGTCTGGCCGCAATTCTTTTTTATTTTTTATCTTTCTTCTCATGTTTCAATCTAAAATATTAAATCTTCCTCCCAAGGAGGATCCGCCTTAGGCGGAAAAATCTTTATCAACAATTATTTTTTATCTTTCTTTGGTTTCTTCGTCCCGTACTGACTTCTTCCCTTTCTTCTCGTTTCTACTCCTGTCGCGTCAAGCATACCCCTCACAATAGTATAACGAAGGCCGACATCTTTCACCTTTCCCCCTCTTAACAACACTACAGAGTGCTCCTGAAGCGCGTGCCCTATTCCCGGGATATAAGCTGTAACTTCCAAACCGTTGGTCAATCTCACTCTGGCGATTTTTCTAATAGCTGAGTTAGGCTTTTTAGGGGTTTTGGTCGTTACTTTTACGCAAACGCCTCTTTTAAAAGGAGATGGGAAGAATCTAGGTCTGTTCTTGATAGTATTAAAACTGCGCATCAAAGCCACCGCTTTAATTTTGCGGCTGACTTTTTTTCTGTTTTTTCTTACCAATTGATTTATTGTCGGCATTCGTGCGAATTATTTTATTCTTAAAAATAAAAACCTAACTAGCTGAAAAGCTAATTAAGCATTAAAGCTGATGCTGAATACATTACTATGTGGCTGAAAAAAACGCAAGCATTGAGCAGAAGGTTGTAGGTTTTAGGTGGTAGGTTGTAGGTGGCGGAAAAAAGAACAGAAGGTTGCGGAAAGTTAAAGTAAAGAAGCATTAACTACATTCTTACCCTGCTAACTTTACAGACTTTGTAAACTTTATGGACTTTCGACTTATTGTTGCCCCGTTATAAGCGACGCTAGATAAAAAATGTATTTAACGAGAAATGGCCAGAGGAAAATTATGAAAATGAGCACGAAGATAAAGCCGAAACGCTGAAGCGTTTCTTTGAAATGCGCGTATCTTTCGGAAAGAACTGAGAAAAGCAGATGCGAACCGTCAAGCGGTGGAATCGGTATGAGGTTGAATATGGCGAGGACTAGATTAATTATGACCACATAGCCCGCAATATATAGGAAAGAGGGATTCAGTATATCAAGATAGCCGCCAAATCTTATAAGCAAACCGAAAACAATCGCCAATGAAATGTTGGAAAGAGGACCAGCCAAAGCGACAATCGGCTCCGCCCACTTCCTGTTTCTGAAATTATAGGGGTTGATCGGCACCGGTTTTGCCCAACCGAATACAAATCCTGACTTGGAGATTATTAAAAGCAAGGGAACGATGATAGAGCCGGTCAAATCAAGATGTTTAAGCGGATTCAATGTTAACCGTCCTTGATAGCGAGCCGTCTCGTCGCCGAAAAATAAAGCCGCGTAGCCGTGCGAGACTTCGTGAACAACTACCGACATTATCAATATGATTATTGAAAATATAATTTCTGTTTCTTGCATATTATAAAACTTATGTTAGCATATCTTAATTAAATCAGAAATCAGCTTTTTAGCTTGTAGCTTATTAGGAAAAAAGAAAATCAGAATTCATCCTACAACCTACCACCTAAAACCTACAACCTAATTAAAATCTATGGCAAAAATTTGTCCAATAACTAAAAAAGGTTCGCTGGTCGCCGGCGGTTACAGCAACCGCACCCGCGCCACGCAATTTAATCCGACCGGAAAAGTCAGGAAATACGCCAACTTGCAGAAAAAAAGGATTTTCATTCCCGAGTTAAATAAATTCATCATTCTCACTCTTTCCACTAAAGCCATAAAGACCATTCAAAAAAACGGCGCCTATGCCACTCTCAAAAAAGCGGGGCTGATTTAATACAGGTTGTAGGTTTTAGGTGGTAGGTTGTAGGAAAAAGATAGAAGAACCAGTATGTTTTGACTCGTGAAGGTGAATATTCCAAGGGGACTCCTTGGAATATTCTAAAAAGGATTTAGATTTTAATTTATGATATTATTTTTATATTAAAAATAAAGTATTTAAATTTATGTCAAATGAAAACTACAAGGAAGCATCGGAACAAGAGCCGACAATAAAAGAACAAGTGGATTTAGCTAAAGCGTTATGCGAAGCAAATGATCGAAGAAATTCTTTGACTGAACGATATTCCAATCTGGATGATTTATCAGTTTTTGTAAATTCAAGTCCGGAAAATCTTAAGGGGTACGAAAGATTAGAGCGTGAAGCAAATGAAGCATGGGAAAAATTTGATAAAAAAGTAATTAACAAAGATATGCTAATAAAGCATTTGCGTGAGGTTGGAGAAGAACAATTAGCAGATAGAATTTCAACAATGTTCGGTTTGAACAAAGAATAAAATCAACTACCTGTCCTAAAGAAAATCTTTTTTAGAATCATTATTTTCCTCTTTCCTACAACCTACCACCTAAGACCTACAACCTAATTTCTTCCCCATCCGAACTAAAAGTGACCGTCCCGTTTTCATAAGTTTTTAGAATCACGGATTTTATTTTATCCAGAATATCCAAGACTTCTTTGTGCGGGTGGCCGTATTGATTATTTTTGCCGGCGGAAATGACTGTATATTGCGGAGATACGAGACCAGCGAAAGATTCCGAAGTTGATGTTCTGGAACCGTGATGCCCGGTCTTCAAAACATCGCTTTTTAAATTTCGCCCGTCAATCATAGATAGATATTTTTCTATCACTATCGGCGAATCGCCCGTGAGAAGAAAAGAGTTGTTGCCGTAAACAAGCTTAGCCACGATTGAAGCGGTGTTGGTTTCCCAGCCTTCAGTGTTCCTGTTTGGAAACAAAATATTGAGTCGCGCTCCTTCTCCCAGATTAAGCAACATTCCTCTTCTTGCCAAAATTCTCGGCAAATTTTTGTCGGCAATGGTTTTCTCCAATTCTTGGTACACGCCCGTGTCGGAAGAAACGCCCGGCTCCATTACAAAATCCGCGCGGTAATTTTTCAAAACTTCAACTAGCCCGCCGATGTGATCTTTGTCCGGATGGGTGGCAATCACTGCGTCAATCGTTCGGTCATAAAAAGGCATAACTTTGCCAAGCTCTTTCAAAACCGCTCTGTTAGACCCGCCGTCAATCAAGACCTGATTGCCATTCGGCGCTTCTATAAAAATCGCGTCCCCCTGCCCGATGTCCAAAAATGAAACTTTAAGAATTCCTTGCCTGTCTTCCGTCGCGACGGTATGCCAGATAAAAATATTGGTCAGTAAAAATCCGAGCAAAAAATAAAACTTGAATTTGTTGGAGTTATTTTTCATATCTGACGATTACGGTTTTGTGATACAATTTTTCTATTATCAATAGTCTAACAGAAAAATATGAAAAAATTTGAAGAATTAAAGTTCAGTTTGCCGGCCTTGAAAGGTCTATCGGCGAAAAATATTGAGGAACATCTTAAGCTCTACGGCGGCTATGTGAAAAATTCCAATTTGATTCTTGAAAAAATTGAAGAGATGTCCAAAGACGCGGAGAAAAACGCTTACGCGATAAGCGAGCTTCAAAGGCGTTTCGGTTTTGAATTTTGCGGGATGAGAAATCACGAATATTATTTCCGTTCATTTGAAGGTGGGGCGAAATCCTTAGACGATAAAAGCGTTCTTAAAAAAGCGATTGAAAATACTTGGGGTAGTTTTGACAACTGGCTAGCTCGCTTCAAGACGATCGCCGCGGCTCGCGGCATCGGCTGGGCGGTATTATTCTATGACCCGCAGACAAAAAGCCTGCTCAACGCTTGGGTTGACGAACACCATCTCGGCAACCTCTCCGGCCTTTCTTTCATAATGGGAATCGATATGTGGGAACATGCTTTTATGATTGACTATCTCCCCTCTCAAAAGAAAGAGTACATCTCGGCCTTTTTTGAAAATGTGAATTGGGAGGTGGCGGAGGAGAATTTCAAAAAATCTATTGGGTTTTAGAATATCCGCTCCTATCACCGACCGTATTAATCACCCATCAGCCGTAAATAAATTGATATGCTACGCGACCAATTTGGAGGAAAATGGAATTTGAATATCAAAATGCAAAAGGTCTTTTGGTTTTAATCTTTGACTTGCTCCCAAAATCTCTATGCCTAAAATAATGCCTTTCTTCCCCATATCAAAAACAATGCCATCTTCTGACTCTTTATTTGACACAAAAGTTCCATCTTGAAACTTTATATACATTGCGTCTATTTTTGGATCGTAAGTTATTTTCATATTATTTTATATTTTCCCAAATTACGGAAATGATAATGTGTAAATTTTTTTCTTTGCTATATACAACCTTGATTACTCCGCCACTGAATGATTTAAAAACCAATAATCTGTTTTGATAACCAAATCCAGCGCTATCCGGTTTGGCGATGGCTTCTTTAATCATTTTCTCCGTTATTTTTCGCACAACCATTCTTTCTTTCGCATGGTCGGTAAGAATTATTTTCATAAGATATACTTGCGATATCCTACCATTCAAAAACCATAAAAACAAGATGAATGTAGTAATTCAGGCATTTTCACTGCAATGTGTTTAGGTGACAGGTTTGGAAATATTATTATGTCTACTGCTTGTCATCCTATAAATCACCACCCCATAAGCCACATAAACCTCAACCATAAGCCACAGCGGGAAATACGGAATTGAGATTGAGGCGAATGGGAGGGAGGAAAAAACTTCAACGATTTTGAGTTCGTAGGAAAGCAAGGCGTAAGAAGCGAAAGCGAATGGGAGTGAAATCGCGACGCTGATGAATGACACGGCTCCGGCCAAGAAACCGAAAAGCATAGTGAGAGGAATGAAAGCTAGAATCAAAATATTGACAGGCAGTCCGACAAGCGACAGTTCCCCCATTTTGTACAGGAGAAGAGGCAGGACGAAAATCTGAGTTGAAATTGTGGCGGTGGCAAATTCGCGGAGCTTGAATCTTGGTGTGATGAATTGCAATCTTTTCTCCACTATCGGCGAGACATATATCAAAGCGAGTGTGGCGAGGAAAGAAAGCTGGAACGAAGAATCAAAGACAAGAATTTTTGGATTTTGAATGAGCATAAAAATTCCGACGATGATGAGGGCGCGAGTGATGTCGTATTGCCTTCTCGTCGCTCGGGCGAGGACAACGAGAAGCGCCATCGCCGAGGCGCGGATGACAGTCGCGCTTCCGCCGGTCATAATCGCGAAGAGGACGATGCCAAGCGCGCCAAAAGAGATACTGCCGAATTTAGGAAGAAAAGAAAAAGCGGACATAATCGCCTCGGCGACGATCGTGATGTTGTAGCCCGACAAAACGACGATATGAATAACTCCCGCCTTTCTGAAATCTTCCAGCAAGTCTTTTCCCAGCGACTGTTTGGCGCCGAGGAGAAGTCCGCTCAAAAGCGATGAGTGCGGCTCGGGTATAGACTGGCTGAAATTGCCGATGAATTTATTTTTAAAATCGTAAAGTTTCGCTTTGATAAAATTGCCATTCCCGCTCGAGATGAGTTCAATTTTTGGAAAACTTATTTCGTAGCTTATATCGTCCTTCCCCAGATAAGAAACATAGTCAAAAGTCTTTCCGTTTTCATCTTGAAAGTTTTGCGGTTTCTTGAGCTTGCCTTCTATTCTTAAAAGATCACCGTAGCGGTATTCGGGATAAAAATCGGCGGTCATTATCCCTTTGGCTTTTACCGGAAAAGTTTTTTCCTCATCTATAATATTTCGAAAACTTACAGTCAGCCTGACCCCGTTCTCTCTTCTATCCGGCTCGTCCGAAATAATACCTTCCACAATCACTTTCTGTTCCCTGTTTTTTTGGAGCACTGCGTCGCGGTTAGGTAAGTCTTTGATTTCGTATCGGATGAGTCCGAGAGCGAAAGCGAAAATAAAAAATGATGCGAGAAAAATCGTCTTTTTGTTTAAAGCGTCAGAGCATAAAAATTTTCCATAAAAGAATATCGCTAAAGAAGTTGCGAGCGACAAAAGGAAAAAAGAGAATCCCATCTTGTGAAACGAGTTCAAGAATATTCCTCCCGTGAAGCCGAAAGAAAAGATATAAAACGGTTTTACATTCCCCATTTCTAAATGCTAGCTTTTTTCTTTGACTTATTGCAAATATAATTTATTCTAATTGAAGAAAGGAGGTTTTACCGAATGATAATTTTTTCAGCTGTAATTCTTGGAAGTCTGCCATTCTTGTTCTTTATCAGTAGCCTAAAATTTTATCGTACTGCCAATCTCGCCAATCTTGCTACGAAAGGTTTTCTTAGCGCAGATAGGAAACTTAGAGATTGGCAAGAAAAAAATCCATATGCTTCAGAATTTGATCCTAAACTTCAGGATTTGAAATTGGCATCTGTCGGAGCCTATATGATTTTTCTAATTGCGTGGGGATTAAATGACGAAAACTCTCTTAAACACTTAGACGAATATTTCGAGTGTTCGTTTTTGGGCGGAGAAGATTAATGGGACAAGTTCCACAGAACTTGTCCCATTTTTTACTTTACAGATTGTTAATTACGAAACTGTTATTTCTTTATCGTCATTGCGAGCGAAGCGAAGCAATCCAGTGATTACGCGCGACAAACTCTGGATTGCCGCGCCGGAATACCGGCTCGCAAAGACGGAAAACGAGGGTTTCGTAATTCAAAGTGGTGAGAGGTCGCCCTCTCCGCGCCAAATGCCTTCTGCAAGTTTCCGCTCATAACGGAGTTTCGCAATTCACAGTTAAGCCCATTCTTTCAAAATATTTTCCTCCTCTTCGGCGCTTAGCGCTTTTTTGAATTTCGCTCCGCTTTTGCCTTTGACTCTTTTCTCGCATTCTTCCCATAACTTGTGTTTCATAATCTCCCCGCCAATCATACTTAGATAAGAATAAGCTTTCGCTTTTGAACGAGATTTATTTTTCTTGTTTGCCGATGAAACTTTTGACAGGTCAAAAATCGGAACGGAATAATTTGCCAATACACCCTTATACAGGGAAGGATTGTTTCTGTCAGCGAAAGAAGTGGCGATCTCATCGCATCTCTCATTGCCCGGAGTTCCGCTGTGTCCGGCGACATATTTCCATTCAATCTTTTTCCCCGCAGTAAGTGAAGATAATTTTTCCCAAAGATCGCGATTCAAAACTTCTTCTTTCTGCGATGTCAGCCAATTATTTCTGCGCCAATTGTGCACCCATTTTGTAATCCCGTTTATCACATAGCTTGAATCAGTGTGAATTATTATTTTATTTGAGTCTGGATAATTTTCTGAAACATAAGAGAGAGCTGAAATTGCCGCTGTGAGTTCCATTCTGTTATTCGTCGTATGTTCCTCTCCACCGCCAAGCTCAACGACTTCTTTTCCCGGTGAAACGATTATAACTCCCCACCCTCCCGGTCCCGGATTGCCTCTTGATGATCCGTCGCTCCATATAAGGATTTCATTTTTTGTCATGGTGTTTTGCCTCTTAAATATTTAGCAAGATAGATTATAACATGGGCGAATAGTTATAAAGTCCGTCAAGTTATAAAGTTTGTAAAGTAGGAAACAGCAGTCTTTATAAGATATCTACAATTCGAAGCCTAAGCTCCGGGAAATTGCGGAACATTGATTTTTCCATTGAGGCGACCAAGTTTATTTTTTCTCCTTCTTTGAGTTCTATTCCCCACTCGTCTCCTTTCGTAAAAAATCCGATGGCGGAAATATTTTTGCCGTCTTCTTTCAAGAAAGAAATTTCCAAATGGTTTTTTTCTTTGCCGAAATTTTTCACCGTCGCGATTTTTATTTTTTCAAAAAGAAAAAGCGGTTTCGGATTGCCCGCGCCGAACGGCGCGAGCTTCTCAAGCGCGTTATAAGTTTCCCAATTCACTTCATCTATGGATAATTTTTTGTCTATGAAAATTTCTTGCGGCGAGTCATCACCATCGATTTTAATTTTTTTCAGCGCGCTGATTATTTCTTCTTCAAGCAGATGGATTTTTTCGTAACTCACGCTGAAACCTCCGGACATAGAATGTCCTCCGTAGCCGGAGAGGATTCCTTCCGGCAAGGACTTCATCAGATTAATCAGGCTCACATTGCCCGGAGAGCGGCACGAACCTTTCAAAATATTTTCCCCTTCTCTGCCCCAGAGAAACACGGGGCAAAAATTTTCTTGCATAAGAGTATTGGCGGCGAGTCCCAAGAGCGACGGTCTCCATTTCGGATTTCCCATCACAATCGCTTCTTTTTTCTCCGCGCTTTCCGTACGAGATGAAATGATATGTTTCATCTCTTTGACCATTGAGGCGACCAGACCCTTCCTTTCGTCATTTATTTTATTCAAGTGAGAGCTCAACTCATCGGCCAATGTCTCATCGGATGTCGCGAGAAGTTTGAAAGCGTCCATCGGCGCGTCCATTCTTGAAGCGGCATTTATTCGAGGCGAGATTGTGAAACCTATGTCGTCTTCAGTAATATTCCTCTGCTCAATTTTGATTTTTCTCAAAAGTTTCATAAGCCCGACGCGCGGAGACTTTCTTAAAACTTTCAAACCGTAGTAAGCGAAGACCCTGTTCTCGCCGACAAGCGGGACCATATCAGAGAGCGTGGCAAGCCCGACCATATCAAGAAACCATTTTTCCATTCCTTCTTTCAATTGCCAGTCAGAATTTTTTTTGCTAATCAATGCTTGAATAAGTTTGAATATGACACCCGCGCCACAGAGTATTTTCTCCGGATAAGGACAATCGTTTTGCTTGGAATTTAAAATCGCGTACGCGGGCGGGATCTTTTCTCCAAGCTCGTGATGGTCGGTGATGATGACATCAATCCCAAACTCATTCAGCCCTTCCACTTCTTTCACATCGGCTATTCCGCAATCAATAGTTATCAAAAGTTTCGCGCCGCTTTTTCCGAACTCCTCCACCGCTTCCATATTTAACCCGAACCCTTCTTCGTGTCTGTGCGGAATGTAATTTTCAAAATTGTTAAAACCTATTTTTTTAAAAAAATCGTGGAGGACGACCGCGCCCGGAATTCCATCCGCGTCATAGTCGCTGTAAATTATTATTTTTTCATTTCTCTCTATCGCTTTTAAAATTCTTTCAACCGCCTTGTCCATATCTTTCATAAGAAACGGGTCGTGAGTCCCGCTGTCGTAATCTGGATTCAAAAATCTTTCCGCGTCATCGCCATTTTCAATCCCCCGATAAAAAAGGAGGTGTCTCAAAATTTCAGGGTATGATTTCAGATTTTCCTCCGCGCTTGCCGGTATTTCTTTTCTTACGGAATATTTTTTCATATTTACCCTGTTAAATAAAATTTGAGCCAGAGATTTGCTCAAATTTTGATTTTAAATTTTTATGCAACTCATTATATACAATTCAATTTTTTAAATATTTCAAAATCAAAGAGTGATTGAATCACTGCCTAAATTTAAAATTATTTAACAGGGTGAATTATATCACGAGTCGTCCACAGTCTTGTCGAGATATTTTATTCCGACAAATCACCAGCAAGCTCCGGCTGATAGTATTTGTTTATCACAATTTTATCCGAAGAAACATTTGTTATTTTTTTATCTTCCATGGTCACTTTTAGCGCCAATCCTTCCATAGTCTCTTTTGAAAAATGCTGGTCAAAGACGAAATTTCCCAGACTGTAAGCTATGTATTTATCTTTATATTTTTCTATCGTCTCCACAACATGAGGATGATGTCCGATGATCAAGTCAGCCCCATAGTCAATGGCTTTGCGAGCGATTGTTTTTTGATAATTGTTCGGCTCTTTTTTATATTCCTCGCCAAAGTGGAAAGATACGATTACAATGTCGTTTTCATTTTTCGCTTTTTCTATGCCTGACTTTAGTTTCTCGTCTGAAATGACAGCAATGCCGGCAAAACTGTCTGTTGCTTCAAGATACCCTTTTCCGAACTCGCTGAAAGAAAGATAAGCGATTTTGGTATCATCCTTCAAAATAGTCTTTACTTCATAGGCTTCTTCTTTATTATTCCCCCCGCCGGAAAATATTATCCCCGCATTTTTCAAATTTTGAAAAGTGTCTTCCATTGCTACCCTCCCCCAATCGCCCATATGATTGTTGGCGACCGACAAAACGTCAAATCCCGCCTCCTTGAGAGACATTGCCGAGCGCGGTTCCATCCTGAATGAATAAATTGAACCGGATAAAGTCCCTTTATCCGATATCGGTCCCTCCAAATTTCCGAACAGAATATCAAAACCGTTGAGATAATCTTTTATTTTTTCAAAAGCGAAAATATAATCGCCGTTGCCGTATTTCTCCACGCTTTGCTTCATCCCGCGATCAAGCATTATGTCCCCGACGAATCCCAAAGTTATTTTTTTCGGCGCCGATGCCGAATTGGTCTGCGCCGTTTCGTCAAATTGTTTTAAGGCGACAAGAGTCGCAACCTGTCTCACTCTTTGCGATTCGCTGTTTGTGGCAATAATGAAATCGCTCTCGGTCAGGCCGGGGCCGTATTTGCCGGCGAAAAATAGGACGAATATCAAAGCGGTGAATTTCAAAAAGAAAAAGAAACCTTTTTTATCAAAATTAGATTCTTCCATAATTTGTTTTTTGAGATTTTCTATGTTCTGAATTTTATCATATAATACGGCTATGAACGAATGTATATTCTGCCAAATAATAAAGGACGCAATACCGGCGGAGAAAATTTACGAGGACGATGAAGTTCTCGCTTTTTTAGACATAAAGCCCGTCAATTTGGGGCATACGCTTGTCATACCCAAAAAACATTACGAAAAAATGGAAAGTGCTCCTGACGATATTGTTTCAGCTGTATTTATAAACGCAAAAAAATTGATGCAAGTTATTAAAGAAGCGATGTCGGCGGATTTTGTCGCTCTTTCTGTCGTCGGTATAGATGTTCCCCATTTTCATGTCCACTTAATACCCCGATACTTCAACGACAATATGCCCGTTTTCTGGCCAAGGAAGGGATACAAGGAAGGAGAGAAAGAAAAAACGGCGGAAAAAATTAGAAAGTCTTTATAACAATTAGAACAGCTAGAACAATTTCACCAATTAGAACAATACCCTTCAATTAGAACTTCTCTCCAGTGCCTCAATCCCGGGCAGGGTTTCATTCGCGAGAAAATCTAGCATCGCGCCGCCGCCGGTGGAGATGAAAGAGAATTTGTTTTCAAGATTCATTTTTGAAACGACAGCCAAGGTGTCGCCTCCGCCGATGATTGACTTTGCGCCACTTCTGATGATGGCCTGGGCTAGTTCCACTGTCCCCTCTCTGAAACCTTTTTCATAATCACCCAAAGGTCCATTCCATAAAACGAATTTTGAAGATAGTAATTTTTTCTCCAGCATTGAAATTGTAGCGGGTCCGTCGTCCAGAATTTTATCTTCCTTTAATACTTGACTCGGCCTTTTTATGAAAACGCCCTGATTATTTTTTACCACGACATCAGTCGGCAAAAGCAGTTTGTCCGAAATCAACATTTTTCTAAGATCAAATTTTTTAGGCGACAAAACTGACAACCCTGTCTCATAGCCTTTCTCTTTGAAAAAGTCATTCGCCAAAGCTCCGCCGACAAACACAAAATCCGCCAACTTAAGAAATTTCTCAATAAGCGGCATCTTTGTCTCAAATTTGGCTCCGCCCAATATGAATAAAAACGGATGTTCCGGATTAAAAGCTTTTGACAGATTCACAACCTCTTCTTCAAACAAGATTCCTGCGTAGCTCGGCAGAAATTTCGGAACACCGATTATGGAAGCATGACTCCTGTGCGATACCGAAAATGCTTCATTGACATAAATTTCTCCAAGCGACGCTAACTGTCGGGCAAAGTGTTCGGAATCTCTCTCCTCTCCTTCATAAGTTCTCAAGTTTTCCAAAAGAACAAAGTCTCCTTCGTTCATTCTATCTATGACATTTTTAGTTTCTTTGCTGAAATAATCTCTTAAAAAAGATACATTGAAAAATTTGGATAAGTATTCGTGGACAACCTTTAACGATTTTGTTTCCGCGCTTTCTATGTGGCTTATTATTATGGTTTTAGCGCCGCTCTCGCGGAGAAAGTTTAAAGTTGGCATAGATTTCTTGACGCGAAAGTCATCTCGCAACACCCCGTCAACCGTGGGGGCATTCAAGTCAAGCCTCAACAACGCTTTCTTGCCTCTCAAATTTTCAATATCTTTGACAGTTTTAAAGTTCATAATTTATTTTCAAAATCTGGATTCCCGCCGAAGTTTATCCGACTGCTGGCGGACGGGAATGACAGAATAGAACATTTCGCACTTAAAAAGTTAAATTTTTTCCACCGATTTCAGTATCTCATTAAAACTCTCTGATTTTAGGCTCTGATGTCCGACAAGAAGCCCGTCTACTCCTCCGTTTTTAATTATTTCTCCAGTATTACCTCTTCCCACGGAACCTCCGTACAAAATCGACACGGCAAGCGCGCTTTCCTGTCCGTAAATTTCAGACAGAATCTTTTTTATGTAAATAGCCATTTCGTGAATATCCGCGGGACTCATAGCCTCCGTGTCTTTCTTGCCTATCGCCCAGATCGGTTCATAAGCGATAATCAAATTCCGTAAGAATCTTTTCTGAATTTTATTAAGCGAATTTCTTATTTCATCCTTCAGAAAAACCAGATAATCACCTTGTTCGTCGCGGACTTTTTCTCCGACACACACGACTGTTTTTAATCCTGTTTTTAAACAGACTAGCGTTTTTTTGCTGACCATCTCGTCGGTTTCGCCAAGAGCTCTTCTTTCGGAATGACCCAAAATCACATAGGAACCGCCGTAATTTTTGATCATCTCCGGGCTCACTTCCCCCGTGAAAGCCCCTTCAATTTCCCAGAAAGAGTTTTGCGCTCCCAAAGATAAATTTGCCGACTTCCCGATAATTTTTTGCAGATTATTAAAGTAAATAAAAGGCGGGCAAACCACTACTTGCGTCTTTTTCAGTTTCGCGACCGTCTTTTTCACCCCACTCAAAATCCATTCCGCCTCTTTTTCGGAAACAGGATTCATTTTCCAATTCGCGATGATAATCTTTTTCATTTTTAACCTTGTTAAATTTATCGTATAAACATTATACACTATTCCAAGTTATAGATATTTCAAAAAATATATACGGTAAAAAGATTGGAATTTAAAATTATTTAACAGGGTGAATTATATCTTACTTTAATTAGAAATTAATCTTAGTCCCTCCTACAACCTACCCGCCCGCCACGACTGCTGTCGGGCATGTCGGGCGCGGCCACCTAACACCTACAACCTTCTGCCACGCGAATTACTCCGTTTCCTTCCAGCTGTCTATGGAGTATCCTCCGGATGGACCGGAGGTGAAAAGTAAATTGGCTATGCCTGTCTCATAAAGAACGCTGGCGGAATTATTTAATTGGATTTTATAAGCTGAAGCTTCTTTAATACTTATACTGTTGGATAAATTAATCGTACCGTGAGGCGCGTACAAGAGAACCTTACCACTAACGTTGTTTGACACATTGATCGCGCTATTCCATCCTCCCATCTCGGCGCTGTTGTTTTGAGAAATTAAAAGAACATAAGACTTGGAGCTTCCTGAGCCAAAAAATTGCGTGGAATTACTCATATTAATTTGACCGCTAGAACTTCTATTCGTCTCTTTATCAGCTACTATCACTATCGTCTTATCGCCTAAAGAGGGGTTTACTCTCATTTTAGCGGAATTGCTAAAATTTATATTACCAGAAACCCAGACATTACCATTCAGAGTAACATCATCCGTTCCGTCCAAGTTAAGGTCGCAGTTTATTTTTTTCGGTCCGATGGAGACGGCACCGCTTACGGAATAAGGACAAGGCGAGGTATGAACGCCTCCCGCCAGAGCCTCGCTCTTCCACTCTTCTATTTTAGCATCAGGGATAGGCATCAGTGCGGCGGACTGATCAGTACTGCCGGGATAAGAAGAACCGCCAACTGATGTTCCTGATATGGTTTGATAATAGGCATCTTTTCCAACAGTGGAATTTGTAATCGTATGCGCATAAGCGGAATCTGCAGTATGAATACCAGTGATAAGTCCTAAAGATCCCGCCGAAATCACATCTCCGTTGATGATATTGCTGTTAGATCCGTTAATTGGACCATTAGAAAAAACGTTTCCGTCAACACGTGAGGTATTGGACATAACAAGTCCTCCGTTTCCAACCTGAACTCCATAATGAAAAGACGCGCCTGTTCCGGCAATCAAATTCGTCTTGATTTTTCTGACACGATTGTCGGCGTTCCCCGCCGTAGTCACTTCTTTGGTGCCGTCATTGTCAACGACGACTGACGAGGCGGTGTATCCGTCCAGGGTTAAAGTTTCCGCATTGTCGTAATTTTTTGACTTGATAATCCTATAAGAAACATCTTCCACCCCAGCCTCCGAAGCGAAATAAGAAGCTTTGCTCTTGATAAGATTTTGTGCCGCTTTCCTGTCGGCGATGACGGGTCCGCTTGAGCCGATGACTATGGTTACGGATACAATGAGAAAAAAAAGAACGGCGATCAAAAGAGCCGCCCCTTTTTCGGAACTCATTTTTTTTGAATAAAATTCTTTTTTAAATTTGAATGGCATATTTTTATTTATAGGACTTACGCAGTCGGATGCAGTTCGAGGCGTCCCGATGTCCTTCGGGACGACCAAGCTGTATTATTATACTGCGCGGGAGCAAACGAGCGAAGCAACGAAGAAATGCGCCGACTGCGTAAGTCCTAATTTAATAGCTACCTCGGAGCAATATAGTGCTGTAAAAATTACCGCTTTTTGAAACCTCCCCGCGCGTCGCGGTCAGTCCGAGCTCGGTCTTTATCGCGCTTGAATTCGGATTGGACAAAGAGCGAACAATGAAACTGGTCACGGCGGTACTGCTTGATGTGAGCGACCCCATTGCCGCCCCTCCCTCTCTTATTTTAAGTTTGTTGTTTTCAACATAAAATTCCACAGTCGTATTCGCGCCCCCGGAGTCTTTGGTTAAAAGAGTGAGACGGCCCGGATTCGCGCCGAGAACGCTCTGAACGAGATCAATGCCGTTCGCCGCTCTGATCTCTCTCGTCATTCTTTCCAAGAGAGAAGTTGCTGATGAATTTAAATCCCTGGCTGTTCTGAATTCAGCGAATGATCTTACTATGGAAAATGTTGAATTGATCGTGACAATAGTAAGAATGCTTAAAATCACGGCATATATTATCATCTCTACAAGCGAAAAACCTTTTTGAAAATATTTTTGTTTTGTCATTTTTAAAAAATATTAGTGATATAGGTTGAAATTGATTTGGTCGTGGTGCCGTTTCTTCCGAGCCACGAAACCGAAACAGCCGCTTTTTTGGTGTCTGCGTCATTTGTCCCGCCGGAGGAAACAATGTCGTCATTCGCATCGCGGGACACATTGTTTATGACAAATTTTCTTTCAAAAACCCCGCCGACAAAAATATTGGAAGAAGTCGTCGCCCATTTTGTCCCGTCAAATTGAAGATAGTAAAAAGTTCCCGCCGTTAATCCGGAAATATTCAGCCAGCTTGTGTCGCGGAAAAATTTTACGACCTCCACGCCTTCTTCCAAAAGAAAGCCGGCTTGCACTGTCTTTCCGCTGTCTTGGCTCAGTTGGAGCGATTTTTGAAAATAAGTTGATATGGCGATAAGAGAAACCGTCAAAATTGCCGACCCGATAATAATTTCAATTAACCCAAAACCTTTTGATTTAGATATGAGGGATTTATTTAAAATTTTTTGTAAAGAGCTCATTTATATTTAGAAAATTTAATCAGGATTATTATACCAACAATATAGTATAATTAACAATAAAATTTTATGACACTTGAGCAATTAAAAAGGCAGTATTTGGAGCATTTGGAAATTGAGAAAGGCAGAAGTCTCAAGACTATCGCGAATTATGACAGATATTTGAACAGATTTTTTGACTTTTCAAAAATCAATGACCCGAAAAATATTACCGACGATATTTTAAGAGAATATCGCTTGTGGCTGAATCGCCAAGAATCAGGGGAAACAATTGACGGCCGAAAAGAAAACCTTAAAAAAAATACCCAGAATTATTACTTGATCGCCCTCCGTTCTTTTCTTAAATATATGATAAAGCGCGGCATTAAAACTTTGCCGCCGGAGCGGATTGAGCTTGCGAAAATCGGAGAAAGGTCGCTTGATCTTATAACACCGGAAGAGCTTAACCGACTGATTAACGCTCCTGATACAAACGAGCTGAAAGGGTTGCGAGATCGGGCTATGTTAGAGTTGCTTTTTTCCACCGGACTCCGCGTTTCCGAACTTTGTTCCCTTCCGAGAGACATCAGTCTGAAGTCAGATGAATTTTCCATAAGAGGAAAAGGCGAAAAAATCAGAGTCGTTTTTCTCTCCGCCGAAGCCAAAACCGCCCTAAAAAATTATTTGGATAAAAGAAAAGATATGGACGACGCGTTGTTTGTTCAAACCGCAAATCCAAATTCTGAAAAAGTTCAAAAATCAAAAACTTTACGCTTAACGCCAAGATCAATAGAAAGAATCGTCAAACATTACGCCATTAAAGCCGGAATTTCCAAGAAAGTAACGCCTCACACCATTCGCCACTCCTTCGCCACCGACCTGCTTTCAAACGGCGCCGATCTCCGCTCCGTCCAAGCCCTCCTCGGCCACTCCAACATTACCACAACGCAAATCTACACTCATGTGACGGACAAACAACTCCGCGATGTCCATAAAAATTTCCATGGCAGGAGGATGAAATAAAAAAACCAAAACAATTTCATCTCATTATTTTTTCCGAAATTTCCGGTATCTCTTTAATGAAAAAGTTTTTCACCTTTTTCCAGCCGGTGTCAAAGTTGATTTCCGGATCGGGGTCGCTTTCTGCGTCTTCAAAATAGACCAGACTTTTTAAAATATGGTGATAGTCGTGCGCCACTGACGGATACTGAACTTTAAGCCGTTTGATAATTTCCTCCAAAGGTTCTATGTTTTTAGCGCACCAGTAAAGGTCAAAAAAATCTCTCTTTCTCCCCCTTTGAGAGATGGCGGTTATTTTCATAACGGCAATGTCTTTAGCTTGAAGTACTTTAATCGCCCCGTGCCACAACGGTTCTTGTTTGGGAATAAAGAAAGGGTAAGCGATGAAGCTCACTTTGGCTTTTAGAAGTTGACCGTAAATAGTATTCACATCTTCCACCTCTGTTTGCCAATCATTATTACCCGCAAAACGCGCGATTAATTTTTTCCCGTCAAAATTTTTATCTTGCGTAAAAAAATCCAAATCAAGGGATTTGCGATTTCCCGCTTGAAGAGCTAGAGCTGTTCCGCCGGCAAGATACCAATTTGACTCCTTAAGCCATTTTTCCTCAGATAAAAACATCAAAGCTTTCTTGGTTTGGCGAGGCAAAATTTCATAATGCCAGTTTGCCCCGTAAGAAACCGATTTTTTCTTCGGATTTATTTTTTGAGCATCAGTGTCCATAAAGCTTTTGTTCTTGGCCGCAGGCATCTTGATTTAGCAATGACCTTTCTTAACAGGTTTTTGTCGTAATGATTTAATGCCCAGCGCGCCTCTTTATCGTTGCCGAAATCGGCAATTCGCTCAATGACATATTGAGCGTTTTTCTTCGTGTCT
>Ga0209211_10005811_pt1 | contig 18195 bp, 14 predicted proteins | sample RifGroA2_FD_183992 | JGI IMG/M metagenome (GOLD analysis project Ga0209211, IMG submission 183992) | Groundwater microbial communities from Rifle, Colorado, USA - Groundwater A2 (SPAdes) (version 2) | ecosystem: Environmental > Aquatic > Deep subsurface > Groundwater | place: Rifle, Colorado... | reverse complement strand
GAGCAAAAAGATTATTACAATATACTTGAACGCAGTGCAAATAATTTATTAGCAATAATAGATGATATAATTGATGTTTCGAGAATAGAGGCTGAACAGCTATCAGTAAATAAAATGAACACGAATATTAATACTATTCTTGATGATTTATTGATTCGATTTGAAAACACAAAAAAAAATAAAGAAATAACTAAAGTTCAGTTAATCCTAAAAAAAGAAATAAAAAATAAAGATTTTATCTTATCAACAGATCCAAAACGATTTAAACAAGTTTTTTCGCATATTCTCGATAATGCATTTAAGTTTACAGAAACTGGTAAAATTGAATTTGGATACAATCTGGCTGAAGAAAATATAATTTGTTATGTTAAAGATACCGGTATTGGTATTCCTAATGAAACAAAATCATATGTATTTGAAAGATTCCGACAAGCCGACGAGACTACAACACGAAAATATAGTGGAACAGGATTAGGTCTTACCATTTCAAAAAGCCTAGTTGAAACTTTAGGTGGGAAAATATGGTTTGAATCTGAAACAGGAATAGGTTCTTCATTTTATTTTTCACTTCCTTATTTAAAAGATAATTCATCTGACGAAATACCATCAGAAACATCTGAATTAAAGCAAAGAAATTGGATAAATAAAAAAATTCTGATTGCTGAAGATGCTCCATCTAATTACAAGTTTCTGGAAGCCGTTTTAGAAAAAACAAATGTTCATATATCATGGGCTAAGAATGGAAAAGAAGTCCTCGAAATGGTGCAGGAAACTCCCGATTTTGATCTAATACTCATGGATATTCAAATGCCTGTTTTAAATGGAAATGAAGCTGTTAAAGTACTTAAATCACAAGGAAATAAAATTCCAATTATTGCTCAAACTGCCTATACAATGGAAGAGGAGAAACAAGATATTATTGATTTTGGTTATAATGATTTTATAATAAAACCAATTGATATGAATTTACTTATAAGAAAAATATCCAGATTTTTGGATAAATAATTGTACTCCCGATGGCTGATAAAATTTGTTATGTTGAAGGTATTGGAAATGTAAAATTCCGAAAAAATAAACGCTCAAGATCAATTCGTATATCAATACAACCTATAAAAGGAATAATTGTTAATATGCCATTGTTTGTGAGTTACTCCGAAGCCGAGCGTATAATAAAAGCTCGTAAAGAATGGATTGAAACCAACTTGCCGCGAATAAAAGAAATTGAAGATAAATATACCCGTTTTAACGATTATTCGGAATTTAAAACCCGAAGCCGAACCCTGAATTTAACAAGCCACAATAAAGATAAATTCACTGCTCAATTAACAACTGATGCAATTATTTTAAAATATCCCGATAAATCAACTATAGAAAATCCTGAAATCCAAAAACTTATTCGGGAATCATTAGACTGGGCGTTACGACTCGAAGCTAAAGAATATTTGCCCGAAAGAACAAGGCAACTTGCAAAACAGTTGAATTTTAATTATAAAGCAGTTTTTGTAAAAAATAATAAAACAAATTGGGGTAGTTGTTCAGCTGTTAATAATATCAATTTGAATATTCACCTAATGAGACTGCCCGACAGACTTATTGATTATATTATTATTCATGAACTCTGTCATACTGTAGAGAAAAATCATGGGCCGGGTTTCTGGAATTTAATGAACAGCATATTAGGTGATGCAAAATCGTTTTCAAAAGAATTTAAAAAGCAATCTATTCGTATTTATTAAAAAACCACCAATATTTGATATTCATTAATTTGATTTTTAGACAAAAAAATGTAAGTTTAGAAGTTTAATTCATTGATTTTAATTCAACCAGATTAAAATTAGTTTGTAAAAAAAATAATTTTTGTTGAGAAAATTGTCTACAAAAGCCTAAAATTCTCATATTTAAAGTTTTTTATTATTAAAAAGTAAAGAGTAACGATATGAAAATAAAACTTAAAATAAATCAAAAAATTCAGTTGTTTATTATTTCCTCATCATTAATAATCTACATAATTGCAATTGGGTATATAAGTTTTAATGCCAGAAAAATGGCATACAATGAAGAAACCGAAATTGTAAAGAACCAGGCTGCCAATGCTGCTTTAGAGATAAAAGCAATTTTTGATGCGAATATGGCTGTTATTAAAACATTATCAGAAGCTTATCGAAATTACAATAAATTTCCTATTGAAGATTGGAAGAAACATATTAAAGATATTTATTACGAAGTATTTAAAGAAAATCCAGATATTTATAGTTTATGGGATAGTTGGGAGCTAAGTGCTGTTGATCCTACCTGGACAAAGCCTACCGGGAGATTTGTAATTATTCATTGGCGAGAAGATGGGGAAATTAAAAGTAATTATGAATTACGAAGTCTTAATGGAGATCCCCCAATTTATGGAAAATATAAATACATTTATCATCCGTCGATTTGGGAGCCTTATATTGATCAGGTTCAAGGTAACAAATCCGAATTATTTCTCATGACAACTCTTGATGTTCCAATTATGGTAAATGGGAAATATGTTGGTATAGTTGCAATGGATATTACTTTGTCAGAAATCCAAAATAATCTTAACAAAATCCATCCTTTTGAAGGTAGCTATGCAATAATGGTATCAAACGGAGGACTTATTGCAGGACACCCTAACAAAGAGTTTCACAGTAAACCATTAAGTGAGATTTATCCTGAATTAGAGTCAAAATATAAATTGTCAGAAATAATTAAAAAGGGAGAAACATTTGATTTTATTTATACTGATAATTCAGGAAAAAAGCTTTATTCAGCTATTGTGCCAATTTTTATTAAAAACAATGATACTCCTTGGTCTATTATACTATCTGTGCCTGTTGAAGTAATTATGGCCAAAGCAAATAAAAATTTTATTGTTTCAATAATTGTAGGGTTTATTGGTATCCTTTTACTTATCATAATTATATTTATTATTAGTAAAAATATTACAGACCCTGTTTCAAAAATTACTTCTCTTTTAAACCTCCTTTCTAAAGGTCATATTGATAAGAAGATGACTGTAAAGCTCCAATCAGGAGATGAAATTGAAGAAATGGCAGATGCATTAAATACATCCATTATTGGGTTAAATAAAAAGGTTGAATTTGCAAATCAAATTGGCTTAGGTGAGTTAAATTCAAATTTTGAATTACTAAGTGACGAAGATGTACTTGGAAAATCACTAATTGAAATGAGAGACAGCTTAATAAAAGCTCGTACCGAGGAAGATAAACGTAAAATTGAAGACGAAAAGCGTCGCTGGACAAACGAAGGGCTTGCAAAATTTGCTGATATATTACGTCAGAACAATAATGACTTAAATATATTGTCTACAGAAATTATTAAAAATCTTGTTTATTATATCCGGGCAAATCAAGGTGGATTATTTATAAAAAATGATCAGGAAAGAGGTGTTATAGTACTTGAATTATTATCAGCATTTGCTTTTGACCGTCAAAAATATCTTAAAAAACATATTCAGATAGGTGAAGGCCTTGTTGGTACCTGTGCTCTTGAAAAAGAAACTATACATATTACAGAAATACCACAAAACTATGTTCAAATAACATCGGGGTTAGGAGGCGCAAACCCAAACAGCCTTATTCTCGTTCCATTACTTATTGAGAACGAAATAATGGGTGTAATTGAAATTGCATCATTTAATAAATTCGAAGATCATGAAGTAGAGTTTGTCGAAAAAGTAGCTGAAAGTATTGCATCAACTTTAAAATCAGTTCGAATTAATATTCGTACAACACAACTTTTAGAACAATCGCAACAGCAATCAGAAGAAATGGCAGCGCAAGAAGAAGAAATGCGTCAAAACATGGAAGAGCTTCAAGCTACTCAAGAAGAATCTGCAAGAAGAGAATCCGAATTTAAAGGAGTACTCGAAGCTGTTGATCATTTTTTACTAAAAGCCGAATTCAGTTTTAGTACCGATTTACTTTTAGCTAATAGCTTAATATTACAAAAGCTGGAATACTCTCTAAATGATATTAAAGGGTTAAGTATAGATTCATTTTTTACTGAAAAAGATAGCGATAAAATAAGAAAAATCTGGAAGAATGTAATGTCTGGAAATACCCATCAGGAAATTGGTCAATTAAAATCAAAATCAGGAAAATTATTGAATTGTGTTTTATCTTTTAATCCAGTTTATATTGATGACGAATTAGAAAAAATTCTTTTACTAGCTGTTGATATGTCTGACTATAAATAAGAATCAATAAACAGTATAAATCATTTGTATAAAATAAATCTTATATAATATTTTTAAATCGTTTTTTATATTATTGAATACTGAATTTAAAACCGAATTATAATGAAAATTAAGCTCAATATTAAAAACAAAATGCAGTTATACCTTATAAGCCTGTCGGTTGCGATATATGTAATTGCGATAGGGTATATCAGTATAAATGCTAAAAGAGCAGCTTATAATAATTCAGTAGAATTAGTAAATTCTTATGCCGAAAAAAATGCATATTTAATTCAATCCGATTTAAACGAATATTTTTCTTCAGTACGAACTCTTTCAAAAGCATTTTCAATTTACAATCAAATGCCCCGCTCAACCTGGGATCCATTATTTAACAGTATGTACGAAAAAGTTTTTCGTGATAATCCAGATTTTTATAAATTATGGGATAGTTGGGAGTTAAGTAAATTTGACCCATCGTGGAATAAACCAACAGGAAGAATTGCAAATGTTTATTCAAGAATTAACGGTGCTGTTCATTTTAAACAAGATATACGAAGCTTAAATGGTGATCCTGTAGTATATGCATATATTAAGACTCATGCCAAGGAGCTAGTACTGCCAATTTATTTCGATGTTTATACTGATAACGAAGAAGATGTTAAGTTAATGACCAGTCTTGTTTCACCCGTTTTAATTAACAACGAATATCATGGAATGATAGGTGTTGACCTTATTCTTGAAGAATTTCAGAATATGGTTAGTAAAATAAGTATAGAGCAATTTCCTGGGACTTACGCTTTTTTAATAAGTCAGGAAGGTAAGTTTGCAGGTCATCCTCAAACAGAATTATTAAATCAGGTTGCAGAATTTAAATTAAAATCGGATGAAAAATTTGATTTGCTTAAAAACATTGAAAAAAACAAACATTTTTCAATTATAACAAAAGACAATAAAGACAATTCATATTTTGTTGCATTTGCTCCAATTAAAATAGGAAGAACAAATACTTCGTGGTATTTAGGTTTGTCGGTGCCAATAAATTCAATTATGGCAATGGCTGATCAGAATTTTATGATATCGATTCTGGTTGGAATTATTGGGATTATTATTTTAAGTTCTGTTATTTATTTTGTTACCAAGAACATTTCAGATCCTATACAAAATATAACAGAATTTATTAAAAATTTAGCTCGCGGACAAACAAATGTAAAAATGAATATGAACATAACCAGTGGCGACGAAATTGAAGAAATGTTCCATGCACTTAATACTTCGATTTCTGAACTTAATAAAAAAACTGTTTTTGCAAATCAAATTGGATTAGGAAATCTTGATTATCAGTTTAATCAGGTTAGCGATGAAGATGAACTTGGACAAGCTTTAATTAACATGCGCAATAGTCTTTTGAAGGCTCGAACTGATGAGGGCCTCAGGAAAGCAGATGATGAAAAACGCAGATGGACCAATGAGGGATTAGCAAAATTTGCCGATATTTTACGTCAGAATAATACAAATCTTGAAGAGCTTTCGAACGAAATTATAAAGAATTTGGTTTACTATATAGATGCTAATCAAGGTGGATTATTTATTATAAACGATGATGATAAAAGCAATGTTTATTTAAAACTTATTTCTGCTTTTGCATATGATACAAAGAAATTTTTCGAAAAAATTATAGAGCTTGGTGATGGAATAGTCGGTGCATGTGCCGTAGAGAAAGAAACTATTTATATGACTGATATTCCTCAGGAATATATAACTATTACATCAGGTTTGGGAAATGCAAATCCAGATTCTCTGCTTGTTGTTCCTCTCAAGCTTGATGAACATATTTATGGAGTAATAGAAATAGCATCTTTTCATAAATTTGAAAATTACCAGATAGAATTTGTCGAAAAAGTAGCTCAAAATATTGCATCAAGTCTTTCAACTGTTCAAATAAATATAAAAACAAATGAACTTCTTGAAAAATTCCAGCAACAATCAGAGGAAATGGCTGCTCAGGAAGAAGAAATGAGACAAAACATGGAAGAGCTTCAGGCTACTCAGGAAGAAGCAGCACGAAAAGGGTCCGAAATGGAAAGTCTGATTAATGCCCTTGATCAATCGAGCTATGTTATTGAATACGATCTCGATGGTTATATTACAAAAGTAAACGATAATTACCTCAACTTGCTTAATCTAAAGCGTTCAGAAGTATTGGGCATTCACCATTCCGATAAAATGGAATTTGATGATACTCAAAAAACAGAATATACAAAATTCTGGACCGATTTGCGCCTTGGTAAAATTCGTAAAGAAAGAACAAAAGCCATTGTTAATGGAAAAACATATAATTTCTTTGAAATTTATTCTCCTTTATTCGATGAAAATGGAAATGTTTTTAAGATTTTAAAAATATCTAATGAGTTATCTGATTTTAAATAATCGGCATTTTTAAAAAACGATCTATACACAGAAAATTAAAAGCTATGAAGCTAAAACTGAAAATCCAGCAAAAAATTCAATTTTTTATCATTTCATCATCCATAATAATATATGTCATTGCGATTGGGTATATTAGTTTAAATGCCCGAAAAATGGCCTATAATGATGCAACAGAAGTTACAAACAGACATGTGTTGGAAGCAGCAAAAGATATAAAAGCACAATTAGATGCTGATTTCGCCGTGGTTAGGACACTTACAGATGCATTTTATATGTATAAAGAATTCCCAAAGGACCAATGGCAAGATATGGTACATAAAATGTACTCAAATGTATTTAAGAACAATCCGAATGTTTATGGCCTATGGGATAGCTGGGAACTAAGTGCAATTGATAAAAACTACGACAAACCCTATGGTCGTATTTGTCATACATTCTGGAGAGAAAATGGTTCTATAAAAAACAGCATAGAATACAGGAGTATGGCAGGAGATCCCCCATTATATGCAGAAACAAAAACCATTTTAACCCCATCAATTTCTGAACCATATGTTGATGCAGCAACAAGTTCAAAACAGCAAACATTACTAATGTCCAGCCTTAAAGCTCCTATGGTAGAAAACGGCCGGTTTATTGGAGTTATCGCATTTGATATAACATTAACTCAATTTCAAGAAATTGTTGAAAAAATTAATCCTTTTGAAGGAAGCATGGCTTTTTTAATATCAAACAAAGGCATTATCTCCGGACACCCTAACATTGAACTTCTAAATCTGAAAATGGAAGATGTTTATCCTGATGATGTAAAAAAGTTTAATATACTACGAAAAATTGAAGCTGGAGAAAATTTTAATTATATAAATAAAAATTCAAAGGGTGTTGAAACTTATTATTCCTATGCTCCTATTTTTGTTGGGAATACGCAAACTCCTTGGTCAATTGCAATTTCTGTTCCCGTTTCAAACATTATGAATAAAGCAACACGAAATTTCAGGATTTCTTTATTGGTAGGTTTTATTGGAATATTGATTATGATTGTTGTAATCTATTTTATAGGTAAAAATATTACCAATCCTATTACAAAAATTACTCATTTACTGAATTTACTTTCCAGAGGTCATATTGATGAAAAAATGAGGCTTAAAATGACATCCGGAGATGAAATAGAAGAAATGGCTGAAGCTCTGAATAGTTCAATTGATGGTCTTAACCAAAAGGTAGATTTTGCTAATCATATTGGAAGAGGTGAGTTAAGTCACGAATTTGCATTATTAAGCAATGACGATGTTCTCGGAAAGTCTCTAATTGAGATGAGAAATAGTCTTATTAAAGCAAAAGAAGAAGAAGAAAAACGTAAAGTAGAAGATGAAAAACGTCGTTGGACTAATGAAGGATTAGCAAAATTTGCTGATATTCTTCGATTAAATAACGATAACCTTGAAGTATTAGCTACTGAAATAATAATGAATTTGGTATCTTATCTTAATGCCAACCAAGGTGGTATTTTTATTTTAAATGATGAAGATAAAGAGAATATCCAATTATCAATGCTTTCTGCATTTGCATATGACAGACGTAAATTTCTTCAAAAAAGAATTGAATTAGGCGAGGGACTTGTTGGAACTTGTGCTATTGAAAAGAAAACAATTTTCTTAACACAACTTCCACAAGATTATATTGAAATTACTTCTGGTTTGGGTGGTGCAAACCCAAATAGTTTGCTTATTGTTCCTCTTAAATTAGAAGAAACAGTACTGGGTGTTTTAGAAGTTGCATCGTTCAATGTTTTTGAAAAACATGAAATTGAGTTTGTAGAAAAGCTAGCCGAAAGTATTGCTGCAACTCTTTCTACTGTTCGTATAAATATTAGAACATCTGAACTTCTTGAACGTTCACAACAACAAGCAGAAGAAATGGCTGCTCAGGAAGAAGAAGTTCGTCAGAATATGGAAGAATTACAAGCTACACAAGAAGAATCGGCTCGCAAAAGTGCTGAAATGGAAGGATTAATCGAAGCACTTAATATTTCAAGTTATGTTATCGAATATGATACAGAAGGTTATATTCAGAATGTTAACGATAACTATCTGAACTTGATTGGTCTTGGTAAACAAGAGGTTATTGGTACTCACCATTCAGGAAATATGGAGTTTTCAGAACTACAGCAAGCCGATTATGATAAATTCTGGAAAGACTTGCGCTCCGGAAAGGTTCGCAAAGAAACCACTAAAGTAAAAATTAAAAATAAACAATTTATTTTTGCTGAAACTTATACTCCAATTAGAAACGCTGAAGGAGAAATTTATAAGATTCTTAAAATATCGAATAATATTACTGACTTTCAAAAGAAAGATTAATACTTTCTTGTTCCTACAAAAAAACACCTGAAATTCAGGTGTTTTTTTATATCTACTATTATTAAATATTTTAAAAGTTAACAATCTGTTTTCATTTTAATAGATTCTAATCATAAATACCAGGGCATCAAATTTTCAGCCTTTTTAATGCATTTCTTTGCTTCATTTTGCAACGGTTGCACTTTGCTTGTTAAATTTTCTGGAGAGCCGATTTTGCTATTAAAATCGATTTTAGATAAAAACAAAAAGGGTTGGTTTTTGAACCAACCCTTTAAAATTATTATTTATCATTTATTGGCATTTTAATACCTGTTCAATTTGGTATTTTGACGATGCTGCATAATCTCCTTTGTTTGCCTTTTTATAAGCATCACAAGCCGAAGTATTATCTCCTTTTCCAACATAAGCATTTCCTAATTCAAAATAAATACGGGCATCTTTTGTTGTTCCTTGTTCTTTAAATAATTCTATTGATTTATTCGCTGCAACAATAGCTTCATCCCATTTCGATAGCTTATTATAGATTGCAGCCAATTGATAATAAATATCGGTATCGCCTTCTTTATATTCTAAAGCTGAATTAAAATACGCTGCTGCATTGCTGAATTTCTCTGCTTTAAGCGCTTCAGCACCACTACGCATAAAGAAATTTCCAGCTATTTGTTTGGCTGTTTCTTCCGATTTTAAATCATTTGATTGAATAGAAATTGTAAGAGCTAAATCAATAATTTCTTTAAATGTAACGGCATCGTTTTTATCATCAAAAATTTGAGCCTTTCTTATATAAGCCATTGCATAGTTAGGGTCAAGCTCAATAGATTTATTTAACGATACTAATGCTTCATCGTATTGTTTTGCTTCATACTGATCTTTACCTTTTGCATAATATATCTTTGGTATTGCACTATTTGCTCTTTTCAGGTATTTTTCATTATTAAATGATGTTGAATATTCAACCAACTTATTAAATGCTGCAATACAATCATCATATTTTTTTTCTTTTAATATACCACTTGCCTTTTTGTATTGAACAACAACTATTTGTTCTTGTGCTTTTGCTTTGGTTTCATTTTCAGGTTCTGTCTGATTAAAAAGTTCTATAGCGCTGGTAAAAGATGTTATTGCCTCATCGAAATTATCTGTTTGCGATAACTCTATACCTTTATTAAATGCTGCTAAAGCATCGTTCACAGTTTGTGCATTTAATGTAGCTGTTAATCCAATAATTAGTATTATCCCAACTGCTACTTTCTTTATTAAATTTAATTTCATCATAATTAACTTTTTTAGTTAAGGTTAAGTTTTCATTTTTTCTGGCTTAAAAATATAAAAACGATTAGTAAAACAAAATTATTTTATCCTATTATTTAAATGGTGATATTTTTATTGATTTGTAATTCAGTGTATTTGAAAATGTTAATTATAGTTTTTCACTTGCTTTATAAAAAATCTGGTTTTCTGTAAATATTATATCAACCAAATCAAGAACGATAAGGTTTATTAGAATTTTTTCGGCTTTGGATTTTGATATTTTTGCCATTTTTTTAAACTTTGAAAATGTAATTGTTTTATTCTCCAAAAGATAATCAAAAAGCAATTTTTCAACCTCGGTATATCGAATTAAAACACCCCTTTTACTTTTTTTCTTTTCCCAAACTTTTAAAAGAATGCTGTTTGCAGTAAAATTCTGATCGTTTACCCGAATGTAAACCATCCATTTCCCTTCTTTATTAGGGGCAGAATAAATACTGTTTTCGCTCTTCGCTATTGTAATTTCAAGTACGGTTTTCCCATTAATTTCCCAAATTTTAGAGTCAAAATTCATAGGTGGTTTGCAATACAGCTGAGCTGCAGCCTGAACCATGTAAAACTCTTCATCATCACGAACACCTGCAATTGCACCATTATCCTTAACACCAACCAATAATTTACCTCCATCGGTATTTGCAAAAGCAACCAACGAGCGGGCAATTTTTTTAGAATCTGTTATTGAATGTTTAAAATCTAATTGCTGGTTTTCACCCTTACTGATCAATTTATTAATATATTTAAACATCACGATATGCTGTATTTTCAATTAAGTTAATCTGTTTTTAAATATCTCTTTTAGTATTTAACAATAAAATATTGTGATTTAGTAGTAAATTTTTCTAGTTGAATATCAATAAAACTTTAATTTATAATGATTTTAAACAACTCTCCTACTATTTGAAAATCTTAACATTAATAAAAAAACATTTTTTTTTGTTTGTTTTTCTTCTTATCAAAATTTTTTGAAAATTGAATTTATTGTTCTTAATTGAAGAGTTTTAAACTCTAATATTAACCTTAAATTTACATTACATGAAAAAATTATTATTTAGTACAACTATTTTATTTACAGTTGTGTTAGGAACGCTCTTATTGGTAAACTCTTGCCAGAAAGACATGGATATGTCTGATTCATTGCAAACAGAGGAGTATGCTCCATTTAGTTTAGGATGTAATTTTCTTCCTGCTGAAGAATATGCAAAAATTCCAACAGCTCCTACAAGTAATTTAAAAGCCTTACCAACATCTGTAACTTTAGTTACTCCTCCTATTGGAAATCAGGGTGGAGAAGGTTCATGTGTAGCCTGGGGTACAACTTATGCAGGTAGAAGTACAAGTTATCAAAATGCAAATGGTGGAACATATAGTACCGCCACAAATATTTTTAGTCCAGAATACGTTTATAATCAAATTAAAGCTACTTCTGATTGTGGATCGGGTTCTTATGTAACTTCGGGTTTAAATTTATTAAAAACCCAAGGAGTTTGTGTTTGGAACCTTATGCCATATACAGATGCATCTTGTTCTCTTCTTCCAAATGCAACGCAAACAGCTGCAGCTGCAAATTATAAAATTACCTCTTACGCTACAGTAACTCGTACATCAACAGCAATTAAAACTCAACTTGCTGCCGGTAAAATTGTTATTGTTGCTGGTCCTGTTTATAGCAGCTTTATGTATTTAAAAAATGGAGCAATCCAAACAACAGCAAAAGGTAAAAGCTATGGCGGTCACTGCTATGCAATTGTAGGTTATGATGATGCAAAAGGTGCTTTTAAAGTTATGAATTCTTGGGGTACATCTTGGGCTTCTTCAGGATACGGATGGGTTTCTTATTCTCTTGTTTCAAAAGTATGGACTGAAGTTTATATAATTAATTAATTAAAAAACTTTTTTTTAAAGGCGATCTGATTAAGATCGCCTTTTTTATGAATTATTTAATTACCGGAATTAATACGTTCTAACTTGTTATGTGGAATTCGACAAATTGAATTATAGAGTTATAATTGCATGTTTCTATATTGAATATAAACTTATTTTAATTTGCTTATTTTCTTAAAGCTTCAGCACCACCAACAATTTCGAGAATTTCGTTGGTTATAGATGCCTGTCGGGCTTTATTGTAGTTTAATTGAAGCTCTTTAATCATCTCGCTAGCATTATCGGTAGCTTTGTGCATTGCTGTCATCCTTGCACCATGTTCAGCTGCTAAGGATTCAAGTAATGATTCATATAGTTTTATTCTTAACGATTTAGGTATAAGTTCTTGGACGATATATTCTTTTGTGGGCTCAAAAATATAATCAAAATTATCAGAAATTTGATCTTCGTTATCTTTATCAATAAATAATTCTATTGGTAAAAACTGTTCTGAAGTTAAAACCTGTACTCCTGCATTTTTAAATTTATTGTATACTAAAATGATTTTATCAACCAATTTTTTCTCAAATAAACCCATTATTTGTTCAATCAATGGTAATGCGTTTTCAAAGCTTAACTTATCAAGTATTTCGTTGTTATAAAATGCTAATTTATACCCTTTTGAATGAAAATATTCTGTTCCTTTCTTACCAAAAGAAACAATTGAAACATTTCCTTTTTTAACATCATCAATATAATTTTCATTAATCAAGGTTGTAACCTGTTTAATTACATTTGCATTAAATGCTCCACATAAACCCTTATTAGAAGTTATTGCAACGATAAGAATTTTTTCATCAGACAATGATTTTCTGCAATAAATGTTTTCACCCTCACCTTCTATTGATCTATATATATTTTGTAAAATAACAATCAGTTTATTTGCATATGGGCGCAGATTAATTACTGCATCCTGAGCTTTTTTAAGCTTAGCTGCTGATACCATTTTCATTGCACTTGTAATCTGGCGAGTTGATTTTACCGAAGTAATCCGCGAACGTATTTCTTTTAAATTTCCCATTTATGCCTAGAATGCTATAGTTGAATATATTTAGATGCTACACTTTTAGCAGCATTTTCTAGCGTTTGCATTATTTCTTCACTTAAATTTCCTTGTTTTAGCTGGCTCAATAATTGTTCGTTTTCAATTTCAAGTGTATCAAGAAAATCTTTTTCAAATTCTTTTATTTTATTTAACGGCACTTCTTCAAGTAAGCCTTTTGTACCACAATAAATTATTGCAATTTGTTTCTCAACTGACATAGGAGAATATTGTCCTTGTTTCAAAATCTCAACATTCTTTGAACCTTTATCTAAAACAGCCATAGTAGCAGCATCCAAATCGGAACCGAATTTAGAGAATGCTTCCAATTCACGATACTGAGCCTGATCTAGTTTTAGTGTACCGGCAACTTTTTTCATCGATTTTATTTGAGCATTTCCTCCTACACGTGAAACAGAAATACCAACATTAATTCCCGGACGAATTCCTGAGTTAAATAAATCTGATTCAAGAAATATCTGTCCGTCGGTAATTGAAATTACATTTGTAGGAATATATGCAGAAACATCGCCTGCCTGAGTTTCAATAATTGGTAATGCAGTAAGGGAGCCTCCTCCTTTAACTTTTCCTTTTAAACATTCGGGCAAATCGTTCATTTGCGAAGCTACATCATCGGATTGAATAATTCGTGCTGCACGTTCCAGTAATCTTGAATGTAAATAAAATATATCACCTGGATAGGCTTCACGACCTGGGGGGCGACGGAGCAATAAAGAAACTTCTCGATATGCAACAGCTTGTTTTGATAAATCATCGTAAATAATTAATGCATCACGGCCAGTATCTCTGAAATATTCGCCAATACATGCGCCTGCTAAAGGAGCATAAAATTGAAATGCTGCAGGATCGGATGCTGTTGCCATAACAATAACGGTATAATTCATTGCTCCATGCTTTTCTAAAATCTGTGCAATATTTGCAACAGTAGAGCCTTTTTGACCAATAGCAACATAAATACAATAAACGGGTTCGCCTTTATCGTAGAACTCACGTTGATTAATGATTGTATCAATTGCGATCGCTGTTTTTCCTGTTTGACGATCACCAATAATTAACTCACGCTGACCTCTTCCAATTGGAATCATTGCATCAATTGCTTTTATTCCTGTTTGTATAGGCTGGTTTACCGGTTGTCTGAAAATAACTCCTGGTGCTTTACGTTCAAGAGGCATTTCGTACAAATCTCCATTTATTGATCCTTTTCCATCAATTGGTTCTCCAAGAGTATTAATAACACGCCCCAGAAGACTTTCACCAACTTTTATTGATGCTATTTTTTTTGTGCGTTTTACTTTATCGCCTTCTTTTATTTTCTGTGATGATCCTAAAAGAACAACTCCAACATTATCCTCCTCGAGATTAAGTACTATTCCTTTCATCCCATTTTGAAATTCAATCAGTTCATTTGATTGAACATTGGATAATCCATATATTCGGGCAATACCGTCTCCAACTTGCAAAACACTTCCAACTTCCTCAAGTTCTGAGTTTGTAGTAAATCCTTCGAGTTGAAGTTTTAAAATTTTCGATACTTCGCCGGGTTTTATTCCTGCCATAACTCAATATTTTATATAATTTTCTTTTTTTTAGAATTTAAATCGATTTCGATAAGGTTTATTTTGAATTTTTGTAATTGATTTACAACACTATTATCCATTTCCTTATCTTCAATTTGAATTATCATACCTCCAATAATTGACTCATCAACTTTTTCTGTTAATTCTACCAAACACTTTTTATTTTTTTCAATACTTAGTTTCAGCTTTTCTTTTTCATCAACACTTAACTCGTAAGCGGTAGTAATTAAAACGGGAACAATTCCACTATTTTTTTTATAAATATCAATTAAAATAAATAGTATGTTTTTTAAATAAATTTCACGCTTATTTTTAACAATTAATTTTAAAAAAGATAATGTAAGCTCATTAATCTTTTCTTTAAATAAAGCTTCAAATGCTTTAATTTTTTCAGATGGTTTTATAACAGGATGTTCAAGTAAAAGATTAAAATCATCAGAAGTATCAACAGATGAAAGGATAAATTCTGCATCATTTTTAATATTCTCCTGTATTCCTTTCTCATTAGCTATAAGAAGAAGTGCTTTTGCATATCGGATATTGATTTGGCTGTGATACATTTTTTACTTAAAACTGGTTAATTAAGATCTATCTCTTCAATAAGTTTGCTAATGAGTTTCTTTTGTGTTTCTTTGTTTCCAAGCTCTTGCTTTAAAATTTTCTGCGCAATAATAACCGAAAGTTCAGATATTTGGTTTTTTATTTCGTTTATTGCTTCTTCTTTTTCTTTTTGTACACTTTTTCGTGTTTCTTCTATAATTTTTCGAGCTTCAACTTTAGCTTCATTTCGAGCTTCTTCAATAATTTTAGTCTTTATTTCTTTAGCTTCTTTTATAAGGTTATCTCTTTCGATCTTGGCTAATGCAGTAATTTTTTCGTTACCAAACTCAATTCTTGCCAATTCTTCTTTTGCTTTCTTTGCAGCCAATAATCGTCTTTCAATTGTATGCTCGCGATCTTTTAATGCTTTTAATATAGGTTTCCACGCATATTTAATAAGAATAAATACAACAACACTAAAAGATACGATCATCCAAATCAATAATCCAAGATCTGGTTTTATAAGTTCCATAATTTAAAATTATTAAAGTTTAAAAAAACTTTACAGTGCGCCAACCGCAACACTGTAAAGTATAAATCCTTAAACAAATAAAATAAGGAAACACACTACAATTGCAAAGAATGCTACTCCTTCAATAAGAGCTGCGGCAACAATCATATTAGTACGAATATCGCCTGCTGCTTCAGGTTGACGGGCAATAGATTCCATAGCAGAGCTACCGATTCTACCAATACCTATAGCTGCAGCTATTGCAGCAATACCTGCTCCTATACCTGCTCCTAATTTTGCAATAGCTACGTTTGCAACTGCTTGTAAAATAATTGTTAATGTTAGCATAATACTTGATTTTATTAATTAAACCTGTTAATGATGTTCTTCAATAGCCATACTGAAATATAATGCCGATAAAAAAGTAAATACATATGCTTGAATAAAAGCAACGAGAAGCTCTAAAACCGACATAAAAATTGTAAACATTACACTTAATGGCGATACCGCATAACCTGCAAAAGTATTCATGTTTCCAAAAATAAAAATTAAACTGAAAAATCCAAGACCAATAATATGTCCTGCAGAAATGTTAGCAAAGAGACGGACCATTAATACAAATGGTTTTATAAATATACTTACTAACTCTATTAAAGGAATTAGTGGTAATGGAGCTTTTAACCACCAAGGAATCCCTGGTGCATTAAAGATATGTTTCCAGTAGTTTTTATTTCCACTAAATGTTGTAATAATAAATGTAAATAAAGCCAGTGTTAACGTTACAGTTATGTTTCCGGTAATATTTGCTCCTCCTGGGAAAATAGGTATTAATCCCATTAAGTTGTTCAATAATATAAAGAAGAAAATTGTTAATAAATATGGGGTATATTTATGACTATTCTTTTCTCCAATACTTGATTTAGAAATATCATCGCGAACAAAAATAATTATAATTTCCAAAAGAGATTGTAAGCCTTTTGGGGGCATATCAACTCTTCTTTTATACGTATTTGCAACCGATACAAAAACAAGAACTAAAATTATACAACTGATTAAAATTGATGCAACATTTTTTGTTAATGAGATATCAAACGGACGTTCAATGAAAGCTCCTTCGGAATTAACTTCAATAATTTTTCCTTTATATTTTCCATCAATATCAATAGTAAATCCATTATAAATATGTTCGTGATTTAGTTTTGATGATAAAAAAATATTCCACCCCTTGTTTTTACTGTATAAAATTACAGGTAGTGGAATTGCAACATGCTTATGTTTATAAGTAAAAAGGTGCCAGCTATAGTGATCTGCTATATGGTCAAAAATAAATGCCCCAACATTAAAGGTTTCTTTTGGGTGCTCATTCTGTTCTGCAATGTTCTTTTCCTCAACCTTTTCATTTCCAAAGATAGGGAATGAAATAAAGATGAATAGAAAAAGGAAACAGATACTATACAGATAGCTTTTATTCATGCAAATGAAATTACATTGATACAAATTTAACCATTAATAAGAAGAAATGATATTTAAAACAAATAAAAAAATGGCAATGCTTTTAATAAAAAGCATTGCCATATCATACGTAAAAAGTTTTTAGTTGTTTCTTATTATGCTGCTAAACCTGTACTTATTAAGAAAGTAGCTGCAAAAGCAATAATAGCATATAATTCAGGGAATACGGCTAAAATAAGTGTATTACCAAAAACATCGTTACCATTACCAATTTCTACAATACCATTAGCTACAATTGATGCTTGTTGTTTTGCTGAAATAAGGCAAACTAAACCAAGAAAAATCCCCATTGCTAAAATTGCTACTCCGGTAAACATTGACATGGTGGGAGTTAATAAACCATATAGTTTATCAATAACGAAATATCCTCCAAATCCATATAATCCTTGAGTACCTGGTAATGCAGATAAAATCATAAAATTACCAAATTTTTCAGGATCTTTTTTTAATGCTCCAATTGAAGCATTACCTCCCATAACTACTCCAATAGAACTACCAATACCAGACAAGCCTATCATTAAGACTATTCCTGCGTAAGCTAAAAAAACTGCATAATTAACTTCCATAAATTATTCTCCTTTTAATTATTTTTATTTTGAAAATGGTTTATATTCTTTCCCTCCGCCATTAAAACCGGCGTTTTTATAAAATTCAACAAACGTTAAACGCATTGGGTGAACAATCCCGCTTAAACATGAAAGGAAAATATTCAATCCATGTCCTACAATTAGTAATAAAAGAAACGGAATCCAGCCAAAATA
>Ga0209211_10005810_pt1 | contig 18202 bp, 16 predicted proteins | sample RifGroA2_FD_183992 | JGI IMG/M metagenome (GOLD analysis project Ga0209211, IMG submission 183992) | Groundwater microbial communities from Rifle, Colorado, USA - Groundwater A2 (SPAdes) (version 2) | ecosystem: Environmental > Aquatic > Deep subsurface > Groundwater | place: Rifle, Colorado... | reverse complement strand
CTCTTACCCGCTCAAGGACAAGGTCTTGAGCGGATTGCTCCGAAGGCACGGGCAGGATCGCTTCCGGCTTTGCCGCGATCAGCGCATGTTCCAGCTCTCTGAGGCGCCTCTCCTGCCCCAGACTGGCTCCCCCAAGGAAGTCGGATATTTCGCGCACACCCGAAAACATGGAAAAGGTTTTCGCATCCAGCATAAGGCTTAAATCAACAAGCGGCCGGCTTTCGTTTCCGATATAATTCACGGGAAAAGCGGCTCCATCAGGGAAAATAACCGTGTCCAAGCCGGCAACCGCACCTGAGACAAGAAGCACGGGCCGGCTCAGTCTTTCTTTGATTTGATCCGTGAACCTTTTTACTTCCGGTCTGTCAAGAATGGCCGCGTCCCCCGCATCGGCTGGGGATAAAATTTTCCACGGCACTTCCACCTTTGGAACCGGTTGGGCAGATGCGTCAAAAGAAACGGCGTGGTGGAAATAATAAACCCGGCCGTTAAGATCGATTTGGAACCATTCTATTTTTTCTTCCCCGGTGTAAAAACTTAAAAAAAGATGCTTGCCGCCCGCCCCTTCCCGGAACAAATCTTCCAAGATTATTTGCCGGAACTTATCAGCGCCGCTCGCGCCCTGTTCGGACTGGCCCAGGCCATCCGCCAGGCCCTGCATATCCAGGCGGCTACCCGCCGCTTGTTCAGGCTGGCCCAAACTGGCGGCTTGGGCATAACGGGCGGCCTCAAGATCCAAAGCCCGGTCAGCGGCCAGCAATTCAGGCCCGACCAGTTTTTCCCTGGACGGCGCAGGCAGTTCCCGGAGCGCTTTTTCAATCTGCGCGGTTTCAGCCAGACGCGTCTCACCCATCATGGCCCTGAGATAAATATCATGCCCCTGTTCTGCCTGAGTCATGCGGGGCATGATGGAAACATACGGTATCCCTTTTTCGCTCAAGAGATGAAGCACCCCTTCGGCATGGAACCCGCCCGTCACGACCACGGATACAGTCTCGTTTTTCTCCCGCATCACCTCCGTTGTTTTTTGGAGAAAATATTTTTCCCTTTCCAGCGCCAGGGCATAAAACTCAAGCGCCTTTGCAAATGGATCGGCAATGTCGGCCGCACCCACCGCGGCCGAGACTTTGGCTTTTTCAGGGGATAGGCTGGCCAGGCGCCGCTTCAAAGCTGCGGGGCTTAAAGTTTCTTTTCTGGAAAGGACTTTTTCATATTCACTTCTGGACAATTCAAGCGTCAGAAGCTTTCGCAAAAGCTCGCTGTCTAGAATCAAACGCAGAAGTTCTTTCTCTTCCGCGGTTTTGGCCAACACTTCAAAAAGTTTTTCCGAAAACCGTTCGGTTTCCTCAAAAAGCCGTTGAGAATCAATTTCGGATTCAAGAATCAAATATTCCGCGAAAAGGACATAGTTGGGATACTTTCTGAAATCAAGGCCTTTTGAAGAAACCTGCCGCATAATTTTTTCGAAAAGAAACCGGGGGTAGCCCGGGCCATCCGCCCGGGCCTGCATTTCCGGGCGGCCATCCGCCGCCTGCTCAGGCTGGCCCAGGCCGCTCGCCAGGGCCGGCGTTTCCTGGCGGCCACCCGCCGCTTGTTCAGGCTGGCCCGCTGGCTTTTTGTTCGTGCCGGGGCCGAGGCGTTCAAGTTTGAGGTATGATTTTTTATCGATTTTGTCCTGCAAAAATTCAAGCAAGGCCTTTTTTTCAGCAGCGATTTTAGAACCGTCAAGCCGGCTCTCTATCTCTTGGAGCTTCAGGATGCGAAGCAGTGCGCCGTATTCCGCCTGAAGCTTTGGGTCTTTTAAATCCAAAGATAAATATTTGAGCCCGTATTGCCGCAAATGACGAATGTAGCCGAGAAGCCCGTCCGAAGAGGCCCTGAACTTCCGCCACTCTTTCACAAAGCCGCGCAGTTCTTTGTAAAAAATCCGGCTTTCCGCTCGGCGGATGCTTCCGTCCCATTCCTTGTAAAATGTCTCGGTCCTGTCTTTTTCGCCCATCACTTTCCGGAACAATTTAAAATCCCGGCGGTAAAGTTCCGTGTTTTCAATTCCGTAGCCTTCCGCTCCCCCGCCCGCCTTTTCTCCCTGCCCGAGCAGAAACATTTCCGCGCCTGTGAATTCGCCCTGCCGCATCAAAAGGTCGGCGACTTTTAAATTCAGGCGGTTATCTTTAAAAAAACGGAATACCGATGGGTCCAGTTTGTCATTGGCGCCTTCAAGAAAAAGCAGCCGGATTTTGTATTTGCTGTTAAGCCGACCGATAATTTTTTGGATATTCTTTTGGGCTTCGTAATTGCCGTGGGCGGTTTGAATATGCACTACCAAACTGCCGGCCGCAGGATTGTCGTAAGATTCCTTAATGTCTCCCCATTGTGCCGGAAGTTGAATTTGAAGGGGGTTAATGCGGAATTCCTCCGCTGTGTTGAAGGCGGCATGCAGCTCAGAGGCAGCCCAGCCCATGTTTTGGCATAAAAAGGCCAGCAGGGTCAGCGTGGCCATGGATTTTCTAATTCGTCTTATGGTTATCATGGAATATACCTATACCTAATTTAAGTGGCCAAATATTTGATAACTATACCCGATGGCGAGGCCGTTTTAAAGAATCCACAGGGAAAACGGTGGTTATGATTTTTTTGTTTTATCAATTGCTATCAATTTTATCTTTTTCCAGGCATTCTTCCGTTGCATAAACCTTGATTTTGAAGCAAATAATTTGCGGACAGCCCGGTTTTTTTTCGATAAAATGACCGCCAATTATGGCCACGTCAAAACTCGATTATCGTAAGGCTAACTCGATTTACAATCTCTTTTTAAGCCTGCCTCTGAAAAAAGCGGCTTCGCTGCAAAAAAAAATGCTTTCCCTTTGCGAAAAAAAGGGCTTTGTCTATGAGGATAAAAACGGCAAGCCCTGCCTTATCCCTCTGATGCTACGGCCCCGGCTTCTCACGCGTGCCCAACGCGACAAAATCTGGTCTATTTGCCAAACCATGAATCACGCTTATGAAAAGGCGGCGCGGCTGTATCTGGAAGATCCGGAAGTCAGAAAAATTTTCCCTTTTGAGGAAAAAGAAAAAGAGTGGGTCATGGACACGCTCCGCGCGGTCAAGGGCCAGCCCAATCCCATTTTTTCCCGCTGGGACGCGAACACCAGCTTTGAACAAAGCGGCCGCGAAAACGGCGTGAACAATTTCCTCTTCTTCGAAAACAACGGGGTGGGCATAGGCGGGGTGTGGTATTGCCCCATCAGCGAGGAAATCATGCTGGACACTTTTATTCCGGAGCTGAAAAAAATCGACCCCTCTCTTGCGCTTGAAAAAAACCACGACGCCCGCTTGCTGCTCATGAAATTCCTTCAGCGCCACGCCAAAGCCATGGGCCGGAAAAACCCGCTGGTGGCGCTGACCATTGACCGTTATTGTTACGAAAATTTCATGGAATTTCCCATGCTCAAACGCTTTTTTGAAAAACGCGGGCTAAGAACCCTTGTGGCTGACCCGCGTGAATTCGAGCTCCGGGGCGCGGACGTGACCTATCAAGGAAAAAAGATCGACCTCATTTACCGCGACACCACGATTCAGGAATTTCTCGAGTACGAAAGAAAAGGCGCCAATCTCAAAGCCCTGCATCAGGCTTTCCGCAACAATCAGGTCATTTCCTCCATGGGCGGAGAATTCGATCACAAAAGTCTTTTCGAATTTTTCACCAGCCCCGTGTTTGCCAAATATTTCACGGCCCGGGAGAAAAAACTTTTCGCCAAGCACGTTCTTTGGACACGCGTCATCCGTGAAGTCAAAACCACGGGGCCAGACGGGAAGACCGTGGATTTAATCCCCTTTATACGCAAGCACAAGAATTCTCTGGTTGTAAAACCCAACCGGCTTTTTGGGGGCGAGGGGGTTCTTATCGGAAAAGACACTTCTCTTTCCGCCTGGGATAAAGGGATTCAAGGAGGACTGGCCAAGCCGGCAGACATGGTGGTTCAATCTTACGGCACGGTGCAGGTGAAACGCTTTCCGGTGCTTAAAAAATCACCTCGGCCCAGCGAGGAGGAATATTACGTGGTGAGCGGTTTTATTTCCACACCCGACGGGCTGGGAATTTTGGGCAGGGTTTCAAAAAGAAAAGTGGTTAACGTGGCCCGTCAGGGCGGTATCTCGGCCCTGCTGGTGCGCAAATAATCCGAATCGGTGCCGGCAATCAGCCCTGGGCTTCCAGAAATCTTTCCGCGTCAATGGCGGCCATGCATCCCGATCCAGCGGCCGTGATGGCCTGACGGTAAACATGGTCCTGAACATCCCCGGCAGCGAACACCCCCGGAACGCTCGTCTTGGAACCGTCTTTCGTGACGACATAGCCGGCCGGATTCAGCTCGAGCTTTCCCTGAAACAACTCTGTGTTCGGTTTATGGCCGATGGCCACAAAAAGCCCCTGGCAGCCAAATTCGCTTATTTGTCCGGTTTTCAGATTTTTTAAACGCACACCCCGTACGCTCTGGTTTTTTTCATCGCCCAAGATTTCTTCCACGGCCGAATCCCAGATAAAAGCAATTTTAGGGTTCTTTTTCGCCCTTTCCTGCATGATTTTTGAAGCGCGCAACTGGTCACGGCGGTGAATCACCGTGACCTTGGAGGCGAATTTGGTCAAAAAATTGGACTCTTCCATGGCCGTGTCTCCGCCGCCCACCACCGCGATTTCCTTGCCCTTGAAGAAAAACCCGTCACAGGTGGCGCAGGCCGATACGCCGTGCCCCATCAGGCGTTTTTCCGATTCAATGCTAAGAAGCCGGGCGCTGGCACCCGTAGACACAATCAAGGTCTCGGCCCAATAATCCTCGCCGCCGGCTTTGACGCGGAAAGGACGCTTGGACAAATCCGCTTCAGTCACGTTTTCCGAGATGATTTTCGTGTTGAACCGCGCGGCCTGCTTTTTGACCCGCTCCATAAGCTCGGGGCCGAGAATGCCTTCCGGAAACCCTGGGTAATTTTCAACTTCCGTGGTGATGGTGAGCTGCCCGCCGGGCTGGGCCCCTTCAAAAACAAGCGGCGACAAATTCGCGCGCGCCGCGTAAATCGCGGCCGTGTAGCCCGCGCATCCTGAACCGATAATGATGACCTTGTGCTGATTTTGATTCGCCATGTTAGGACTCCTTTTAACTTTTAAGAAAAAGTATTATAGGAATTTTTCCGGGCCCGCACAAGGAATGAAATCATACCCGCGGATTTCCCTTCTCCCGCGGGAAAAATTTGGCGGCAGCAAACAGCGCCAGAGAAATCAAAGTCAGAATGCCCACCGGAATCAAAGCCGTAGCCTGAATTTGAAAGGTGAGAAAGAAAGTTGAAACCATGCCCAGAACCGGAACAAACCGGGGCACGAAAAATCCCTGTCGTTTGCTCTTCCCCTCCCGCCAATGAATCACAATCAAAGACGCGTTGACCGTTACGAACACGATGAGAAGAAGGGCGGCGGTTGATTGGGCGAGCAGGGCCAGGGTCCCTGTCAATCCCAGCACCAGGGCCGTGAGAAAAACCGCGCCAATGGCCCAATCAGGGGTTCTTCTCGCCGGGTGAACGTATCCGAATATTTTAGGGGCCAACCCTTCTTTGGCCATGCCGTACAAAAGCCTTGAACCGCCTATAAAATTCACCAGTGCAGTGTTGGAAACCGCGAACAAGGCAATCAGAGTGAAAAGCCCTCTGGGCACCCAAGGGGCGCCTTTCTCGACCACAAGCATCAATGGGGCTTGCGAATGCATCAGCTCGCCCATGGGTACCACCGAAACCACGGCAACCGCGGTTAAAACATAAATCACTCCCGTTATGCCCAGCGACCACAAAATGGCCTTGGGCATGATTTCCGCCGGGGCATAGGCCTCTTCACTGGCCTTGACCATGTCCTCGAAACCGATAAAAGCGTAAAAAGCCAGCAGGCTGCCGTGAAAAACAGCGCCCCATTTGCCGAAGCCCGAAATTCCGCCGGCAACCTGATCCTTAAATTCGAAATAATTCACGCGACCAAAATGCGCCAAGCCTATAAAAATAATGATCAAAAGTCCGAAAACTTCAACGGCTGTACAAACCACATTGGTAAACGAGGCCTCTTTCATGCCCCAAAAACTGACCGCGGCCATAAGGCTGAAAAAAAGAACAATCACAAGCCACAGAGGCACGGAAGGAAAAACGGCGCGCAGATAGCCGCCAAAGGCGTGGGACACTGCGGCCATGGAAACAATGCCCGACATAAGAACCAGAAACCCGATGGCATGGGAAAGCATGGGGCGGCCAAAGGCCCGGAGGGAGTAATAGCTTTCACCGCCGGCACGCGGGAAGCGGCTTCCCAGTTCGGCATAGGAAAGCCCGGTTAGGCAGGCGACGAAAAAAGAAAACGCGAAAGACATCCAGCAGGCCGGGCCGACAATCCCTGCGATTTTACCAACCAAGGCGTAAATGCCGGCTCCTAGAATGTCCCCGACCCCAAAAGCTACTAGAGAAAATAAGCCCAAAGTCCTTTTCAGACTTGGGGTTTCGTTATTTGACACACAGACTCCTTTCAAAGCATGCTTGTAATCCACCCAAAATCGAAGTAGGCTTTGCTTACAGCCTGAGAGATTGCGATGCGAAAACTTTGTGTGTTTCTGACTTGTTTATCGATGCTGGCTTTGGCCGGGGCATTGCCCCTCGAAAGCTTTCCGGCGCCCTATGTGGTCTATGGGGAGGCGGCCTGGTATTCCTCCCAATCGTGCAAGCACGAGGGCACAAGCGGCGTTTGGACCGCTTCGGGCGAACGCTTCCGCGATTCAGCCCTTACCTGTGCCCTCCGCCAAAGAAATTTTGGCCAATATTACCGGGTCACGAATCTTGCCAACGGCAAGTCCGTGGTGGTCAAACACAACGATTTTGGCCCGGCCCGCCGCTGGCGCGACCCCAAAAGCGGCAAAACCCATGATTTGTCCCGCCGCGTCATTGACCTGTCAAAAGGCGCTTTTCAAAAAATTGCCGACACCCGCCAAGGCATCATCAAACGCGTTCGGATCGAAAAAGTCAGGCGCTAAGGAAAAAGTAAGCCACGCGAAGGTAAATCCACAGGGCGAAAAGATCACAAACCGCGACCGTCAAAGGGCCGCTCGCTATCTTAGGGTCCAGCCGCAGCCCGACAAAAAGAAAAGGAAAAAGCACGCCCAGGGTGCCGGACAAAAGGATGGCCACGCCTATAGCCAGTCCGATGGCCAAAGCAATGAGCAGGCTTTTCTTTAAAACAAGCGCCACCAGCCCCACGGCCACCAGAGTCAAAAGCCCGGAAAAAACCGCAATCAAGGATTCCTTGGCCAGGATTTGAAGGATTTTTTTCAGTGAAACGCTTCCGGTGCCGGCAAATTCCTGCGTCACCAGCACCGCGCATTGCCGCGCCATACTGCCCGAAAGCCCCAGCACAATGGGGATAAAAAGGATGAGGGAAATAATGGTTTCTATGCCGAAGAAGTAATTGCCGAGAATAAATGCGGCCGCCAGCCCGCTCAGAATGCTTAGCAGGAGCCAGGGAGAACGCAGCAGCACCATTTTTAAAATGGAGCGGTGCGATAATTCCTCGCGGTGGATGAAATCCCGCTCAGAATCCAGCTTCATGCCCGTGGCCTGGTACAAGGACGCCTCCGCCTCTTTTTCGAGCAATTCAGCGATGCGGCTCAATTTCACCGCGCCTAAAAGTTTGCCGGCCGCATCCACCACCGGGAGGGCCAGAAAACGGTGCTTTCTGAAATAATCGACTAGCGCCGCTTCGGGGAGGGTGTCTTCGAGCGCAACCACTTCGGTTTTCATGATTTCTTCAAGCCTTTTGTGCCCGGCGCTCAAAATCAAGTCGCGCATCTGAATAACGCCGGCAAGGCGGCCGTCTTCATGAACGGCGTAAAGATACGCCGCAGCCTCTCCCGGGTCGGACGATGAAGACGTTTTTTTCTTGAGAAAGGAAACGGCTTCGTCAATGGTTAGACTTTTGGGTATGACCAAAATATCTGATTCAAGAAAATCTTTGGCGTGCAGCACGGCTTGTTTCAATCTCGCAAGGGCAAATCGATTTTAAAATGGCGGAGAGGGAGAGATTCGAACTCTCGAACACGCTTTCGCGCGTTAGCGGTTTAGCAAACCGCCGCCCTAGGCCAACTAGGCGACCTCTCCGAAAGATATTTTTTATTTGATGGCAGTGTAAATGTTTAACTTGGCGCTTTGTCACGCGCCCGAATAGTTACCTTTTTCTTCATGCGGGAACGGTTGCGTAGGCTTCGGTTTGCCCAAAAAAGGACAAAGCGTATCCCATCCTTCACCTGCTGTTATATTCATTATCAAAAGGTCCCCTGGTCTGTTCTTAAAATAGGAAGACACATCACTAACATGCTCTGTCCACTCCTTTTCCCACGCCTTTTTGTCACAATTATACCAAGGATCTTGCGGATTTTGTTTCTGAAGAAGATCCAGATCCGGAATGGTTTTTCTTACAAAATTGTCACGGCTCTTTAACCAAGCTCTCACATCGCGAATCGTAAGGATAAATTTACTTTCGGGATATTGCTCATCAAGTATCTTAAAGAGACAATTCGTATCCGGCCTATTCCAATCCGAATACGCATCATAATCTTCGATGTCTGTTAATAGCATTTTTTGATTTTTGTAATTGTTTTGAACGATGTCTTTAATGTTTCCGTATTCACATTGATAATGAACGCTTCGAAATCCTAAAATTTGCAGAGCCCGGTGCAACGAGGTCGTTCCGGTTCTATTTACCCCAATGCAAAATATTTTATTCATGCAATTATGGCGGAGGGGGTAGGATTTGAACCCACGAGGGCCTTACGACCCTAACGGTTTTCAAGACCGCCGCATTCGGCCGCTCTGCCACCCCTCCATGCTATCCCGCCATTATCCAAAAAACCACCCACAAGTAAAGAGCAAAGGTTGGGCGGGCTATTTAAAACGGCCCGTAGCAACTTTAAAAAGCTTCCCAATCAACCGGATCCAGTGGTTCTTCCAGCCTATCCAAAAAGCTCTCATCCCTTGTCCGTATTTTAACAGCACATATCTTGGTTCTGGAAAAAAGTAACCGAGCGTCATAAAAATTTTTTCTCGAACTGACAAAGCCCGCAATTTAGTCACTTTTGTAAAAAATAATTTGTTTTTTGGAACCAGGGCACTGCAAACTATAGCCATGTAGATTGTTTGCGCATCTTTTGAGCAATTCATTAATTCGCACGGTTGGGAAAAAAACTCAACAATCGTCTTTATTAATTTCTGTAAAATCTTGCGGCTTGCTGGTTCTAATGCCGCTTCTCTTTTTAAAAATTCTTCTGTTTGTAGCCTGTGCTTGTTAATAACCAGAGCCAAATCAAGTAGCTGGTAAAGAAAAAGGTAATCCTGGCTAAAATCATGCCCCGCCTGAAATAGCAAGTGGCTGGCCAAGCACGAAGGGCTTAAAAGGTAAACATTGCTGCCGAGAGAGGGGCATTGCTTTGCATTTTGCCACCCCTCCTCCGGCAACCATACTGCAAACTCTCCTTCGATAAAAAGCAGGGGTCGCCACTGAAGGTCTATGTCAATGTCCCCACGGACACGACTTCCCTTTCCACCGATTCTTTCATTTATACCAGTATGCCAGCGATTGATAAGTGGCGGGATAAAAAAATTCTGGCCTTCAAGAATCCTATGCACAACCGGGACATCCTTTTCTTTTATCAAAAGATCAATGTCCCCCATACGTCGTACCGGCGTTTCCTTATAAACTGTTTGCGTCAATGCAATCCCTTTCAAAGGAATAACAGGAATGCCGGCATCTTCAAAATAACGGTTGTATTTTCTGAATTCGGCCATTTTAACCCTATTGTCCAACACCGCCTGTTGCACATCTTTTTCCATCAGCGCCCGGGTCTCCGCCGGGATATCTTTGAAGGCGCCCGCTTTATCCAAAGCAAGCGTAACAAAGGGTAGAACTCGGTGGCGGGAAGCCAAGGTTATAGCGGAACCCCAATCTGAAATGGCTTTGACTTTCCGTTGTAGCGGCTCTGCCTGCCCGGATTCAAAATGGACAAAAAAATTAAGCGCCGAGAGGATTAGATCGATTTCAAGGAAGTGCTGCTTTTCCATAAAATTCGGGGATTCGTTCTCACAATATTATTCAATTTGCATAAATATATGTATAATATCATACTTATGTACGCCGTAGAAATTGAAGGTTTGGAAAAAACTTATGATCCCGAACTGTTTTCAAAAAAAATTGCGGCTTCTTGGGCATTGAATGGCGTCAGCCTTAAAATTGAATATGGCACTATTTATACTTTGCTGGGACCGAATGGTTCGGGAAAAACAACCCTCCTTAGAATTCTATCCGGGATTATTCCTCCTTCTGCGGGTAAAGCTAAAATTTGCGGGATACCCATTGAAAATCAGATTGAGGTTTCAAAAAAAATCGGCTTCTTATGGCCGGGACGAACCGGCCTATGGCCCTTTCTGACTGGCCGTCAAAATTTAAAATACTTTGCCTGCCTTTATAACCTTGCTCCCGAGAAAGCGGATTTTCGCATTTCAGAGCTCCTTAAACGGTTAAATATCAATCATGCCGCCGACAAGCCGGCAAGCAATTATTCCTCCGGCATTTTCCAACGCTTTCTTATCGCCCGGGCCATGATCCATGACCCGGAAGTTCTTTTAATGGACGAGCCGATGGTTTTTCTTGATTTGCCGACAACTCGCGAATTGCATAGTCTTTTGCAGGAATTCGTGATCCAAGACATGAAAAAAACTGTTTTTCTGACAACCCATCAGCTGGAAGAAGCCCAAACCATTTCCGATATTCTTGGTTTCTTATATCAAGGGAAATTGATATGGGAAAAAAGCGCGGCTCTTTTTCGTGAAAATAAAGAAAATCTTCTTTCGGAATATCTGCAAACCATGAAAAACAGCTCCCCATGACAATGCCATCGCTTCTAAGGAAATACCGGTTTCTTATTGGCGCATTTTACAAACAGGACAGCCAGCTATTATTGGGTCTTGTCCCACGGTACTTGTGGGCCATTTTTATTTGCATGATATACCGGTTTATTTTCCAAGCCGCTCTCTCGGGGAAAGCCGTTCACGTCGATCAATACACTCTACCGTTTCCTATTTTTTTGATATCCGGAATCGCATCGGTGCGCCTTCTTGTCTTCTCGTTGAGAATTTTTGAAGACACCCTGGCCAATATCCGAAAAAACATCCCCCTTGCCGAATTGCTCATGACGCCTACAAGCCTTTGGGAAATCATGCTGGCCCATACAGCGTGGAAGGGTTTTCTCTCCGTCAATGAGCTCATCGCAGTCCTTATCTCCTCAAAAATTCTCCTCAATATTCCGCTAATGCCTTTCGCCCATCCGGCAGTTATCGCATCAGGCGTTCTCATCGTTTTATCCTATGCGGGGATGGGGATGATGGTTTCCGCGGCAAATCTCTTTATAAAAAAAGCAGACCCTGTTTTCGCCCTTTTAAATCAATTTTCTACGGCTTTTTGCGGCGTCTTTTTTCCCGTCGCTTTTTTCCCGGCATTCATACAGGCACTATGCTTCTTCTTCCCCTTGACTCATAGTCTCAAGATTGTACGGCTTTCTTTGGCGGGTGCTTCATTTGGCGACATGGTGCCTGCCACAACTGCGCTTTTAAGCATAACTGTTTTTTTTGTGCTAACGGGAACGGTTTTTCTTCACAAAAGCATTCTTTGGGCTAAAAAAAATGGCAAACTATAAAAGATCTACACATGCGCTCGTGAAACAGGCGGGGGAAGAGCTGGTTGTTCTTCATTCTAAAAGTGGCAATTATTACACTCTCAATCCTTTGGGCCGTCAAATCTGGGATTTTTGTCAGACTCCAAAAAGCGAGGAAGAAATCGTCGGGTTTATCTCCAAAGAACACGGCGTAGCCATCGAGACGGCGAGGACGGATGTTGTTGATTATTTGGAGTCGCTTGTGGCAGAAAACATATTTGTGAAATATTCTCCTGAGAAATGACTTCCCATCTCGCTGTCGCGGAACATATTGAAGAAACTTTAAATCAAAGCGGGCGCATTGTTATCTCTGCCGTAGGCTACAGCATGCTCCCTCTGATACCGCCAAACAGTGTCATAGAGATCGTCAAATGCCCTGAAGCTGAACTCAAAATCGGCGATATCCTTCTTGTCAAAAGAAACGCTTCTTTTATCTTGCACAGACTTTGTGAAATCCGCTGCAAAAACGGGTTTTTTTTCATAACCAAAGGCGATAACGTCAGTCGCCGCGATGCTCCCGTTGAAGGGCGCATGATTCTGGGCAAGGTAATCGCCGTGGGTTCTTCAAAGTCAAAAAAACTATTCTGGTATTTTGCTAACACGGCGATGATCTTTTTTACTCTCAAGACGCACCCGCTGCATAAACGCCTTACCCAAAAAAAATGGTACAAAGCGCTCTCAAAGATTAGGGCTCTTTTTATTAAGCGGAGATCTCTTGTAGCCCCTATCGTAAAAAAAATGGACATTTTACCGCAACGGATCGCGCGTAGTTTACAATGGGCGCATGCCTCCTGGCGCTCAACGAGGCTTTTGACTATTTTGCCTAAAATGCGCGTTTCAGAATTCCTTCCTAACGACTCGGCGGAAGCCCTTAGTCGGCTTTGGGAAAGGACCTTCCCTGATTTGGCATTTAAATCATCTGCGGAACTAAAACATTCGTTATTTTCGCATTTTCTTGCTGATCGCCCTTTCGTTTTCACTGCAACCATAGGTCAGAGATGCTGCGGCTTGCTTTTCGCCCTAGAAAGCTATCCCGATTCGAGGGGGCAAAAAAGTTGTTCTCTTGAAACTGTTGCCGTGGATCCGGATTTTAGACATAAGGGCCTAGGAACCGCTTTGATTGACAAGCTAAGGGAAAGGTGCCGCAACCAGAATGTTTCCCTTATCACAGTCTGCAGAAATAAAATTTTTTTCCCAGGGCTCCACCCTGAAAACCATGAAAAGGCTATTGATTTTCTGGTCCGCAGAGGTTTTGAAAGCCCGGTCTTCAGTGAAGAGATGTTTCTCACACCCGCCTTGCGCAAAAAACCGGATTTTTTAAAGCCGTCTGAAAAACAATGTTTTGATGACAGGATAACCTTTCAGATGCTAACGCCCATTCAAAAAACGGATTTTTTGGAGTTCTTGAAACAGGAAGATTCGGGAATGTTTAACCGATACAGCAACAATGGATGGGGATTGTGTTTCGATAACCTACAGAACCAAGGACTTGTTTGCGCTGCACTCGGAGGGGAAATAATAGGTTGCTGCCGCTACGATACTATCTCTAATCGGTTAGGGCAGGCTGCCCTATATCGAGAATCCAAATTGAAAGAGTTCCGTCCAATCGCTAGCTCGGACGCTTTTATTGTCAGCGGGGTTCGTATAGAAGGAAACTTGCAGGGCAGAGGAATCGGTACCGGATTGGTAAATCATTGTTTTGACTTTATATTCAACGGAAGAGGGAAAATTATATTTTGGGAATCAAACATTCCTCAATTTTTCACTCGTTTCGGCGCCCGAAAGCTCAACGTATACTTAAAACTTTATGCTTCAACTACTAACTCATAGCGCTGATAAGTCGCAAATTTCCTTCCCGGGTAAGACGAGGGGGCTCGTAAGAGATTTTATGCTTATTTTGTTTGCTTTTGGCGATTTTGCTTTTAGGTTTTTTAGACATAACACGTTACCTCCTACACATTTAAAGCTTACACGCTTTTTAAAGAAAGTCCAGACACTCGGGATTTTAAATAGCTTTTTTATTCTAGACAAAAATGAGCTCGAGAGCAATCTTTTTTCTTACAAATGATTACCAACAAGTAAAACACCTGCTTTCCCCCTACGATGAGGGGGCATGGGCATTGCCCTCAGAGCATTTCGAATCTTTCACCCTGTTAATCCAAATCAATGCGGTGGGCTGTTTTTTATCCATTAGAAATATTCTAACCTATTTTAATTCAGGGTGTTTCAAAAAATGAAGCTCTTGATTTATGCAGATTCTCCCTACTGGGGCGGTGCCCCGCTTGCTCTTTTAAGAATCGCAAAAGGATTAGCGAAATCAGGAGTTAAGATTCATATCATGGGGCAAATGACCGCGCCAATCCACGCTTCATTGAAACAGAACCCATGGATTGAAACAGTAATCCCCATCGAGCACTACAACCTCCGATCCTACCTCCCCAAAATCAGACGCTGTAAAATCGATTTGATTTTGGGTTCCAGTTTTAAGCCGGATTTGGGGTGTGCGCAAATAGCAAACGCGCTCAACCTTCCCTTATTCTGGAGAATGGCTTTACATCCCAAACATTTGGGACGCAAAAAAGCCCCTTTAAAACCCGCTGCGGTTAATGATATTGTTCGAACCATCGGGATGCTTTCAGATAAAATCATTACTGTCTCTGATTATCTGAAAAAGCTCTTTGTCGGCCAGGGGTTCGAAGCGCACACAATTTACAATGGATGCGATCAACATCTCTTCAGGCAAAATACTTTTGAAAGAACTCTTTTTCGATCAAAGGTCGGGCTTCTTCAAAACGAAATCGGGATTGGTCTCGTCGCTAATTACCACCCAAGCAAAAATCATGCTTGCCTGATACACGCCCTGTCTCTTCTTCATAGTAAAAACAGCCGCTTCAAAACCTATTTTATCGGTGACGCTTTTAGGTCTAAAATGCTCTCCTGTCAAAAGGAGGCAAAAGAATTGGTTCGCCGTTATCAATTACAATCAAATATTTTTTTTCTTGGTTTTCAAGAAAGCATGAGCGTTATTTACAATGGGCTTGATGTCATTGTCTTTCCTTTTATTGATGAGGGTTGCAGCAATGCCCTTTTGGAAGCCATGGCCTGTCAAAAGATTGTTGTGGCAAACGGGTCCGGCTCTTTCCCGGAAATAATCACTCATGGCAAAGAGGGGTTAATTGTTCCTGCCGACAGCCCGGAAATCCTTTCGAAAGCTCTGCGCACAGTTATTGAAAATCAGTCGGATTTTCGCGCCATGGGGGCAAAGGCAAGGGAGCGCGTGATAAGACAATTTTCGCTTGGCCGCATGATTCGAAATTATAAAAAATTTTTCTTGAAAAACTAACCCCGCAGCAATGCGATATACCGATCCGCGCATGTCTGTATATTATAGCGGTCAACTTCTTTTCTAGCCCTTGAAGCCAATCTTTTAGCGTATTCTTCTTCAAGCAAAATCTTTTTTGTTGCATCGGCCAATGCTGCAGCATTTGCTGGCGGGACGAGAATTCCGCTCACCCCATTTTTTATCATTTCCCTTGGCCCTGACTTGCAATCAGTAGACACAACGGGAACGCCGACCGCCATAGCTTCAAGGACCGCCGTGGGGAATCCTTCACATACTGAGGACAAAACAAAAACAGAAGCCCTTTTTAAAAATTTATAAGGATTCTTTTGAAACCCTAAAAAACACACCGATTTTTCAATGCCTAGCCTCTTCGTGGTCAATTTTAAGTCACCAGCCAGGGGACCCTTCCCTAAAATCACCAAACGGCATTCTGTTTTCCGTCTAAGCTTGGCAAAAGCTCGGAGCAAATAAATGTGGCCCTTCTGGTAGCGCAACGAGCCAATGTTAACAATAACAGGGATTGCTTCATTAAACCATGGATGCTCCCTAACCGTTTCTCCCGCCAACCGATTAATTTTATCAACATCAATCCCGTTATAAATGACGCTTACTTTTTCGGTCGGCAACCCCAAATTTCGAACCAAATCGTTTTTTACTCCTTCGGAAACGGCCACGATAGTGTCAGCTAAAGGATAGAAACGATTAATCCTCCTTACAAGACTTCCGTATCGATCCGCCTTCTCTCCCATTGAAGACATTGTCGTGTGATGCGTCAGGATCAACCGGTCGATATTCGTTTTCATTCTTGCCACAATCATGTCCAAATTCATTTGCGGACGGAAACTTATAACTGCTTTGGGCTTTTCGCGCTGGACGATCGTGCAAATCCTTGTTATGCGCTGCAAAGCGCTCCCGGTTCCAATTTTAATGATTCGGGTCTTTTTGGGGAGGTCGTAAGCTTTCTGATTCGAGCCCAAAAGGCACAAAAGCTTAACATCCCGCATTTTAAATTCTGCAATCAGGCTCACAAAAATTTTTTCCGCACCGCCGCCACCGAGATCCGGTATGGCAAAAATCACTCCGCAGCCTTTTTTCTGATTCATAACAAGTCTCTTAATGCGCCAATATTTTTGTGGCACATTTCTATGCCGAAGGATGAGCATTCTTTTAACTGTCTCGAATTTAAATTTATTTCATATGCCGGTATTTTATTTATAATTCGCATAAGTTTTGTAAAGGTGGGGGCCTCAAGGCCTGGGCAGAGCAAATTCTGCGCGATAAGGGCGTCCCTTCTTTGCGGGCTTAGAGGGTTGCTCCTTTTTCGGGCCCGTCTTTTTTTTATTTTCAATACCACAATCCTTGAAATGCGACAACCCCCGCCGATAGCGCCCACTCGAAAGAGATCCATGGCAAGGTAGCTCTTTTTAAGGATCGGATTTTGAAATAATCCTTTTATTTTCAAATCCTTCGGCAAGTTCACAACTAAAGGATCAATACTTTCCTTCGATTCAAGTTTTTTACCGCTAAAGTCCAAGACCGCTGTCTCGGAACAATGATAAACATATCCCTTGTTCAAGTACGAAAGCAGGGCAAGACCATTCTCCGCTGCTTTGGTTTTAAAAAAAATCAAAATGCCATCGCCGTTTTTAGACAAAAGCGCGGCCTTGATCAAGATACATTTTTTGTTTACTAACCGCTTGCCAAGAACCCTCAGAAACCCATCTGCCATATTTCCATGTGCCAAATTCCCAAATGATTTTCTTCTGCTCTTTGCCGCATATAGATTGAACCTCCACAGCAGCTGTTTTTGGCTCTTTGCGTCGCATTGCCTCAGCGGCATCACGATATTATTGAAGTTAATCAGCCAATTTCTTTTGTCTGCCGAAGCGGCAAAAATACTCTTTAAAAAACGGGCCCGTTGCTTGACATAAACCGATGATGCGCTGTTGGGGTGTTTTCGATAAACCATGCAAAATTTATTTATAAAATAAAAAGGTGCCATCCGGAAAAGTTTTCTAAACAGACGGAGATCCTCACCTTGCGAAATAAGGGCGTCGTACCCACCGGCTTTGATTATGAGTTTTTTCTTGACCATGCTGGTACCATGATGAAAATCATGTGGCATTGTCTTGATAAAGCCCTCTTTTAGCCAGCCACTTTCATTAACGCCTCTGCATCCAAAAATGTCCCAATTCGTTTTTTTTCTCATCACAATGCCAAGACCAAAAACACCGCCCGCTGTGGGCTTCCTTTTACATATTTCCAGTTGGTTCCTTAATCGCCCCGGCAACATGATGTCATCTGCATCGTGAGCGACTACCCAGGAGCCTCTCGCCAAGGATAATATTTTGTTCCTTGTTGCCACAATGCCTCTTCGCACACGGTTTTTATAAAGCCGAAGCCGCGGATCTTTGCAAAATCGCTTTGCCACCTCATAAGTTTGGTCAGTAGACCCGTCATCGACCAAGACGATTTCGAAGTCACCGCAATCCTGCGAAAAAACGCTCTGCAGAGCCTTCGCAAGATACCTGGCAGCATTGTAGGCAGGCATCATCACTGTTATCGTAGGCGCTTGTTGGTGCCGTTGCTTTATAAAATACTCTGGTTTTTGCCCAAAAATCAGCGGCATCGAATTATAAGCTTTTCTTTTTCGAGCTTTTCTAAATACGACACAACTTCACGTTCCGCTTTTTCAATTTTGATGCGAAAGCGTTTTGCAAGATCTTTTACAATTTGACGCGGTTTTTTTCCCTTTTTAATCGCCAACCAAATATGCTCCCCGCTCCCGTTTATGGTGTAGTACAGACCGGTTTTTAAATTAACAACGAACAAGCCTTCATCTGTTTTTTTAAAAAGCGAAGACTTCCCTATTTTTGCTTTTTTGTCATCGATCAATGGTCTCGTTTTACTCACGGCTTCTCCTCATTCACATGAAACACCGATCGCTCTTAATCAGCGTCATGGGTTAAACTTCGATACGGCTTGCTTCAGCTTCTCTTGCGGTCCTTTTATCAAAAAGCTTTGTGTTTGTCGCAACATTTTCTTAACAATACAATCCGTTTTTAGGGTCTCCACAGCTCCTGGG
>Ga0209211_10005807_pt1 | contig 18210 bp, 17 predicted proteins | sample RifGroA2_FD_183992 | JGI IMG/M metagenome (GOLD analysis project Ga0209211, IMG submission 183992) | Groundwater microbial communities from Rifle, Colorado, USA - Groundwater A2 (SPAdes) (version 2) | ecosystem: Environmental > Aquatic > Deep subsurface > Groundwater | place: Rifle, Colorado... | reverse complement strand
CGACGGTAAATTTACTTTTAAGATTTTTTCCTATATTGCGGGCTACTTCAATAACAGCTGTTAGATCAGCTTCACCGGTTTCTTTTGGCGGAGTGCCAACAGTAATAAAGACAATTTCTGATTCGGGAACGGCTTTTTCGTAGTCCAAGGTGAAAAAAATTCTTTTGGCCTGAAGATTTTTTTGTAGCAGTTCTTTTAAGCCTGGTTCGTAAATGATTGGATCGCCACTTTTTAGGCGGGTAATTTTTTCTTTAGTGTGGCCAATCACCCAAACACGATTGCCAAAATCGGCAAAAACACAGGCCGTCACTAAGCCGACGTATCCATGACCAACGACAGTAATTGTCATAAGTTTTTATTTTACAATTGTTTTTTTATTTCTTCCAGTCCCTCTTCAAATCCTCTCATTTTATAAAAATTATTTTTTTTACTTTTGATAGTGGCAAACTGTGGAAGTCGAGCTTTTTCTTTAACGTATTCTTTATAAGTAGTTTTTTCTATTAAAGATTTATCTAAGTTAAACTTATCTGCAACCAACAAACTTGCTTTATAAGGCGAAAGTGAGTCAGCCCCGACCAAATGAAAAATATCATTAGAATGATTATTAAAAAGATATTTCAAACCAAAAGCGATATCATCAATAAAAGTCGGCGTCATTAAAGAATCAGTAATCATGGATAAAGGTTTATTATTTTCTAAATAGGATTTAAAGGTTCTAAAAAAATCCTTTTTAATTTCAAAGGATGATCGGTAAGGATAAGCGATTCGGACAATCATGGCTTGGTCTTTAACAATTTTTTCTCCCTCATATTTTGAAATGGCATAAGCAGAAATTGGATTAGGCTGGGAATTTTCATCATAAGGCGGATTGACACCATCAAAAACAAAATCAGTCGAAACGTAAATAAATTTTTTCCCCTGAGACTTCACGACGTCAAAAACGTTTTTCGTACCATCAACGTTAATTTTAAAACAAAGCTCTTTATTTGTTTCTGCTCCAGGAACATTGGTATAAGCGGCCAAATGAAGAAAAATATCAAAATCGATTTCCTTTAAAACGTTTTTGACTTGTTCTTCGTCAGTTACGTCCATTTTATTTTGAGGAACGGGAATAAATTCAAAGTCTTTATTTAAAAGCTCAACAATACGTGAACCAACCAAACCGTCAGCACCGGTAAGAGCGATTTTTAGCATAAATTAATTGGGCATGATCAATGTTGATAAAATTTTTTCGTAAAGTTCAGTTTGGATGGGCTCTTTTTGATATTCATAAAATGTAATTACAAAAGCCCTCTTGTTATTCATTAGACAGTACGTATTTGGATACCATGTTCCGTTCCAGTTCGGCGAACCTCCTTCATACATTGTTTCTGTTATCCTTAAAACTCCTTCATAATTTCCGACTTTTATTGGTTTTTCAAGGATTAGGGGACTGGGATTTATTCCCAGATTGGGGTCATATTTTTTATCAAAACATTTTTGATTAGTCTTTAGGATTACCAATCCTGGAGAAAGTTCTGCAATTTTTTTCCCATTTTCATCTAAAAATATATCGGTTTCTTTTACCCAATTAGAAGGATATTGGAAAGAATAAAAGGGGTTATTATTAGTATTTTCCTCATTTATTGTAAAGCTTGACCAATCATCAGTAGATAAGGTTAAATTTAAATCTTTTGAGGTAAAAAGTTTCCAGTCAATACCATTACTATTTTCTGACTTATTTACAACTAAACCATTTTCTGTACAGCTGGTTCCCAAAAACATCAGATCAGAAATTCTTTGCGTTATAATATCATCGCCGTATGGCTTTGATTTTTTATTTAAGTATCCTTTGACCCCGTCTTTAAACAGATATAAAGTATGATTGTTGTCATCCTCAATCTTTTTGACTCCGGACAGACTCATAATTAATAAATCATAATTTTTTGGTTTTTCATCAAAGCCGCATCCTACGAAAGAATTGGGCAATTTGTTGCCTTTAAGATCGGTTTTATAATGTACGTCTACCCTTTGTCCAAATTTATTTGTTTCATAATGCCAACCATTTTTACAGAATTGAAAAAAATCATAACAATTAGAATAATTTGTATTAATAAAACGCAAGAAAATAATAAAAAAAATTATAAAAATAGATAAAAATAAACTCAGATATGAAAGTGATGCTTTTTTTGACCATTTATATTTAAAAGTAAAAATAAGATTGGTCAGTAGATTCATTACTAATAAAAAATAAGAAAATATTGTCAGGAAAATTAAAATTTGCTGTGAATCAAAAGGGTAAGAAAACAAACTCTGTAAATTATTTGTTATAACTAACCAAACAATGTCTTGATAACCTTCGTTAAATAATAAAAAGCAAGAGCCTATAAATAATAACCAACTTATAAGATTAAAAAATAAAAATAAATTTAATTTAGGCGTTTTTGCTATATTGTTTTTCATAGTACTTTTGATATTCTCCAGTCTTAATTTCTTTCCACCATTCTTGATTATTTTTATACCAATCAATCGTTATCTTTAAGTATTCGTCGAAATTATGTTCTGGTTTCCAACCGAGCTCTTTGTTAATTCTTGACCAGTCGATGGCATAACGACGGTCATGGCCAGGGCGGTCTTTAACATACTCGATTTCCGACTCATCTTTACCCATAATTTTCAAAATCTTCTTGATAATGTCTATATTGGCGATGTCTTCAGTCAATCCACCAACTAAATAAGTTTCGCCGATCTTTCCTTTTTGTAAAATCAAATCAATAGCTTTAACATGATCTTCCACATAAAGCCAGTCGCGGACATAGAGTCCGTCTCCATAAACAGGCACTTTTTTTCCTTCAATAATGTTGGTGATTGTCAAAGGAATTAATTTTTCCGGAAATTGAAACGGGCCAAAGTTATTGGAACAGTTAGAGATGGTTGTGGGTAGGTTGTAAGTTATAGAATAAGCCCGGACAAGATGATCAGAGGAAGCTTTTGAAGCAGAATAGGGAGAACGGGGATTATAATTGGTTTTTTCGTTAAATTTTTCTGTTGTTCCAAGAGGTAAAGCTCCAAAAACTTCATCGGTCGAAATATGATGAAATCTTTTAACTTTATTTTTTAAAGCGGCTTCAAGCAGGACGTAAGTACCTTCGATATTAGTTTTGATGAAAGGGGCCGGGTCAAGAATTGACCTATCAACATGAGATTCGGCGGCAAAATGAACTATTGTATCAACTTTTTCTGTTAACGAGTTAACGAGTTGCGAGTTACAGATATCACCATGAATAAATTCGTAATTAGGGTTTTTCTCAATCGACTTTAGGTTTTCTAAATTTCCAGCATAAGTGAGTTTATCTAGATTGACGATTTTATCTTGAGGATATTTTTTCAGCCAGTAAAGAATAAAGTTACTCCCGATAAATCCTGCGCCGCCTGTCACTAGTAGTTTCATTAATGAAATTATATCATCAAATCTAAATTAATTCAGAAAGCCTTTTTGTTATAATTCTTTCTTAAGTATGAAGCAATACCAACCTTTAAACATTATTGAAATATCCAAACAAAGATTAGTTGATAATTATAATTATCTATCTTCTTTGAGCGATAAAATAAAGATTGCTCCGGTTTTGAAAAGTAATGCTTATAGTCACGGGATAAAAGAAGTGGCAACAATATTAGATGAAATAAATCCTATCTTTTTTTGTGTTGACAGCCTTTATGAAGCTTATGAACTGCTAAAATCAAAAATAAAGTCACCAATTTTGATCATGGGTTATGTTGATCCGGAGAATTTATCAATGAAAAAGCTACCTTTTTCTTATGCAGTTTTTGGTTTAGAACAACTTCAAGGAATTTTAAAAAGTCAACCGCAGGCAAAAGTACATCTATTTGTTGATACTGGTATGCATAGAGAGGGCATAAGGCTAGATGAATTGGAAGAATTTTTGAAAAGATTAACCGATAAAGAAAAAAATAGCATTGTGGGCGTAATGTCCCATTTGGCATTGGCGGAAGATTCACAAAACTCTGATACTAAAAAACAAATTAATCATTTCAAAAAAGCTGTTAAACTTTTGAGGAAGTATTCCATTTTCCCGAAATATATTCATCTTGGTAATTCCCCAGGTTTATTAAATAATAAAAATTTAAGACTATCTTCTTTGAGTAATGCTTCAAGAATAGGGCGGGCCTTATATGGTATCAGTTCAATCAAAAACAATAATCTCAAACAAGTGTTGCAGTTAAAAACTCACATTATTCAGATTAAAAAAATAAAACAGGGTGAAAAAGTCGGTTACGATTTTACCTATCAAGCAAAAAAAGACGGAATAGTTGCTGTCCTACCGATCGGTTTTTACGACGGAGTCGATCGAAGATTATCTAATAAAGGAGTTGTTCTCATAAAAAATAAAACTTGTCCCATTATTGGTCGGGTGAGTATGAATTTAACTGTAGTTGATGTTACTTCTGTTAAAAATATCAAAGTCGGAGACGAGGTAATTGTGTTTTCAAATAATGAAGATAAAAATAATGTCGTCAATACGGCTGAAAAAATTGACGCAATTCCTTACGAAATCTTAGTTCACCTTGAAAGGAGTATGAGAAGAAAGGTTATTTAATTTTCTTCTTTAAATGAGGTTTGTTTATTAAATTTTCCAGAACGAGCCAGCGTTGCTTTTTTATTTTATAGGGAACATCGTCTTTGAAGACTTTGGTGGCGGCGGTGCCGAAACGGGAAGAGTACATCGAAATGTAGGCTTTTGCGAATCCGACTAATTTAGCTAATTTAACGGTATTTTTGAATTGTTCATCGGTTTCACCGCAAAAACCAACAATAATGTCTGTTGAAAATTTTATCTTTGATATTTGATTTTTGATTTTTGATATTAGAGCGACGTAGTCGCTCGCACTATACCAACGGTTCATTCGTTTCAAAACAGCATCGTCGCCCGACTGAACAGGTAAATGAATAGTTCGAGTTATGTTTTTATTTCTGGCAATTGTGTTAATCAGTTCATCAGAAAAATCCCAGGGATTGGATGAAATAAAATCAACTTTTTCAAAACCAATTTTTGCCACTTGCTCTAAAAGATAAGGGAATAAAGTTGGAATACGATATCTTCCTAAATGTTTCACATAAATTGGTTTTAATGACGGCAGATTTTGTCGTTCGTGACGCTCCTCTTCTGCGAGGCTCTGCGGAATATCTCCGCAATCCGCTTCTCGAAGAGCCTCTTCACTCGCGACTAAATCGGCTCCGTAGGAATTAACATTTTGACCTAAAAGAGTAACATTTTTATAGCCTTTATCTTCTAGTTCCTGACATTCTTTGATGATATCTTCAAATGGTCGGCTAATTTCTCTTCCACGAGTAAAAGGGACGACACAGAAAGTGCAAAAGTTATTACAGCCATTTGAGATTGGCACCCAAGCGCTTAATTTATCAGTCCTTAGAGGTGCAAAATCAAAACCAACTTCCTCAATCGGCATAAACTCATCAACGCCAGGTAGTTTTTCCCTAATTTTTTTTAGATACTTTCCGGTTTTATCACGGAAGGCCATACCAACCATGCAGCCGGTAACGATTATCTTAAATTTTCGTTCATTTTTTTGTTTATTGAGATTATTAACCAACCCATAAACGCGATTTTCCGCCGATTCCCTGATCATGCAGGTATTGATGACAATATAATTAGCCTCTTGATAATTTTTAGCTGGCGTCATGCCGCGGGATTTAAAATCGCGGGCAATCCGTTCCGAATCAGCTTTATTTTGTTGACAACCGAAAGTCTTGATGAAATACTTCATAAATAAATTCTAAGCATTAAATTACAAATAACAAATAAATACTAAATCCTAAATAATAAATTCTAAACAGTTTAGTATTTTGAATTTATGGCTTAATATTTATTTGGAACTTGGGATTTAAGATTTTGAATTTTTATTTTGCTTTTTCATCTCCTCAATAATGTATATGAAGACTAAAAGTAATATGGCAATTGTAATAAAGGCAATTAATTTTTCAATTCCTTTTAAAAATAAACTAGCAATTCCTAGTATCAGAGATATTATCCAATAAAACCAGGCAATTCGTCTTTTACCCCAGCCGATTTCCATAAGCCGATGATGGAAATGACCCCAATCAGCCCGGAAGGGTGACTTTCTTTTTTTTAAACGTCGAATCATTGTATAAATCGCGTCAATCATTGGAATAGATAAAATAAGAATGGCTGTACCGACCTTTCCAAAAGAAAGAATAGAAATAATACCCAGTAAAAATCCCGCCAAAGCACCACCTCCGTATCCGGGCATGATTTTTTGCGGATAATAATTAAAAGGAAGAAAACCTAAATAAGCTCCGGCTACAATAAAACTCAAAATAGTAACCGACTGAACTGAAATATCATGACTGGTAAACCGTTGTGATAACAGTCCCAAAAATATGGCCGTAATAGCCACAAATCCTGGCAGTTGTCCGTCAATTCCTTTACTCCAGTTAATCATGTTGGTTGACCAAGTGAGCCAGATAATAGCTAATAAATCGGCAATTACCCAAACATAATGAACACCAAAAAAATTAACCGGAATTTGCCAAAAATCGAGCCTGATTACTCCTCCAAAAGGATTGGAAATATAAGGAATACCCAATCCAAAAGCAATTACTAAAGCGGAAATAAGTATATTAGCGGCAAATCTCCAGTAAGGGGAAAGATCATAAACATCATCGAATAAACCAAGAATGATTAAAAGAAAACTGGCGATTAATATACCGACGATAATTTTATTAATTGACAAAAAAATCAATGAGGTAAAAAGAATTGATAAATAAATAGGTAAGCCGCCGGCGCGGGGAATAATCCCGAAATGAGTGTGAGCGGGATGTTGCCTGATTTTAGAATCAGTAACTAGATGAAATTTTTTTGCCAAAATGATGGTAGGAATTGTTAAAAGATAGGAAATTAAAGTGGCCGTTAAAAAAATAAAAAAATTCATAGATTCGATAAACTCATTCTTCGACAAGCTCAGAATCCTGAGTCTATCGAAGGACTATGACCTTAAGTAACATCAAAGGGTCATTTTAAGAAACTAAAAAAATAATCTTAATAAATATTAAAGTAAAGCTCAAAATAAGAAAAAGATTAAGATAATAAAAGATTTTTTTTATAAGTTCGTTATCTGAGTAAATTTTTTGGAAAAAATAATTATTGAGAAAAAATAATAAATTAAGAAAGACAGGTAAAAGAAAAATTAACCAAGTATCAGCCAGTTGATCTTCTCCCCAAAGCCGGGAATAGAAAAGAGGAGACTGAGGAGGCAGTCGATTAAATCTTAATAAGAAAGTGACAATCATTAAGGCATCGGCTCCTAATAATAATTTGATCATAAATTAATTTTAAAAGATTAAATATTAAAGGTTAAAAAAATATTAAACAATTAAATATTAAACGTTTTTATGTTTAACTGTTTAATCTTTAACAGTTTATTTAACCTTTAACCGTTTAAGATTTAATATTTTATTTATAGTCATATTATACTTTAGCTCCCATATTTTTGCCCTTGAAATAAAAAAATCATTAGTTTATGATGTACCTAAAATGACGTAAATAACTTAACCAGCAACGATTTTCTTTTCTCTAATTATTAATTTTTATTTTAATTACATGAAAGATACAAAGGTTTATAATCTGGTTAAGAAGGAAGAAAAAAGGCAGAAAGAGGGCATCGAGTTAATCCCTTCTGAAAATTACGCATCCCAAGAAGTCAGAAAAGTTTTATCTTCATACTTTGTTAACAAATATTCAGAAGGTTATCCAAAAAAACGCTATTATGGCGGTAACGAAAACGTTGATGAATTAGAAATTTTAGCTCAAGAAAGAGCAAAAAAACTTTTTGGCGTCCCGTTTGTCAATGTCCAGCCTTATTCAGGATCACCGGCAAATTTAGCGGTTTATTTGGCGACGTGCCAGCCGGGTGACACAGTAATGGGTCAGGCTTTGATTGCCGGTGGACATCTGACCCATGGGCATACGGTCTCGGCGACCGGTATTTTTTATAAACCATTTCAATATTCGTTGAAGAAAAGCAATATTTACAAACATGAAGATTTATTTGATTACGCAGAGATTAGAAGATTAGCGATGCAACATAAACCAAAACTGATTTGGGTTGGAGCAACAGCCTATCCGCTAAAAATTAATTACAAAAAATTTGCCGAGATCGCCGATGAAGTCGGCGCTTATTTGGCAGCTGATATTGCCCATGTAGCCGGCCTGATTGCCGGAAAAGCTCATCCCTCCCCGGTACCTTTCGTTCATATTGTGACGACCACCACTCATAAAACCCTTAGGGGTCCAAGAGGAGCGATGATTATGGTGACCAGTAAAGGATTAAAAAAAGATCCGGAACTAGGCGATAAAATCAACAAAGCAGTTTTTCCCGGACTTCAAGGCGGTCCGCATGACAATCAGACAGCTGGTATTGCAGTAGCTTTATTTGAAGCCGCTCAACCATCTTTTAAAAAATATGCGGCTCAGATTGTCAAGAACTCAAAAGCACTGTCAAAAACACTGATAGACGGGGATTTACAATTAGTTGGGGGTGGAAGTGAAAATCATTTATTGTTGGTTGATTTGACTACGGTATTAGGTCCGGGTGGTGGAATATTTGCTCAAAAAGCCTTAGATATGGTTGGGTTGACTATGAACAAAAATACTGTACCGAACGAACCGATGTCACCATTTTATCCCTCTGGAGTGAGATTGGGAACACCGGCCGCAACGACGCGAGGTATGAAAGAGAAAGAAATGAATTTTATTGGCAGAACTATCTTGAAAGTAATCGAAATAATCAAACTTTATAGACTGCCGGTAAATAAAGAGGAAAGAAAAGAATATATTGCAAATTTTCAAAAGAAAGTAGAAAAAAATAAAGAAATCAAAAAAATAAAAGAAAAAGTCAGAAAATTGGCTCTAGGTTTTTATATCCCTTGATTTTTAAAATATTCTGTATATCATTAGTTATGGCAAAAAAAGAAAAGATAGTCAAAAAAGATATTACTTCTAGTTTGGTAGTCAGGCCGCCAAAAAAAGTATTCTTTCTAAGTTTAATTGCTCTTTTGGTAGTTGGCTTGATTTATTTTTCGGCAAAATTTTTTCTTGTTGTTTCAGTTAATGGACAATTGATTAACAGGTTAACGATTATTAAGGAGCTGGAAAAACAAGGGGGCAAAAAAACTCTTGATGTGGTTATTTTAAAAACATTGATAAATCAGGAGGCCAAAAAAAGAAAAGTAGCTGTCAGTCAAAAAGATATTGACGCGGAAATACAAAAAATTGAAGCAAACGTTACGGCTCAAGGATCAACCTTAGACCAGCTATTACAGCAACAGGGTATGAAAAAAAGCGATCTAATCGAAGAAATAAAGATACAGTTATTGGTGACAAGAATGGCAGGAAGCAACATCAGCGTAACAGATAAAGAAATAGATAATTATTTAGCCAGTCAAAAAACTCAACCTCCATCGGGCTTAGCCCAAACTGCTCCGGAATTAACAAGGGATCAAGCAAAAGAAGCAATCAAGCAGCAAAAACTTCAACAAAAGATTCAAACTTTTGTGGCTGACCTTAAGGCCAAAGCAAAGATCAACTACTTCATAAAATATTAATTTTTTTTCACTTTTAATCTTTCTCTGAAAAGTTTCTCACGGAAGCCGCCTTCACGGACAAATTTTTCTCTTAGAGATATTATTTGCCTGTCCAAAAGATAAGTAGTGCGCTGGCAAAGCATTATCATTAGATTGCTTACTACCTCGATCTCGTGAGGGAGGTGGGGGAATTGAGGGATATGTGGAAAGGGATCCCTCATAACCCTTAACTCCCTCAATTTCCTCATTTCAGTACTATCTTTTGGCCAGAGCTTAAGATGATTCTGGCGAATATAATCTTCGTAATCTTCCAAAAGTTCTTTAATCGAACCTTTAGCCACTCCAAGAAGTTTAATATAGCTTTCAAGACTTTGAAATTCATAGCCTTCAGCAATATTTTGTTTTCCGCTTCTGGCCGCTTGAGTCATCTGGTCTCTTTGACGTAATAGTTCCCTTCCTAATAAATATCTTTTGCAGAATTCATGGGTAAAATCACAGATCACTAATGAATATTGATAAGAAAGAAGATATTTATAACCTGATTGTGATTTTTTATCAAACATTTCTTAAATAATAAGGAAAGCATATTGTTTTAGTCAATCGCTTATAACCTACAAAAATACGTTTTTAGATTATTAAGATAGGTTAAAACTTTCGAAAGACGTAAGGTGGTTAATTGTCAATCAAATTTTGATTTAATTTATGTTAATTAACTTTTTTTTGTTAAAATATAAACATAAGATTATTTATGCGGGATCATCTAATGGTAGGATGCGACTCTCTGAAAGTTGTCATCTTGGTTCGAATCCAAGTCCCGCAGCCAATAAGAAGAAGAAAACGCAAAATTTTTTAAAGAACTTTTATACAATTATTTCATTACTATTTCTCTAATCTTTTCTTGAACAGTCTTTGCCTCATTGTAGGAGATAAAAGCAAAAGGTAATGAAGTTTGTCCATTTATTAATTTTAAAGTAATAAGATTTGTTAATTGGCGCATTCCGACCTTTTCTGTAATCAAAATGTCTTCAACGTCGGAGAACTTTACATCTAAGCTACCATTTGAAGTTGAAAGTATCCGACTATTTTTATCTACTATAACTTTAGGGAACAGAATAGGTAATGCAATCATTGCAAATAGCTTTACAACAAAACCTCCAATTGATCCACCTATAAAAATAAGGACGAGAGCAATAAGAAGATCGCTAAGGGGCTTTTTACCAGCAGAAACATCGGGAAGAGCTATCAACAAAGTAAACATAACTGCTAATGTAGCTACAATTCCTAAAATCAATTTATTCATTTCACCACTATCTACCGTCCTTTGGATAATTACCTTTCTATCCGATTCTTCTATGATGTACTTATATAAACCCATATTCTTCAACGGTAATTTTAATAAAAATAGCTTTTGATTCGTCGCTTTGGAGCGTTATTTTGCTTTTCTTTTTTGCATATACCATGCTGCAAAATAAGCAATCAATCCAGATAAAATAACTCCTATCCAATCAACGGGTTGTTCAAACTTACCCATAAGTACTCTGTAACCCAAAAAGGCTCCGGCAACAATTAAAGCAGTTACTATTGGATTTTGCTGTTTATTCATAATAATTTCACCTCCTTTTCTAAACTGCTTCCTATTTAATATAAAACAGTAAATACAGTTTAAGATTTTTAGATCACTTTTAGTTTATCATTTTTCAGTGCTAAAATGATACAAGTTAAAAATTAAATGCTCGGCTCGAAGGCGAGCAAAAATCGTGCGCGCAAAAAATAGCGGAGGCGCGACGGGTGGGGGCGTCGCGCTGGAGCAAGCGAGGCCGACCGTGTCCCTCGTAGCTTTAGCGGAGTGGGAAGGCCAAGTTAATCAAATGAAGTTCGACATTTTTTGTATACGGCTAGCCAATCTAGACTCCGATGAAAACCAAAAACTAAAGATTAATGTACAAACAAGGGAAAATGAATCTCAATGAGTTAAACTCTCTCAAAAAGGATTTTATTAAGCTCCTTATAAAAAAATAACCCCGCTATTTCTAGCGGGTCGTCCCTTACGGGAATTTGTACTTACATTATATCATCTTTTATCATTGTCAAATGGAAAAATTTTTACGTATAATAAAAATATGAAAATAAAATCACTTCACGCTCAGGAAATTTTAGACAGTCGAGGAAACCCGACGATCGAATGCGTCACTACTTTGGAAGACGGTTCAACTGGTTGGGCGGCTATTCCATCGGGAGCTTCAACAGGAAAATACGAAGCAGTCGAACTGCGTGACAATGATCCCAAACGCTATGGCGGTCTGGGGGTTTTGCAAGCAGTTAAAAACGTCAATATAACAATTCAATCGGCCATTCAAGGTTTCGAGGCCGCAGATCAGGAAAAATTAGATAAGACGATGATCGAACTTGATGGGACTGAAAATAAAGCTAAACTAGGAGCCAATGCTATTTTATCAGTTTCTTTAAGCGCTGCTCGAGCCGAAGCTACCAGCGAAAAAAAACCCCTTTATGAATATTTAGCAAAATTCAATCCTGATTTTAAAGGGGAATATGTAATGCCACTGCCGATGTTTAATGTATTAAACGGCGGCAAACACGGCAACTGGGCGACCGATATTCAAGAATATTTAATCTTTCCTGTTAGTGCAAAAAATATTACCGAAGCAATCAGAATGGGGTCAGAAGTATATCAGTCTTTAAAATCGATTCTCAAATCAAAAGGTTATGCAGTTGCCGTTGGTGACGAAGGCGGATATGCACCGCAATTTAAATCAAATGAAGAGCCATTTCAGATTTTGATGGAAACAATTCAAAAAACCGGCCATACTCCGGGAGTTGATATTAGTTTAGGAATTGACGGAGCCGCTTCTGAATTTTTCAAGGATGGAAGATACCAGTTGAAAAAAGAAGGATTATCATTAACAACCGATGAGTTGGTTGATTTTTATCTAAATCTTTGGAAAAAATACCCGATTGTCTCAATGGAAGATATTTTTGATCAGGATGACTGGGAAGGTTTTAAAAAACTTTATCAGAAAACTAAGGGAAAAATGCAGGTGATGGGTGATGATCTTTTTGTCACCAATATTAAAAGACTGCAAAAGGGGATTGATAAAAAAACCTGCAATTCAATTCTTATTAAATTAAATCAAATCGGGACTTTGACTGAAACAGTTGATGCGATTCTTATGGCTCGCAAAGCCGGAATGACGGCGGTTGTTTCTCATCGAAGCGCTGAAACGGAAGATTCTTTTATTTCCGACTTTGTTGTGGCAATGGGAACAGGTCAGATTAAAACAGGAGCCCCAGCCCGAAGTGAAAGAACCGCCAAATATAATCGGTTGATGAGAATTGAGAGAGAATTGGGAAATAAAGCAGAATTTATCAAGTTTCCTTTTATTAAATAAAATTATGAAAGCATCTGATTTTTCGCTACCTGATCAAAAAGGGAAAGTTCATAAACTTTCGGACTATCGAGGACAGTTTGTTGTTTTATATTTTTATCCTAAAGACGATACGCCAGGATGTACAAAAGAAGCCTGCGGTTTTCGAGATAATTCTAAACTTTTTCAGAAAAAAGATACGGTTATTCTTGGCATATCAAAAGATACGGTTGTTTCCCATAATAAATTTGCTAAAAAGTTTAAATTAAATTTTACAATTTTTTCCGATGTTGACAAAAAAGTCATCAAGGAATATAAAGCCTGGGGTAAAAAGAGTTTTATGGGAAGAACGTTTGAGGGAACTCTCAGAAAGACTTATTTAATCGATAAAAAAGGCAATATTATTAAGGTTTACGAAAATGTCAATCCATTGACTCATCCTCAAGAAATATTAAATGATATTTAATACATTGCTTGAATAGAATACTTACCGTCAGAGTTTAAGATAAAAGCTTTTTGTGGATAAAAGGGAAGAGTAGAAGCGATTTTTTCTTTAGGAATAAGGACTTTTCCCACATAATCCTGTATATCCTGATAGTTTTTTCCGTAGATAAAAACCTGGCTGTCATTAATATAATATTTAGCAGTGAAATAGTCCAGATCGCTGGTAACATAGACAGAATCATCCTTATTCATGATAGCTTTTATCTCTCTTAAAGTTTTTCCTGAGTCGGTTTTTTTCCTATAAGAAAGTTGTAATTGATTATAATTTATCGTCAAAGCAAATAAAAGAACCAACAAAAGAGCTCGGGCCAAACCATTGATTTTTTCAAGAATAAAAATTATTAATAAAACCAGTCCCACGGAAGCGAAGATAAGATAACGGGCCAAAAAGACCGGTTTGATGAAAGATATTGCTCCAACAAAAACGGGAATTCCAATCGCCCAGATAAAAAGCATCTGAAAAACCAAACGGTCTTTCTTATCAAGTTTTTTTACATAAAAATATACACCGGTCATCAATACCGACAGTAAAACTAAAGACAGGTAAAAAAGATTACTTTCAATTTTTTTTAAAACAATTTGGTCAATATCAAAATAGGATTCGATACCGGTATAAACAACTACTGGAAGGCCTAAAATATATTTTAGTTGGGGTCTGGTGATCCAAAAAGAACTAAATAAATTTCTTTCCCATAAAGAATATAATAGCCAAGGAGAAAAGACAAACCCTGAAAGATAGATATAAGATTTTTTAAATTGAAAACCTTTCTTTTTGTTGATCCATAGGAACAACCATTGGCCGGCGATGACAAAAGTCATGAAATAATGAGTAAACAGACCAAGAATAGTTGTTAAAGTATAAAGTTTATAATTTTTTTTAAAAAAATAGTAAAAAGACAAAGTGGCAAAAAAAGCCAGCATTGAGTACATCCGGGCCTCAAAAGCATAATAGAGTAAAAATGGATTTATTACAAAAAAAAGCAGGTAAAAAAAAGCCCTGTTAAATTTTATTTTGAATATATCGTTAAGGAAAAGAAAGACAACGTAAAGAGTTGCCCAAAAAAAGATAAAAGAAACCGTCCTCAAAGAAATTTCGGAACCACCAAAAATTTTCATCCAGAAATGCAAAATCAAATAATATAAAGGCGGACTAAAATCTTTAGCAGTTAAAAAAATAATCTCGGAGATATTTTTTTTAGCCATAAAATAAGAAAAAGCTTCATCTCTCCAAAAGGACTGGGTAAAGAAGAATAGATGGGTTTTGGTAAAAATAAAATTTAACATATTAGATCCTTCGACTTCGCTCAGGATGACAGAAAAGGTTATACCTTTTCTGTCACTTTATATTTCAATTTTTTTCCTAATAAAATTCTAGTGTGTGCGTCAAGAGCAGGGAGGGAAGAAAAGAAAAAAGAAACCACTGGTAATAAATACCATTGAACAATCAATAAAGGAAGACTTGAAACACTTGTTTTCATATTAACTTTTTGTCTAAGTTTAATATCTAAATAAATATACAATATCAACATAACCGATGACAAGGTCAAGATTAAAGCTGACAGTTTAGGTAATAATAATCCAAGGACAGTTTTTTTGAAAGAAGGATTAATTAAAGGTGGAATTGAAGCGCTAATTGTTAAAATAAAGAATGACACCGGCCAGAAAAGATGAGTCTCAATGATAAAAATAATTTTTTTTAGTTTTTGCCAAAAATTAATATGAGGAGTTTGAAAGAATCTTTTTAAGACATAACCAACGTCAGTTACTCCCCAGGCCCAGCGTCTTTCTTGTTCATATCGATTAGCTAAAGTTTTCATTGTTCCACCAGAATAAACAGCGTCGCCATTAACAATAGTAAAAAGTGGTATGGTTTTTACTTTTTCTCCAAAGGTGAAGAAAGCCTGAAAAAATACATGCCAGTCTTCCGGAATAATATCAATATCCCAAAAATTTATTTGTTTAAGCATCCAGAGATTTGTTGAATAAGTCGATACTTGAATTAGATTTTCTTTTTGAGATAAAAAAGCTAATCTTAGGATTGAAGAAAGAGTTGCCTGAATTCTAACTAAAAAAGGTAGTTGCCAAAAATTATTATATAAAAGGACTGGTGCCCAGTAAAAATAGAAAAGTCTACCCTTATCTTTAAGATATTCAAAACTAAGATAGGAAAAATAATTTTTTGGTAGTTGGCTATCGGCATCACAGATAGTGATAAGGGTATTTTTTCTGTCAATATTGTTTTTTACGACATAATCATCAACAATCTTTGCCGCATAAGTTTGATTACTGGCTTTACCCGGTTCTTCATTTTTTTTTAACGTGTGATAACAAGAGATAATTTTTTTGAAACATTTTTGATATTGATTAATAATTATTTGGTTTTTTTGAGTAGATTCAAGTTCACGTTTTTCAAAGGCGAGAACAAGGTAAACGCTATCTTTATCCGGATAGTCGTTATCAATTAATGTCTTGATTGTTTCGTTAAGTTTATAAATTGGCTCCCGATAGTTTGGGATAATAATAAAGTGTTTTAAAACATTAAAATTCTTAAGATTTTTTAGTTTTTTATAGTATTTTATCTGACTATGAAAGAGAATTTCGTTATAGGAGACAACTGAAGAGTAGGCAGTTGATAAACACTTAGAAAAGAAGTAAAGATCAAAAGCAATGATAAAGTAAGCAACTATGGCCGGATGAAAAGGGGAGAGCCATAAGGGCAGAGTAATCAAAAACCAAGAGCTAATTGGGACAATAATTTCCAGAAATCTTTGGAAAAATCTTGTCTTAATGAATCTATTAGACATAGGGCATATTATACAATAGTTAGTTATTGCCAGGCTTCACAGATGATTTTAAAGGGGCAGAAGTCGCAGTGTTTGCCCGGATTAGCTGGAAATTCATTTTTTCTAATTTCTTCCACCATATTAATTATTTCTTCCTTAGTCTTTATTAAATCTTCCTCATTTCTTTTTAAAGAAATTTTTTCCGGTGTCTGAAGATAATAAAAAGTCAGATTAATGTCTCCTAATTTTTTGTTAAATAAATTTTTATCGTTGGCCGCCAACGCATAAATTGTTAACTGAAGACTTTTGGAGAGCTCACGTTCATTTGGTTTTTTCCCGGTCTTATAATCAATTATTTCTATTGCATTTTTATTTAGACTATCAATCCGGTCAATCTTGCCAGTGAGATATATGTCTTTGGCAATTTTTATTTTGAATAATTTTTCTAAAGCAATAACTCTTAATTCAATGGAATGAAATTTATTGTAATAGCTACTTAATATTTTTTCTCCTTCTTTTCTCATCCGATTTTGGTGGTTGAGGTTCAAATATCCAATTGGAATCCAATTTTCTTTATAAATATTTAACAAATCTTTTTCATTAATTTTTTTGTTTTTTATAAATTCACCATAAAATTTTTGCAATGTTTGATGAATCGAAATTCCAAACGATTCGGCCGCTGTTGCCGTCGTTGGTATTTTTAAAACATATTGATATTTATATTGAAGTGGACAGGTCTTAAAGCTGTTAAGTTGGGAAAAAGAAAAGTTAAGGGTTAGGGGGTAGGGGTTAGGGGGTAGAGATTGGTTAGTCCGTTTGTTAATTTTAAAGTCAAAGATGGAGAGCTGGGATTTTTTTTCTTTTACAATGGCGCTTTGTTTATTAACAACTTCTTCGCCTAAAGTTTCGATAACAAATCGGGAAATTTTTCGCGGTCGCTTTCCTTCTCCATAAAATTTTGAAGAGGACAAGAAAACTTTATCTTTTGCCCGGGTTAAACCAACGTAAAAAAGTCGCCGCTCTTCTTCAATGTGATAATCACCGATTGGCAAAATTTCTTTGATTAGTTCTTGAGGGATACTAATGGTTTCTTTTTTATGGCGGGTGGGAAAACGTTCTTCAGTTAAATTAACCAAAAAAACTATTGGGAATTCTAAACCTTTTGCAGAATGAACAGTTAAAATATTGACGGCATTGAAGGATGAAATATCAGTTTTAGAAACTAAGGGTGATTCACCTAGTTCCATGCTCATGTTTATATAATCTATAACAGCAAAAACAGAAGCATCTTCATGTTCAGATTCAAAACTTTTTAGTTTATTAAAAAAATTAGAAATATTAAGAGCGATTTTTTCTTCGGCTTCATTCTTATAATTAGTCAATCTCAGTAATAAGCCGCTGTCTTCCAAAAAATAGTAAAGGATCTGTCCGGCCGTATTGGTTTTCAAAAGAGATAGATGTTTTATTATCATTTGATAAATTTTAAGTAGCTTTTGTTTTGTTTCGGATTTTAACAATGGCAGATATGGTTTATAAATATCAAACTCACTTTGATCTGAAAGATATATCTCCATTGCTTGAAAGAGTGATTGATTTGTTTTTTTTGAAAAAGTGAGAAGAAGAGATATGTCTTTTTTATCAACACTATATATATCCATATATAGTAATCGGAATAGAGAAGGAGAGTCTTCCAAGCTATAAAGTATTTTAAGATAAGCAATCAAATCCTTGACTTCGGGTTGTTTATACAACGTTCCAGGTCCTAAGAATTGATAGGGAATTCCAGCACGAGCCAGAGACTTGACAAAAGGCTCCGAGTGGTTATTAGCCCGAATTAAAATGGCAAAGTCGGAAAAACGACATTGATCTTTTAATTCTAAGATTTTTTTAGCAACAAACTCTGACTCTTCCTCAATCT
>Ga0209211_10005805_pt1 | contig 18215 bp, 21 predicted proteins | sample RifGroA2_FD_183992 | JGI IMG/M metagenome (GOLD analysis project Ga0209211, IMG submission 183992) | Groundwater microbial communities from Rifle, Colorado, USA - Groundwater A2 (SPAdes) (version 2) | ecosystem: Environmental > Aquatic > Deep subsurface > Groundwater | place: Rifle, Colorado... | reverse complement strand
CGCAGTTTATACTGCGGCGAAGCCGCATCTTAAATTTTTCTGAGAAAATAGCGAGACCCAGCACTAAAGTGCTGGGGATTCTTTACGTACACTAAAAAATGGATATTTAATTCGAATAATGAAAGACGAAGAGCTTATTACAGAATTAACTAATTTCTGCAAAGAAAAACACATTTCAGGAGCATCATTATCAGGCATTGGCGGTGTAAGTAAATGCGAGATTGCATACTTTTCTATGAAAACAACCCAATATTCTGGCAAAGTCTTTAATGAACAGCTTGAATTATTGAGTATTACGGGCAATATAACCCTCGTCAACAAACAGCCGTTTGTTCATGCGCATGTTGTTTTAAGCGACAAGGATATGAAAACTTATGGGGGTCATTTGAAAAACGCAGTTGTCTGTCCAACAGCTGAAATAATAATTACTGAATTACTTGACGAAAAAGATTCTAAACTTAAGGTTGAAAGAAAAAAAGACGAAATAACTGGATTGAATTTGATGGAATTGTGAGATAACTTTAGTACTTTGCTTTTTTTCAGTCTTTAATTCATCTATCTTTGTAACCAAACTTTTTATTGTATGTTTTGTGATCAATTATGTCTATAACTAACGCAACGATTATTATATCTATTTCCTCCTCTTTTTCGCTTTCTTTAAGAGTATAAATCATTCTCCAAAAACAAGGAAGCTCTACTCTAAATAAGTTTTTTACATCATATTTCATGATGTATTCTGATGGTATTAATTGTTTAGCTATTGGATTTCCATAATGAGAATCCATTTTAATAAATTCTACCTTTTGGTCAACTGCTTTAAGTATCATTCTTTCTTTCTTCGAGATGTTAGCCTTTCTAAAGAAATCTTGGTAAATACTTTCCGCTTCTTCTGAAAAAAGTACTTTTATTCTTCTACACATAAATAAAATGTATTATTTTTGAGGTTAATAAATATTTGCTATATCTTTCCGCAAAATTTCCGACGTGGGACAGAAAATATTCAAAGAAAAACCGAAAACTTTTCAGTGCTCAAAACCCTTTTCTATTGCTTTCTCAAGCTTTGGAGAAGGATTGTATATCCATGTAATTCCTCTAATACCAATATAAATCTTATTACTCTTGTCAAGATAATCTACTATTTCTTTTAATGTATTATGATTTACTTTTTTAGGCAGGGCTTTTTTTAATTCAGCAAAGGTCATTACACTTCCTAGCATATTTTCTAATGCTTTTTCTACCATGAGAATTGTTTTTAATGTTGGTGCATGCAATAGTTTTGTTTTCAGATTTTTTTCATTCATGTTTATCACCAATACATATTTGTAACTAAAAGTTATTAACTTATAACAATTAGATATTAATTGATATATAAATGTTTTGGTTTTTCAGAATATTATAACTGATTTTTAGAAGCAAATACACGCTAAACAAGATATGTTTTATTCACTCAAATTACCTGCTTTTAGTTACAAAGCAATAAATTTAAAATTAATACTGCATTTCTTTGGCGTATGGCAAACATAGAGTATCAATAATTGCATTTTACGATACAGATAACAAAATTTTATTAGAAAAAAGAAGAATATCTAAGTTAGGTGAAGAATGGGGATTTTTTGGCGGAAATCTGAAGAATGGTGAAACTATAACTGATGCTCTGAGAAGAGAAATTATGGAAGAATTAAACTATTCTCTAGCTAATTATCATTATTTTAATACGTATTCATTAGATGTAAAACCAGAGGGCGCTGCATCAGACGTCAGAGCTATTGAACATTTATTTGTTGGAGAATTTCCTGGTTTTGACAAGATTTGTGTAAGGGAAGCGCTAGGTGCTGCGCTGTTTACTTTTGACCAAGCAAGAGCGCTTAAATTAATGCCTCATCATTACAGCCATATTGATGAGTTGGAAAGATATTTTACTAAATAAAAATAAGCTTTTAATAATTATTATTTATATTAAACTATATTTTACTAATTTATAACCCTTTTTGAATAGTAACAAAACAAAAGATTTATAAAGGAGTGCGATTCTTGTATTTCAATCGGTGATTATATGCATGAACATTGGTTTAATGATTGGAGAGAGTTTAAGGAAACAAGACTTTTGACTCCAGAAAACTATGAAGAAAACATAGCTAGATTTAAGCGATATTCTAAAAGAGCTACTGGTAGAGCATTACGTTTGCAGGTTAGTAAACCATTAAGCAGAGTAGGTCAATTAGGTGACATGGTTCAAGGCAAAGAGCCAAAAGATTTCTATTTTAGGTCAGGAGCAGATGTTTTAGATGCTCTTGCTGAAAAATTAGTTATGGTAGAAGCAGGATATCTTTTGGGAGAAGGCATAAATCCAAAAGGTATAAATCCTTTAGAGCATATTGCTGCAACAACAACATCTGCGGGGATGGCAGCGATTTATGCAGTTGCAATGGAATTAGTGAGGCATATGCCTATTAAAGAAAGAAAAGGCAAAAGATTTTTACAGGGAAAAACAGTTTATACACATACAAATAATGTTCTCGGCGAGAGAATGCAGGAGATGGGGCTTGAAGCTGCAATTAAGATTGATACTACACAGCCAGAGAATGTTGAATCTGCATTAAGAGAAAATAGAGGCAGTATTGTAGGAATTTTTTATGAGCCTGTTACTAATCCTTTGATTGGATATACTGATACAAGAGCAATTCATCAGATAGCAAAAGAATATGGCATTCCGATTATTGTTGACAACACATTTTTGACACCCTATCTCCAGCAGCCATTTAGAATGGGCACAGATATAGTTGTTCACAGCATGACTAAATATATGAATGGAGAAGGCGATATGCTGGGTGGGGCAGTAATTGGCCCAAAAGAATTTATAAAAAGTTTGAGAGGATGGCAAACAACAACAGGATGTGTAATTCAATCACCATCACTTGCATTATCTTTGTTTGATCGAGTGGCAAGGCTTTCTGAAAGAATGGAAATTCATGTTGAAAATGCCGAACAGATAGCACATTATCTTCAAAATTCAAAATATGTTGAACATGTATATCATCTTGATTTAGGGGAAAATACCAGAAATGGTTCATCTGGTGCAGTAGTCTCTTTTGTAATGAATGGAAAAGATGAAGATGAAAAAATAAGAAGAGAAGCTGCACTGATGCAATATTTGATTGATAACCAAGGAACAATATTATATCAAGTTAGCCTTGGTGATAAGGAACATTTAATGATAGGAGAGACAACATTAGGCACAGGAAAAAGTGAACTGCCTGTTGGACTAATAAGGTTTGCTGTCGGAAGAGAGCCAGAAGCAAGTGAAGTAATTAAATTCTTAAATAAAGCGTTTGAGCATGTTTACAAAAATTAAGCATATAACTATTTATCCAACATTAATTTTATATATTCTTAATTGTTTTCTTTAATAAACAATATAATAATTGTGTAATCAAAATGGAAAACTATCAAAGATACAGCAAATTTGTTGAAGACTGGAAAAAGGCCAGATTTCCCGCCAGGCCAAGCGAAGAAGAAATGCCAATTTTTGATAATTTAATGCAGGGTTACATAGGAAAAAAATTATTAATTCTTGGCTCAACACCAGAATTTCGTGATTTGGGCTTCAAACTTAAATTGAATGTTACCTGCGCAGATATAAACACAGATATGCTCGAAGGTATGAAGCAGCTGATGCAGTTTCCAAACAATAATGAAGCGCTTGTAAAATGCGACTGGCTAAACATGCCGTTTGAAAACAAAACATTTGATTTAGTGTTTGCAGAACAGTCAATAAACATAATTGAAGTTAAGCATTTTGGTAAATTTCTTAATGAAGTGAAAAGAGTAATGAAAGATGACGGAAAATTTGTTTTGAAATCAATTGTTTTGCTTGAACAATCTGAAGAAGAAATATTAAACAAAGCCAAAAAACAAAAGCGTGATGTTATTTATTTATACGATAAAATATGCAACATGCCAAAACATTATAAAAATAATCAAAGAAGCCATAAAGAAGTTTCTGATTATTTTTTTGAGTTAGTTAAACAAGGAAAGATAAGCCAAACAGAATACAATGAATTTATGCATCATTTTGGCGCAGTATGCAATGCAGACCTTAAATTGCATGCATTATTGAAAGATGAGTTTGAAAAGATATTAAAAACCCATTTCAAAATAAAAGAAATATTATATGGAAAAGATTTCGAGAGGCATTCTCTTCATCCGATTTATGTGCTGGAGAAATGAGCAAAATTAATGAGAATTTTAAGGAATAGGAAAAACTGTTGACAAAGGGATTTCTTCTTTTCTTTGTTTATTGTTATAATTTGTTATAAGTCCAGTTACTTAACTAAAGTCTGACCTATTTAACTATATTCAATAATCTTTTTTATTTTAACAGTTACACTCATGCCCCTAAATAATTTTAAGAAAATATTGGCACTTGCTGTTTCTATGATTATCATTCCTTTTCCCATCCTTTCCCCATTATATCTTTGAAGAATCCCCTCATAATTTTTCTTGCCTTTCTTATAGCCAAACAATCTTTTTGACAATAATACTCTTTTTGACTCTGGTTTTATGTTTTCCCATGAAAATATAGTTTTATGGGTAACTTTTGCTGGTATTTCTTCAAATTTTCCATACAAAACAAGACCATTAGAAAGTATACTATTTTTTAATTCCTTCCAATCGCTAAGTTTTCCTATAATTGGTTTTATCTCATTTTTTATATCTTTTAAAAGCCAATAATTTTCATATCTGGTTGATTTTAAAAATTTTTCTTTTATAACTTCAATTTCATTTTTTATATGCTTATTATTTCTAATTACATCAATAAATAAGTCTATATCACTTTCTTCTGATGCTTCGCTTCTGGATACAGAACCAAAAAGAATAATTCTGTTTATATAGCTAATATCACTCCTTTCTATTAAAAAAGATACAAAATCAATAGCATATGCTAGCAACACCTTGTTTTTCACAATATCCTGCTTTGGAGAATGGCTAGGTTTCAACTTTTACACCCACATCTTTAAACAATTGCTTTAGCTCATTGAATTTAATAAGTACTTCTTTTATTATCTTTTCTTCCTTAGGAATACCATAACACAGTTCATTCCTTTTATCTTCAATCTCTTTCATCAATGTTAAAATTTCTTCCTTTTTTAAAAACTGAAAAGGAAACTTTTCCTTTATTCTGTTTTTAGACTTAAACCATTCATGTTTGATGACAAAACCAGGATCTATTAAATTATTCATGTGAAAAAATATTTCAAGTAAGTCACACGCTGCAGCAGAGCAATTAAACCCAATAGTTCTTTGTCTTTTTGTTAGCCCTTTTGTTATAGATTCATCTATAACCTCCAAGCTTTCTTTTAATCTTTCATCATGTTTGGCAATATTCATAATTACACCTGTAACTCCTTAAGGTTACATATGTAACTATAATTATGCTGCTAATATTTAAATTTTGTGGTTACAAACGTAACTTTTAATAGTTACAATCGTAACCCTTAAATTGTTAAGTAAGAATTTCAATGATTGTAAATTTTGCCTAATTTTACCACGCCTCTTTTGGCGATTGGGTAATTCATTTGTTGTAGTCTACTTAATTATCCTCACAATCCCTTTTCCTGCATCTATCTCAAGAACATCTCCGTTTTTAATTAACTTTGTTGCAAACTTTGCGCCGACAACACAAGGGATATTAAGTTCTCTGGCAACAATTGACGAATGAGAAGTCACGCCGCCCATATCTGTGACAATTCCTGCGGATTTCTTCATTACTATGACAAATTCTGGCGTTGTAAACGGAGTTACAAGGATTTCGCCTTTCTGCATTTTATGAAAATCTTTTGTTTCTAGAATAACTCTTGCTTTCCCTTTAATATAGCCGGGATTCCCACATATGCCTATTAGCATGTCTTTGCTCTCAGGAGATTTCTCAATAATTTTTCTTACTGCACTCTCGTCATCTTTGTCCAGAAAATTAACTTTCGTATCCTCAGCTATATAACAAGATTGATGATATCTTGCGTCTAAAAACCTTTTTGTAAACTTTTGTTTTTTGTTTTTATCTTTCTGTCTTTTATCTTTGTCTGCCAGAGCAAGCTCAACTTCTTTAGGTGTAAGATAATCTACCTGTGTAAGAGTTAATCCTAACCTTCTTCCAATTTCTTTCATCAAGAACTGCACATGATAATGGGATGTAGAACAAACTTCTTTTTTGATATCCATTGCAGCCATGCATTTCTGCGCAGTTATGCAGTCGAAAAAAGTATCGTCGTCTATATTATACTCTTTTTTTATTGCAAGTTGTTCTTTTTTTAATTTCTTTTGCGCTTCAATAAGAGTTTTCAGCTTTTCTTCTGGCGCTATTTTATCATTCAATATTTCATTTAGCCTTTCTTTAAAATTCTCTAATGTCCATGGCTCGCCATTATAATCAACAGGCACCCATGCATATTCTTCAGCATGTTTTTCCAGTTTCTTTTTGACAATATCATCATTCAAAATACAATCAGCAATGCTTCTTTTCTTTGCAAGAATAGAATTCTCTTTTTGAAGCATAAAGTTCTTTTTTGCAAGCACTGCTATCTTAAGCAGATATTTTTCTTCTCTCACAACAAAAGAATCTTTTTGGAAAGGCTGTTCGAGTACAGAAGGAATAGTTAACAGGCTGAAAACTTTGTTTAGCTTATCTTCATCTTTCAATATTCTGATTAATTTTTCCTTAAGTTTTTTTTCAATGATATCTTTCAGAAGGTTTGGTGCAGGCTCGCTGTACATATAACTTGAGATGTAACCATCAACATATTTATTATATAACTCTCCCAGCTCTTTGTCAGAATATTTTGGAATATCCTCTTTTAAGGTTGAGAAAGTTGATGTAAATTCAAGAAACTTTTTCGCCGGCTGCTTAAGTTTAACTGCAAACTTGTCAATAATCCTTAGATTTTTTTTGTATAACTGCCATATTTTTTCTTTTGCATCATTCCAATTATTCATATCAATATGCCCTGCCCACATTCCGTTGTCAATAAGCACTATTAATTTTGCCAGAGGAAAACCTAAATATTTCTTCATGAATTTATTGTACCCAGGCACAACAAGCAGGACAGGAAAAGGGCAAATCTGCTTCTTGTAGACTAAGACGTAGTCATTCAGGTTTATTCTTGATATAAGTGATGCGCTCATTTTTTCACATTATTTCTTCTTGAATACAAACATCTTCAAATAATTGCAGTATTTAAATTCCTTGTCAACTAATTCATTTATGTGCTTAAAATTATTCTTTTCTATCAATGATATAAACTCTTTTTCTGGATAAATAGTGTTAATAATATTATTTCTAAACGTAGTTAATAATTCATATTCCTCTTTATTAAGCAATCCTTTTTTAAAATCTGTATTAATTAACTCAAAGTTCTTTTTTGCATCATATTGATAAGTTTTATTGTTTAAACATTCTTTTTTATATGTCCAGAATCTTAGCTCTATAAAAAGATCCTGCCAGCAGATTTCTTTCTTTCTAAATGCTTCAATCAACTTATTTTTTTGCATTGGTTTAAACTTATCTGTCCAAACAACCTGACGTGTAACAAAATAACCGCCTTTTACAATCACTTTTGATAGTATTCTCGCTAGTTTTTCATTATCTTCTTTTGTTGCCAGATTTATGAATGAGCCATCGCCCAAAACAATGTCAAAAAAATCAAAAAATTTCTTTTTCTTATCCATCTCCAGCCAGTCTCCAATTATAACTTTATCACGTGGATGACCTTTATTATTCATTATCTCTGAAAGTTTTTCTGCAACATCTTTGTTTAATTCAACAGAATAACAGTTGAACCCGCTGTCTAATACAAGATCTCTTAACTCAGGTGTGGCTCCGAGTATTAACGCATTTTTTTCTAATTCTTTTCTTTCTCCTGCACTTTTTCTTAGAAAAGTTATCTTTTCATCTGATAAGTTCTTAGCTTCCTTCAAATAATTTTCATAGAATTTAAGTTCTGCAGATGTAGGAACACGTGGCGGACCTCTTACTTTTTCACCAGCATTGATAACTTTTATATCCCATGCTTGTTTCACTTTCTTTCCTCACTCTTCGCTGTTTTTTTCACCAACACATGAAACGGCAGCATATTTTTCAAATATGGCTCTGCGCCGAAAAACGTTTCTTTTATCGCAAAAAATTCTTTAAGTATTTTATCAAGCTCTTCCCTTTCAGGAACATAAACTTTAAATTCTCTAAGTTCCATTGACCACTTACTGAACTCTTCTAATTCTTTATTGGTGATAAGACCTTTTTCATGCAGTTTTTTTATCTCTGTCCATACATCTTTGAATACACAGAATTCTTTATTATAATCATACACAGCCATAACAAATGGCCTGAATGTCCATGTATAAAGCGATTTTCTGTTTGCTTCTTTTCTGTATTCAGAAATAACCTTTTCTGCATTCCACGTTTCGCCCTTTTCTCGCACAAATGTTCTCGGCATGAAAAAGCCGTCATATTTCAGCATCTTACAGACATTATTGTAAAGCTTAACTTGGCCTTTTTTCATAACCACATTTATAACATTGTCTGCTAATATAATATCATATTTATCTTCAGATATTGTCGTCAGCCAGTTGCCCTCAATAAATTTCTCTTTTGGCTTGTTTTTAACTTCTTGGCAAAGATATTCATAATTGTATCTGCTGAAATCAAGTAAAGTTACAGGAACACCCATCTCGCCGCATAACTGCCTGTATTCAGGTGTTGCGCCCATTACGAGAATTTTTACTTTTTCTTTTTTATCAATACCATATTTCCTTATTTTCTCTTCAATCTTATTCTTTATGAATTCTTTTTCAGAGAGAGAAATTCTCGAGGGTGCAAGATAATATTTCCAGTGATGAACAAATTCATCTGTCCAGTTTAATTTTTTCTCTATTTCTTTAGGTTTTTGTTTCATTTTTTCAAAATTATTGTTTTACTTTTTAAGTTTAGATTTAGTTATATTTTCCTCTTATCAATTACTTTTTCATTAGCACATGCAGTGAAAGTTTTCTTTTTAGATACAGCTCTGTGCCAAAGAATATTTCTTTAATTGTGAAAAACTCTTTAAGCATTTTATCAAGCTCTTCTCTCAACGGAATGTGAAACTTAAACTCGCGATCAAGAGAAAGAAGTTCGCATATTTCAAGTTCTTCATCTGTGAGAAGGCTTTTATCATGAAGAGAGGTTATAACTGTCCATACATCTTTTAACACTACAAATTCTTTTTTGGAATCATACGCAGAAAGATAAAAATTTCTTATTACCCATGTATAAAACGGCTTCTTGCTGCCTTCTTTTCTGTATTCTTTGATTACCTTTTCGCCTGTCCAATGCTCGTCTTTATCTCTTATATATGTTCGGGGCATAAAAATCCCTTCTTTTTTCAATATATTTGAAATGTTTTTAAGAATGGTTGGAATATCCTCCTTCATTACTACATCCAGCACATTATCTGCGAGAACAACGTCAAACTTATCTTCAAGTATTGTCGTCAGCCAATTTCCCTCGATAAACTTTTCTTTTGGCTTATTTTTAACTTCTGTTGCCAAATATTCATAATTATATCTTTTGAAATCAAACAAAGTAACAGGAATTCCTAATTCGCCGCACAAATTTCTGTATTCTGGCGTTGCTCCAAGCACAAGAACTTTTATGTCTTCTTTTTTTCCGCCATCTTTTTCTATTTGCGCTATTTTCCCCAAAATTTTCTTCTTAATGAAACTTAAATCAGAAGGTGATGCTCTTGCCGGCACTTTGTAGTTTTTCCAGTAATGGACAAAATCACTGCTCCAATCTTTTGTTGCAGTGGTTTCTGTGTTCTCGTTACTTTCTTTCTTTTCTATATTCTTTTCCTCTGATTCCATGCTTTCTTTTTCTTCATATTCTTTCTTATCCTTATTATCTTCTTTAGTGAGTATTTCTTCATTTTTTTTGTTTCCTTCTTTTTCTGTCTTTTCCACTTTTTTGTGCAAATCTGCTCCCATACTCTTTTCAATTCTCCAGCAGCCAACCTCAATTTTCTCAATTTTCTTTTTATGAAACTTCATTGTGGCTTTTAATGGAAAATTAAATGCATCTATTAGTTTTGGAATGAAATTATTGTCTCTGCAGAATGCTTCAACGAATTTTTTGGTAGCAATTTTATGAAATGAATAAATTACCGGCGCAACACCAAACGCTTTTTCTAAGAATAATCTGTCTATGTGTTTTTCTTTTGTGCCGAAAGGAGGATTTTGAATAACAACATCTGCATGCAGGCTCATAAAATACTCTTTATTTATTTCTTCTATCGTTTTATGAACTACTTTATATTTGTTTCTCTTAATCTGCGGGTTATTATAATTTTCAATATTTTCTCTTAATACATTCAGCACTTCCCTGTCTATATCAAGAAAATAAACAAACTTTGCGCCTAATAACAACGCGCCTATACCAAGAATCCCAGTTCCGCTGCCTAAATCTGCAATTACTTTATCCTGAATATCGCCGTTCATATACGCTGTCCATAAGACTGCAGCAGCTATCTCAGAATCAGTTGGATATTGCTCAAGCTTAACTTTTGCCTTAGAAAATACATTAAGATTGCTTAATTCAATTGCAAGAGATGATTTTGTGTGCATAAGAAGAGAATAATTTCAGGTGTTTTAATATTTTGCTGTTAAAAGCTATTAACTTAATTATTAACTTGTGTATATAATTATAAAAAAGAATAAAAGAAACTCTCAGCTCTCATTCAGCACAACAAGTGTCTTTGTGTTGGCAATTCCGTCGACAAGCTGAATCTTTCCGAGAAGAACCTCATCTAACTCCTTTATGCTGCTGACTCTTATAAAAACAACTAAATCAGTGCCGCCCGTAACTATGTCCACTTTTTCTATGCAATAGAGCTTTTTCAGTTCTTTTGCAAGATCATACTGGCTTTTATGCTTTTCCTTCAAATATTTGAGGTCAGCATTTACCAATATGTAAGCAGCTACAGTTTTGCCAACCATGGTGGCATCTAACTCTATTGTGTAGCGCTTAATGACCCCTTCCTGCTTGAGCCTTCTTACTCTATTGTGAACAGTTGTCACAGGCAGCAAAGTTTTTTTGGCTATTTCTCGTGTGGTATAAGCAGAATTCTCTTTAAGAATCTCTAAAATTTTGATGTCTTTGTCGTCGAGCTTTACTTTTTCTGTAGCTTCTGTTTGTACTGTTTGTATATTAATGTCATTTTTTACCAGTTTTGCCACCTTTATAGAACACTTGTTCCAACTAATATATATATGTTGTGTTTTTGTACTATATTATCTAAGATTTATACGAAAAATAGATGTTTAAATTAATAAGAAAATTAATTATTTTTTCTTTAACAAAAACTCTCTCAATTTCCTAAACGCCATTCCTCGATGGCTAAACTTATCCTTTTCTTCTCGAGAATATTCATATAAGTAGCGGTCATCATTGCAGATAAAAATGCGTTCATAAGGCAGAACATCAACTTCCAAGCCCTTGACTTCTTTAGAAATCTTTCCATATAGTTCGCCGGAAAAAATAAGCGGTTCTTTATTAGGTTCACAATAGCCTATGACTGTTTTGAAATAAGCGTTTCTGTTAGTTATTTCTTTTTTTGTATTGTCTTTATCATTATTTTTTTTATGGTTTTTCTCGTCAACATAATAAAATTTTCCCAATAAGCCTTCATAACCAAGCGTCTCAAACCATCGCTTTGGCCTGTTGCCTGGAAAATTGTCAAACGCTTCAAAGAAAACACCTGTGTCCTCAACAATAACTGTTTTGCCTGTTTCATCTGCGATTCTTTTTGCGTTGTTTTTAGCAACTTCTTCTAATGTCCAGTCTTCTGGCTCAAACTTTTCAGCGTCGAGAAGATGGATATTTACATTGCTTCCTTTTAGCGCTATCTTTGCTTCCTCAACCTTATGTTTGTTGCCTGTTACAAAGTAGATGTTCATATTAGGATATAAGCTTGCAATGAATATAAAAAGTTTATTGATGAATTCTCTTTTCATGTGTATGCCACTTCTCCTCTTCTTTCTGATATTCATCAACTTTTTCAGATCATTTTACCCCAAATTCTGCTAATTTTTAGTCAAAATAATCATTTTCTAGTCAAATAATGGTTTTTGACACATATTTGTCACAACATTTTTAAAGATTATACTCATACCACCATTTCACCATGAATAATTTTCATACAACTACAAAAAACGACGATGGGCTTAATTTAAAGAATATTCTACTTCTAGCAGGCGTTGTTGTTGCGATTGTTATTTTGTTTTGAGTAAAGTATTAAATTAGCTTTTTTAAATCTAAATGCAGTTCGGCTTCACCCAAAAATTCAACATACTTACCCTTCTATGCAAAAAACAATAATAATGGCTGGACGAGGCGAAGCTGATAAGCTGAGCTGAGTAGGATTTTACGCAGTAAAATCCGTCCATGCCATTAATATTATTGTTTTTTGTTCATACTATTACTAAAAGAATATAAACAATTTTTGGATGAAGCAATGCAATTCTAAACATTTATAAATTAACTATCATTTCAAACATATAAACAGTCTAAAGACTGGAAGAGCGAATGGCATGAAGAGCTTCATCGGACTCTGAATGTTACTAAACTTTGACTCTTTAAGGGTATCGGACAAAAATTAATGTCTTATATCTCAATAACGGAGGTTATAATCATGAGAGAAATAAGAGAACCAACCAGCAAATTCATTAAGATAAGATGCCCAAAATGCAAGAATGAGCAAATAACTTTTGGAAAAAGCTCAATTGAAGTAAAATGCTTGGTTTGCAATAAGCAGCTTGTCGCATCAACCGGCGGAAAAAGCAGAATCAAAGCAAGAATATTAGAAGTGTTGGACTAGTTATATACTAAAAGCAATTAATTTTCGAACAAATTAATTGCTTTTAGTATATCCAATCTTAATTATAATGTCGGACATAAATATTTATACAAAGTGTTATGTCCGACAAATATAGTAAGTGACACGATATGTATAAAAATTTACGTCACTTACTATAGATTGGAAATAAATAATATTTAATCGGAGCTAAAAAATGTTTTACAAGAAAACCGGTCTTCCAGCTGAAGGAGAATTAGTTCTCTGCACAGTTGCAGAGGTTCATTTTAATTCTGTGTTTGTCATGCTTGATGAGTATGACTTAAAAGCCTTTCTTCATATCAGCGAAGTCTCTCCAGGAAGAATCAGAAATATCAGAGACTTTGTAAAAGAAGGCAAAGTTATTGTTTGTGTTGTTCTTAATGTTGTTCCTGACAGAAAACTGATTGACGTAAGCCTGAGAAGAGTTAATGACGGTCAGAAGAGAGCCAAACTTAATGAAGTCAAGCTTGAACAAAAGGCAGAGAAGATTATTGAATTTGCTGCAAAAGAATTAAAAACAGATGTAAAAAAATTATACGACGAGCTAAAGGCAAAGATATTCAGCCAATATCCAAATATGTACTCCTGTTTTGAAGATGTTTCTTTAAATGACATTTCATTATCACATTTAGGCATCAGACCAGATGTAGAAAAAATATTAATTGAGTTAGTTAAACAGAGAATAAAACCGCCAAAAGTTACTATCTCAGGAAAAATAACATTAAGCACTTATGAATCCAATGGTGTTGAAGTTGTAAAAGAAATACTGCAAAAAGGTCTATCTATTGGTGGAAGCAACACCACTATCAGATATCTTGGTGCAGGTATTTACAAACTGGATATTGTTGCAGAAGATTACAAATCAGCTGAAAAGATTCTTAGTAATACTACTTCTATTATTGAAAAAGAAACAAAAAAACATAATGGGACTTACGGTTTTGAGAGGGTGGAGAGCAGCTAGATTATTGATGTTTTTCTGATACTTGTTAATACCTTTTTTTCAGATATTGTGCGGGCTTTAATAATTGTTCAATTTTGTTATTATAATTTAAATGAATAATTTATATTTGAATTATTAATGTTCATGGTTATACTTTTAACATTTCTGTCAATTTTGTTTTATATCTCTTGATTGACATAAACATTCTGTCTTCAAATAATGATGCAAAAAACATTGTAATTTTATTTCTACATGAAACATAATAAAAATCAGGGTCAACAAGATTAATGCCGCCATTCTTATCAACCATTATATTTGTTGAGTATCTTACATCTGTTGCTCTTCTAATTCTTTCTGTAAACTTATAACTGTAATCATAACCAAAGATATCCAAAAAATCATGGCGCCCATTTTCTTGCTGTATTTCTTCGGCACAACATAACAATGCAAGCAAAGAATCTATGGATTTTTGTCTTAATCCTAATACTTCCTTATCAGACATATGCCCTAACATTTTTCCATTAACTTTAACTTGTCTTATACAATTTTCTGGTTCAACTAATTCCATTGATGGTATGATCAGCTCACAATCAGGATAATGTGCCATATAAAAATGCAATACTCTTTCTGCAGTTCTAGAATACCTATCATATAACTCTCTTGCACTTGTGTTTTTATTTATAAGATACTTATACACATAATCTAAATCTTCATGCGGAAATACAATTCTGCATATAGTTCCGTTTACAACTGTTTTTGTTTGCATTTTATTCTTCACATAAATATATTAACAAATTATTATAATATACTAAATGGAATTAGTTTTCGAACAAACTAATTCCATTTGTATATACAAAATTCCTTGTTTTTTGTTTGGAAGCTAAGGACTTTTAGTATATATAAAAGAAAAATGAATTGATTAATAAATGTTTATTTTTGGAATTGTGTATTTAATATCACAAACTTTATATAATAATTGTGCATACTATATACATATTAAGGTAACTTTATGTGTATATGGAGGTAATATTATGGTATTAGCAAGATTAGAGATAAATAATTATGCAAACCAAGTTTTGAATGTTGTAAAGGCAAAGTTTAATTTAAATGATAAATCTGAAGCATTAAATAAACTTGCAGAGATATACGGAGATGAATTTGTAGATAAAGAAGCTAATGAAGAATATACTAAAAAGATTATAGATATTTGTGATAGGCATATGGAAAAATATCCAAAAAGAAGAATGACTCTTAAAGAGCTTGACAAACTTTGCGGAGTTTGATACTTATAAAAATTATAAAAGGGGTTTACTTAAATGTTTGAATTTGATTTAAGTGATGTGCTTCGATTTAAATTAGACAAGCTTCTTAAAAAAGACAAGAAAAAAGCAGAGATTATTAACAAAAAGATTAGAGAAATCATAAATAATGACATAACAACAATTGATAGATATAAAAACTTAAGATACAATCTTTCTGAATATAAAAGAGTTCATATAGATAAGCATTTTGTTCTTATTTTCAAAGTGAATAAAAGAGAAAATCTAATTCTCTTTGCTGACGTTGATCATCATGATAAAGTGTATTAGTTTCTTAACTTTTCCCATTCTTCTCTAAGAATTATATCTTTATTATTTTTTAGATAGTCAGTAGCAAGGATTCCATCAAGGTGGTCAATTTCGTGCTGAAATAATTCTGATAAATCGCCTTCAAACTCTTCTTTCTTAAATATTCCATTTTCATCTTTGTATTCTACTATAATCTTTTTATGTCTTTTAATTTTAACAAAGAAGTAAACCCCAAAGCTAAAGCAGCTGTCCCAAACTTCAAACAATTCATTGCTTTTCCAAGTAATAACTGGGTTTATCATATAAACTGTTCTTTTGGATGTTTGCATGAATATTATTCTTTTCAGATAACCAATCTGTGGTGCAGCAAGAGCTCTGCCTATTTTTTTTGTTTTTTGCAGATGAGTTAATGTATCTTTTAAATCAACTAAAATTGTTTGAAACTGCTTGTCAAACTTAGTTACATTATCAAAGTTAGTTACTTGAATAGAGGTTTCTCTCAATTGAGGGTTTCCAATCATTAAAACATGTTTTATTGTCATAGTGAAAGGGGTATGATTATATTATTTAAATCTAATGAATATAAAAAATAAAAACAAACTCAAGACACATTCTTTTATCAAAACACAATCCTTTCTCCTGGTGTTTTTCCAAACAATGCAACATCTGCGACATGGCTTTTGCCTGTCAGGAATCTAACGAGCCTTTCAACGCCAAAACCTGCGCCTGCTGTTTTATGCAATAAGCCATGCTTTGCCATTTCCAAATATTCTTTGTATGCTTCTGGCTTTGTTCCAGCCCTTGCCATTCTTTCAAGGATTATTTTATACTCGTGTTCTCTTTCTCCGCCGGAAAGACCTTCGCCAAAACCTTCGGGATAAATTAAATCATAGTTAAGATATGTTCGCGGCTTTTCAGGGTCTTCTTTGTCGTAAAACTCTCTTTCATGGTCCAAAAGCCAAAATGGCTCTGCTGCCTTTGCTGATAACATCTCTTCAAATTCTCTTATCTCCAAACCTTTTGAATCTTTTGTTGAGAACCTTTTGAATGGTGTTTTTGGAACCCTAAGCTCTCTGCCAAGAAATTTTAGGTCATCTTTGCACTCTTCTTTTACTCTGCTGATTATTCTAACCATTAATTCTTCCATAAATTCAAATACATTCTCTTTTTTCGCGTCTTTGAATTCAAAATCAACCTGCGAGAATTCAATTAAATGCCTTCCGCTTTTTCCAGAATCTTCCTTCTCTAATCTTACGTTTGGACTGACAATGTAAATGGCCTTTCTTTCTGGAGAAATTAATGCCATCTGTTTATGCAAAATCATACTCTTTGTAAGCTGAAGCTCTTGCCCGCAATAACTTATGCTTGCATCATAAACATTATGGCATAAAGGATCAGTAATCGGAGAAAGTATTACTGGCATAAGCTGCAGGACTTTTTTTTCATACATAAAATCATGTATTGTTTTTAGTGCGCACGATTGTATCCTCAGCACAGCATCCATTTCTTTGCTGGAGATTTTTTCAATGGCTTTTAATAAGTGCTCATGTTCTAATAAATGTTCATGTTCTTTATATTCTTTAGATTCTCCTTCTTTTTCATAAACCAAAAGGGTTTTTAATTTTTCATCTTTCCTTAATCTTTCATCTTTCTTTAATTTTTCATCTTTCATGTTTTTCACCTTTGTTTAAAGTTTTGTTCTCTAACGATACTTATAGAAAATATAATATCAAAAGGATTATAACGCAAATCACAAATATTGGCTTTAATCCATGACCTATAGTAAGTGACGTAAATTTTTATACATATCGTGTCACTTACTATACTTCAACAACAAATAACTTATCTAAATTGTTTGTTGTTGTAGTCTATTGTGCCCCACACTTAATAATTATTTATTATAAGTGGGTCACAATATATTTGTCGGACATAACACTTTGTATAAATATTTATGTCCGACATTATACACCAAGTTTTCTATATGAAGTTTCATAAACTATACCTGATGTTCCTTCCATTTGTATCACCTAATACTATGATAACGCCTAAATTTATAAATATATCCCAAAAAAGATGGTATTTTATGTAAAAGATATAATCAATAATCAGAAATATGGAACACTTGTTCCATTTAATATATTTTTGCAAAACAAAACAAGGAAAAATTTGCATAAATCAACATATTTCAACTACTTTTAAGTAGTCAAAACCAAAAGATTTAAATATACAGGTTATATTTTATAATTATTGTAACAAATTTAGAGTTATTTATCTTAAATGTCATTTTTTGCTTAGAAAAACAAATGGGGGAATAAAATGAGTATGCAGCAAGTAACAATAGTAAGAGAAGATATTAAAGGTCTTGAAGAAAAACTTGAAGAAGGAGAAACATTATCATTAGATAAAATAAGAACACACTTAACACAAAAACCACAATATGTTGTTTTAAGGAATTATAGAAGTTTACCTGATCAACTTACTTGTTTAGATACAAGTGGCTCATATGGTTCTGGATTAGGAAGATAATTAAATTTTATTTTTTATTTGTATATTCACTTCAAATTATTTTTAGTTTCTTAATCTCTATTCTTGCTGTCAACAAGTTCTATGCTTCTTACACGAATTAAGGCACAGCCACACGTCTTATGAATCTTCACGTTTTTTTTAAATGTTGTATAAAAAATCGAGTGTGGGACAGAAATAAGCTATCCCAGCCAGCAAAGGTTGTGCCATAGAGACGTAAGCATATCTGCAGTACTTACCCTGTCTTCTCTTTTCTGTCCCAAT
>Ga0209211_10005804_pt1 | contig 18217 bp, 14 predicted proteins | sample RifGroA2_FD_183992 | JGI IMG/M metagenome (GOLD analysis project Ga0209211, IMG submission 183992) | Groundwater microbial communities from Rifle, Colorado, USA - Groundwater A2 (SPAdes) (version 2) | ecosystem: Environmental > Aquatic > Deep subsurface > Groundwater | place: Rifle, Colorado... | reverse complement strand
ACAAAGATATATTCAAAAACAAGGGAAAAAGGATTATAAGCAAGTTTATCGAGATCAACTTACATTATTCGACGGACTGGTTTAACGAGCAATGATACCTCGTCAGCTTGCTGCGAGGTAGTTCATTTGCGCGGGGTCGGCCCGGCAATTGGTAATCCGCCTGGTGACGTAACGCAGGTAATTGGACAAAGCAATTCCTCGTTCAAGTTGCCGCCGGGTTTTTCGCTGAATGTTTTTGCTAAAAATTTGCCGGGCGCCCGGGTGGCGATATTTGATTCTAAGGGTAATATTTGGCTTTCACAAACCGGAGAGGGGATAGTCAGTGAACTGACGATTCAAAACGGCCAGTGGAAATCGCAAAAAACTGTTTTCAGCGGTTTAAAACACCCGCATGGCTTGGCTTTTGATCCTGAAAATCCTGATATTTTATACATTGCCCAGGAAACCGAAATTTCCAAAGTGAATTTAGCAGCAAATCCGTTGCAATTGCAAAAAATTATTGATTTGCCCAAAGGCGGCAATCATTTTACCAGGACTTTGGGTTTTGGCCCAAACGGCAGGCTTTATGTTTCCATCGGTTCAACCTGCAATGTTTGCCATGAATCAAACTCACAATATGCCTCCATTTATTCGCTAAAAAAAGACGGCACTGATTTTCGTCAATTGGCCAAGGGATTGCGCAACAGCGTTTTCTTTATCTCTAACCAAAAAGACGGAAAAATATGGGCCGCAGACATGGGCCGGGATCTTTTAGGTGATGATGTGCCACCAGATGAAATTAATATCATTGATTCGAGCAGCGCGGGGATTTTAAATTTTGGCTGGCCGATTTGTTATGGAAAAAATATTCATGACACTCAATTTGACCATAATACCTACATTAGAAATCCTTGTATGGAGCCGTTTGAATTGCCCAGCCACATTGATATTCAGGCTCACTCAGCGCCGTTGGGTTTAGCTTTTGTGCCGGATGATTCAGCTTGGCCGCAAGGTTATCAGCACAGTTTAATGGTGGCCTTTCATGGCTCTTGGAACAGAACCGCGCCCACCGGTTATAAAGTGGTGAGGTTTATTCTAGATGATAAGCAAAATTTGGTCAGCCAGGAGGATTTTATTACCGGCTGGCTGACTGAATCTGGGGCGCTTGGACGGCCAGTGGACATTATTTTTGATCAATCCGGCAATATGTATCTGACCGATGATAAGGCTGGGGTTATCTACAAAGTGGTTTACACTAAATGATTTTCATGCAATAAAAGAGTGCTGAATTTATTTGCTAACCACGATCATATCTTTTCCTATATCGGTGATAATTTCCTGGTAGCCGGTCAGATAATCGCGGATGGCCTCGTAAAGCAAGTTGGCATCGTAGCGGTAAAGTTCGCCTTTTCTGGTTCCAGGATCATTGGTAATGAATTCTTTTGTTTTCGGATCGTAGCCGCGGATAACTATCATATGCCGGGGCGGGCCGGGCTGTTTATAATTTGGGTTATGCATTATCTGGCCGTTCATGGGCGTGATGACTAAATTACCCTTGTTTAATTCTTCGATAATGTCATTTACGGTAATGTCTCTAACCATGGTCACCTTTTCGTATTCGAAGTAGTCCTTAAAAATCCATTCAACCGTATTCTGCGAAGAAGTGTCGCGATATTCGCCGTATTTTTTTAAGAGGAAATCCGAGATGCCGGTAATTTCCTTTAAAGCTTCAGTTTTGCTCAAACTTTGCTGGCGCGCCCATTTAACTGCCATCAAAGCTGAGGCTTCTTCGCAGCCGTTTTCCTGGCGTATGTCCGCCCAGCCACCGAAAGGAGCCTGCGAAGTGAAAGGCACATTATCAATCAGCACTTTTTTGTGAATATCAAAGAACGCTAGCGGTTCTCCGATTATGCCAACTGGAATGTTGATTAAATCAGAATTGGAAACGCCTCGGCCCAATTCGCGCATAATTTTAAAAGCGTCCGCTGGTCGGCCCAGATAATATTTTTTGTTATCTTTCGGGTAAATATAATAAGCTTCGCCTTTTTTTTCCGCGTCTAAGAGAATCAGGCCGGATAATCTGTCCGGAAAAACATCCGTACCAGCGATAAAATCATGCTTGGCGCCAAGCGCTAGTTTGGTCATAATCGCAAAAGCGTCCGCGGGCCGGCCCAGATAATAGGACTTGCCGTTTATTGGATAAACATACCGAGATGGTTACAAAACTTTAGTTTTGGGGTATAATATGGGCATAAAGTTTAAGTTATGCTCATATGCACACTCAAAAACCAACACGAAAACCTTATCCGTCTGATATTACCAAGAGGCAATATCAGCTAATTGAGTCTTTGGTTAAACGTCGCCGGAAAAGAACTGGTCGCCCACCGGCTGACATGTATGAAGTAGTTAACGGCATGCTGTATGTCCTCTCGACCGGCTGTCGCTGGCGGGATTTGCCACATGATTATGGAATTTCCTATGTTACCAGCTATCGCCAATTCATTAAATGGGTTAACGACGGCACTTTAAAGAAAGTTTTTGAAGAATTAAAACACAAAGCTGATAAAAAGAATCTGTTGCACTGGAGAAACGCTTACCTTGATGCTTCAGATGTGAAGTCTAAAAAAGGGGTAAAAGACATGTCGGATATACCGGGAAACACCGAATAAATGGCTTAAAACGCAATATTGTCGTTGATAGCCAAGGCAATCCGTTGGCCATTACTTGCGGTCGTGCCAACCACCATGATCAAAGATTTGCTCTAAAAACAATTGACCTCGTAACCGTTAAAGGAAAGGTCAGACGGCCAAAGCGATTAGGGGCGGATAAAGGCTATGATGACGATAAGTTTAGAAAAGAGCTTAGAAGACGACACATAAAACCTTGCCTGGCTAGAAGAAAAAACAATCGAAAGAACATTACTAAACAAGAATTACGGGAGAAGAAATACAGCACCCAACGCTGGAAGGTTGAACGCAGTTTTAACTGGATGAACAATAATCGTCGGATCGACCGGTTTATGGAAAAGAAAACCTCTACTTACCAAGGATTTTGTCATCTCATGTTTATCAAATATTACCTTAAAAAATTGTTGAAGTGAGTTTTGTAACCATCTCACCAAGCTTCGCCTTTAGATTCGACCTGCAGAAGAATATAACCGGCGGCTTGTCCGGCGTAATGCGCGCCCGTGACCGCGCGAGGCAAGAAAATCATCGTCGACAAGGCCAAAATTAGAAATATTTTTTTTACCGCGTTTTACATATTAATTTGGCGAATGTTCTAATTTTAACTTAAAAATAATTAGATGTAAAATAAAGTGTTTTAATATTTTTGAAGACAATTAAGGCTGTTTTAAACCGCCCCACTCAACTAAGGTAAAGCCATTTCTTACCAATTTGTCTAAGGTTTGCGGTTGCGGTATTTTTTGAGGTTTGCCGGTAAGCGGTGAGTAGTCTAAGAAAAGCCTGAAAGTCGTGTCCGGGCTAGGGCTGACTTGCATTGGAAATAACGAATTCAAATCATTGGTTTGTAAAAAGCTGATTCGATAGTATGGAGTATTTTTTGCCAGCATGTCAGGCAACCAATAGCTTATAAAGTCATTTTTTTCTTTATCATTTAAACCAACTTCTGCCAATTTTGATTGCAAAAATGTTGCTAAATCATTTTTGGAAATGACCCACCCTTGATCGACAGTTGGATAATTTTTCGAATTTATATTGCCAGCCCAATAGAGATAGGGATAAGTATTTTTTTGGCAGGCTGTTTGCGCATACTCGGAACCTTTTTTTAGGGAGTCTATTTGCCGGCAGTCTGTTAATTCCGGCTTAAGATTGAGCAGAGAACCGTTTGGATAAGCCATCACCTGCCAAAAATCAGCATACTTAGGAATGTCGGTAGTAAATTGGATCGGAGCTTGGAACTTAACAGATACGCTTGTCGGTTGCTTTGGGTAAAGATATACCACCGGCTTGCCACAGCCGCCTGGTAATTTAATATCAAACTCGCCCAGCGTAACCCAGCGTTGCCAATAGTCCTTTACAAACAGCAAAGGATTAGCGTTTACGTACTCCTCAAAAGTTGGTTTTTTGATTCCGTTATTTATCTGATCCCACCATGCAGGGTTTTCTTCGTAGTAGTCCATTTTATTTTTGAAAGCTAGGGTGTAGAGCGGGTGACTCGTATTTTTGAGCCGATACAAAGGCAAATTAAAAACAGAGCCAATTTGTTCAAGATCGTTGTCATTTACATTAACTACACTGCTGTTTGATATGACGGCGCAAGCGCCTGGAATAACGGTTTCGTAGTCGCTATAAAATTGCAAGTTATTTTGGCTGATAATTTTTGAGCTGGTAAAACCCATGTTAGGGGGATAAACATAGTCAGGAGATTGAGCTAATCGGTCATTATAGTTTTTGATGTTGCCGGGCGTAGTTAGCGAATAAGCCATTGGTAAACCAACTGAGTTAACAACAATTACTTTTGTTTCCCCGAGCAGATATTGCTGTTTCAGTTGCACTTTCTCCTTTTCCGCTTGAGTCAATTCGTTAAAATAGGCCGTGTCTGTCTCGTAGGGCTTAAAGTAAATAGTAAAGTTTTTGAAAGGGGAAGTCAGCGTTTGGTAAGAAGAAAAGCCGGTGAGTAAAAGAGTGTCGTAAATTGTATTGCCGTTTTTATCGATTTTACTTGTTTCGACACTTTCCGTTGGGAACCCTTCTGAATATAAGGAAAAATTTTGATTGAGGTTTATTTCTTTTGGGAGATCAGTATCAAAAATCTTCGTGGCTGTAATTTTATTTTTATCAAGAGCATTGTAAGGATTTTGCCAGTCGTCTTCCGGATATTTAGTTGTTTTGCCGTCTGGATCATCTAAAAAATAATTTTGATAATCTTTAGTGGCTAGAACAAACACCTGTGGTTGGCTAGGGCCGTCGGCTGATTTAATAGCTATAATACGCGAATAATCCTTTAATTCGCCTTGCGAAAGCTGGCCGGCTTGATAGTAAACAAAATCATTCTCGATGCCGTTTAATTTGTCGTTTTCGGTAGATTTGAAAATTTTTAAGTTTTGACTAAGCCGCGTAAGCTGATCAGAAGAAAGCGGAGTTGGTGGCACCTTTGCAGTTGGTGATACTTCTACGGTTGGTGCCGGGTTATTTTTCTCGGGCACGTTATCTGCGGGTAGCGCCGGTTGCTGTTCTTTATCGGGAGGCAAAGAAACTTCGCGCGGCGTGGTTATTCGCAGGTAGTAGGCAATTCCAGTAAATAGAATCAGTAACGTAATAGCACTAACTATTAATAATAGTTGGATGTTTCGGCTAGAATTATTATTTTTCATAATCATATTTAGCTGTAATTAAAACAAATTTCAAAATAAAATACAATAAGCGAGGCGTTACTTTTTTTAATCGAATGCGTTATAATAAGTATAAGTAAATTAACTTCATTAATTAATAAATCACAAACATATGCACTTACCCAATAATCTTAATTTAAAACCAACGAATATTTTAAAAATTGCCGGTCTGGCAATAGTCGCAGTCGTCATAGTTGCTTTAGCTGTTCGTTTGGTTGGTTCGTCATTCACGTCGCTGGTTTCTAAAACTGGCATCGATCAAGGCGCTCCAGCTTTTAATGGGTACGGCGAGATGGCTTTTGATAAAGCCAGCGGCGGTGCGGTTGGCTTATCTGTGCGCAACGTGGCGACACCCGCTGTTCCTCCTATAAACGGTGATACGACAGTTGGCGATAATGCCGAAGAATTCGAAGTAACCGAATACAGCGCCAATATCGAAACGCGCCAGCTGGAAAATACCTGTAATGAGATCGTTGCTTTAAAATCGCGTGATGACGTAATTTTTGAAAATGCCAACAAATATGAAAAAAGCTGTAATTACAGTTTTAAAGTTAAACGCAAGAGTGTGGGCGAGATTTTAACAATTATTAAAGCGTTGGATCCTAAAGAACTTAACGAAAATACCTATACCATCAAACAACAAATTGATGATTATACCAGCGAGGTGGAAATACTGGAGAAAAAAATGAGCTCCATCGAAGAAACTTTGTCTAGCGCAATAAAGGCTTATGATGACATCACTCTGCTCGCGACCAAAACTAAGGACGTGGAGAGCCTGGCGAAAATCATCGACAGTAAAATCGGCATTATTGAACGATTAACTCAACAACGCATTGATATTAACGCCCAGTTGGAGAGGCTGGAACGTTCTAAGACCGAACAGCTTGACCGATTGGATTACACTTATTTTAACGTTTACATTGTCGAAAATAAGTTTATTGACGGCCAGAATTTAAAAGATTCCTGGATAGCGGCAGTTAAATCTTTTGTAGGCGACATTAACAAGGTTATTCAGGATATCACGATTAACCTGGCCGGGCTATTATTTTTAGTCCTGCAGTATATTATTTACTTTTTTATCGTTTTGATTATCGTAAAATACGGCTGGAAACTAACTAAACGCATTTGGAAGAAATAGCGAATTTTCAAAATTTTAAAATATCAAAGAGTGCCTTTAACAAGGCATTTTTTGTTCAATGAGCTTTACTTTAAAACGCACTGGTTTTAGAATGAGGTAGCATTAATAGTATCATACTACAACCTCATGTCGAAAATAATAATAGAAATAATTTTGATTATTCTTCTTATAGGGCTGAATGGGTATTTTTCAATGTCGGAAATAGCTCTTTTAAGCGTTAAAAAAAGCCGACTAAAGCATTTATCTAAACAGGGTAACAAAAAAGCACAAACTGCCTTATTTTTGACGCGCAAATCTTCTGAGATGTTATCGGCGATTCAAATAGGCATAACCATGATAGGCATTTTCGCTGGTGCTTTTGGTGGAGCAATTATCGCGGAGCATATAGCAAATTTATTGGCTGGATTTCCTTCCGTAGCCGCTTATAGCGAGCCAATTAGTGTAACGATAGTGGTGATTGTAATTACTTTTCTTTCCTTGCTAGTTGGTGAATTGGTTCCAAAACAGATAGCGTTGTCTAATCCGGAAAAGCTTTCTCTAATTGTTGCCAGCCCTATAAAATTTATAATGACGGCCGCGACTCCGCTAGTAAAAATTTTAAGCATTTGTACGGTAACAGTGTTGCGATTACTTCATATTAAACCTGCGACGGAACAAGTTGTTACCGAAGAAGAAATAAAACTTTTGATAGCAGAAGGTGCCGAGAGCGGGGTTTTTGAGAGAGCCGAACAAAAAATGGTGGAAAGCATCTTTCATTTGGGTAATCGCCCGATAAAAGATTTTATGACACCCAGTAAAGAAGTTGTTTGGATAGATGTGAATGACTCGTCGGCGATTATTAGAAGCAAAATAACGGGTAGTGATCGATCGGTTTTTCCGGTTTGCGATGGAAATATAGATAACAATATCGGAGCAATTGAAGCCAAAGATGTTTTGACTCATTTATTTGATAACGGAACGGAAAATATTAATTTAAAATCTCTGATACAGCCGGTTATCCGCATTGATTCCGATGTGCCATCACTGGTGGCCATCGAGCGTCTAAAGCGCTCATCAATAAGTATTGTGCTCATAACCGAAAAAACCTCGAATAAAGTCGTTGGCATTATTAGTTTTCACGATATACTTGAGGCGATTGTTGGAGAATTTAAAGGTGCGTGATTGGCCATTTGTATTATTGGGTCAGGGCCTCAATGAAAATATTAAGGAGGTTTAGAAGCAAGAACATTAAATAACCATGTATTATCTCTATATCCTCAAATGTGCGGATAAAACGCTTTATACCGGCATCACCCTGGATCTACGGCGCCGAATCCGGGAACATAATTTTTCCAAATTAGGCGCAAAATATACCTATGCGCGCCGGCCGGTAAAACTGGTTTACGCGAAAAAATTTCGCACTCGTTCTACTGCCAGTCGGGAAGAATCAAGAATCAAAAGATTGAGTCGCGCGGAAAAGCTGGTTATCGTAAAAAAATTTAAAGGTAGAGAACCATTTTTTAATGAATAGACTTATGAATCACGATCATCATCAAATGCAAGAAAAAAAATCACATCATGACCATGACGCGGCCATGGCCGATCCGCAAACTGCCAAACAAATGGAAGCTGATATGCGCTACCGGTTTTGGATTTCATTTGTTCTTTCGATGCCGATTTTTCTGTATTCGCCGGTTGCGATTAATTTTTTTAAACTAAACCTGCCCAGGCCGATTCCGGTTAATTGGTTGCTTTTTATTCTAACAACGCCAATTGTTTTTTGGGCAGGTTCGTTTTTTATTACTGGAACATATTATTCTCTTAAGAGTCGCAAACTTAATATGTCGGTCCTAATTGCGACGGGCGTTTTGGCGGCATACCTTTTTAGCGTATTTATAACCCTAACTTCTGGCGGAGAAACATTTTATGAAGCGGCCGCTCTTTTGGTGACTTTCGTTTTATTCGGACATTGGATGGAAATGCGTTCGCGACGAGGAACGTCGGATGCTCTGCGAGCACTTTTTGATTTAGTCCCGCCCCAAGCCAATGTTATGCGAGCAGGAAAAGAAATTACTCTGCCTGTTGCCGAAGTTATCGAGGGTGATATTGTGGTTCTGCGACCGGGAGATAAAGTGCCGGTCGATGGCCAAGTAAGGGAAGGCGAGACGGCGATCGACGAGTCCCTTGTTACTGGAGAATCAATTCCGGTAGAGAAAAAAGTTGGGGATAAAGTTATTGGCGGTTCTATTAACCAAAGCGGATCTATAAAATTTGAGGCAACTAAAGTCGGAAGCGCGACGGCGTTGGCGCAAATAATTAAACTGGTGGAAACTGCTCAAAATTCTAAAGCGCCCGGGCAAAGAATCGCGGACAAAGCCGCGGCATGGCTAGTTGTTTTAGCCGTTTTTTCTGGGCTTGCCACGTTTTTCGGCTGGTATTTTATCGGCGGAACAACAATACTCGTGGCGCTTACTTTTGCGGTTTCCACTATTGTTATTGCTTGCCCGGATGCACTGGGATTAGCAACCCCGACAGCCGTAGCTGTGGGAACAGGCATTGGAGCAAAGTATAATATACTTATCAAAGACGCTGTTACTTTGGAGCAGACTTCCAAGATTCAGGCGGTAGTTTTAGATAAGACTGGAACATTGACCGAAGGAAAGCCAAAAATAACCGATTTAATTTCCGCCAGCGGTTTTTCCGCTGACGAGATTTTACGACTTGGAGCGGCAGTGGAGGTAAAATCTGGCCATCCCTTGAGTAAAGCTATTCTTGCGGAAACAGCAAGAAGAAATATTATTATTCCTGAAAATGTCGAAAAATTTTTATCGCTATCCGGGTTGGGAGTTGAAGCAATGGTTGAAGGCAAGCACATAGTAGTTGGAACGGAAAAATTAATGAAAGAAAGAAATGTCGATACCGCATCTTTAAGAAATCAAATAGACCAGTTGTTGATTGAAGGGAAAACGTTGGTAATCATTGCGATTGACGAAAAAATTGCCGGGATAGCCGCCGCGCAAGATCCGGTAAAACCGACGGCAAAAAAAGCAATTTTAAAACTAAAGGATTTGGGGATCGAAATAGCAATGATTACGGGCGATAATAAAAAAACCGCCGAAGCTATTGCAGGACAGCTGGGTATAGAAAGAGTGTTCGCCGAAGTTTTGCCGGAAGACAAAGCAAAGTATGTAAAGACGCTTCAGGCTGAAAAGAAGTTTACGGCGATGGTGGGAGACGGCGTTAATGACGCGCCGGCTTTAGCGCAGGCAGATATAGGCATTGCCATTGGGGCGGGGACAGATGTTGCTATCGAAACAGCTAATATCGTTTTGATGAAATCTGATCCGTATGACATTGTGCGGGCAATAACTTTGAGTAAAGCCACTGTTAAAAAAATGAAACAGAACCTTTTTTGGGCAGGGATATACAATGTGTTAGCCATTCCAGTGGCCGCAGGCGTTTTTTACAATTCATTTGGTATATCGCTCCGGCCCGAGATCTCAGCGCTATTAATGTCGGCCTCGTCTATTATCGTGGCCACCAACGCAGTATTATTAAAAAAGGTCGAAGCCCGACTGCGCTAAATGTTAGCGGCGACAGGCGAAATTTGAGTTAAATTAACTGATATTTTTTCTATCCTGCATACCTTATTTGTTAAAAGTGATGTTTCGCGCAATAAAAATTTAAAAAAAACGTATATATATAGAAGAGTTTAAGTTATTATAGTCTATCGTTTTTTTGCTGTCATTTCTGGCCGGATTTCGCCCGGTTAGTTGGGGGATGGTGCCCATCGCTATAATTTTTATGCTATTGATTGCACTGCTGTTTACGGCCTTAGGCACTGCTCTGGCCTCAATAATCCAGGATATGCAAGGGTTTCAGCTGATTATGAATTTTCTGGTGATGCCGCTCTTTTTTCTCTCTGGCGCCCTTTTCCCTTTTGAGGGGTTGCCAACTGCGCTTTTGATAGTGGCGAAAGTGGATCCGCTGTCGTATGGCGTGGACGGTTTGCGCGGAGCTTTAATCAACAGCACTCATTTTGGTTTGACGACTGACTTTTTAGTTTTGAGCGGGCTGGTTATTGGCTTGCTGGCAATTGGCGGTTATCTATTTTCTAAAATCGAGGCGTAAAAAAACAAGGGCATTAGATCGCGTGCATCATTATGCCCTTGGTTGAATGTTTATGGTTGAGTCTATAATAATCCTAACTGTCCTTGCCAGTACGCGCAGACTTTTTTAACTTTCAGCGGGGCGATGCCGGTGTAGGTGACAGGGTTGAGTAGAACAGCCATTTGCGCGTCGGTGAACTTTTCGATAAACGGTTTCATTTTATCACTAGCCTCTGCCAGCGACATTAATGAAACGCTTTGTTCTCGGGCTTGGATGGTAAGTTGCTTAACATCCTCATGCGCATCGCCGGGATAATCATTGAGTTCCAATAAAATGTATAATGGTTCTGCCATTATCAGATCACCTTGCAACACGAAGTTGTGCGCGATCCTATCGTAATTTAACTTAAAGCGGTCAAAATATTTTATGACTCGCTCAAGCTGGTAAGTAAAGAGGACTGGAATCATCAGAGCGAATCTGCTGGAAGCTGAGCCGCATAAATCACGCTCATGTTCAGAGATTATATTATCCAATACAACTCCATACATATTTTTTACGACCCGCGCCAAACTTTCGGTATTTTCCTCTGTTACCGGATTGGTTTTATGCGGCATGGTTGAGGAAGAAACGGAGTTAGGATCAATAATCCTGCCAATTTCGCCAACCTCGGTGCTGCCAAGACGACGGAAGTTTCGCGCCCAGTTAGCCAGAACTTGCGAGCCTGATGTCATCAGGTTATAGAGCATTGCCAGCGGTTCTGGCGGTAGAATTTGGGTGGAAATCAATGCCGGTTGTAAGTCGAATTTAGCTAAAACGTCAAGCTCGAATTGTTCCGGATCTTCGTCAATTAGACTTAAGCTGTTATAAGCGCCAACAGCACCAGAAATTTTTCCCACCAAAGCAAGAGTGGCTCGCTCTAATTCCTTTAGAATAGTGCCAAGCCGGTGCACAATCTGGCTTAATCCAAAGCCGACAGTTATCGGTTCGGCATGTTGCAGATGGGTCCTGCCGATTTGTACAGTTTCTGCCTCGTTTAAAGAGATCGTGATTAAAATGTCCATGAGTTGCCGAATAAGCGGCAGGATTACATCGCATGTTGCTTCCCGGATAGCTAATACCTCGGCAGTGTCACGGACGTCAAACGAAGTTAATCCTAAATGGATAAATCGTTTGAGTAGAGCTACATCGGCTGGATTTGAGATGTGTACAGACACCAGCTGCTTCATTAAGCGGACAAAAGCGCGAATATCGTGTCCGATCTTGCGCTCTAGTTTGTCAACTTCCGCCATTGGAATAGTACGCCAAGCCTGTTGAAGCTCTGTGGTAAGTAGGGCTGGATTAAAATGACCACCTTTGGCCATTACCTCTAACGCGGCGATTTCCACGTTAGCCCACCATTTTGAAGTAGAAGCATAGTCCAAATAAGGAACTAAGGACTGCGGTTGATAACGTTCGTGTCCTGGTAGCATGATAGAACCTCCTGTGCGTTGTGAAGTGTAAATCGAGTTGTCAAAAACTGCGTTTTTAAACGCAGATCGCCCTAGAGTAAAGGGCGACTGGGAAAAGTATCATAAAGTAAAATGTTTGTCTAGGGGGCGTGCGTTGACAGATTTATTTAAGTGTGATATAGTTGTAGCTTATAACTTAATTTAGTTACAATTGTTCTATAGATAGAAACTGCCCAATATATGGTTGCTAGTTTGACACTCTATACAGCAATTAGACATAAATAATTGTCTGTAAGCGCTTGATTTTCAGGCGCGAAGGTAACCATATATCTATGTTTCAACGAACCAAACGCGGTTCTGTGAGTACTTTTGGTAAAAAAAAGTATTCAGAATTCAAAAAAAGGCGCTCTCCCGGTAGCGCTCAAGGACGGCCGAGTAATTTTCGTTCCAGCGGCCAGCGCGGTAATCGCGGGAAAAGCTATCAACAACAGATTGATGTTTCCCGGTTTGTCCGCAAAGCTTCCACGCAAAAAAAAGATCAAATGTACGTCGCCAAACATTCGTTTGCTGATTTTAATTTTTGCGAACTGTTACAGCGCAATTTAACCAAGAGAAACTACCCCGCGCCGACGCCGATTCAGGATCAAGCCATCACTCATATCATGAATGGCAGAGATTTAGTGGGAATTTCCATTACCGGTTCCGGGAAAACTGGCGCCTTTCTTTTGCCGCTCATCAATAAAATTTTTCACGACAAATCGCAAAAACTTTTAGTCATCGCGCCAACCAGGGAATTGGCCGAGCAAATTGATACTGAATTTCGGCATTTTTCCCAGGGGATGAATATTTTCTCGGCCTTGTGTATCGGCGGCCTGCCGATTTATAGACAGCTTGGGAATCTTCGCCAAAATCCTAACGTCGTGATCGGCACGCCCGGCAGGTTAAGAGATCTAAGCATGCGGAAGGCGATTAAATTTGAATCGTTTAAAAATATCGTGATTGATGAAATCGACCGCATGCTGGACATGGGTTTTATCAACATCATCACTGATATTCTTAAAGAGGCGCATCCCAAGCGGCAGTCGCTGTTCTTTTCGGCTACTATTCCGGACCCCATTAAGCGGTTGGTTAATCAGTTTTTAAAAGAATATATTACCGTGGAAATCGTGGCACATCAATCAATCAATAATATTGATCAGGACATTGTCCGTTGCCATGACAAAACATTAAAATTCAGTATGCTGGCAAAAATTCTGGCAGAACCTAAAACCGAGAAGGTGCTGATTTTTAATGAGACTAAAAGAGACGTTGAGCAACTCACTCGTGACTTGATTAATAAAGGTTTCCGAGCGGAGTCATTGCACGGCGATAAGCGCCAGCGGGAGCGGCGCCGTTACCTGACCCAGTTTCGGGAAAACAAGATTAATATTCTGGTCGCGACCGATGTGGCGGCACGCGGGCTTGATATTAAAGACGTGACGCACGTTATTAACTACACGATCCCACAAACTTACAATGACTATATTCACCGCATCGGCCGAACCGGCAGAGGGGATAATAAGGGGACTGCTTTGACTTTTGTTTAGGATAATCAAGAAGAACATCATCAAAAATAAAAAAAGAAGGAGATATTGCCCCTTCTTTTTGGTTTAGCAGTCAACATTAAGTGGGCATAAGGATTCGACTTATGTATTTTTTGGTAATGATATGGTAAAATTATAAAGGCTTGATGAATTAATAGTTTATACACTTTAAACGGGCCAATGGTGTATACAAAAATAATTATATGGATAAAAAAATGATTATCGTCATCGCGATAGCCGTTTTGGTTGGAACGGTCGGGTGGTATTTTACAAGGCAGCTGGGCACAGAACAAATTATTTCTCCGGTAATCGTCAACTCGCCGCAAGAATCTTCAGAAGCGTCTATTCCTACAGAATCAAACGAAGTGCTGTCGAGCGTGGGGTCGTCGATTTTGGAAAATGAGTTGGAAGCGGTGGCAGAGGCAGTGGCAAAGATGCAAGAAAAATTGATCAACAAGCCTGATTTGGTGGTGGTGTATAGCACAGCCGCGTATGATGAAGAGAAAATTTTAACCGAACTCGAGCGCCTGTTGCCGGGTACGAAAATTTTTGGCGGCAACAGCGGTTTTGGGGTTATAACTCCTGGTGAATATCTGTGGTTTCCGGTGGCGCAGCGAGCGTTAGCTGTCATGGGTATAGCGACTCCTAAAATTACTTGGGGACTCGGCATTTCCTCCATTGAGGGGATTTCTTCGCGCGAAGCCGCCAAGGAAGCTCTGCTTTCGGCAATGAAAGATTCGGGCAAAGGAGAGGGCGTCAAGCCAAATTTAATAATCGATAATTCAACTTTTTGGGTTCAGCACGAGGAAGCGTTGAAAGGCATTGCCGACGTGGTTGGCGCAGATGTGCCGGTTTATGGAGCTTATTCCGTAGATAAAGGGATAGTCGGTGACTGGCGGATATTTATTAACGGCCAGGTATATCAGAATGGAGTTGCTTTGGCCGCAGTTTATACTGATTTAAAATTTGCCTCAGCTCGCGAACATGGTTTTGAAGTGACTGAAAAAGGCGGGGTAGCGACCAAGGTGGATAAATACAGGCTTTACGAAATAGACGGCCGGCCGGCGGCCGAAGTTTATAACGAGTTGATCGGCGGGCTCCTGGCTAAAGAGGTAGCTGATCCAGAGCATGCAGATCTCACCAAGATTCGCTTAACGAGCGGCTTGAATCCGTTGGCCAAATCAATCGCCGTGTCAGGAGGTGAGCCGTTTTATGTACCCGCTCTGTCAGTTTCTATTATGCCGGACAAATCGATGATGTTGGACGTTGAGGTTAAAGAAGGCGATGAATTGCGAGTGTTGCGTGGTGACTGGGAGATACTTTTAAACCGACTGCGCACTACGCCGGAAAAAGCAATGCTTGACTCTGGCATCAAAAAAGAGAAAATCATTTTTGCCTTGAATGCCTATTGTTGTGCCACTCATTATGTTGTTCCGGAAACGGAAAGGCCCAAGTCGCCGGAAATATTTCAGGAAGCGATTGGCGCCGCGCCGTATATTGGCGTTTGTGGTTGTGGCATAGAAAATTACGAGCCGCAAATTGGCAACGTTTACTCCAGCCTGGGGAATGGAGTATTGTTATTTAGTTCAGAAGAAAATTAAATCAAAATCAAATTTAAGTGAACAATGTTTAAAGGTTTTTTTGGGAAAATTTGGTTTTTGGGAATACTCTGCAGTGCCTTTGCCATCTTTTTGGCGCTTTTAGGTATGATGTATTATTATTTGCAGATTGAAAAAGATGATATTCTTCGGCAGAATAATCTTTTGGCCCAAGTAATGACGCACGAGATCGAAAGCGGCTACATCAAAGGGATTTGGCCGTATAAAACGCTAAAGATGGTCAGTGACGAAGAAGAAGTTGTATTTTTGTGGATCGCCCAGCCGGATGGAAAAGTTTTTTGGACTGATGACCCAGGCATTATGGGTAAGATTGTTCAAGATCCATTTCTCGGCATAACAGAAATGCAGTCGCGGGACAGTTTGTACGACGGTCAACGCATCAAACTAATCGCTCATCCATTAAAAATCGAGTTGAGCGAAAAGCCCTGGACGCTTTTTTTAGGGGTTTCTTTTAAGCAGTTAGCCAAAGCCCAAATGGAGATTATGGCTTTTAGCGTCATTTTTTTTGCGATCGCTATTAGTTTTTCCGCTTTTATTTCTTTATATTTGTCCGGCAGTTTTACTCGACCGCTTCGGAAATTGATGGTCGGCGTGGAGGCTATTGGCCAGGGCGATTTAGATTATCATATCGACGTCAACACTAAAGATGAGATCAGCGATTTAGCGGCCGCCTTTAATCAAACAGCTAAAAAGTTAAAAGAAACTCGCGAACGCGATAAGCAGATTAGCCAGATGAAATCAGACTTTATCTCTTTAGCGGCGCATCAATTGCGGACGCCGCTTTCGATGATTAAATGGGGTTTAAGTCTGATCCGAGAAAATGTTTTGAATGAGGAGGAAAAAAGCACAGTTTATCAAAAAGTTGACGCTAGCAACGAGCGGATGATTAGTTTGGTTAATGATCTGTTAAATGTGACGCGCATCGAGGAAGGCAAGTTTGATTATAAATTTTCCGCTGGTCAATTAACGGAAACACTGCAGATGGCAGTTGACGAATTACGAAACGAAGCCGATAGGCGAAAAGTTAAGCTGATCTTTAATATACCATCATGCCAGCTACCTAAGATACAGATAGATAAGGATAAGATGCGGATCGCGCTTACGAACATCATCGAGAATGCGATTAAATATTCATTGCCTGGCGGGCAGGTGGAGATATCTTTAATTTGTCACAAATCTGATATTCTGATAACTATTAGGGACCAGGGGGTAGGCATCCCTAAAGCTGAGGAGAAGCGGGTTTTTGAAAAATTTTTTCGGGGTTCCAATGCTGTACGGTTGGAAACAGAAGGCAGTGGTTTAGGGCTTTTTATGGCAAAAAATATCATTGAACATCATGGTGGCCAGATTAGTTTTAAATCTAAGCAAAATCAAAGCACGACATTTTTTATTATTTTATCTTTAGAGCGGCAGGTTAAATAGGATCATCAAAAAATTGCCTCAACATCAAAAATAAAAAAAGAAGGAGATATTGCTCCTTCTTTTGGTTTGGTTACTATTATATAGATTCCTGCCTTCGCAGGAATGACAAAAAGAACATTAATTCGGAAACTCCAGGTTCCAGGTAACAGTCCAGGGGGTGTGCATGTTATCAACGGTAATTTTGCCCACAAAAGGCAGTAAGCCGAATTCTGCCGGGGCGGTAGTCGAGGTAATGTTGGAAGTGTCTAAATCATTTGATGTTTCATAAGCCGTCAAATTACCGCTTTGGTTGCTGGTTAAGGTTGGGTTTAACCAAGTCAGCGGGAATTTAACTGGCGTTACCTGCGTGCTGGTGGCCGTTTCCGAAGAAGTGGCGTTGCTACAAATAGTGTGTGATGAAAGAACATTGACGGTGTTGGTTACAGTTACTGGAATAATTAAACTGCCGACGATATCCAATTCGGCTTTGCCGCTCATGCCGATATTTTTGTACCGGAGCCGAAGGTCATAAACAGACATATGAACAATGTTGCCGTCATCGTCACGGCCGTCGTTGGTATCATAACCCACGTCGAGGTTGGCGATTAAATCTTCGGCGTCGCCTTCGGTGGTATCGATATACTTGCATTTAACCATATCGCCGTACTCGGCCCGTTCTGAAACGTCCCACTTCACTTTGCCTTGATCAAATTCATAAGCGCGATCGCCGTAGAGCGTCAACTCGTGGGAGTTTGGTGCGACTTCTTTTAAGTAGCCGGTAATCGTCAGGGTGACGTCTTGATCTCTGACACCGGTGTTGCTGTAAGTATTATAGTAACCATCGATGGTGCGGTGCAAGGTGATGGTAGTCAATTTTGTCGCGGTTTTATAAACCGGCGCTGGCGGAGGGGGAGGAGTGGTATCAGTATCAATAGTAGTGTCTTCGGAAGTATCGGTGGTATCTTCGGCGGAGGTGTCATTAGTAGTATCATTGTTAGTATTGTTATTCAACAAGTTGTTAAGAAAATTAGTATAGTCGTCGGTGTTGTTCGTGTTATTGTTCGTCTGATTATCACTTTCAGTATTATCAGAATCAACTGTAGTGTTATTATTCGAATTATCGCCAGCCGCGTTACTGGCGTTTTGTGCAATTTGTTCAAGGTCGCTGTTTTTGATGCCCAGCCCAAGATTTCGCATTACGGAAAAGGCGTCAGCCGGGCGGCCGAGAAAATATCTTTTGCCGTCAGCCGGATTAACGTACCAAGCTTCGCCGTGAGACTCAACTTGCAAAAATATCTTGCCTTTTTGCTTTTCGGTGAAACTTTTATCTCCCGCTTGATTTAAAATCTCGGTTTTATCACTAATGCCGTCAGCGTCAGTATCAGCTTTATTCATATCGGTTTGAAGTGCGCTTTCTATTGTATCTGATAAACCATCTTGATCAGTATCTGTGCCAGAAAGATTAGTATCGGCGACCGGTATTTTTTTTAAATTCGCATTGTTGATGCCTATAGACATCACATTTCAAAAAGCTATTAAGAATGATATAATAAGGGCATGAAACGTTGCCCAAAATTTACAAACAATCAAATAGTACAACTTCAAGG
>Ga0209211_10005803_pt1 | contig 18218 bp, 20 predicted proteins | sample RifGroA2_FD_183992 | JGI IMG/M metagenome (GOLD analysis project Ga0209211, IMG submission 183992) | Groundwater microbial communities from Rifle, Colorado, USA - Groundwater A2 (SPAdes) (version 2) | ecosystem: Environmental > Aquatic > Deep subsurface > Groundwater | place: Rifle, Colorado... | reverse complement strand
CAAGCGAAAAGGAGCTTTCTATATTCGCCCGCCTTGGCTCAGGAAGCGCCTGCCGCTCTGTTTTGGGCGGGTTTGCGGAATGGAAAGTCGGAAGCAAGAAAAACGGAAGCGACTCTTATGCCGTGCGGGTTGCGCCTGCTGAGCACTGGCTGGAGCTTCGCAACGTGATTGCCATAACCGACTCCAAGAGGAAGAAAACCGGCTCTGCTGAAGGCATGGAGCTTACAACTGCGACAAGCGGGCTGTATTCTGAGAGGGTGAGGACCAGGCCGGAAATAATAAGGCTGATGAAAGGGGCGATATTGAGAAAGGACCTGCCAGATTTCCTGGAGCTGACCATGCGGGAGTCCTCGCACATGCACGCGGTCATGCTGGACTCCTTCCCCCCGATTATGTACCTGAATGACGTTTCAAGGGAAATCATGTGGAGCATCCATGAGTTCAACAAATCCAAGGGAAAAATTTGCGCAGGCTACACTTTTGACGCGGGCCCGAACGCCCATGTTTACACTGTGGAAAAATACGCCAATGAGGTTGAAAGGATGCTGCGCGGCATCAGCGGAGTGCAAAAAACTATCGTTTGCAGGTCGGGAAATGGCCCGAGAAAGCTTTCTGACATGTATGCGCTATTCTGATTTTACTGCCTCGATCCATGTTTCTTTACGTCCCAAATATACCTGCCCCTTACAGGAGTGACCGTTATCTCGAAGCCAAAGCCGTGCTCCTCGAGGAAGGCTGCCAGGCGCTCGTTTATGTTGTCCGAAACTGGGTCGTTGTTCATCCAGGTGGTGGATTTGCCGACGTTGAGGCAGTCAGCCACAAGCCCGGCATCCAGGTCTGACACGCCAAATGACATCACCGTGTCGTGGACGTTTTTGGGTGTTGGTTTGGCTACTGCTACTTGCTGCTGGACTGCTTCCATGTTGTTCCCTCCTGGTAGGAGCGCAAGCTGCAACTCGACACAGCGTGCTTTCCTTGGTCGCCACAACACCATACACAAAAAAGATTTATTAAAGGTGCCGCGAGAAAACCGATGTGCTTAAGCCGTGGAATGAAAGCTGCACCGGCACCCAACTGGCAAAAAACTTTTAAATTAACAAATATGAAAATTGGAAGTGAAAATATGAGGATGTATCGTTTTCGACTCTATCCTTCCAAGGCACAGGAGAAGCAGATGAATACAAACTTCTGGCTTGCAAAGAATCTGTGGAACGATCTGCTTGAGCATAGTAAAACCATCTATCAGAACTTTGATAAATTTCCAACTAAATCCACCATTGCAGCCATGACAAAGGATTCTGGGCTGTATTCTCAGGTTGCGCAAGAGATAGGCTCCAGAGTTGAGAATGGCATCTGGCGCTATGTCAAACTAAGAAAATCAGGGAACGGGAAAGCTGGCTTTCCCCGCTTCAAGTCCATTGACAGGATGAAGAGCCTGGACTATCCGCAGTTTGGTTTCTCCATTGGCAAGAAACTCAAAGTCACTCCGTTTGGTGAAATCTCAATTGTCCAGCACAGGGAGATAAAAGGGAAAATAAAGACCCTCACTCTCAAGAAGGAAGCTTCTGGGAAGTGGTTTGCCTGCTTCGCTGTTGAGAAAACTCCAACAACCAGAGCCTCCAACGGCAAGCCAACAGTTGGAATTGATTTTGGTCTGAAGACACCTGCAACCCTTTCAGATGGCAATGTAATTAAGAATCCGCGGCACATGAAAAAGCATGCTGACCGCCTTGCCAGGCTGCAGCAGTTTCTCTCAAGAAAGAAGAAAGACAGCAAAAACCGAAGAGATGCAAAAAGAGAAGTTGCCATTGTCTATGAGAAGATTGCCAACACGAGGGCTGACTTCCTGCATAAGGCAACCATTTCACTAGTCAATTCATATTCCCTTATAGCAATGGAGAAACTTGCAAGTCAGGAGATGTCTGAGCAGAACTTTGGCAAGTCGATAAATGATGCCGGTTGGAGGATGTTTGCAAACATGCTGCGCTACAAGGCTGAGAGTGCCGGTTGCCAGGTCGTGTTTGTAAATCCAGAGAATACGACAAAAATGTGCAGCAAGTGCGGCGGCCTGCAGGGCATGCCGCTGGAAGTCAGGGTATATGAATGCCCTTGTGGCAATGTGATGAACCGGGACCTAAATGCTGCGCACAACATACTCACAAGAGCTACCCAAGGACATTGGGGAAGTAACGCTTCTGGAGATGTTCAACAAGGAACATCATTGAAGGAAGAAGCCCACGCCCTTTAGGGATGGGAGCATGTCACGAAGCTTTGTTGGGGAATTTTATCTATGGAAAAGTCCTGCGGCGCTGTTGTATACAGGCTTGAGGCTGGAAAGAGACTCTATCTTCTCCTGCACTATGAGGAGGGGCATTGGGACTTCCCCAAGGGGCACGTTGAGGAAAACGAGAGCGAGGAGGAGACTGTGAGCCGGGAAGTCGAGGAGGAGACGGGAATAATCGGACTCCGGCTGAATATAGCTTTCAAGGAAAAAATATCCTACTCGTTCAAGCGGGGAAGCGACATGGTGCCGAAAGAGGTCGTATTTTTCGTGGGGGAAACGCAACAGAAGGAGGTGCGGCTCTCACTTGAGCACGTTGGGTTTGTCTGGCTGCCTTACGAGTCTGCGCGAAAAAAGCTCACCTATAAAAATGCAAAGGAACTGCTGCAAAAGGCGGAAGAGAACCTATCGCATAAGGCTTGAAATCAGCTTATGAAGCGCCCTTGAACTGAAATCCCTCACGACCAGCGCTGCTTTTCCCCTGAGCGCATTTTTTGGGACTGTGGTGGTGAGCGCAATGCAAGACATTCCAGCTCTTTTTGCCGCCTCCACGCCTGCAAGGGAGTCCTCGAAAATTATGCATTCGGAAGGCTTTGCCTTGAGTTTTTCTGCGGCAAGCAAAAAAATGTCCGGAGAGGGCTTTCCGTGTTTGACGTCCTCCAGGCCCACGAATGGCATGCGTGCAAGCCCGATTGAGCGCAATGAGGCAGCTATGTGCGGCTTATGGCCGCCCGAGGCCACGGCAATGTGCACCTTATGCCTCTTCAGAAGTGCATAAATCGAATGAAATCCCTTTATTGTCGGAAGCCCCGCCGACTCTACGTATTCCTGGTATAGCGCAGCTCTTTTTTTCACCCATTTTTTCACGTCTTCCTTGATGCCATTTCTCAAAAAGACGTCTTTCATTATGGCGTAGGATCCTATTCCGGTGTAATTCCTTTTCCAGAAGCTTGACTTAATGCGGATCCCAAAGCCTGAAAGTGCCTGGTTGAAGGTAAAAAGATGGGCTTTCTCGCTGTCCACCATCACGCCATCAAGGTCAAAGATGGCTGCCTTGAATCTTTTCAATGAAGTCAGTTGTACGGGCATGCTTGCAACCTTAGGATGCTGCACCGGCAGGGCAATCGACGGAGGAACGGGCGGTTTCCAAATTTCGCATCATCAGCGCTTCAAGCTGCAATCCTCGCTTGAGAATGTCCTCTTCCAGTGAGGCCAGCTTTTCCTTTTCGTTGGCCGTGGCCCTTGGCCCCAGTTCTTTCAGCTTTGCCCGTTCCTTTTTCACCTGCCCTGCCGATGAATGCAACGTTGCAGCCCTTGCAAGAATATGTATTGGCGCTGATGGCATGTCTGGCGAAACGCTGAACGACAGAAAGAACGAGAGCTCGGTTCCGGTCTGCTGGTCAATATCTCCTTGATCTTCATCCATCCCGTCTGAGGACGAGATCATGCTGCGCCGCAGAGCTGAGGACAGCATCTTTTCCACATACAGGTCGCGCAGCCTCCTATGCGGCATTTTGGACTGCAGCAGGAGCTGCTGCAGCAAGTAATCGGGCAAACGCCCGAATTCGGATGCCGCTGCTTTTGCCACCATGCTTCCGATCTTTTTTTGCAGAGAGGATATTTCGTGCAGGCGGAAATCCGAATAGCAGCCGTCAATCTCGCCTGCCACTGAATTCGAAAGGTCTGAGCAGCACGAAACCACAGTTATGCGGATTTCGATTCCGTCAAGCGAAGAGGAAAGCTGCATGTTGCGCAGGTCAAGGTAGGCGCGCTTGCCGCTTGGAAGCCGGATGAATGGCATGCCTTCCTTCTCTTCCCCTTTCCTCTTAACGAAAAAATGGAACCACTCAGAATTGATTCCGTCAACCGACACTATCTGCTCACCGAATTCTGTCGGCTTTGTCTTGATGTCCGCGGCCTTCTTGAGCGCGTCGATTGCCGGCTCGCCGTCCAGGAAAGGCACGAACTTCCTGGATATGACCCTGCCTGACCTGTCGCTGAGGGAGAAGACCGCCGTCCCTGCTTTTTTTGAAGCAACTTTCACCGTACCACCAGAAGGAAAGACGGGTGCGAAGGGAAATTATAAAAACCAGGAAGAATGGGAGTTTTAGTAGTCCACCCCTGCCCTTGAAAGGATTCCCTTGTCAAACGGGTGCTTTACCTTGCCGACATAAGTGACGTAGTCGGATGCCTCCTCGATTCCCTTGGTTGCGCCCCTGCCAGTCAGGACCAGTTCGCAGTTGCGGGACTTGCCTTCAATGAGACCGAGAAGCTCCTTTTCGCTGACAAGCTTTTCCAAAATTGCCCAGAATATTTCGTCGAGTATTACCAGGTCATATTCTCCTGAAGAGGTAAGCGACTTTGCCTTCCCGAATGCATCCTTGGTAAGCAGCTTGTCCTGCTCGTTTATCACAAAGCAGTCCTTGCAGAATATTGCAAATCCTTTCTCTGCAAGCTGTTGCTCGTGCTTTTGCTGGTTTGGGCAGTGCTTGGTGCCTGTGATTACCTCCACCCCTAGCTTGCGAAGAGAGGGAAGCTCGCCTGAAAGCCCACCTTTCAGGAACTGTATGAAGGCAACGCGAAGACCCCTGCCTGACGCACGCACGGCTATGCCCACTGCAGAAGTGGTCTTGCCATTGCCATCGCCGGTAAGTACGTGCACCAGCCCGTGGTCCCGCTGCATGGATGGAAATTTGTAGAAAAGGCTATTTACTCCTTTGCCCCAAATCCCATCATGCGAGAAGCCGAACTTTGGAAGAGCATGCCCGATGGGGCGGTGTCCTGCTTTTTGTGCCAGAGAAGATGCTACCTGAAGGAAGGAGAGGTTGGATTTTGCCATGTTCGGCAGAATGTGAAGGGAAAGCTCCTCACCTTGAACTATGGCAGGTGCGTCTCCCATGCAGTTGACCCAATAGAAAAAAAGCCCTTCTACCACTTCATGCCTGGCTCGCGGGCATTCTCATTTGCGGCGCCGGGCTGCAATTTCCGCTGCGAGCACTGCCAGAATTGGGAGATCTCCCAGCCAGCGAAAATATTCGGGCAGGATATTCCCCCTGAACAATTGGTCGGCATGGCGTTGCGCACTGCATCTAATGGAATCGCCTATACCTACACCGAGCCCACCATTTTTTTCGAATACGCAAAGGATACCGCAGTGCTCGCCAGGAAAAAAGGGCTGTACAACGTATTTGTGAGCAATGGCTACATGACCCCTGAGGCAATCAAAGAAATGGGCTTTTTGGATGCTGCCAGGCTCGACTTGAAGGCATTTGATGACAAATTCTACAAGAAAATTTGTGGCGAAGCGCACCTTGAGCCTGTGCTGCAGTCAATCAAGCTCCTGCACAGGAAAATGCACATTGAGATAATCACGCTTCTGATACCAACGCTGAACGATTCTGACGACGAAATTCGCGCACTTTCAATATGGGTAAGGGAACTGGATGCGAAAATTCCACTGCATTTCACCGGCTATTACCCTGCAAACCGCATGACATTGCCGCCCACGCCCGTAGAGGCGCTTTCCCGCGCGAGGAAAATTGCATTAGAGGAGGGGTTGCAATATGTTTACACAGGGAACCGCCCTGGCGAGGAAGGGGAAAGCACCTTTTGCCCCAAATGCAAGGAAAAAGTGATTGAAAGGTTTGGGATGGAAATGGTGAGTAATCGGCTTATTGACGGGGATAGGTGCCCGGAATGCGGCACAAGATTGCCAATAATTTTCGATTGGAAGGAACTGAACGAAAAGAAAGAAGCCTAAAGCACTCCAAGCGCCTTCATGTGATCCACCCTTCTTTTCACGAGCGCGTCGGTGCCTATGTCCTTCCTGTGCCAGACCTTGCCTATTACCGAACCGCAGGCGCCTTCGGCAATCCGCTCTGCGTCGGAAATGGTGTCAGCCATGCCCACCAATGCTATGGAGCGCGAGCTTTGCGTGTAAATTATGCCGTCCTCCTCGTAGACTGCAGCATAGTATGCCTTTGCTCCAAACGAGCCTATTGCCTGCGAATTGATCTGCAGCGGCTGGTTGGTGAGCGCTTTTCCAGGGTAGCCTTCTGGCGCCAGGTACTTGCAGACAGTCGCCTTTTTCTCAAACAAGGGGCTTTTCCCGATTTTTCCCGCTGCCATCTGCGAAAGGATTTCCGCCAGGTCGTCCTTAAGCAGAGCAAGAACATTCATTGACTCGGGATCGCCGAAGCGCGCGTTGTACTCCAGAAGCTTGGGCCCCTCGCGCGTGAGCATGAAGCCCCCGTAAAGGATTCCCACGAACTTGTTTCCTGTTTTTTTCCTGAAAGCCTCGATCGTCTTTTGCATGATTCCCAGGGCTTCCTCGTAATGCTTTTGCCTGGTAAAGGGAAGCAGGTTGCCTGTTCCTGAGTAGGATCCCATGCCTCCTGTGTTCGGCCCCACGTCATTTTCATATGCCCGCTTGTGGTCCTGCACCATGGGCATGCCGTGCACTTTGCTCCCGTCGGAAAATGCCTGCAGCGAAAACTCCTCGCCTTCAAGCTTCTCCTCCACCACTATGCTGTTCAAGCCGCCGTGCCTGGTTGCAAGAAGGTCCCGGGAATACTCCTTTGCCTCTGCGCCGTCCTTGAGCTGGTATCCCACCACCTTCACGCCCTTGCCGCCGGTGAGCCCGGCTGGCTTGACTGCCACGCTCCCCTGCAGGGAATCTATGAACTGCGAGGCCTCTTGCGCGTTTTCGAATATGCCGAATGCGGGTGAGCCTGGCACCTTGTAGTCGCGAAGCAGGTCCCTGCAGTATGACTTGTCCCACTCCAGCCTGGCTGCCTCCAGGGTCGGCGAGGCGCATAAAATGCCCTGTGCCTGCAGGGCATCTGTTATGCCTGCGGCAAGGACTGCGTCAGGCGAGGGGAACGCAAGGGTGATGCCATACTGCTTTGCGAAGGAGACAACCTGGCTGGAAGAATGTATGTCGCCTATCCCGTATTTGCCGTCCGACTCCCTGGCAAGCCTGGCTATGCCCGGGTTGTTCGCAGACATGAAGGCGAACAAGCGGGCATTGCCCCCCCTGCAAACTGCCTCAGCAATGGAATGCTCGCGCGCGCCGTTGCCAACAAGAAGGAAGTTCTCCATATGAACCACTCCGGGATCAGTGACGTATTTTTCCGGGCAGCATTTATAACTTTTCTATCAGCACTTCCATCCATAAGGTGGTTAGAATGGCTAAGGCGCTGGTCATCGGGGCAGTGGGCCAGGTCGGGAGCGAGCTCACTTTGGCGCTCCGGAAAAAATACGGCGGCAACAACGTGGTCGCAGCAACCAGGAAGAGCGAATTCCCCCCTGAAATCGCTGCCAGCGGACCCTGCGAATACCTTGACGTGGCTGACAAGGCGAAAATGAAACTCTCCATGCAAAGGCACGGAATAGACACGATATACCAGCTTGCCGCGCTGCTTTCGGCAACTGGCGAAAAAAATCCCGATCTTGCGTTTGAAATCAACCTGCTTGGCTTGAAAAATACGCTGGACGCGGCTCGTGAAAGCGGGGTGAAAAGGGTATTCTGGCCATCGTCCATCGCAGCCTTTGGCCCTACCACGCCGCGCGAAAACACTCCCCAGAGAACGGTGCTTGAGCCATCCACCATGTATGGCGTGACCAAGGTGTCAGGCGAGCTTTTGTGCCAGTATTACTTTCTCAGGTACGGACTGGACATACGTTCGGTCAGATACCCTGGGCTGGTTTCATGGAAAGCCGAGCCCGGGGGAGGCACCACCGACTATTCGGTTGCCATTTTTTACGAAGCTATAAGGAACAAGACATACAAGTGCTTTGTCGGCCCGGATACCGTGCTTCCCATGATGTACATGCCTGATGCGATCAGGGGCACGATCGAGCTGATGGAGGCTCCTGCTGAGAAAATCAGCGTCAGGACGAGCTACAACCTTGCTGCCATGAGCTTTTCTGCAAGGGAATTGGCTGAAGAGGTTGCCAGGCTGGTCCCGGATTTTTCCTGCACATACGAACCAGACTCCAGGCAGAAAATTGCGGATTCCTGGCCAAAGTCGATCGACGACTCACAGGCAAGGCGCGACTGGGGCTGGGCGTCTAAGTACGATTTGAGGAAGATGTCTGAGGACATGGTCAGCAATTTAAGGCTGAAGCTTCTTGGGAAATAAAAAAGGGAAAGAAAAGAAAAAAAGCAAGTCGCTCTCAAGCCCAGCCAATTGCGGCTGCCACGCTTTGCGGCGAAACTGCGTTTGATATTCCGGCAACCGCGCCCCTGATCACAAAGGAGACTGCGATGAGGACCGCGGCCATCATTATTGCGACAGCAACATTGCCTTTGCGAAGCTCCTTGAACTCGTCTATCCCTACTGTTATCTTGTCCAGCATGTTGACCGCTATGTAGATCGAGAAGATCGAGAACACCACCCCGATTGCCAGGTTCACAAGGCCTATGAAGAGAGCCGCTACGGTCTCCAAGTAGGAAAGGCCGGAGTTGAAGACCCCGGTAAGTCCGGACACGCCCCCTTCCATGATGTTTGCAATAGACAGGATAATTGCGCCCAGGAGAATGGCTATTGCGACGTTGCCTTTCTTGAGCTCTGCCATCTCGTTGGTGCCCTCTGTCAGTCGGTCAAACATCTTCAGCCCCAGATAGACTGATCCCATGGCAAGCGCCAGGCCCACTATGAGCTGGATGATCGCGATTCCCAAACCTAGAAGTATGTTTTCAATTCCCATTTCTTCACCTCAGAAGGCGATTGGCAGGCAAGTAATAAAAAGGTTTTTCGACGGATAGGCAAGTATGGCTACCTACTCCTCGTCTGGCGTGGACATCCGGAAAGTGAAGGGGATGCACACTTTGATAAACGATGCCATTTTCCAGAAGCTGCCGAATTACGTTCTGCCCATTAAGGGGCACTATGCAGGGATTTTCAGGTCAGGCAAGGAGACGCTTGCAGTCCACTGCGACGGGGTGGGAAGCAAGGTGCTGGTCGCAGGCGAGCTTGGGAAGTTCGACACAGTGGGAATAGACTGCGTGGCAATGAACGTGAATGACCTCATTTGCGTAGGGGCAAGGCCGCTTGTGCTGGTGGACTACCTTGCGCTTGCAAAGGAGGATGCGCAACTTGTTGGCGAAATAATGAAAGGCCTTCAAAAAGGCGCTTCTGAAGCGCTTTGCGCAATTGTCGGGGGCGAAACCGCGATATTGCCAGACATGATCAAAGGGGGCAGGAGGCCCTTTGACCTTGCAGCCACTTCGGTTGGCGTGATAAAGGGTGAGCCCCTGACCGGGGCATTGATGAACGAAGGAGACGTGATTGTTGGCTTGGAAAGCTCGGGCATACACTCCAACGGCTACACGCTTGCCAGGCGAGTCCTTGATGCGAAGAAGTGGGGAAAGGAGATGCTGGAGCCCACCAGGATTTACGTCAAGCCTGTGCTGGAAATGCTTGCTGTTTGCGAAATTCACGGGTTGGCGCACATCACCGGAGGAGCCTTCTCCAAGCTAAGGCGCATAGGCGACTATGCCAATGTGGGGTTCCTGCTTGACAGCATGCCAAAAACATCAGGGGTGATGGCAGAGCTTGAGAAAAAGGTCGCTTCGGACTATGAATTTTACCGCACATTCAATGCAGGAGTGGGCATGTGTGTGGTCTGCCCGAAAAAAGATGCGGCAAACGTCATCGCCATTGCCAAAAAACATAAAATTGGCGCGCAAATTGTCGGAAGGATTGCGGAAGGGAATGACGTGGTGCTTCAGAAGGGCGGAAAAAAGATTTCTCTTCTTTAGAACGCCCATTAGCGCTCGGAGTGACCGACCAGGGGAACGAAAACAACGGGCAGCAAGGTCTTTATCATCACATCATCCGCAGTTTTTTCGACGAGCAGCAACTCCTGGAAATGCATGCCAACCGGGATGAGCATCTTGCCTCCAGTTTTCAGCTGTTTTATCAGTGCCGGGGGGATGCTTTCTGATGCGGCTGTGACCAGAATCTTGTCATAGGGCGCTCCGGCAGCATAGCCCTGCCTTCCGTCCGACTCGATGACTGATGCTTCCAGCCCCGCCTTTGCAATGTTCCTCCTGGCAGATTCTGCAAGGGAATGCACGACCTCCAGAGAGTAGACCTTGCCTGCCTTGCCGACCAGGAAGGAAAGAAGCGCTGCCCCATAGCCTGACCCGGTCCCGATTTCAAGCACCCGCTCGCCAGCCAACACATTGGCGTTCTCCAGCATGATCGCATACATGTGGGGGGCGGATATTGTCTGGTTGCAGCCTATGGGAAGCGGGTGGTCGCCCCATGCATAAGGCCTCATCTGAAGGGGAACGAAATCCTCGCGCCTTATTGCCCTCATTGCCTTGATCACCCTGTCTGATTTAAGGTAGCCATCTGAAATGAGCCGTGCAATCGTTTCATCGTATGACAAGTCGGTTGCCCCGTGCGAGCCTCCCATTCAGGCGACTTCGTCAATTCTCCAGCAGCCATTAGGCTTTAGTGCATCAACCTTTTCCCTCTTTCCCCTGTTCCACTCGGATTGCGCGGTGTAGGCTATCATGGCGCCGTTGTCCGCGTTGTATTCTGGCGCAATCACGCCGAAGACTGCCCCCTGCTCCTTGCATAAAAGCGAGAGCATTTTGCAGAAGCGCGCATTCTGCGCCACCCCTCCGCACACCGTGACCTCTTTTTTTGAAGTGAGGCACAATGCGCGCTCGGCAGCCTCGCAAAGCTCGGCAAAGGAAGTTTCCAGAAGCGAGCGGCAGATGTCCTCCTTGCTTTGTTTCCCCATGGAGCGGACAGCCGAGGTGAGCAGGCCTGCGAATGCGAAGTTCATGCCCTTCACCGTGTAGGGTAGGGGGAAGTACCGCCCGCGACTGGCAAGCTTGGCGACCTCGGATCCGTGCGGGTACTCGAACTCCGCCTCGCGCGCGAATACATCGAAGAGGTTGCCCAATCCCATGTCAAGCGTTTCGCCAAGCACTCTGAAGCGTGAATGGCCCTTTGCAATCTTCCTGTTTTCGGTAATGATTTGCGTGTTGGCGCCGCTCACGTAAACGTAGAGAGGGTCTTCCATGCCCAATAAGCCGCGCGAAATTTCAAGGTGCGCATGGCAGTGGTTTATCCCAAGCAGGGGCTTATCGTAAAATGATGCAAGGTATTTTGCCCCTGCACAGGAAACGCGGAGGCACTGGCCTATGCCAGGCCCCTGAGAAAAGGAGAAAAGGTCGATGTCGGCAAGCGAGACTTTTGCCAGAGACAGCGCTTCGCGCAGGACCAGGCCGAACGCATCTGCGTGGTGGTCCGCAGCAGCCCTGGGGAGTATGCCCTGCCCAGAAGGAGGCTTGTAGATGCGCAGGGCATTGGAGAGTATTTCCCCCCCTTTGACTATGCCGATGCCAAGCGTGTGCGCAGTGCTCTCGATGCCAAGGCTGATCATAGAAACACCGTGGAGACAATGGACAGGAAGTTGAAGGTGGAATGGGCGATTATTGCTGGAATGAGCGAGCCTGTCTTTTGCGTAAACGCGCAGAACACCAGCGCGATCAGGAAGGCGACGATTATTTCCGCAACAGAGCCGTAAAGCAGGTGCAACGAGGCAAAAATGGCTGAAGACAGCAGAGCCCCCAGGATCCATGAACTTGATTTGTCAGATATCTTCCTGAACAGGTAGCCCCTGAAAAGCGCCTCCTCGCCCACCGGGGCGATTGTGAACGCCAGGACCAGCGCAAGCGCAGGAAGCGATGCTATTTTTTCCCCGACCAAGCCTGCGTCAAGGTAGCCAAGAAAATAAAGCGCAACAGTTGCTGCCGCAGTCACAGATATTGAAACGGCAAGAGCCGCGATGCCCCAGAGAAAAAGCCCTGGCAGATCCTTTCTCCGCGGGTTCAATCGCAGGTAGGAAAGCCCTTTTGCAAAGCCCTTGCCATAGGAGGAAAGGAAAAGAGCGGCCATGAAGAATGAGACTGAAGTGTAGTAGATGCTGGAGCCGGTTTTGCCAAAAGGAAAAACGGTTATGGACGCAAGAAGGAAAACAAAAAGGGCGAGCAATGTTTGAGCAGGGTTGCCCACGGCAGCACACCTATTTTCTCTCAAAATAGCCGCATTTCCCGCATGCGCGCCTGTCCTTGTGTTCAGCCAGCCTAACGCCCGGGCCGCACTTTGGGCACAGCCTTCCTGGGGAGAATTTCTTGAACGATTTTGCCGTTTTTGCTTTTGGATCAGACATGGAAAATCAACCCCTTACTTTTTCCCCTTGGACTTTGCCTGCGATTTTTTCTGCTTCTCGGCAAGGCCGTCCCGCACCAGCAGGTGCTTGCGCTCCACTGAAAAGGCTTCCTTGCTTTTGTAGGCATGCGCCTTTACCTCCGCCTTGCAGGTCCCAAACCCGCCCTTTGCAGAAACTATCACCAGAAGCTCCAGCGGGGAGCCTGAGGCAGCCGCAATTGCTTCGCGAAGCTCCTTCCTGGAAGGCATAGCCTTTTCGAATGACACCTCGCAGAACAGCTCCTGTCTTTGGAGCGATGGATTTTCCCGTTTTTCCTTTATTGTCACGTCCATGGCAGCACCCTAATGAATCCTTGTTATCGTTTTCCTGTCCATTGCGCACATCAGGTCGGCTTCCTTGCCCGCAGCAGCGTCCTTCAGAAGCTCAGGGGGGATGGTGAGCTCGAACACCTCGTATGTCGTGGTGTCCATGAGCTGCGCGGTGTTCCCGTTGACTGCGACTATCTGGGCGGTTTGCCGCTCGATTATGGGCACCTCCACGTCCGCGTCCGAAGGGACCAGGAGCTGCTTTTTCTGCCCGTCGAAAACCCCAATGCCCGTAACCCGCATCTTTGCAGCCCCGTGCTTTCCCGGCTTTGAAGAGTCGATGTTGACTATCCTGCAGGGAATGTCCTCGATTATTACGTACTTGCCCTCCTTCAGTTCCTTTGCTGAAGAGAATATCTTGCTCATGGATGCACCGCCTTTCTCCGCAGAATGAAGAGAACGCACCTTATTGCCCCGAATTGTTTAAAAAGCCATTTCCCAAGTCTTTGCCTTTCAAATCTGTCTTATTTATCCCTTTTTAACCACCATATTTAAATACCCTATGTTATATAAAATGGAAATATGGTAGACGAATCCGAACACGGACCTTCACTGGCATTCGAATGCAGGGGAGGCGGGCTTAAGGTAAAGCTAGAGGACGCTTCGCTTCGCGTCAAATACAGGGGAGTAACCTACTTCGTGTCAGAGGCTCCCTCGGTCACAACCGGGGGCAAGAAGCACTTCGTTCAGGAGATAGTCTAATTTTCAGGCCTTTTTCAGCGCTCCATATGCCGGCATCCAACCCTCTTCGGAAAAGAGCACATGCTCGCAATTTTTCACAACGTTCGGGAAGCGCTCACGGAGCTCGGAAATTATCTGGTTGAACTGCTGATAATTCTCCACCACGAACTCGAACTCCGCCTCCCAGGGGGCAAGGCTTCGGATGTAATAGACCGAATTCTTGTGCTGGCGCATCCATTCGCGCAAGGAAAGCTCCTGCCTCCTGGAAAGCGACTTGAAGTAGATAATGGCCTTGAAGAACATGTAGCCAAGCTTGTTCAAGTCTACTGAAATCCGGTATGAGAGTATAATTTCACCCTCCTCCATGGACTTCATGCGTCTGCGCACCGATTCTACGGAAGCTCCGGTTTTTCTTACAAGCTGGACCATTGGGATCCGCGCGTCATTTGCGATTATATCCAGTATCCCCAAGTCTATTTCATCAAGCGTGTTGGAATAAGTGTTTCCTCCAAACCCCCCATTCTCACGCGGATCGGTTTCGCAGAAGTATTTCTTGTTGTACTGGATCGTATCCACCATCACGCCCAGCACCTTGCGGATGATAAGGTGCCTCCACTGCGAGCAGATTGAGTTTATTTCATCGTAGTATTCTGTCACGTTCCTGGAGAGGATGGCGAATATGCAGTCAAACGCCCCGTCGCAGATTCCGTACCAGTAAATGCGCCTGCTGCTGCGGAGAAAGGAGTAGAACTTCTGTCGCTCAGAGGGCAAGTTCTCAAGCTGGAGGTAAACCTTGAACATGTGCCAGCCAAACCTGTTGGGGTTTATTGCAGTCAGGTAGCCAGTGATCACGCCGTTCTTCTCAAGCTGGCGTATGCGGTAGCGCACCGTTTCCCGGCTTTTCCTCACCCTCTTCGCAAGCTTGGTGTCGGAAATGCGGCAGTTGACATCAAGCTCGGCAAGTATGCGCCTGTCGGTAAGGTCCAACAATTCAGCCATATTTTTCCTATTTGTATTGAAAAATATATAAATTCACATTTTTCGGTCAAATTTTGCCAAGAATTTTAATATATGTTCAGTGGCAAATGGAAATCATGGAAAGTGGAAAATTCAACTACGAATCAGTCGACTCTGCTTGGAGGGCGACCTGCAAGGTGCTCTTCGGAAGGGAAGTTGGCAGCCTTAGGGGATTCGAGCCATATTTGAAGGAGGCAATGCTGCCCTGGACAGTGACGAAGTCGAGTTTTTCCGGAAAAGACGTCTATCTTTCCAACCCCCACTACGAGAAGGGCGCTAGATTTGCAACTCCAGACGAAGCAAAGGCGAACAAGCAAAAAACATTCAGCATAAACGACATAAAGGACATCGACTCGCTATTCCGCGTTGCATCCGAAAACATGGTCTACTGCGGCAACAAGGTTTTTGGCAAGAACCTGAACATCGAATTGGTGGACAATGCGATTGACTGCGTGGACGTATACCACGCGCACAATGTTAGGAATGTGAAAAAGAGCGCATATATTTCGCACGTAAGGGAATCCGAGCATGTGTTCGGCATACCGGCCTTCCCGAAAATTCAATTCTCCATCCGCTGCTTCGAGGGCATAAACGCGCAGAGGATGTTCGAGTCGTTCTACACCAACTATTCTTCGGACATGTACTATTCGTTCAACTGCTCCAACTGCTCTGACTGCATGTTTGGGTTCAACCTGCGGGGCAAAAGGCATGTAATTGGCAACTTGCAGCTGCCGCCGGACAAATACTCCATCCTTAAAAGGAAACTTCTTTCCGAGCTCGCAGAAGGGCTTGAGAAAAAAAAGAGGCTGTTTTCGATTTGCGATTTTGCCAGGATGAATGACGGGATTGCCTTGCAGGATGTTGAGCCCGGCGAGCCCATACCAACGCAACCTGCTTCTGCCGGAGTGCAAAGGGCTTTTTCTGAGACCACTAAAATAGTGCTTGGCGCAGAGCAGAGGAAAATCGAGGATTTTGCGCCTTATCTTATGCGGCACGCACTGCCTGTCTGGAAGGTTAAGGGCAAATTCGGTTCGAAAACCTATAGGCTGGACATGCCCTTGGTGAAGGATTTGCCCAACTGTTGCCTGTGCACGCTTCAGGAGGCGCTCAATAACAACAGGCCATATATCGCCAAATCCGATGCAGAGCTTCCTATCCGTGCGCTTGCCAAAAAAGTATCGCAGAAGGCGGCAATTACACTTGAGATGCTGGAGGGATCCTGCAGGGACATTGTGGATGTCTCGCAGGCAATAGATTCGACTGACATATACTGCATGTGGGATTGCACCACTTCCACGCGCTCGGGCTGCTACACCGCAGTCATCCAGTCGCAGTACATTTTCGGCGGCTATCTGCGGGCCCTTGACTCGGAATTCTGCATAAACCTGTACGATTCAACCAAAGTGAAGCGCTGTTTCGAGGTCGACTCCTGTTCCCAGTCAAACTCCTGCTACTTTTGCCACAATGTCGAGGGCTGTGAGAACTGCATCTTCTGCTGCAACGTGAAGGGCTTGCATTACGCGGTGTTCAACAAGGAGCTTCCGAAAGAGGAGTACCTCCGCATAAAGAGGATGCTGCTGGACTACGTGAACCTCGAGCTTTCGAAGAAGAAAAGGCTGGAAAGGTCAGTTTTCAGCTTGGATAAGAAAATGGGTTAAAAATCCCTGCTCCGAATTCATACGCATGGCACAGGTAAACTTCCCATTTTCAGACCTTCGCGAGCTTCTCAGCGTCAAAAAGGAATGGGCAATGGAAACGCTCACCATGCTGGGCTTTCCTGCAGAGGTGACCGAAACTGGGGAGCTTTCGGTGGAAGTCACCCCCAACAGGCCGGACTGCCTTTGCGTGGAGGGGCTGGCAAGGACTCTGCGCTGCTACATGACTGGCAGACCAGCCAAATTCATTGTGTCAGGGGTGAAAGTGGCAGTCACCGTGGATAAGACAGTATCAGATGTGAGGCCTTTTTTCGGAGCAGCTGTTGTGCACGACATTAAAATGACCGAAAGTTTCCTCCGCTCACTAATGCAGGTCCAGGAAAAGCTGCATGAGACGCTTGGAAGGAAGCGAAAGAAAGTGGCAATAGGCATACACGACATGGACAGGGTGGAAATGCCGTTCCGCTACTTTGCCTGCGGCAGGAAGGACATTTCTTTCGTGCCACTTGAAATGGAAAAGAAGATGACTCCTGAGGAAATCCTGCAAAAGCACCCCAAGGGAACGGAGTACGCTCACCTGGTGGGCAAGCTCTGCCCCATGATAACTGACAGGAACGGCCTTGTGCTCTCATTCCCGCCGATAATAAACGGGGAGCTGACCAAGCTCACTTTGAAAACCAGGAACCTTTTCATCGACTGCACCGGAACTTCGGAAACTGCTGTGAGGCAGGCAGTCAACATACTCTGCGCCATGCTGTCCGAGCGCGGCGGAAAAATCGAGGAAGCCAAGATAAACGGCAAGCCCTATGACTTGCTTCTGGAAACGAAATGGGTTTTGCCGCTGAAAAAAACAGAGCAGCTTCTCGGCACCAGGATGGGAAGCGCAAAACTGAAGGGGCTGCTTGCAAAAATGGGCTTTCGGCCAAGCGGAAATGCGATTTTCGCGCCAGGCTACCGCGCGGACGTTATTGACGAGGTGGACCTCATTGAGGATGCGGCAATTGCATTTGGCTTCAACAACTTCGAGCCGAGCTTTCCTGAATTTTCATCTTTCGGATCATCAAGTGCCGAAAAGCCCCTGCACGAGCTTTTGGTCGGCCTCGGGTACGACGAAGTGATGACCTGGACGCTTTCCAACAGGGAATTGGAAAGAAAAGCATGCCTCCCGGCTTCCCGGCACGTGGAAATCGAAAACCCCCTTACCGAAGATTTCACCATTTTCAGGCCCAGCCTGCTCCCCAACCTGCTCGCTGTGCTTTCGGAGAGCAGGAACGAAAAGCTGCCCATCAGGATATACGAGGCAGGCCCGGTTGCCGCCCCCGCACTCGAGGATTCGGTTTGCATGGCCTCAATGCACGCCCGCGCCTCCTTCTCTGAAATTAAGGGCGCTGTGCTTTCGCTTGCAGAAGCATTGGGCAGGAAGGCAGAAATTAAGGCAAAGGACTTTCCATGCTTTATCCCCGGCAGATGTGCCGAGCTTTTGCTGGATGGGAAACCCTGCGGCTTTTTCGGGGAAATTTCGCCAGAGGTGCTTTCGAACTTCAGCCTGGAGCAGCCCGTTTGCGCGGCCGTATTGAAAGGAGCCTAGACTTCTTCGGCGGAGGGGGAAGCTCGGCAGAGGCCATCCTTTTCCCTTTCAGATTTGAAAGAATGGACCTGATGATTCCTTTTGATTCGGTCCTGCTGCCGCAGGTCCGCTTTCCCAGTATGAGCCTGCGCAGCTTGTCATCGTATTTGTAGCCAAGCTTCACAAGGCACTCCTGGGTGTCCATCTCATGATAGGACTTGATTTCGGCAAGTATGAGCTGCGCAAGCGCAAAGGAGCCTATTTCCGCAATCTTTCGGGCAAGGGCGTCCTGGAAGCTCTCGCTTTGCTCAGGCAGGCCGGCATCCAAGTCGAGGACCTTGGAAATGGCCCGGTGGTATTCCCGCGGGTTCCTGTCAAAATAATAGCGGAGCATCTCGCGGACCGAAGCCAGCCTGATCTGGACCGACTGCCTTGCGTCCTCCTTCAGGATTTCA
>Ga0209211_10005802_pt1 | contig 18218 bp, 16 predicted proteins | sample RifGroA2_FD_183992 | JGI IMG/M metagenome (GOLD analysis project Ga0209211, IMG submission 183992) | Groundwater microbial communities from Rifle, Colorado, USA - Groundwater A2 (SPAdes) (version 2) | ecosystem: Environmental > Aquatic > Deep subsurface > Groundwater | place: Rifle, Colorado... | reverse complement strand
ATAAGCCAAGTAATGACAAGACCCCGCAAGTTATATCAAAGTTGGTTATTTTCCACTCGGCTTTTTTATTAACAAATGAGGCTAAAAAAATTAATATTGGAAAAAAACCAACAATAAAAGGTAATAACGACTGCAAACCGACTCCTTGACTGATTTCGCTGAAAAAAGCAATTAACGGAGCAATCGCCCAAAGTAGGAAAGTTACCCTATTTGGTTTTGCTTTACCTTTGAAGGTATCGATGATGTAACTAATGCTTCCGATCGAGAATATAAAAGCTCCCAAATAAATAAAATTTTCGTTGATCATAAAATTATCTTGTCAACTGTACGGCGGCATAAATCATAACTGCCGTTGAAACAAAACGGATCGCATAGATTTTTAAAGTGTGTTTTTCCAGCAGTCTGGGCGCAAAAACAGAAAACAAAAAAGCAAAAATCATTGAAATCGGTATATTCATAATTAGTGAAGTTATGCCCAAATTAGTTTTGTAAGCTGCGTTTGCGGCAAATCCGCTAATCGTTCCAAATATTCCCATGGCTCCAACAGGCAAGATATGAGTAACATCAAGCTTCCTTAATTCTTTTTTGAATAGTGGGATTGTTGGAATCAGCATCAGAAGATTTAATATGGCTATCCATAGATTGGTTGTCCATAAACTATTATCTACCAATGCCAGTTTGACGAAAGCATTCTCTAAGGTTAAAAAAAATGACGTCAGCAAACCGAGTGCAGTCGCCCTTTTAAAAAAAGAGTTTATATTAAATTTTTCATCCATACTCGAAAAGATCCCGGCAATAAGAATAACTGCCACAAAAAACAAACTGTGCGTAGTTAATTTTTCACCGAAAAAACCGACTCCGATCAAAATGGCAAACACACCTCGGAAATTAAAAAGCGGCATAAAAGTCGAAACATCAAGTTTATTATTGGTAAAAATATAAAGAACGTTAAAAATAGTAGAAATAATACCTGCAAAAATAATCGGCCACCAGCTGATTGGTAAAGAAGCGTGATTTATTAAGGCCGGCGGAATTGTAAACAAGAGAATAATAATTGCCAAAATAAAACTAAACAACCATGGATTTGAGATTGAATGTTTGCTGGTTAGTTTAGCGGTAATGACAAACAAGGCTGAAACGACGGTTCCAATCCAAGCATAAATATAAAATGGCATAGTGTGAATTATATCAATTTAAATATTCTTTAATATTCTGAAGATGTTCTTCGTAGGTTTCTGAACAGTGAATTTGTTTAAAATTGTCGTGCAAATAAAATAAACAGTTAGTTTCTTCAGGATTTAGTGCTGCATCAATATAATCAATATTTGGACTACAAATAGGAGTTGGCGGTAAACCTTTATGGAGATAAGAATTATAAGGAGAATCATTTTGCTGTTCCTTGATATCGATCGGCCCCCACCATTTACCCTGACTGTTTTTTCCCAAGGTATACTGCATGGTCGCATCAATTTGAAGCGGCATGCTCTTATCCAGTCTGTTCCAGATAATTCCCGAGATAAGTTTCATGTCATTAATTCCTGCCGCTTCACGGGCAATAAGAGAAGCAATCTTCAGACCGGTCACCCAGCGGATATTAGCGGCAATATATTTTTCGGCATATGGAGCAAATTTTTCATTAAATCGATTGATTAAACGCTTTGCCACTTGTTCCCCGTTTTCTGAAACAGGTATTAGATAGGTATCAGGGTAATAAACGCCTTCAAAATATTCAGGTTTTGAATTAGTAAAAACAGTGTTCCATTTTGTCAGTTCTTCACTAGTCCAGTCCAAGGCTTCCGCCAGTATTTCTCCTATTTGTTCTTTACGTAAACAGCTTGAGTAACTGACCCAAACCAGATCTGGCTTGCCATTTATTTTTTTGAATACATCCAACGCCCACATATTATTACTTAATCGATATCCCCCCGGTTTTATTTCGTTAAAAAACACAAAATAATTAATGTAAAATTCTAAGATTTTATTTTTCTTGATAAACTTTCCCTCCTCTAATTTTTGCACCAAATCAAATCCGTCCAGATTCTTGGGAATGATAAATATTTTTATTTCTTTGGAACTACTCACCGGCCCAAAATAATACCAATAAAATGGAAAGATTATTAAAACAATGAAGAATATAAGAATAAATATTTTTTTCATAATTTTAATTATAGCTTTTGCTTCAATGCGTTACACTTCAACTTAGAGTGTGGGGTACGTTGATTTTTTTGAGGATTATATTGTTGTGAAAGTCTAAATCAACTTTGGTGAAGCGTAAGGGATTCGAACCCTTGATATTCACCCTGAAAAGGTGATGTCCTAGGCCACTAGACGAACGCTCCTGACCGCTAATTTTACCACAAAAACAACGTTCTTTCTATTTTAATACCAAATCGCTACCCTGTTAAATACTTTTAATATCTAACAGGGTAATTTTTTCTTTAACCAACTAACTATTTTAACTTACTCTTCAGCTCATCCAAAATCTCTTTTGCTAATTCTTTACCACCTAGACCAAAAGCTAAACCTCCTGCCAATGACAACATGGCTACTATTCCCGTGAAAAGAATTCTCACCAGGTCTTGAGCCACGCCTAGCTGATTAAGAACAACCAGGATCGTAAAAAACATTATCGTCCATCGGGTGAAAACCGCCAAGCTATTGCTGGCGGTTGATCCCATTGTCTTAACACTATGCCGAACTAAATCTGAAGTCAAATTAGCCGCTAAAATACCAACAAAAGCAATGACGACGGCGACGACCACATTTGGTAAATAGAAAAGGATTTGATTAACGACGGTGGTCGCTCTTGACAGTCCCCAGACTTCGAGTGCCGGCACCAAAAAGACTACAATCAACATCCATTTTAATATCTCAGATAAAACTTCCGTCCAAATTGTTACTTCTTCCTTTTTAATTAATTTAGTTTTGTGAAATAAGAGATCAATTTTGGTAAAAGTAACGACTGTCATGATTAGTTGCTTGACAATACCGCCGATTAAAAAACCAACAATTAGGATTAACAGGCCACCAAATAAATTGGGCATAAAAACACCTAAGTTTCTAAAAAAATCAAATAAAATCGTATTTATTAATTCAATCATTTGTTATTTTTCACCTCACTTTCGTTTATAAATATTAACTTTCAATATCATCCCAAAACTTAATTTCGGTTTTTGCCCCCTCAATCAATATTGAAAAAACTCCTAATTTCAGTTTATAGTCTGGGTAGTTATTTTTCAACAAATAATATTGAGCTACTTTTTTTATATGATAGATCTTTCTTTTATTAACTGCCTCATGTGGATAGCCATGATCTAAATTCGATCTAGTTTTGACTTCAATAAAATATAAACAGTGATTTTTTTCGGCAATAATGTCAATTTCCCCGAATTTAGTTTGAAAATTTTTTTTAAGGATAAAAAAACTGCGAGACTTTAAATAGTCTAAAGCAAGATCTTCGCCGATTTTACCGAGATTTTTCTGGTAAAGGCTCATGAGTTTTTTTTACAGCCTTCTTATGTTTTGTAACTGTTTTTTTAACACCATACAATTTTGTTCTAACTTCTTGTTCCGTCAGATCACGGATAAAATAAAGTTTGGCTTTTTGGTAAGAGGATTTTTTAACCAACTCCATCTTGGCAATAAAAGGAGACAGTAGAGGAATAATTTTTTCTACTCCTGTTCCTGTTTTAGAAACTTTTCTGACCGTAAACATACGGTTTTCCTCGCTATCCCCCCTAACTTTAACAATTATTCCTTTAAAAATTTGAATTCTTTCTTTATCGCCTTCTTTTAACTTATAGTCGATACTAACTGTATCACCGATTTTATATCGAGTATCTTTATAGAGAAATGAGTTAGCCATGTTTTAAATGTTAAATATTAAAAAGTTAAATGTTAAATAAACTGTTAAAGATTAAACAGTTAAACATAAAAACGTTTAATATTTAATTATTTAATATTTTTTTAACCTTTAATATTTAATCTTTAAGATTTAATATTCTATCAGTTATTATTTGCTTTTACAAGCTTTTAGAAACGCCACAAATATCGGATGAGGATGCAACGGTCGACTTTTATATTCCGGGTGTCCTTGAGTGCCAAAATAAAAAGGATGTATTGTTTTTGGTAATTCTATAATTTCCGCCAAATTTTCCACTATCGAGTGGGCACTTACCACTAACCCTTTTTTTTCAAAATCTTTCGTAAATTCATCATTAAATTCAAAGCGGTGACGATGTCGTTCGCTAGTATTTTCCGTTCCATAGATTTCAAATGCTTTCGTCCCTTTTTTAACCTTAGCGTCCCATGCTCCCAGTCTCATCGTTCCTCCATAAGCTCGTTTTTCCATGTATTTTTTTTGAGCCGGCATCAAGTGGATAACCGGATGTTTGGTCTTAATATTATTTTCATTGGTATTGGCGTCGAACCAACCTAAAATATCGCGGGCAAAAGCAATCACTGCCAACTGCATTCCATAACATAAACCCAGATAAGGAATGTTATTTTTCCGGGCGTATGAAGATGCAGCTATCATTCCTTCAGCTCCCCGTTCTCCCCAACCAATTGGAACAATCAAACCGTCTGGTTTACCAATAATTTCTACACCTTGCTTCTCGATCTTCTCAGCATCAATCCAATGAGTTTTAATTTCTACGCCCAGATTAAACGCTCCATGATCTAATGCATCAAACAGAGCCGCGTATGAATCCCTTAGTTGATAGTCACCGGTGCCAAAATATTTACCAACAATGGCGAGATTAATTACTTTTCCAAATTTTTTGGCGTAAATTTTATCAACTAATTTTTGCCAAGCTGACAGATCCGGTTTAACGACTTTGAGATTAAATTCCGCTAAGATTTTTTCGGCCAGCAGCTGTTTTTCCAAAATTAAAGGTACTTCATAAGGATGGGGAACATCAGGATTTGAGATAATATTTTCCGGCTGGACATTACAAAACAAAGCAAACCGTTCAATCCGTCTTTTATCCAATAGTTTTTCCGACCGGGCCACGATAAAATCCGGTTGAATTCCCATTGAGTTTAAAGTCCGTACTGACAGTTGAGTTGGTTTAGTTTTCGGTTCGCCTAGATGAGACGGAGTCGGAACATAAGAAACATGAACGTGGATAACATCACCGGGATTTTTTAAGGTTAAAATTCTTGAGGCTTCATAATAAAAAATGTTTTGATACTCGCCGGCCGTTCCGCCCAGTTCGATAACAACAATATCAGCTTTCTTCTTTTTTCCTAAAGATTGAATCCTATTAATGATTTCATTGGTAATATGAGGAATTGCCTCGACATCTTCACCCAGATATTCAAATCTTCTTTCCCTATCGATGACCGTTTGATAAATCTCTCCCATGGTGACAAAATTATCTCGGCCCATGTCTTCATCTAAAAATTTTTCATAAGTGCCAATGTCCATATCAGCCTCAGTGCCGTCCTCACATAAAAAAACATCTCCGTGTTCAATCGGATTAATCGTTCCTGCGTCTAAATTTAAATAGTTTTCAAATTTTAGAGGAGCAACTCGATACCCTGCCTGCTTAAGGAGAAGAGAGATGGAAGCGACCGTAACCCCCTTGCCGATTCCCGAAATCACGCCACCGGAAATAAATATGTATTTCATAATTTTATGAGCGACCATGCGCTCCACTTACACTTCGGATAGTTACCACATCCGTAAAATCTTTTTTTACTCTTTGTAAATTTTACCACAACTTCTCCCTGACAAAGCGGACATTTTCTGTTTTTAACAACTTTTACGATTGATTTGGTATATTTACACTTTGGATAGTTTGAACAAGCAATAAATTTTCCAAACCGGGAAAAGCGTGAAATTAAATTGCCTCCGTCTTCAGGACAAATTCCTTTAATATCATCTTCTATTTTTAATACTGAACTATCTTCTTTTCTGATGTCCAGCTCTTTTTTAAATGGTGTATAAAAGTCTTTCAATAACTTAATATAATTTTCTTCTTTATTGGCGATCCGGTCTAAGCCGTCTTCTAAGTTAGCCGTATACGAAAGATCAAAAATTTTTGGGAAACTACTTGAAAGATAGTCACATATAGAAGTGCCTATTGACGTCGGAACAAAATAACGACCATCTTTTTCCGTATAATTTTTCATCTGAATCAAGGAAATAATCATCGCATAAGTTGAAGGCCTGCCTATTCCTTTTTCTTCCAAGGCTCTAATCAAAGAAGCCTCGTTATAGCGGGGAGGATACCTAGAAATTAAGGCTTTTTCCTCTAAAGTTTTTATTTCAATTGAACTGTCTTTTTCTAATTTGATAATCGTTTGGTGATTGCTCACAAAAAACGGATCAAAAACTTTTAAAAATCCGTCAAAAATTACCTGTTGCTGTTCACTTTCAAAAAAATAATTTTTATCAGAAATAATTTCGGTTTTGACAGTTTTTATCTGGGCTTCTTTCATCTGGGTTGCAATCGCCCGATTGAAAATTAATGTATAAAGTCTTTGATGATTAATCGTTAATTTTGATTCTTTTTTGCCTTTAAAAGCGGCTTTCATTTCTAATAATTTGGTCGGCCTAATTGCCTCATGAGCTTCTTGAGCTGACTTGGACCGAGTTCTAAACCCGCGTGGTTTGTCTAGTATGTATTCTTTGCCAAATTTTTGTTCGATATAGTCTTTCGCAGGAAAAACAAATCGAGCCGATAGATTAAAAGAGTCTGTCCGATGATAAGTGATTAACCCTCGTTCATATAGATCTTGAGCCAAACGCATTGTCTGCTTGGAAGAAAATCCGTGTTTATAATAAGCATCTTGCTGTAAAAGTGAAGTTGTATAAGGGGGCATCGGATAACGGGGATCAATTGATTCCTTAACTTGGGTAACTTTATATTTATCGTTTAAACAATCTTGTTTTATATTTTCAACACTATTTTTATTAATCGTGGTTTTTGTATACTGATAGTCACCGGCAAATAATTTTAGAGTAAATTTTTGTTCATAAGGAATATTTTCCTTTGAAATTAATTTGGCTTTTAGATTTTGGAAATTTGGATTTGTTTCGGGTTTCGGATTTCGGATTTCGGATTTAAGGAAATCGCCATAAATTTGGTAATATTCTTCGGTTTTGAAAATTTTAATCTCTTTTTCCCGCTCAACAATCAATCGTAAGGCGACTGTTTGCACCCGGCCGGCTGACAGCCAATTCTTGCCCGTTTTTTTCCAAAGAAGAGGAGATAGTTCATAGCCAACCACCCGATCTAATATTCGCCTGGCAAACTGAGCTTTGACTAAATCTAATCTCAAGGTTTCCGGATTAGCTAAAGCTTCAGTTAAGGCTTTAGCGGTAATTTCATGAAAAACAATTCGTTTCAAAGAAACGCCCTCTTTAAAACCAATGTTTGGCCAATCTTCATTAATATAACCCAAAATATAAGCAATATGATAGGAAATGGCCTCGCCTTCGCGGTCCAAATCAGTGGCCAGAATAATTTCCTGATTTTCCTGGGCTAATTTTTTCAGTTGCATGATGATTTTTTCTTTATTTTTAATTACCTCATAGTCGGGCTTGAAATCTTTTTCATAGTCTATAGCGATTCTATTTTTTGGTAGATCGCGGACATGGCCCATGGTCGCAAAAACAAAGTAGTTATTTTTATCGGTTTCACCTTTAGATTTAAAAATGTAGTTAAAAGTTCTTGCTTTGGTTGGTGATTCAACAATAATTAACGCCATAATATTCTTAAAATATCAGAGACTCTTCAATTATTCAACTGAACAGTTTCTCCATAATCAATTTAATATTTTTCGAACTTTTTTCCAAATCCCCTTTAACCTCTAGAATAACCCTGCCCTTAATTCTGGTTTGAATGATTTCAATATCAATTTCAGGATATTTTTCTTTGACTTTCATTGTTAACTTTTCTACATCTTCTTGCCTTATATATTTTCCAACGCTTTTTACCTGATAAAGATAGTTCCTCACTTCGTTTTCCGTCTGTTTAACTGTGAAATTTTCACCCAAAATCTTTTCATAAAGTTCAATCATCTGTTTTTTATCGTTTAGACGGGAAAGAATGAAAATATGGCTGGAACTGATTGATTTAGAATAATAACCGTCAACCACAACTTCAGGAATTTTTTTAAGACGTAATAAATGACAAATATAAGAAGACTTATATCCTATCTTATTGGAGAGATCAATAACACGCAGGTTTTTTTCCTTTATCAAATATTCAAGCAAGCGGGACTTTTGGAATATATCTTTATCCTCTTTTATTTGTTTTAATAACAAAGTAATATCATGTATCATTAAGCCATTTTACACTACTTTTACATATGATTCTCCAAGCTTTTTATAAAACTGAACTTTACCTTTAACTTTCGCCATGATAGTAAAATCGCGGCCTAATAATGTTCCCGGGCCGGCATTAACTTTAGTCCCTCTTTGACGAATAATAATATTCCCCGGGTTAACTTCCTGGTTGCCAAAAATTTTAACTCCTAATCTTTTTGACCTTGAATCACGATTTCCTTTAACGGTTTTTTGTGCCTTAGTGTGTGCCATTAAACTTTAATAATTTTTAACTTTGTTAGTCTTGCCCTAAACCCTCTCACTTTTCTATATCTTGACTTGGCTTTAAACTTTGCTATTCTAATTTTATCACCTTTAACGTTGTCTATTACTTCAGCGGAAACTTTCTCTTTTAATAGCGGCTGACCTAATTTAAAAGCTTTTCCTTCTTCGTCAAACTTCAGTAAAGTTTCTAATTCAATTTCTGTGCCTTTTTCCAGATTAAGTTGATCAACGATAATTGTCATTCCTTCTTTAACTAAATATTGTTTGCCTCCGGTTTTAACCACTGCGTAACTAACCATAGACTTAAATTATACAAGAAAAAAATTTATGTTCAATGATAAATTTCACGGTAACAACGCCAATCCTAATAAAATCGCCATTACCGACGACCCTCCGTAAGAAATAAAAGGCAAGGCAATACCTGTTACCGGCATGATTCCCATGTTCATGCCGAGATTAATAATTGTTTGCGAAACAAAATAAGTCAGGATTCCTAGACAATAAAGAAATTTTTTCTGATCATCTTCGCTTTTTTGATAGTAAAAATAAATCGTTTTTTTAGCTAAATGAATAAATATTAAAGTAAAAAAAATCAAGACAAAAAATCCCCCAAAAAATCCAAACTGTTCAACTAATGAAGCAAAAGCGAAATCAGTCGTGTTTTCCGGCAAAAAAAATAATCGAGACTGAGTACTTAATCCCAAACCTCGACCAAAAAACATTCCTGACCCGATAGTAATTACCGCTTGAATCATGTTATAGGCAGTTCCTTGGGTATCTAAGTGAGGGCTTATAAAACTTAAGATTCTAGCTTGTTGATAGTCTTTCATCAAAAACCAGCCTATTGGCGTAAAAGAAATAATTAATCCAATTAAATAACCAAGATATTTTTTTGGAACGGTTGAAAACATAATAAGAGTAATAAAAATAAAAAAATAAACCATCGCGTTGCCTAAATCCGGCTGCTTAAAAATAATAATAAAAGGAAGTAAAAAATATAAAAAAATCTTAATAAAATTAAGAAATGAATTAGCTAATATATTTTTTACCGTCAAAATTTCGGTCAAAAATAAAATAAAAAAAACTTTAAAAAATTCCGAACTTTGAAAGTTAAAAAAATAAAAATTTAACCAACGTTTTGAGCCTCTGACTTCCAACCCGACCATAAAAGTAATTAATAAAATCCCGATAAAAAACCAGTAAAAAAATTTATTGTTAATTCGGAAAAAATTGTTACCAATTGATTTTAAAAAATAATAGCCCAGGAAACCAAAGATTAAATAGATTAATTGACGAAAAAAAAGGTCATGATTTAATCCAAATAGATTAAAAAGTCCAAAAATAGAAAGAAATACGGAAGAAATAATAATCATTATTATTGAATAATAACTTTATCAGCTAAAGATATTTTTTTCGCTAGAACTCTTTTGGCAATCCAGTCTTTTTCTTTTTCAAATTCCTTTGGAACTGTTAAACCAATTTTGTCATCCGGTTTTAAGCCTTTTAATTTTCGATGTGATTGAATCTGACGAATTAAATCTCTTAACTTTCCCTCTTTTTCTAACTGGGTTTCAGTTACTTTGACTTCTTTTTCTGGATAATGAAAACTGTTGTTAATCGTTAAATTTTTGACATTAAGTTCTTTCAAAACCACATCCCAAATTTCCTCCGATATCAATTTGATATTAATTATTGACTCAACTTTCAACTTCATATTAGCCAAAGGAATCCTAATCTTGACGCCTAATTTTTTTCTCTCCGCTTGTCCAATTTCAACCACTTTTCTCGCCAATTCCATTTCTTTTTCTAATTTTAAATTCTGAATTCTAAATTTTGAATTTATTAATGGCCAATCTTCCAGATTAACTGATTTTCTACAGGTCAAATTAGTATAAATCTCCTCAGATACAAAGGGAATAAAAGGCGAGATAATAATTGATAGATTAACCAAGACATAGTAAAGTGTTTCATAAAAATTATTTTTATCGACTTCGTTGTCTGAATTAACCCAAACGCGATCGCGACTTCTCCGAATAAACCAAGTGGACAAATCAGAGACAAACTTTTCAATTTCCAAAGCCGCATCTTTGGCGTTAAATTCTTTAAGGTTTTTTTCAACTGATAAAACTAATGAAGAAAACCTACTGAGAATCCATTTATCCAAAACGTTTTCTGAAAATAAAAGCGAAGATACCAAATTTTTTGCGGTTTTTTGTTTTCCGTCAAAAAATTTTCGGTATCGAGCTTTAAACTTGTCTAAATTTGCATATTCAACAAAAAACTTGTAAACATTCCATAACATCAAATAAAATTGCCTTCTGACTTCATCAGCTTTTTTATACCCAAAAAGCATATTATCCGCCGGATTGTGACGGCAAAACATCCATCTCATCACGTCCACTCCGATTTTATCCGCCCCTTCATTAAACTCAATCGCGTTGCCCCAGCTTTTATGCATCGGCCGACCATCTTCACCTAATAAAGTTCCAAAACCTAACACTCGTTCAAACGGCGGTTCATTTTCAAGAACAGTTGACTCTGCAATAAGGGCATAAAACCAGTTTTTGAATTGACCAGGAAATGACTCGGTAATGAAATTTGCTGGAAACCATTTTCTCCATTCAATTTTATCTTTGCTGTAAAGCGGTTCTCCTTGATTTCCATCTCTTATTGTTGAATATGCGACTATTCCTGCATCCAGCCATGGATTTCCTACATCGTCAATTCTTGAAAGTATTTTTCCACATTTTTGACATTTTATTTTTACTTCATCTATAAAAGGTTTATGAGGCGTCTTATCTTCAAATTTTTTCCAACCCAAGACAGCCCGTTTTCTTAATTCTTCTTTCGATCCAATTACCTCAAACGCCCCACACCCCACTTTTCCCCCACACTCATAAATAGGAAGGGCTAATCCCCAATAACGATTTTTTTTCGAAATCAACCAGTCGTGCATATTTTTTAACCAATCAAGCTCTCGATCAAGGCCAAACTCCGGCATCCACTTAATTTTTTTTGTTACTTCAACCATCCTTTGCCTTAATGTTTTATTTTCAAAAGGCCGATCCATCGCAATATACCATTCATCCTCTACCTTCCATACTAACTCGGTTTTACATCTCCAACAGGCAGGATATCGATGTTTATAATGATGAGTTTTAAAGACAACGTCTTTTTCACGTAAATAATCAAGAATTATTTCTGGGTGCTTTTTGGCATTTTTTCCGGCCAAAAATCCCATATCAGGACGGTAATCAGCATTGTCTTCAATAACTAGAATCATCGGCAACCCATATTTTTTTCCAAGTTTAAAATCCTCAACTCCTGCTGAAACTGCAGTGTGAACCATTCCGGTTCCTTCAGTCAGTAATATAGGTAAGATAATTTCATCGGTGGCCACAACTGTATGAAATTTATCAGGGTTTTCTTCTTTTACCTTTTTTACTGCTGGAATGTCATCAAATGGACCGTCATATTTTAAACCAACCAGTTCTTGTCCTTTAAAAGTTTTAACGATTCGTTTGTAGTCTTTACCAAATACCGCATCAATCAAATTTTTAGCCACCCAAAATAATTCTCCGCTTGTTCCTTCAACTAATGAGTAGTCATAATCTTTGTTGACAGCAACAGCAATATTGGCCGGTATTGTCCACGGCGTTGTAGTCCATATTAATAAATGTTCATTTTTTCTTTTAATAATTGGCAATGCTAAATACACTGATTCATGAACAAGCTCTTTATAATCCTCCGTTAGCATCTCATGTTGTGATATTGCCGTTTCGCATCTCGGACACCAAGGTACTGACTCGTGACCTTTATAAATCCAACCGTGATCAAAACATTTTTTCAGAAAATTCCAAATCATGTAATTATTTTCGTCAGACATCGTAAAGTAAGAGTGTTCCCAATCGGCAAAATATCCTAACCTTTTTGATTGTTCTGTTTGAATTTTTGAAAATTTTAAAACTCTATCTTTACATAATTGAACAAATTTGGCAATTGAGTCTTTTGAATTACCAGGCACTAAATTTTCAATATCCTTTTTCGTATGAAGTCCTAATTCTTTTTCCACTTCTACCTCGACCCAAAGGCCCTGACAGTCAAAGCCGTTTTGAAATCTTTGCTTAAACCCTAGCAAATTATAGAAACGCGGCCAGAGATCTTTGTAGGTTCGACCCCAGGCATGATGGACTCCCATGGGATTATTGGCCGTAATCGGCCCGTCTAAAAAAGAAAAGTATTTTTTTGAATTTTTGTTTTTTTCCCGGTATTTTTTATCAATTCCTTTTTCATACCAATACTTTAGCCATTTTTTTTCCATTTCGGGAAAGTTTTCATTAGAATTTACGGATTTAAACATATCTGATCATTATAATATAAAAGTTAATAATGATGAAGTATAATTTCTTGTATATGATATTTGATAACCAATCAATCGGTTTAATGATCTTTTATGGAGTAGGTTTTTTGATGATTATTGCTTTCGGAGTAATGTATCTAACGTCAAAAAAATAGGAAATAACACCCGCAGATTTATTTCTTTCTCAAAAACACAGGGTAATAAAACAAATAATAGAAAGAATTAATTCCGACTATATAAGATTATATGAGATTGTATAAGATTAGGAAAGTCGTTTGTCAAGTAGAATGAGTTTATATTTGTTTAGTAAACCAATTTACTCCATTCTCAATCGCTTTATTCTCATATCCTGTGTATGCATGATTCGCGCCTTTGATATAAATTAATTTTTTAGGTTCATTGACTAGATCGTAAATTTCTTTTGCCCAAGCCGGATTATAAACGGTTTTGTCTTTTGTTCCCTGCATAATAAGAATATTTTTAGCTTTCGAAAGATGTTGCTTTTGTAAATTATCAATCCATGTTGTTTTTTCATAAAATTCTCTTTCTAATATTGGCTTGCCCTTTACAATTGCTGTCCCTTTAATTGGAGAAGAAAATGATTGACTTTTTGGAAATGAAGCAGAAAAACTAACATTGGTATGTATTGTCATTGAAAGAAAAACTGAGGCGAAAACCGAAGGATCATCACAGATTGTTGCTCCAAGAATTGCTCCTAAACTTCTTCCCCAAATTCCAATTTTTGAATATTTAAGTTTTGTTTTTGCATATTTCAACACGTCTTTTGTATTTTGGACCATAATCTTCCAAGTTTTATCTTTAAACTTACCGTCACTTTTTCCACTGCCAAAATAGTCAAAACGAAAAGTAGAAAATCCTTTTAGGTGCAACGATTCTGTCGAGTCACTGATTAAAGGACAATTAATATGAGAATTCGTTAATCCATGAAGTAATAATATTAATTCATTTTTAGAATTATCCGGTTTCTTAAATAAACAGTAAAGTGATTTATCAGCTGATTTTATAAAAAATTCATTCTTAGCAATAATCATACTATTTTAGCTATACCATTGTTAGCGTCAACTTCTACAAGATCTCCATCGCCAAACATTTTTGTGGCATTACTTGTTCCAACAATGCAAGGAATATTAAATTCCCTGGAAACTATGGCCGCATGACAAGTAACGCCTCCTTCATCTGTAATAATGGCTATGACTTTCTTCATAACCGGTATATAATCCGGTGTCGTCATTGGTGTAATAAGAATATCACCTTGCTTTATCTTGCCAAATTCTCTTATATTTTTTATTATTCTTGCTCTGCCGGTTGCTTTACCAAGACAGGCCGACTGGCCTTTTACTTGCTTTTTAGATGCTTGCTGTTTTACATCTTCAATTCCATATTTACTGGCAACGCCCTCGACTGATTTTTTACCGGAAATAATTGATGTCTGGCCGTCAATGGATAAAACAGCCCACGCCTCTTTTCGTTCCTCAATAACCTTTTTTGATACGATTTCTTCTTTTTTTAAGAAATTAATCATTTCTTCATAACTAATAAGAGTTATGTCATTCTCGATTTCCATTCTTTTACCGATTTCGAATAACAACGGCATATGAAGATAATGTGCTTTGGAAATTATGTTTTTTCGATATGTTCTCAAATACATATATCCTTGTAAAAGATCCACATACGCTTTAAGAGTCTTTGGAGCTTTTATTTCTTTGAATACGGCCAGAAGATTCTTTTTTCTCTCCACCTGCCTTTGATTTATCGAAGCGATTTCATCAACTAAATTATCGCTACTATCAGCCAATGCTTCAACTGCATTTTTAAAATAATCAAATGTTAAGGGTTTTGCCGTAATCGTCCAAAAAAGCTGCCAATCGTATTTGCTTTTTACTTCTTCGATTAACTTTTTAACCTTTTGGGTCCATCCATGTTTTTTTAGCTCAATAGATACTTTTAATAAATCGTTTTGCTCATCAATTTCATGGATAGTTGGCGTAGTTAAAATTTCATATATACAATCAAAGTCTTCCTCTTTTTTTATTGATATCAAATGATCTTTTAGCTCAATGGATATTGTCTCTATAAAATAACGTTCGATTGCGTGAGGATAAACAAGATACGGAAGAAAATTTAAGTATGCTTCCCTGAACCGGTTTAATAAAGTTAATAAGTCTGAATTAGTGAAATTATTAAGTTTAACGGTATCCACTACATCAGAGTTTTTTAATAATATATCTCCGAGCTTATAACCGTCAGAAATATTGTTTTTAGCAAAGCTTGAGTCAGATATTATTTTATTTTTTATAACTCCAGCTAATCCTTTAAGCTCAAACCCCTTATAATAAACACCAAAAGTGATGCTTTCACACCAAAAATTATTAATTGGGATTCCTATTGCTTTAGGTAATGTACTACGATTGGCCAATGGAACTTCAACCTGGAAAGCTAATGAACACTCACGGTTTAATAGTTTCACCCAGTTATTCATATACTACTAATGTTAACCTCTACTTGATTATTTAACATTTATTTGTTAAAATACTTTCATGATCATCCAAAAGGTAGCTGGAACTATGCGTAAAATCGACCTATCTCTTTTACCAAAACTTGTTAAACTTGGCTTTTCTAAACAGGAAGCAGAAATATATTTAACCTTGGTTATAGAGGGTGTGCTTCCAGCAAAAGACATTGCCTCACGCATGAACATTCTTCCTCATGCTGTTTATCGAATAATAAAAAAGCTTGAAAAGAAAAAACTAGTAGCAATAATCACCAGTTCACCATTAACTTTTTATGTTCTCCCACCTGAATTAGCTTTATCTTCCTATGTCAAGGAAAGATCCTTACAACTGGAAAAGGAAGCTAAAGAAATAAACATGACGCTTTCCAGCAAGAAAATACAATCACCTTCAACAAAAATTGATGTAATCGCCGGTAAGCAAGAATTTTTTTCAGCTTCGGAAACTTTAATTAAAGAGGCCAAACAAGAAGTATTGATTATTTCAATCGGAGAACCTTCGACATCTGATTTAATATTAGCTGACAGAAGAGCAATTGAAAGAGGTGTAATTGTTCGAATGATAGCTCATAAATATGATAAGGATAATCAAGAATTTTTATCTAATCTTAAAAAGAATGGCCTTGAGATTCGACATTTTCCTGATTGGGGTTTTCACTTACAAATAGTTGATACCAAAAAATCACTTCTTGCAGTCAATAACCCTCAAAATCCAGGAGAAAGAATTACGGTAAAAATTAATAGCACTGGTTTATCAAAAGCTTTAAGAGATTATTTCTACTCCGTTTGGGAAAAAGCTATCAAAATCTAATCCTTGAAGGACTATAAAAAAAGCCGCCGGTGAAATAAAGCTCACTTTTTCCTTAGGAAAGCGGGAATGTCAAATTCTGAAGAATCGTCATCGATAAATTCATCGTCACTATTAATTTCTTCTCTATCAATTTCTTCGTCTAATTTTTTCTCCCTGCCCTCCGAAGTTTTAACGAAGGCGGGTTCTTTCTCAACTTCTTCAGATTTTTTGAAGCGGAATAGTTTTAAACGGTTATCATCGAATTTTGTTGCAATAATAGTTACTTTAATTTGATCCATCATTTTATCATCAATAACGGCTCCAAAAATAATATCAGCATCCGGATCAACTGACTTAGCAATGATTGAAGCAGCCTCATCTACCTCAGCCATTGTTAAATCCTGTCCACCCACCACGTTGAACAACACTCCCCGGGCTCCTTCAATTGAGATATCCAAAAGCGGAGAAGAAATGGCTTGTTTAATAGCGGCAATCGCCCGCTTATCACCACTGCCTACTCCCACTCCCATCAAAGCTGTTCCTGACCCTTGCATAATGGTTCTAATATCGGCAAAATCAACATTAATCAAACCTGGAGTAGTAATTAATTCGGCAATTCCTTTTACACCCTGATGCAAAACCGCATCAATTTTTTTAAACGCTTCCAAAATCGGCGTTTTTTTATCAATAATATTTAAGATTCTTTGATTAGGAACGACGATCAAAGTATCAACTTTCTCTTTTAGCTTCATAATACCCTCATCTGCGCAAAATTTTCTCTTACTACCTTCAAATTCAAAGGGTTTGGTAACCACGGCAATTGTCAAAGCGCCGCTTTCTTTAGCAATTTCTGCTATAACCGGGGATGCCCCGGTACCGGTTCCGCCGCCCTCTCCACAGGCTAAAAAAATCATGTCCGCTCCTGACAAATCTTCTTTTAATCTCTCTCGTGATTCTTCAGCTGCCTGACGACCAACTTCCGGATCGCCACCAGAACCTAAACCATTAGTTAAATTTTCACCAATCTGAATCTTTATAGTGGCTTTATTATTAAGAAGCGCTTGAACATCTGTATTAACAGCAATAAACTCAACACCATTAATTCCACCTTCTGCCACCATAAAAGATAGAGCGTTTCCGCCGCCCCCACCTACTCCAACCACTTTTATTCTTGCCGCCTGTCCGGCTCGGGGTTTAATTAACATAGTAAAAATTCAAAAGTTAAAAGTCAAAATTTAAATTCAAAATTAAAAAGTTTAAATACTTTTGACTTTTTACTCTAACTTTTGCCTTTTGACTTCTAACTTTTAACTTTACTTACGGTATAAACTGTTTTATAAAATTTTTTAAACTATTAATCGAACTGCCTAATTTAAAATCTTTTAATATTTTACCAAAATTTTTAAAGTTGTCTTTATCAACAAGGCTATCTTTTTGCCCGTATAAAAGTAAGCCAACCGTCGTTGAATACTGAGGATCCATGATTTCGTCAACCAGGCCGGAAACTTTTTCCGGAAAACCTAATCTAATTGGTAAACCAACGACTCTTTTTCCCGTCTCCAACATTCCAATCGTTAAAGCGCCGCCTCCTGTTATCACCAGTCCCGAAGGAATTTGCTGGCCTAACTCGCTTTTTTCAATTTCTTCAAAGATTAATTTAAAAATTTCTTCTAGTCGGGGAGCAACGATACCATCAACCAAGGTTTTTAAAGACACTTCAGTTAGATTTTCTGGCAAATCAAGTTCATTCAAATTAATTTGAGAGACTTTTTTCTTGCCGTTTAAACTTTTGCTTAAAAAAATCTTTATTTTTTCAGCTGAGTCAAGAGAAACTCTTAAGCCAACCGCTATATCATTGGAAATATGACGGGCTCCAATCGGGATTGAGGAGGAATAAGATAGGGCTCCATCAACATAGATTGACAGATCAATCTTTCCACCACCTATATCAACTAAAACTATTCCCAGTTCTTTT
>Ga0209211_10005801_pt1 | contig 18219 bp, 14 predicted proteins | sample RifGroA2_FD_183992 | JGI IMG/M metagenome (GOLD analysis project Ga0209211, IMG submission 183992) | Groundwater microbial communities from Rifle, Colorado, USA - Groundwater A2 (SPAdes) (version 2) | ecosystem: Environmental > Aquatic > Deep subsurface > Groundwater | place: Rifle, Colorado... | reverse complement strand
GCGGCGACATCGAGATAGAGCGAGATGGCGGTGACGGTATGTCCGGCGGCGAGCGTGAAATGCTCCACCACGTTTTCCGGCAGCATGGTGATCTTGCGCCCCGGCATATACACCGTGGACAGCCGCTCGCGGGCGATGCGGCCGAGGTCCGATTCGGGTGCGAAACCCAGGCCCGGCGCGGCGATGTGAATGCCGATGTGCCAGCCGCCGGCGGCTTTGGCGGTGACCGAAAAGGCGTCGTCGATTTCCGTCGTATGCGCGTCGTCGACGCTGAAAGCGGCGACCGCCGCCAGCGGCAATACGCCGGGGTCGACCGGCATGGTGAAGTAGGGGAAACTCGTCCCGCCTTTGGTCTCGGGAAAGAACTCGAACAGGAAACGTCCGAGATGGTAGTCATGGGTCGAGGGCAATGCGCCGCACTCGAACAACAGGCGTGCGGCGGATTTTCCGGTCTCGCCGCAGGCCGCTTCCAGCGCCTTGGTTTCGCTGCGGTTGCGATCGGGTTTGTAAATTAGTTGCGGCAGCACGGGCGCGAACTCGGCGGGCAAAGTCCCGCTCCCGAGTTCATCGGCCATGCGCTCGATGGCCGCCGCCTGCAGACGCTTCTTTTCGAGGCCGGCCAGCGCCGCCTGGAGGATTTCGGGCGGCGCCTTGCGAAAACGACCGCGGCCCTTGCGATGAAAATACATCGGCGCCGAATGCAGCCGCAGCAGCACGGCGGCGGCCTGCGTCGGGTCCGGCTTGGCGCCGTGGTATTCGGCGGCGAGCCCCTCGAAGTCGAACTCGGCATCAGGGCAGACCTCCCAAAGGAAATCGACGTCGATGCCTGCCGCCTCCGCTTCGGCGCGCTCCAGCAGTTCGCCCGGCGCCGGCGCGGCAAAGCGCAGCAGGACGTTGGCCGCCTTGACCTTGGAGCGCTTGCCGGAGGCAAGTTCGATCTGCAACGACGTCACGTTGTCGGCAAGCACGCTGCCGGCACGGAAAGCGCCGTCCTCTTCAAACAGGACATTCATGGAAATGGGAAGGCCCCAGGGCGGGGGCGCGAGCGGGAAACGAGGGGCGGATTATACCGGTCTGGTTGCGGCGACCAGGAGCGCGACGCTTACTTCAGCCCGGCGAAATCAATCACGGGATCGAGGTAGTCGTCCCAGCGCGTGAAACTGTGATCGCCGCCCGGCAGCACCGTCTGCCGTGCTCCCGCGTATCGGGCGACGGCATGGCGGTAATCGAGCGTCTCATCGCCTTCTTCCGCCAGCAGCCAGAAACGCTGCGGCTTGCTCAAGACCGGGACTTCGATGGCACGCAGTTGTTCAATGTGGTCAAGGGTGAACTCGAACGAGTCGCCCGAGTAAAGCCAGCGCTGCGGGCCGACGAAGTCCTTCAGCGAGAGATGCGCGACCACTGCGGGGTTGATAAGCGCCGCCTTGAGGTCGAAGGTCTCCGCCAGATACGTTGCGTAGTAGCCGCCGAGCGACGAGCCGACCACGGTGCCGACGCCGTGGTCGGCAATCAGGCGGGTTGCCAGCGCCATCGCTTCGCGCGGCGACGCCGGCAGTTGCGGGCTGAGAAAGAACTCGTGGAGGCCGCGTTCGCGCATGCGCGCGCCGAGGGCTTGCGCCTTGCGCGACTGCGGTCCGCTGGTGAAGCCGTGCAGATACAGAATCACCCGGCCGTCCAGTCCACCAGGCCGAATTGCCATGTCGCCAGCACCACGCAGCCAAAGGCGATGCGATACCAGGCAAAGACCGTGAAGTCGTGGCTGGAGATGAAGCGCAGCAGCCAGCGCACGCAGAGGAAGGCCGATACGAAGGACGCGATGAAGCCGACGATCCACATGCCGAGGTCATCCATGGCCAACAGGTGACGTTCCTTGTACAGTTGATACACGGTGGCGCCCAGCAGCGTGGGAATGGCCAGAAAGAACGAGAATTCCGTCGCCGCCTTGCGACTCAAACCGAAAAGCAGGCCGCCGATGATCGTCGCCCCCGAGCGCGAGGTGCCGGGAATCAGCGCACAGGCTTGCGCCAGACCGAGCTTGAAGGCGTCGATGAGATCCAGATCATCCACGTTATCGACGCGAATGCGATGCTCGCGCCGCTCGGCCCAGAGGATGATGAAGCCGCCCAGGATGAAGGTGGTCGCCACCGTCACCGGGTTGAACAGGCCGGCCTTGATCGCCTTGCCGAAAAGCAGGCCCAGCACGGCCAGCGGCATGAAGGCGACGGCGAGGTTGAGGGTGAAGCGTTGCGCCGCACGCTCGGTGCGCAGACCGCCGATGACGCGAACGATGCGCTCGCGGTATTCCCAGCAGAGGGCGAAAATCGCGCCCGACTGGATCACGATTTCAAACAGCTTGCCCTTCTCATCGTTGAAATGCAAAACATCGCCGACCAAGATAAGATGGCCGGTGGATGAGACGGGAAGGAATTCGGTAAGGCCTTCGACGACGCCGAGTATCAGCGCTTGAAGCAACGGGTAATAGTCCATGGCAGGAGAATAAATGGCCGCCTTGAAAGGCCGTCGAGTCTAGCATGCTAAAAAAAATAGGCGTTGAACACCTGCGCGTGGGAATGCACCTCCATGAACTTTGCGGTTCCTGGATGGAACATCCCTTCTGGCGCACCAAATTCGTCGTTACCGATCCGGACGATATCCGCTCCATCATCGGCAGCGGTATCAAGGAGGTCTGGATCGATGTCGAAAAAGGACTCGACGTGTCCGCCGCCTCCGAAACCAGGGAACAAGTGGACGCCAAGGTCGACGAGGCGCTGATGCATGCGGCCGTCACCGGCACGCCGCAACAGATCGCGCCGCGGCAGCGGGTCGCCATGGCCGAGGAGGTCGAGCGCGCCGCCATGATCTGCGCCAACTCGAAGGGCGCGGTCGTCTCCATGTTTCAGGAAGTGCGCATGGGCAAGGCGATTTCCGCCGGAGCGGCGGGCGAACTGGTGGATGAAATCTCCTCCTCGGTGATGCGCAACCCCGGCGCCCTGATCAGCCTGGCGCGGCTGAAGACGGCGGACGACTACACCTACATGCACTCGGTCGCCGTCTGCGCGCTGATGGTCGCGCTGGCGCATACACTGGATTTCGACGACAGGCAGACGCGCGACGCCGGCATGTCCGGCCTGTTGCACGATCTGGGCAAGGCGCTGTTGCCCATGAAGGTGCTCAACAAACCGGGCAAGCTCACCGACGAGGAATTCCGCATCATCAAAAGTCACCCCGAAGAGGGGCATCGTCTGCTGGTCGAGGGTGGCACGGTGGAAGGTATGCCGCTTGACGTTTGCCTGCACCACCACGAGAAGGTCGATGGCAGCGGTTATCCGCATCGCTTGAAGGACGAGCAGATCAGCGAGTTTGCCAAGATGGGCGCGGTCTGCGATGTGTATGACGCGATTACATCGAACCGGCCCTACAAGGCCGGGTGGGATCCGGCCGAATCGATCCGCAAAATGACCGAGTGGTGCAATGGGCATTTTGACATGCGAATATTCCAGGCTTTCGTCAAGAGCATCGGCATCTATCCCATCGGGTCCCTGGTGCGCTTGAGTTCGGGGCGCCTGGCGGTGGTTACCGAGCAGTCCGAACACTCGCTGCTGGTGCCCCGCGTCAAGGCCTTCTTTTCGACCGGGTCGATGACTTACATTGCGCCCGAGCTGATCGATCTGGCTCGTCCGGGAGCCACGGAGAAGATCGTCGCTCGTGAAGATGCGCAGAAGTGGGGCATCAAGAACCTGGATCGGCTCTGGGTGGCGTAGTTTCGTGTTTCAGCGCGACCGGCGCCGTACCGCCAGCGCCGACTCTCAACCCGCCTTGTAGATCTCGCTGCCGCTGCTGACGAATTCCACCGATTTCGTCGCCATGCCCTTGTCAAGGGCTTCCTGTTCGGAGACGCCCAGTTGCGCCGCATAGTCGCGCACGTCCTGGGTAATCTTCATGGAACAGAAATGCGGCCCGCACATGGAGCAGAAGTGGGCCAGCTTGGCGCCGTGTTGGGGCAGGGTTTCGTCGTGGAATTCGCGCGCCTTGTCGGGATCGAGGCCGAGGTTGAACTGGTCCTCCCAGCGGAACTCGAAACGCGCCTTCGACAGCGCGTTGTCGCGCGCTTGCGCGCCCGGATGGCCTTTCGCCAGATCGGCGGCGTGGGCGGCGATCTTGTAGGCCATGATGCCGTCCTTGACGTCGTTCTTGTCGGGCAGGCCGAGGTGTTCCTTCGGCGTCACGTAGCAGAGCATGGCGGTGCCGTACCAGCCGATCATGGCGGCGCCGATGGCGCTGGTGATGTGGTCGTAGCCCGGCGCGATGTCGGTGGTCAGCGGACCCAGGGTGTAGAAGGGCGCTTCGCCGCAGAGGCGCAACTGCTCGTCCATGTTGAACTTGATCATGTGCATCGGCACGTGGCCGGGGCCTTCGATCATGACCTGCACGTCATGCTTCCAGGCCACCTGGGTCAGTTCGCCGAGTGTGGCCAGTTCGCCCATCTGCGCCTCGTCGTTGGCGTCGTAAATCGAGCCGGGACGCAAGCCGTCGCCAAGACTGAAGGCGACGTCATAGGCCTTCATGATTTCGCAGATGTCCTCGAAGTGGGTGTAGAGGAAATTCTCCTTGTGATGCGACAGGCACCACTTGGCGAGGATGGCGCCGCCACGGCTGACGATGCCGGTCATGCGCTTCGCCGTCATCGGCACGTAGCGCAGCAGCACGCCGGCATGGATGGTGAAATAGTCCACGCCCTGCTCGGCCTGCTCGATCAGTGTGTCGCGGAAGACTTCCCAGGTCAGGTCTTCGGCCTTGCCATCGACCTTTTCCAGCGCCTGGTAGATCGGCACGGTGCCGATCGCCACCGGGGAATTGCGCACAATCCATTCGCGCGTCTCGTGGATGTTCTTGCCGGTCGACAGGTCCATCACGGTGTCGCCGCCCCAGCGGATGGCCCAGGTCATTTTGTCGACCTCGTCCTGGATGGTCGAGGCCAGCGGCGAGTTGCCGATGTTGCAATTGATCTTGGTCAGGAAATTACGGCCGATGATCATCGGCTCGGATTCCGGGTGGTTGATGTTGTTGGGGATGATGGCGCGGCCACGCGCGACTTCGTCGCGGACGAATTCGGGCGTGATGAGTTTCGGCGTCGCCGCACCGAAGTTGTGGCCCGGATGCTGGGCGCGCAACAGCTCGGGCAGCGCTTCGAGGCGCTGGTTCTCGCGGATGGCGACGAATTCCATCTCGGGCGTGATGATGCCGGCTCGCGCGTAGTGCATCTGCGTCACGTTGGCGCCATGCTTGGCCCGGCGCGGTCGCCGCGCGAGGTCGAAGCGCAGTTCCGTCAGTTCGGCATCGGTCGAACGCTGCCGGCCATAGTCGGACGACAGTCCGGGCAATTCTTCGGTGTCGTCGCGCTCGGCAATCCATTGCGCGCGCAGTCCGGGCAGGCCCTTGCGGATGTCGATGGACGCAGCCGGGTCGGTGTAGGGGCCGGAGCAGTCGTAAACAGTGACCGGCGGGTTCGGGCTGTCGCCGGTCGGGTTCTGGGCTATTTCGCGCATCGGCACGCGAATATCGGGGCGGCTGCCGGTGACGTAAATCTTGCGCGAGTTGGGCAAGGGGGCGATGGCGGCGGCGTCTACATGGGCGTCGGCGGCGACGAATTTTTCGTTGGCATTCATGGGGCAATCTGGACGGGTGGGACTGAGGTTTGAAGCTACTGGAAAGACCGGGTGAATGCAACCCGCAGGGTCGAAAGGGCACTTGGGCCGAATTCGCGATACGCTTGGAGCTTGATTAGAGCTAAAGTATTCTAATTCAGCGCCGTAAGCTAAGAAAGCTCGAAAAAGGATAAAGGGAAAGCCATGTCTGTGTTTCGTAGGTCGTCGACTTCTGCCGCCGCGTTGATCGCATTGGCGTTCACCCTGATGGGGAACATGTCCGCCAACGCCGCAGACTGGCAGCGCGTCATTGTCGGCAAGACGGAGATCATCGAGATCGACAAGGCGCGCATCTCCCGTGGCATGGGCGGCATCACCGGCTGGAGTCGCATCATGCTCGGCCGCGAAGTCAATGATCCGGGTGGCGTGTACAACGCGATCCACGCCCAGAATCTCTACGATTGCGACGGTCGCCGCTTTACCACGTTGCGGCGCGCCTATTTCAACGGCGACAGTCTGGTTCGCGAGGAATCGGTGTCGCGTCAGCGCGCCAATCGCGTGCAGATCGGCAGCATCGATGAGCGTCTGATGAACGAAGCCTGTCGTCTCCGTACCCTCGGCGAGGCGGCTGGTATCGCTGGGGCCGCCAATCGGGCGGTTCCGGAATCGCATGATTCGGATCGGCCAGGCGCCATGCATGCCGACATGCGCATGCTGGACGAAAGCGCCAGTGTGCGCGCGGTACCGGTGTCGGACGCCACTCCCAGACCGGTGACACCCGCTCCGCCCGCGCCGGTAGCCGCGGCCACGGTGGCACCGCTGCCCCCCGGCGAAAGGCCCAGGCACATCATGTTGCCGGTCATCGACAAGGCGGCGGCCGACAAGGAGGCAGCCAGTGCCGGACTGAAGCCGACGGCGCCCGCGCCGGCGGCCGCGGCAAAGCCAGGGGCCAAGCCCGAGGTTCGGCCTACCGCGAAGGCCACCAGCGACGCCCCTGCGCCAAAGGCGGAAACGGCGGAAGAGAAGCGGGCACGCGAACTGCGCTACGCCACCAGCGGACCGCGCAAGCCGCCCAGGAAAAAGCCGGCGGTTGAACACGCGGCGACGAGTCCGGCGGCTCACGTGGAGGTGCATTGGGCCTACGAAGGCGAGGGCGCACCGGTCAACTGGGGCAAGCTGCGCAGCGACTATGCGACTTGCGCCACCGGTCAGCGTCAATCGCCGATCGACATCCGCGATGGCATCAAGGTCAGCCTCGAATCCATTCGTTTCGAGTACAGGCCGACCCAGTTCCGCATTGTCGACAACGGTCACACCCTGCAGGTTACCGTCGGCGAAGGTCTTGCGATGCATGTCATGGGCAAGCGCTGGGAGTTGACCCAGCTTCATTTCCATCGCCCGGCGGAAGAACGCGTCAATGGCAAGCTCTATGACATGGTGGTGCATCTGGTGCACCGGAACGACGAAGGTCAATTGGCGGTGATCGCCGTGTTGCTTGAAAAGGGCGGCGAGCATCCGTTGGTTCAGACCCTGTGGAACAACATGCCGCTGGAACGGGATATGGACGTGACTCCGGCGGAACCCATCGATCTTATGCAACTGCTGCCGGAAAACCGCAGCTACTGGACCTACATGGGCTCGCTGACGACGCCGCCGTGCACCGAGGGCGTGCTGTGGATGGTGATGAAGCAGCCGTTGCAGGTTTCGCCCGAGCAGGTGTCGATCTTCTCGCGCCTCTACCGCCACAACGCGCGTCCCGTGCAACCCCTGAACGGGCGGCTGATCAAGGAATCGCGTTAGGCTGCCTACTCGGCGTAGCCGATTTTCCTGAGGGCTTCGAGGATATTCTTTGACAACAGTGCGTGGCCGGCTGCATTCGGGTGCAGTTGATCCCCTTTGAGTCGGGGATCGGAAAGAACATCGGCCAGGGCGTCTTCGATCAACGGGATGTGGTGGTCTTTGGCCAGCGGGCGGTAGAACTCGGCCGGCGCGAGGTTATTGAAGACGGCGCCGGCGATGCTGGGTTTCGGCGTCGCCAGCAACACTGCCTTGGCGCCGCGCGCCTTGATCAGCGCGAGTATGCGGTCCAGATTGGTGACGGTCTGTCCCTGCGGCAGCCGGCGCAGCATGTCGTTGCCGCCCAGGGTCACCAGGACCAGTGCGGGAGAGTATTCCTCGAGCAGCGTCGGCAGGCGTTCGAGCGCTCCTGCGGTAGTGTCGCCGCTGACTCCGCCATTGATCACGATCCATCCGGTTTGCGCCGCCAGCAGCGCGGGCCACGCCTCGCCGGGAGCGACGCCGTGCGCCGCGGTCAGGCTGTCTCCCAGCGCGAGAACCTTCGCGCCGGAAGGCAGTGTCTGCTCTTTCGGTTGGCTGCACGCGGCTGCGAGCAGCAGGGCAAGCAGCGCAAGAATACTGCGGGTGTATGTAGTCGGGTTGTTCATGCCCGCCTAGGACTGGCCGAATACTTCGTTCAACTGCCGCGCCACGCGGATGAAGGTGGTGCGCTTCGACAGTTCCTTGAGCTTGTGGGCGCCGACGTAGGTGCACGCCGAACGCACGCCGCCCAGAATTTCCAGCACGGTGTTGTCGACCGGTCCGCGGTAGTCGAGCAGCACCTCCTTGCCTTCCGAGGCGCGATAGTTGGCGACGCCGCCGGCGTGCTTGTCCATCGCCGTGCGCGAACTCATGCCGTAGAAGCGCACCTTGCGCGCGCCACCCTGCTCGACGATTTCGCCCATGCATTCGTCGTGGCCGGCGAGCATGCCGCCCAGCATGATGAAGTCGGCGCCGCCGCCGAAGGCCTTGGCCAGGTCGCCCGGCGAGGTGCAGCCGCCATCGGCGCAGATCAGGCCGCCCAGGCCGTGGGCGGCGTCGGCGCATTCGATGATGGCCGAGAGCTGGGGATAGCCGATGCCGGTCATTTTGCGCGTGGTGCACACCGAGCCGGGACCGATGCCGACCTTGACGATGTCGGCGCCGTCGAGAACCAGCTCTTCCGCCATCTCGCCGGTGACGACGTTGCCCGCCATGATGGTGATTTGCGGCCAGGCCTCGCGCAGACGGTGAAGAAAATCGACGAAGGATTTGGTATAGCCATTGGCCACATCGACGCAGACACAGGAAACGGCGTCGCCGACTTCCTGCTTGACCCGGCAGAACTTTTCGTAATCCTCGCGGGTAATGCCCATCGAATAGAACACCGTTGCCGTCGCCGGCAAGCTGCGGAAGAAGCTGATCAGCTCATGCTCTTCATAGTGCTTGTGCAGCGCCGTCGAAAGCTGGTGGGTGGCCAGCGCGCCGGCCATCTCGAAGGTGCCGACGGTATCCATGTTGGCGGTGATGATCGGCACGCCGCGATAGCTGTGTCCCGAATGCCGGAAGACGAATTCGCGCGAAATATCGACTTCGGAGCGCGAGGTCAGCGTCGATCGCTTGGGGCGTATGAGGACATCCTGAAAATCGAGCTTGAGTTCTTCTTCGATTCGCATGGCGGGTTCCTTGCAGGAATGTCGGATGAGGCGCGGCTTTGTCGACCGTGCCTTTGCTGAGTGGCCGACACAGCCGAGCTTACCGCGTAAACCGGCTTTCCGGCCCTTGCACAGCCGGAAGAGTGTGCGCCTGGCCTAAAGTCGGCCGCTCGAATGCCGATACGATAATCAACCGTGGGACGCGGTGGTTCGGGTAACTGCCGTTAGTCCCCCGGTTCCCGGTTGAGTGCGGTAACGAACCGCCGCCTCGGAGGCGCCTGCGCCCCCTTTTCCTTCCTTTTTCCCCCGGTTTAGCGCGGTAACGTAAATAGCCGGCGGGACGCCGGCGCTTCCAGGGCTTGACGCCTGCTCCCGCCTGTATATACTGACTGACTGGTCAGTAATTAAGCGATTCCCCGTGGAAGATCCAAGCCACCCCCGTCAGCGCCGCAAGGAAGCGCGTCCCGCCGAACTCTTGGCGGCGGCGCTGGAGCTGTTTGTCGAAAAGGGATTTGCCGGTACCCGGCTGGAGGATGTGGCGGCGCGCGCCGGGGTATCGAAGGGCACGCTGTATCTCTATTTCGACAGCAAGGAAGCGCTGTTCAAGGCGGTAGTTCAGGAAGGCATCGTCCCCATTCTCGAAGAAGGCGCCGGACTGGTCGACAATTTCCGGGGCAGCTCCGCCGATTTGCTGCGGGCGCTGATCGGCGAATGGTGGCAGCGCATCGGCAACACCCCTCTGGCCGGCGTGCCCAAGCTGATGATCAGCGAATCCGGCAACTTCCCCGAACTGGCGATTTACTATCACGACACGGTGATCGTGCGCGGTCGCGACCTGATGCGACGCACGCTGCAACGGGGCATTGCCTCCGGCGAATTCCGCAGCGTCGACATCGAGACGGCGATCGATGTCATTTTCGCCCCGGTGCTGATGATGGTGATCTGGCGCTATTCGCTGGGGGCGTGTTGCGGCGCCAGCGCCAGGCACGATCCGCAGGCCTATTTGCAAACTCATTTTGATCTGGTGCTGGGCGGACTCGTCGCGCCCGACCCATCCGGAGACTCCACATGAAACTCGCCCCGCTTTTTCTGCTGTCCCTGCTGCTGGCCGCGTGCAGCGAAGCGCCGCCGCCCCCGGCGGCGCCCAAGTTGGTGAGAACCGCGATAGTCGGCGCTGGCGACACGGCGGCGGACGGCACGCAGCGCCGCTACAGCGGCGAGGTACGGGCGCGCATCGAAACCACACTGGGATTCCGCATCGCCGGCAAGATCATCGAGCGCCGCGTCGATGCGGGCACGGTGGTGAAGGCTGGCCAGGTGCTGGCGCGCCTCGATCCGTCCGACGCCGGATTGCAGGCCACCCAGGCCGAGGCGCAGCGCAGCCTGGCGGCGGCGGAACTGACGCGCTACCGCGATTTGAAAGCGAAGAACTTTATCAGCGCCTCCGCGCTCGACGCCAAGGAAACCGCCTTCAAGGCCGCCGAGGCGCAGTCCGCGCTGGCGAAGAACCAGACGGCATACACGACGCTGGTCGCCGACCGCGCCGGCGTCATCGGCCAGGTGCTGGCCGAACCGGGACAGGTGGTGAGCGTCGGCCAGGCGGTGTTTCGCCTGACGCCGGACGGCGAGCGCGAAGTCGCCATTGCCATTCCGGAAGGCGAAGTCGCCGGCTTCAAGCCCGGCCAGGCGGCGGAAGTGACGTTCTGGGCCGCGCCGGGCGCATCGCTGAAGCCGCTGGCGGGGCGTCTGCGCGAGATTTCGCCGGTGGCCGATGCGATGACCCGCACCTATGCCGTTCGCATCAGCCTGCCCGCCGCCGATCCGCGCCTGCCGCTGGGCATGACCGCCACGGTGCGCTTTCTTGCGTCGGGCGCCTCGGGTGCACCGGGCGCGCCCGGCGCGACGCGGCTGCTGGTGCCGCTGACGGCGATCTTTCAACAGGGCGATCAGGCGGCGGTATGGAAAGTTATGCGAAGCGGTACACCGCAGGGCGGCGCTGACGGCACGGTGGCTTTGCAGGCGGTCACGGTCGCCGCATTCACCGACGGCGGAGCGCTCGTGGTCGCGGGCCTGGCGGGCGGCGAGCAGATCGTCACCGGCGGCGTGAATCTGCTCACCGCCGGTGAAAAGGTGCGCGTTGCCGCGCCCTCCACACCAGCAACGCCAGCCGCGCTGGCGGCGACCCGATGAAGCAGATCAATCTCTCCGAGTGGGCGCTCAAGCATCAGCAGATGGTGCTGTATCTGATCGTCGTTTTCATGATCGGCGGCGTCATCTCGTTTCTTCAGCTCGGTCGCGCCGAGGATCCCGATTTCACTTTCAAGGTCATGGTGGTGCGTACCCTGTGGCCGGGCGCCAGCGCCCAGCAGGTCGAGCAGCAACTGACCGAGCGCATCGAAAAGAAATTGTCCGAAACGCCTTGGGTCGATGTGCTGCGCACGGCCTCCCGACCGGGCGAATCGCTGACCATCGTTCTGCTCAAGGACTACACGCCGAAAACCGAGGTGGCGGAAGCCTGGCGTCAGGTACGCAAGAAGCTCGACGATATCCGCTTCACCCTGCCGCCCGGCGTGCAGGGGCCGTTTCCCAACGATGAGTTCGGCGATATTCATATCAAGATCTTCGCCCTGACCGCGCACGACGACAAGGCCGGCTACGGCATGGGCGAGCTGCGTCGCGAGGCGGACCGGCTGGCGCGCGAACTGCGCCGTGTGCCCGACGTAAAGAAAATCGAACTGATCGGCGTGCAGGACGAAAAGATCTACATCGACGTCAGCCCGGCGCGCCTTGCCGCCATGGGTCTGGCGCCGACCCAGGTATTCGACGCCTTGCAGCGGCAGAACGCCATGGTGCCCGCCGGCCATGTCGAAACCGAATCGGACCGCGTGCGCCTGCGCGTCTCGGGCCCCTTCGACAGCGTCGAGGCGCTGCGCGAAGCGACGCTGGCGGTCGGTGGCCGTTCTTTCCGGCTGGGCGACATCGCCCGCGTCACACGCGGCCTGGCCGATCCGCCGCAACCGCGCATGCGCGTGGCGGGACGCGAGGCGATAGGTCTTGGCGTGGTGATGGCCAGGGGCGGCAACGTCATCGACCTCGGCGACAACCTGAGTGCGGCCATGAACCAGTTGAAAAAGGATCTGCCGCTGGGCATCGATGTGCACGTGGTGGCCGATCAGCCGCAGGTCGTCAAGACCTCCCTCAACCTGTTCGTCAAGACCCTGGGCGAGGCGATACTCATCGTCCTCGCGGTGTCCTTCCTGTCCCTCGGTTGGCGCACCGGCACCGTGGTGGCGCTGTCGATTCCGCTGGTGCTGGCGATCACCTTCCTCGCCATGAAAGTCTTCGGCATCGACTTGCAGCGCATTTCGCTGGGCGCGCTGGTGATTTCGCTGGGCCTGCTGGTCGATGACGCCATCATCGCGGCGGAAATGATGGTGGTGAAAATGGAGCAGGGCTGGGACCGCTTCAAGGCGGCCACCTTCGCCTACACCTCGACCGCGTTTCCGATGCTGACGGGGACGCTGATCACGGCGGCGGGTTTCACTCCGGTCGGCTTCGCCAAGTCGGCCGCCGGCGAATACACCTTTTCTATTTTTGCCGTGGTCAGCATCGCGCTCATGGTGTCGTGGATCGTCGCCGTGGTGTTTACTCCCTATCTCGGCTTCAAGCTGCTCGACCCGGTCAAGTTGCGCGCCATAGGCGAGAAGCATGGCGGCGACATCTACGACTCGCCCTTCTATCGGCGTTTTCGCGCCCTGGTGGTGTGGTGCCTGCGCCACCGCTGGCTGGTGATCGTCGCCACGGTGGCCGTGTTTGCGCTGTCACTGGCGGCCTTCAACAAGGGCGTGCAGAAACAGTTCTTCCCGTCCGCCAGCCGGCCCGAACTGATGGTCGACATCTGGCTGCCGCAAGGCGCTTCGCTGAAGGCCACCGAGCGCGAGGTCAAGCGTGTCGAAGCGCTGATCGGCACGGACGAAGGCATCGGCTCCTGGTCGTCCTACATCGGCAACGGCGCGCCGCGCTTCTTCCTGTCGCTCGACCAGCAGTTGTTCGCCGACAATTTCGGGCAGATGGTGATCGTCACCAAGGGGCTGAAGGAGCGGGAAGAGGTCAAGCACAAACTGGAAGCCGCGTTCGACGCGCCGGACGGCTCCTGGTCGCACCTGCGGCTGCGCGTGGTGCGGCTGGAAAACGGGCCGCCGGTCGGCTACCCGGTGCAGTTCCGCATCCTCGGCGAGGATCTCGCCGCCTTGCGCGATGGCGCGGAAAGCATCTCGACCGTGATGCGCGCCCATCCCAACCTGCGCAACGTGAACTTCGACTGGAATGACCGCGTCAAGGCGGTGCGGGTCGAGATCGACCAGGCCCGCGCCCGCGCGTTGGGCGTCTCCAGCCAGGACGTGGCGCTGACCTTGCAGGGCTGGCTGGTGGGCGCCAGCGTGACGCAGTTCCGCGAGAACGACCAGTTGATCGACGTGGTCTGGCGCGCCGGCGCCGAGCGCGGCGAGGAAGGCTTCGCCGATCCGCGCACGCTGACCCGCCTGCCCGATCTCGATATCGTGGCGAGCAGCGGGCGGCATATCCCGCTGGCGCAGGTGGCGCGGCTGGCGCCGGTGCTCGAAGAAGGCCTGATCTGGCGGCGCGACCGGCTGCCGACCATCACCGTGCGCGCCGATATCGTCGGCAGCATGCAGCCGCAGGCGGCCTCGGCGCAGATCGAGCAGCAGCTCGCTGCTTTGCGCGACAAGCTGCCGCCCGGTTTTCGCATCGAAACCGGCGGTTCGGTCGAGGAATCGGCCAAGGGCGAAAACTCGATCAAGGCGGTGGTGCCACTGATGATCGTCGCCGTCATCACCCTGCTGATGATCCAGTTGCAGAGCATCAGCCGCACGATCATGGTGTTGCTTACCGCGCCGCTGGGCCTGATCGGCGTGACGCTGTCGCTGCTGGTGTTCCGGGTGCCCTACGGCTTTGTCGCCAACCTCGGCGTGATCGCCCTGATGGGCATGATCCTGCGCAATTCGGTGATCCTGGTCGACCAGATCGAGCAGGACGAGGACGCCGGCAAGAGCGCATGGGAGGCCATCGTCGGCTCTACCGTGCGCCGTTTCCGCCCGATTACGCTGACCGCAGCGGCGGCGGTGCTGGCCATGATTCCGCTGACCCGGCAGGTGTTCTGGGGGCCGATGGCGGTGGCCATCATGGGCGGTCTGATCGTCGCCACGGTGCTGACCTGCCTGTTCCTGCCAGCCTTGTATGCGGCGTGGTTCAGGGTGAAGGAGCCGGACGCCGACTCCGGCGCCGAGGCGTAGAATTCCGCCCTCGCCTGCGCTAACCATGTATTAGACTCTGCTAATATAGCACCTTGGGAGATAGCATGAATTACGAACAAGCCCGCTTCAACATGATTGAGCAACAACTGCGTCCTTGGAAGGTTCTGGACCAGAAAGTGCTCGACGAGTTGTTTCTGGTCAAGCGCGAGGAGTTCGTTCCGCCGGCCTATTCCGGGCTTGCTTTTGCCGATACCGAGATACCGCTGGGAGGGGGTTCGGGCGCCTGCATGTTGCCGCCGAAAGTCGAGGCCCGCGCGCTACAGGCGCTGGCAATGAAGAAGCACGAAAACGTGCTGGAAATCGGCACCGGTTCCGGCTACATGGCGGCCCTGTTGGGCGCCCATGCCGATCACGTGTGGTCGATCGAGATCGATCCGCAACTGGCCGCGATGGCGCGCGAGAATCTGCGGCGCGCCGGGGTGACCAACGTTTCCGTCGAGGTCGGCAACGGCCTGGCCGGCCTGGCCGCCCACGCACCCTACGATGTGATCATGGTTTCGGGCGCCATGGCCGCAGTGCCGCCGGCATTGCTCGAACAGCTCAAGCCGGGTGGCCGCCTGTTCGCCATCGAAGGCGAGGCGCCGGCGATGGAAGCGGTGTTGTTCACCCGGGCAGGCAAGGATTTTCGTCGTCTGGCCATGTTTGAAACCGTGGCGGCATCCCTGCAGGATGCCGGCCCGCCGCCGAAGTTCGTGTTCTGAGTCCGTGCGCCAGCTTTCCGCCTCCCAACTTCAGGAATGGCTAGCCGATCCAGCGCGGCCCCAGCCGGTGCTGCTTGACGTGCGCGAGGCATGGGAGTTTGCGGCCTGCCGCATTGCCGGCTCGCAATCCATGCCGATGCGTGGCGTGCCGGCGCGCCATCCTGAACTCAAACGCGATGACGATATCGTGATCATCTGTCATCACGGCGCGCGCAGTTTTCAGGTGGGAATGTTTCTGGAGCAAATGGGCTTTGCCAACATCATCAATCTGCAAGGCGGCGTTGCCGCCTGGGCGCGGGATGTCGATCCGACAATGCCAACGTACTGACACGAAAATGAACGCGGAGTCCGCATGAGCACAAGAAAAGTACTTCCCCCGATGATCGCCGCTTGTTTTTCCGCCGTCGGGCTTGTCAACTTCGCCCATGGCGCCGACCTGATGGCGGTGTATCGCGATGCCGTCGCCTACGACGCGCAATATGCGGCGGCGCGGGCCGCGCTTGAAGCCGGACGCGAGAAATTGCCGCAGGGTCGTGCCGGCTTGTTGCCGACGCTCGGCCTTGCCTCCAGCACGACATGGAACGAGACCGCCTCGACGCCGCGGACAACCGGCGCCGCCGAAACCACCACGAAGTACAACAGCAATGGCTGGACCGTCAGTCTTTCGCAACCCTTGTTCCGCTGGCAGAACTGGGTTGCCTACACGCAGTCGGAACTCGCCGTGGCGCAGTCCGAGGCCCAGTTCGGACTGGCGCGACAGGAACTGATCGTGCGTGCCGCCCAAGCCTATTTCGACGTGCTGCTGGCGCAGGATGCGCTGGCAACCGCGCAGGCGCAGAAGGTGGCAATTGCCGAACAGCTCGAATCGGCCAAGCGCAATTTCGAGGTCGGCACCGCCACGATCACGGACTCGCACGAAGCCCAGGCGCGCCATGACCTCACCAGCGCGCAGGAAATCGCCGCGGACAACGATCTGACCGTCAAGCGCCAGGTGCTGCGCTCGGTGATCGGCAAGGAGCCGGAAGGCCTGAAAAACCTCAAACCCGGCGTGCAGTTGGTGCGACCGCAACCCGATGACATCGGCAAGTGGGTGGAGATGGCCGAGTCCGCCAGCGCCTCGGTGCAGACCTACCAGGCCTTGTATGAAATTGCCGTGCGTGAAGTCGAAAAGCAGCGCGCCGGGCATTACCCGACGCTGGACCTGGTGGCGACGCGAGGCCGCAGTTCGGCCACCAACAGCTCAAGCCTTGGCTATGGCAGCGACAGCAATTCCAACACCATCGGCTTGCAGTTGTCGATTCCCATTTTCGCCGGCGGCGCCACCGTTTCCAAGGACCGCGAAGCCGTCGCGCTGAAGGAAAAGGCCGGCGCCGATCTCGAAAATGCGCGTCGCACGGCGGCGCTCAACGCACGTCAGGCCTATCTGGGCGTGACCTCGGGCCTGGCGCAGGTGAAGGCCTACGAAGCGGCGCTGACTTCGTCGCAGTCGGCGCTGGATTCAAACAAGCTCGGCTATGAAGTGGGCGTACGCATCAACATCGATGTCTTGAACGCCCAGAGTCAGCTCTACGACACCCGTCAGAAGCTGGCCAAGGCCCGGCTGGACACGCTGGCGGCCTTGCTCAAGCTCAAGGCCGCCGCCGGCAGTCTGGGTGAAGACGACGTCGCGGCGATCAACGCCCTGCTCGACTGATCAACTCCAGCGTACGCGCCGTCGCGCCGCGATGGCGCTCGGCAAAGGCGCGCCCGACCATACCCATGCGCTGCCGGGCGTCGCCATTCGACAGCAAGACCGTGACCTGACTCACCAGATCGTCGGCGTCCGTGATCGGCAGTGCCGCGCCGCAGGCAATGGCTTCGCGCGCCGCGTCGGCAAAATTCCGTGTTGAAGGGCCGATCAGGATCGGCGTACCGCAGGCTGCCGCCTCGATCAGGTTCTGGCTGCCGAAATCGAGCAGGCTGCCGCCGATGAAGGCGGCATCGGCCGAGGCGTACCAGGCAAACATCTCGCCCATGCTGTCGCCGATCAGCACCTGGGTGGACGCCGCAATCGGCAAGCTGTCGCTGCGCCGCTGCACCGCGAAGCCGCGCTGCGTCGCCAGCCGCGCGACTTCGTCGAAGCGCTGCGGATGGCGCGGCACGATGACCAGCAGCGCCGTCTCGCAGGCGCCGACTCTTTGCTGGTCGCTATTGGTGATTCTCTGCCACGCATCGAGAATCAGGACTTCCTCGCCCTCGCGCGTGCTGGCCGCCAGCCATACCGGTCGACCGCCGTAACCGGCGCGAAACTCGCGGGCCAGATCAAGCTGCTCGCCCGGCGCGGCGATGTCGAACTTGATGTTGCCGGTGACGGCAACATGTTGCGCGCCGAGCGCTTCGAGGCGCGTCGCGTCGTCGGTCGACTGCGCACCGACACCCGCCAGGCCTTGCAGTGCTTCGCGCGCCAGGGCGGGGAAGCGTGCGTAACGCCGTTCCGAGCGTGCCGACAGGCGGGCGTTCACCAGCCACAGCGGAACGCCGGCCTCCCCGCAGGCCGCGATCAGATTCGGCCACAGTTCGGTTTCCATGATGAGCCCGAATTGCGGCCGGTAATAGCGCAGGAAACGCCGCATCGCCCAGGGCGTGTCGTAGGGCAGATAGATGCGCTCGACGCTGTCGCCGAAAAGAGACCCGGATGTTGCGCGTCCGGTCGGGGTCATGTGGGTGAACAAGATGCGGTGCTGCGGAAATCGCTCGCGCAGGGCGGCCACCAGCGGCTGCGCGGCCCGCGTTTCGCCGACCGATACGGCGTGCAGCCAGAGAGTTGGGCGTAGCGGGGGTTTCGCGGAGCACTGCTCCGCGCCCGCGCAGCCGGCTGGCTGTGCAAAGCCAGCCGTGGGTGGAGCGGCGGGAAATATGCCAAAGCGCTCACCCCAATGCCGCAGATACTCGGGCTGTTTGCGCGAGCGCCAGAGCAGATGCAGGACGGCCCAGGGCAGCAGTGCGAGTACGCCGAGCGTGTAGATGAAGCGTGCCATCAAAGCAGGGGCCTCGCCGCCGCGAGTACAGCGTCGACGCCGGGCGGCTGGCC
>Ga0209211_10005800_pt1 | contig 18223 bp, 15 predicted proteins | sample RifGroA2_FD_183992 | JGI IMG/M metagenome (GOLD analysis project Ga0209211, IMG submission 183992) | Groundwater microbial communities from Rifle, Colorado, USA - Groundwater A2 (SPAdes) (version 2) | ecosystem: Environmental > Aquatic > Deep subsurface > Groundwater | place: Rifle, Colorado... | reverse complement strand
AATTAACCCATCGTTCCGAGATCAAGGAGGTAATGATCACTACAACTTTGTAGCCTTAGCCAATAGCGTAGCTGATTATTTACCCAAGAGTCCCAGACGACACATTTATCGTTTCTGGTTTCAACCTAGAACTGGTTGCTTGGAAGCTGGCCGTTTAATTAGTCTAGCTCTTTATGGAGCTGAAATAACTGATGAGGCGACACCAATTAATATCGTACCAGTTGATGACTTCGCCACTTCTATTCGTGTCGCACCCGGTGATCTACCTTGTCCCAAGGGTGATCCTGATTTAGACGGCGACAGAGATTTAGATGATGTTATCTTTTTACTGGAATATTTGGTTAATATCGTAGAATTCGATTACAGCCAATATTGTGCAGCTGATGTTCATAGCAACGAACGCGTTAATTTAGTAGATGGTGTTCTAATGATTAGATATTTAAATAGTCCTTTCGGCATTTTTGAGATTATGCCCAAGAACAACAATATCTATCTTGATGGCGCCGGAGCTTTAATTCTTAAGGGTAATAACTTAAAGACAGCTGATATGTCTCTCAAAGGTGAGGCTCATCAATTTGTGGAATATAGCAAATTCTTAGGCGACACCGCCTATGTGCTGAAGTTCAATGAAAACTATCGCTACTATGGTGATATCACTTTCAACAGCGATGCTATTATTGGTCGTGGCTATCAATTGACTACAGGACAGCCTTCGGTAGTCATTGAGTCAGGTGGACAATTTCAAGATGTAGCCAAGCCTAATCCTTTTCGGGATTATTGCACCATTAACTATAGCTTGAATTATGACACCCAGGTCACTGTCACCATTCATAATGATTTAGGTGTTAAAGTAGCAACTTTAGTTGACGAAAAACAAACCTCCGGTGAGCATCAAGTCACCTTTAAACCGTCTAGAGAGTTATCTCAAGGTACCTATCATTATCTAATTACCACCACTGATTTCATGAGTCGGGTTTGGATTCAAGAAAAAAGAGGGTTAATAGTTTATTTAAAATAATTTTCTGGTAAAATACTAGAGAATAGTAAATCATATATCCGTGTTAGCACTAGCCAGCACGGATATTTTATTTGGCAAAACTAACTGTTTTATTTTTCCAAAATATGATAAAATAACCTCATGGCCAAAAAAATAAAAGCCTATTTTTTGCTATTCATATTACTGATGATAGTCAGTCTGTTTGGCTTACCACAAAAGTCCGCAATCTTGGCAGAAAACTTAGCAACTGCTGATCAGGAAACTATTTTGGTTAAATACCAAGATAATGAAGATATCATCACTGTTCAATTAAACCCTGGGCAAACTATCAATCAGGCTCTGGAAGTATATAATACTTCTCCCTTAGTAGACTATGCTGAACCCAATTATCTCTATCAAGCCGCCAGTATACCTAATGATCCTTTTTACAACAACCAATGGTATTTAAAACGTATTATCGCTGACCAAGCTTGGGAAATCGCTGACAGCAGTCCTGATATTATTATTGCTGTCCTAGATTCCGGCCTACAAATTGAACACCCTGATTTAAAAAACAATATTTGGACTAATGACCGAGAAATGCCTGATAATGGTCTAGATGATGACAACAACGGCTATATTGATGATTATCAGGGCTACGATTTTGTTAATCGCGTACCTGACCCCAGCCCTAAGTTCAAATTAGGCTTTACCGAAGACGGTGTTACCCACGGCACTATCATTGCCGGTATCTTAGGCGCTCAGGGCAACAACGGTAAGGGCATTAGTGGCCTGACTTGGCAGAGTCAGATTATGCCTCTAAAAGTTTTGGATGATCGTGGCCAAACAGATTCTGGCAAAGTAATTGAAGCCATCAACTATGCAGTGGCTCAAGGTGCCCATATTATTAATATGAGCTTTGTCGGCTATGGCAATAGTCGTGGTTTGCAACAGGCTATTCGCCGTGCTCACCAAGCCGGAGTTATCTTAGTAGCGGCTGGTGGTAATGATCAAGGTGATGGTTTTGGCCGTTCCTTAGATACCGATCCCATGTATCCGGTCTGCCATGATGATGGTGATAATTTAGTGGTGGGCGTAGGGGCAACTGGGCCCATTGACCAAAAAGCTTCTTTTTCCAGTTATGGTCGCTGTATTGATATTGTTGCGCCCGGTGTTAGTTTCTACAGTACCGTACCAGTAACTGACAAATATTTAATCAACAACAAAGTTTTTGACAAATATTATGATGGTTATTGGTCAGGCACCTCTTTTGCCGTGCCTCTGGTTTCCGGCACCCTAGCTTTAATGTTGCAAAGCAATCCCGGATTAAGGCCACACCAAGCCGTTGATTTACTTTTAGCCAGCACTGACAATATTGATCGACTTAATCCTGATTATCTAGGACAACTAGGCAGGGGACGATTGAATATGGCCACAGCTTTAACTGCGGCCACCAAACAATTGGATACCTTGACCCAAGGTCTGGTTATTAGTCAGGGCAATGAAGTACAAATCTATAATTTTGGCAAAGAATTAATTAGTGCTTTCAAGGTGCCGGGTTGGAAGAAAATTAATTTAGCCAGTGCCGACTTCAATGGCGATGGCCAAGCAGAAATTATTGTTAGTCCTCAAGGCAATGCTGAATCTAAAGTTAGAATCTACAATCTCAAGGGCGATCTACAAGCCGAATGGCTAGCCTATCCCAAAACTTTTTTCAATGGTTTGCAAGTAGCGACTGGTGATGTTAATAATGACGGACAAATAGAAATTATTACTGGCCCAGGTGCGGGTTTCAAGCCAGAGATAAAAATCTTTAATCAACAAGGTAAACTACTTAAATCTTTCTTAGCCTACGCCGGCACCTTTGGCGGGGGAGTAAATTTGGCTGTTGGCGATGTGGATAATAATGGTCAAGCGGAAATTGTAACCGCTCCTTTTAGCAAAGGCGGTCCGCACATCAGGCGCTTTGATTATCAAGGCAAATTGCTTAGCCAGTTCTTTGCCCTCACAGAAAACTACCGCAATAGCTATGTCATAGCTATTACTACTGCCTACAACAATCAAGGCAAAAACCAAGCCAGAATTGTGGTAGCGGCCGGACCTGGTTTGTCACCAGAAGCTCGCATCTTTGATGTTACTGGTCAACTAGTTTGGAAAATTGGCGCCTACAGTTCACAAAATGATTGGGGAGTAAATTTAGCCAGTGGCGATATCAACAGCGATGGCCAGGGCGAAATTATTACCATACCGCGTCAAAACAAACAGCCCCTAGTTAATGTTTATAATTACCGCGGTTTATTATTAGAAACACTAGAGTTGCCCAATGAAACAACGGCTAGTGATTTCAGTCTGACAACTATTAATTTATAACTAACAATTATTTTAATTTATCTTTTAAACATTATTTAACTAATCATATGGCCAGAAAAGTTATTTTCGACAAAAAAAATGTCCTAATCATAGGTGGGGCTGGCTTCATTGGCTCCCATTTATGCGATGCTCTAATTAACGACAACAAAGTTATCTGCATAGATAATTTTGTTTCCAGCAGTGAAAAAAATATTGATCACTTACTGGCTAACCCCAATTTTAAATTCGTTAAACATGATTTTGCTAAACCATTAAATCTAGAGGAGTTTACAGAATTAGATGATTTCAAAATAGAATTTCAGGGCATACAAGAAATCTACAATTTAGCCTGTCCGACTTGGCCTCTCAGCTTTGACAAAAACCGCCTTAATAATCTTTTGGCTAATTCCTATGTGGTTAAAAATGGTTTGGATCTAGCCCTGAAATATCAGGCTAAGTACATGCACTTTTCTTCGGCTGTGGTCTATGGCGGACGCTGGGATGATTTTTCTCGTGTACCCGAAGACAAACTAGGCATTGTCGATCAACTATCCTTACGCTCTTCCTATGACGAAGGTAAACGCTTTGCTGAAAGCTTGGTTAAGGCCTACAAAGATGTCTATCAGGTAGATGCCAAAATAGTTCGTCCTTTCCGTATCTATGGACCACGCCTGCCCCTAGACCAAGGTTTCATGATTCCTGATTTCATTAGTCAAGCCTTGGAAAACAAAGATTTGGTTGTTTACGGCGATGCCACTTTCAAGAGTTCCTTCTGCTACATTGATGATTGCTTAAGTGCTATTTTAAAATTCATGGCTACTGACGAATTCGGTCCTTTGAATATCGGCTCAGATATTGATATTAATATTACTGACATTGCCAAAAAAGTGATTGAGAAGGTCGGCTCTACTTCCAAGATAGAATATACCAAACCTCTGCTCTTTATGACCTCCTTAGCTCTACCGGATTTGACCAGGGCTAAAGAAATCCTAGGTTGGATGCCCATGGTGACTTTTAATAACGGCCTAGACAAAACCATTGCCGATTTGCGCAACCAGAAGAGACGCAAGACCATGGATTACACCGAGCTAGCCTAGGGCTTGCAATTTACAATAATTCAGGCTAACATAGAGCAAAATATGAAAGTATTCTGTATTATTCCCGCTTACAATGAAGCTAGGAATATAGGCCAAGTAATATCAGCTGTCCAGCCCTATGTTGACCACGTCATAGTAGTGGATGATTGTTCCAGCGATCAGACAGCAACTGTAGCTAAACAAACCTTAGCTGTTGTTTTACAACACGCTCTTAATCGTAATCAAGGCGGGGCTTTAACCACTGGCACAGCCTATGTTCTGAGCCAAGCTGTAGCTGACCAGGATATTATTATTCACTTTGATGCTGACGGCCAAATGCGGGCTCAAGATATACCGACAGTCATTGCTCCTTTACTAGCTGGACAAGCTGACGTAGTCTTTGGCTCACGCTTTCTAGATCAAACAACTAAGATGCCTTGGTTTAAAAAGTATATTATTATGAATCTGGCTCGCTTGGTTAACAGATTAATGGGTGTGAAATTAACTGATCCTCAGAGTGGTTTTCGTGCCATGACTGTGGCTGTAGCTAAACAATTGCATTGGCAGGACGGTCGCAGTCATGCCAGTGAAATTCTAGTGGCCGTCCATCAAGCACACTACCGTATCACAGAAGTGCCCATCACTGTTTTGTATCATCGTTTTGGTCTCAACTTCGGTAGTGGTTTAAAAATTATTAAAGATATTTTCATTGGTAAACTAATAAAATAATATGGCTCAACAAATTTTAGCTCTCATCGTCGTCATCTTTTTCTTAACTAAGGTGGTTTGGCAATACCGACATAGGGAAATACAAAAAAATGAATTCACTTTCTGGCTTTTGTTTTGGCTTTTAGCCGCTATCGTCATCATCCTACTAAAACAAATTGACCAAGTGGTGGCCAATCTAGGCTTTTCTGGTTCTGGTATTCAGGTAGTCTTTTATCTAGGCGTCGTCCTGCTGTTCTATCTCCTAGGCCGTTTGCGTTTGCGTCTAGCTAAAATGGATCAAGATATTTCCAAGTTAGTGACCAAATTGGCCATTGAAGAAAATAGAGTTCAATCTAACAAAAAAGAAGTATGAAAATAGCTCACGTTGTTTGTACCTTCCCTCCTTACCAAGGAGGCATGGGCAACAGCGCCTACCATTTCGCTCAATATACTGCTAAATTGAAACATCAAGTGACTGTTTTGACTATTAACTATGGCCAGTCTCTGCAAAATTTTGATAATGGCCAGCTGGAAATTTTGCGCCTTAAATCTATTTTTAAATTAGGCAATGCTGGTATTCTTTTATCCTTGCTCTGGCGTTTGCCTAAATATGATGTCGTCCATCTCCACTATCCTTTCTATGGTTCAGCGGAAATAGTCGCTTTGGTTAAACTACTCTGGCCCAATCGCTTGCGCCTAGTCGTTCACTATCATATGGATAACCAAGGTGATGGTTGGAAGGGATTTATTTTTTACTTAGCTAGAAAATTCTTTTTGCCTTTGATACTGTCCTTAGCTGACGAAATAACCTGCGCTTCTCTGGATTATGTTAAACATTCCCAGGCTGGCAAATATTTTCGTCATCACCAACGCAAATTTAGCCAGGTGACCTTTGGCGTTAATATCCAAAAATTTCAACCGTTAATCACCAATCGAGATCTACGGGATGGCAATAATAGTAGAATGATTCTCTTTGTTGGTGGTTTAGACCGTCAGCATTATTTCAAGGGCGTGGATAATCTCTTGACTGCCTTTAGTCTTTTGTCTGACAAGTACCCGCAAACCAAATTAATGATTGTAGGTCAGGGAGACTTGGAAGAACACTACCATGAAACAGCCCGAGATTTAAAAATTAATGATCGGGTTATTTTCAAACATAATGTTGATAATCAGGAATTAGTTAGTTGCTATCAACAGGCTGATGTCTTAGCTCTACCATCCATTAATCAAAGCGAAGCCTTTGGTATTGTGCTTCTAGAAGCCATGGCCTGTGGCAAACCCGTCATTGCCTCTAACTTACCGGGGGTGAGGGGAGTTTTCAAAAATGGAGAACAAGGACTATTAATTAAGCCCAATGATATTGATGACTTAAAAGAAAAGCTGTCTAGGATTATTAGCAACGACAAACTAGCCCAACGTCTAGGCCAATCAGCTAGAGAATTGGTCGAAAAAAACTATACTTGGGAAAAGGCTGCTGACAAATTAAATATTATCTACTATCGGGCTAAAAATATACCCAAACCTTAATATGAAAATCTGTTTACTCAACAATATCTATCCGCCCTTTGATCGTGGCGGTGGCTCAGAACAAGTCACGGCCAATTTAGCTCAGGGTTTACAAGAGGCTGGTCATCAAGTAATTATCATTACTACGCGACCAGTTAATCAACCTAATCCGCAGAAAGCTAATCACTACTATCTAGCTTCCTACTTTCCTTTGCTCCATATTCTGTCTAAGCCGGCACGCTTAATTTGGCACGCTAGGGATATGTTTTGTCTTCTCAAGGCTTGGCGTGTTAGAAAAATTCTGCTGCAAGAAAAATGTGATCTGATTATTAGTAATAATCTAATGGGTTTGGGGCATTTAGTACCCAGACTGGCTCATACTGACCAACCCTGGGTGCACATTCTTCATGATGCTCAATTACTTCATCCTTCAGGTCTGCTGTATTGGGGACAGGAGCCAATAATTGATAGTCTACCAGCCCAACTATATCAAGCTTGGAACAGATATTGTTTTAAAAAAGTGGCTTTGATTATTTCGCCTTCACACTGGCTTTTACAATTACATCAAAGTAAAAAAATGTTTGGTTCAGCCAAAGTTATTCAACTATTTAATCCCTTCGATTTACCCAAGACTCTAGAACAACGTCAACCCTCAACCACTTTTAATTTCTTGTCAGTTGGGCAGATTGTTCAGCATAAAGGTATAGCTGTTTTGTTACGAGCTTGGTCAGAACTTAACCAACGCTTAGGTGACAAGCAAAGCCGAGTTAAATTAATTATCGTCGGTAGTGGTCCTTGGCTAGACCAAGCTAAGAGTTTAGCTAAAGATCAAACCAACATAGCCTGGCTCGGCAAATTACCGAATACTGAAATACAGACCATTATGCGACAGGCCCATTGTTTGCTAGTACCATCTTTAACCTATGAAAATTCACCCACCGTGGTCTTTGAAGCCTACCACAACAATCTACCCGTTATTGGTTCTAATCTAGGCGGTTTGCAGGAATTATTAACCGAGCAGGCTAGCTTCACAGCCAATGACACCATGGCTTTAAGCCACAAGATGTTGGCTGTCATGAGCCATTATTCTGATTGGCAAACTCAATTGCAAAAACAAAAGGAGAAAATTTTACCCCTCAAGCCTGAAGAATATTTAGACAGAATAATGGAGGAGGTATAATAAAACCTGATCGTTAGACAATCAGGTTTTTTGTTTATCTTTTGAGCTACCGTCTAGAATATTTTCAATCGTTAATCAAACCTAAAAATAGTAATCTGCTTCCCTAAGCTATAAGAACTGCTGGCTAGATTAACTGTGTCGGCCACGATCTTCTCATAGGGTTCCCAATAATCATTAACCACAAAATAAACCAGCTGAACTCCGGTCAGTTGTCTAACCGCCTCAATAGTCTCTAATTGCGGTTGGTTAATCATATCTAAATAATATTGGTACAGAGGAGCGCCTGTAGGAATAGAATAGAAAAGATGGCCAGCGTAATAGGTTTTGAAACCTAGGACACGCAAAGCTGCTGCCCCGACTTGCTGGTTAGCTAAGACAATATAGTCTTGGCCATTAGCATCTTGGTCAATCCATGACACAGCTTCTAAATCTACTAGAGCCGTAGCTGGGCCACGAGTCTTGTAATAGTCATCGTAGCGGGGATAGCTTAAATAGCAACTACCGGTAATAATGACAGCTAGAGCCAGATAGAGTGGCACTTTAACTATTTTGTCTTGAACATTCAGACGCTCTAACAACCAATGTCCAGTCTGCCAGACAAAGGGCAGGGCAATAATCAAAGCCGTAAATAGCAAACGCTGAGTATAATAATCACGATCATAATTGATGAGGAAATTAAAAGGCAAGAGACTACTTAAACTCCAAGCTAACAAACCGGCCACAGCCATTAAACCATAGGTGAAATAGAGCCGACTCTGGACTTGGCGCCAAATAATAGCTAGACCCGCCAGAATTAAAACAATAATTAACAGCCAATAATTATTCTGCAACAACTGAACTAGATTCAGCCACAGGCTATGTAAATTAGGCAAACTGAATAATGGCCAATCAACTTGGCGCCAAACAGCCGTAGGATCATTAACTGGTTGGGTCACGGCTTGATTTTTGTTGAGATAGTAAAAAATAGCTGGTAAGCTAACTGCTTGTAAGAATAGTAAAATACTTAGACCTTCTTTTTTAAATCTATGATTATTGGCTTGCCAATGTAGAGCCACTACCAATAATAAAGCTGGGATGCCAGCAATAGGCTGGGCAACTAAAGCAGCTAACGCTAAAATGTAAAGTACCACAAAATCTCTGTTCTCTTGAGCTACCAAACCGAGAAGAACAATAATGATCAACCAGAAATAACCCAGACCCTGAGGCGTGGTCATGATAAACCAGCTCAGAGGTAAAATTAAACTAGCTAAAATTATTAATTGAGCTAAGCGTTTGTCAAACCGAATTTGTTTAAAAACATGGTAAGCAGTTAAAGGCAAAAATATGCTAGCTAAAACTGGTAAGAAAAATTTGTCTAAACCAATCAAGGGCAGGGCAGTTAATTTATGAACCATCACTTCTAAGGCATACTGGCCAACATAATAGAAAGTCTTGGGCAGAACAGCTCCATGTTCACTAATATAACTAATAGCTGCCTGATGGACAAAGGGATCAAAGCCATAGCCCACAGCGTAAACTACTACGGCTACGGACAGGGTTAAGCTATAATGGAGGATTAAAAATAAGGCATTACTTTTTTGCTGATAGATTAACCAGAACAAAATAATTGTTAATAAACCATAGATAATAAGAAAATTATAATTCACTACCTGCCAAGGCGAATTAATGGACAGAGAAGTACGGGCCGAGATTAACATTAGCCAAGCTGTTAGATAAAAGAAAATATAGGCCAACTGGCCTAGCTGAAAATTAAAATTAATTTTAAAATCTTGTTTGGTAATAGCCGACAAAATTTGGTAATGATTCGCCAGCCACAAAACCACTAAGCTACCAACCAAAGACAAAAGGGCAATGAAGAAATTCAGTTCCCAAACTAAATATAAACCAGAACCCAACAAACTGAAGCTGGCTAGCCATAATAAAATATAAAGTAATAGAGGGTGAATTCTTCTCATAATTATTAATTGCTAATTAATTCCAAGCGATACAAGGTGTAATCCTTGTCTACAACATAGCTTGGCTCCATCTGCCAGCCTAGGTTTTGCAAGCGCAGTTTAACTTGCTGATACATATCAGGGTTGATGCGTGATAAATAGTAAAGGGGACGTTCTGCATTAATCTTTTTCAATGGTTCAAAAATACTGTAATCACCATTAAACATAATAACCGAATAGTAGGGAAAGAGGATCTTGTCTTCGCGATCATTGATAATAACCGCCTGAGGCTCAACTAAGCCTTTGATAACGGCAAATTGCTGGTAGTAGTCATTAATTACCGTACGTTGATCTAACAAACCATCACCCTTGGCGAAATAGGCCAGACGAACAGAGAAAAATATGAGGGGCAATAACACAAGGACTAAGAGTAGATAACGTTGCCAATTTTTTTTCAATAAATTAGCTAGACTATCTAACAAGTAGGCAATACCGGGTAAGAGCAGGACTGACAAGGGCAACCAATAGCGGACATAGGAAATACCAATGGTATTTAGTTTCAACATCAGTTTGTCATCAAACTGCCAACTGCCATAATAGATTACCAACCACAAACCAACTAAAATAGTTACTAACCAATAAACCAACTGTTGCTTGGGCCAAAACTTAAAAGGTTGGCGTCCTGTAGTCCATTTCACAACAAACCACAAACAGCCAACGACAAATAAGCTGAAGTAGGGCCAGAGAAGTTTAATAAAATAATCATTAAAGCTCTGACCAATGGCTGTCCAAGACAAACCAAAGGGAGCCACAATCAATTTGATGTAAGCTATCAGACCTTGGGCAGCGTCAATCAGAAAAGCTGTCGGCAAACGTTGCCAGATAGTAGAGGGATCAGGCAGGGCTAAATTAAAATAACCTAAATAAAAAGGATTGCCGTAAAGTAATTGATTAGCCAAAAGTAAAAGACTGGCTGGTAGTAATAGAGCTAAAACAAAACGTAGAATCTGTGGCCACTTGATCTCTGACCAGTAAAACAAAGCGGGAATAACAATTAAAGCACCTAGCCACACAAATTCAATGGGACGGCTGACTATAGCTAAACCGCAGAGCAAACCAGACAACCAAGCTGGAGCGGAACGCTGGCTAGTAATTTGCAAAGAAAAATGAACAGCAAAAATAATCAAACTTAAAAACAAAACATTAGGCAACATTGGTAATTGGGCATAATAGAGCCAAGAGGGTAGAGTAGCTAAGAGAATGGCCGCTAGCCAACCAATACGCTGATTAAAAAGACGGGAAACAATTAAATAAAAACAATAGACGGCTAAGACAGCTAACAGACCGGATAAAATTAAAACACCATAGGTGGTAAGAACACGACCCAGAGGACCATAAACAAATAACAAACCCAAAAAACCCATAGGCACCATTTGGTCATTGTGAATATTAACACTACGCGGATGCACAATATTATCTAAAGCTTGATTGAGCGGTTCATCATAGGTAAAGGTACCATGTTTAATAAATTGATCAACAAATAAAAAATTGGACATGCTGTCTGGCCAGCTGTCGATATAGTGTCCGTTATTGGCCCGCATCTGGGGCCAAGTAATAGTCAATATCGGCCAGAGATAAACCAGTAGTAAAAGTCCCAACAGGCCGATAATGATCTTGTTTTTATATTGCTTCATATGGCTATTATAGCATAAGTCAGACTAATCTAAAAAAGGTAGAAGCGCAATACTGTTGCAGAATATTAGGCAAAAATAGCTTATATTAAACTAAAAAATGACATATTTGTCAATATCCAGTCCAGGTAGCTAGGGGCTTGACAATTACAAGTGTTTTATGCTAAGGTAAACCATTATTTAAATTCAATATATTAAACAATAGAGTTATGAAAAAAATTATTTTACTCGTTGCTGTCTTGGGTTTGCTAGTGATTAACTTTACTGATTCCAGTGTAGCTAAAACTAAATCATATTACAGTGGCGACGCCATTAATTACGAAGGCCAAGTTATAATTGCCAGCACTAATACTGGTAAGTTAGAATTGTTTGCTTTAGACAAGACCACTCTTAATTTAGTAGCCACTGTCCAAGCTGACGACAGCAAATATAATGTTTTCTATGATGTTATGTTTGATGAGCAATGGGACAGACTTTATGTCTATGTCACCAGTGGTCGTTATTTATACAAATACGATGCTACTGATTTTAAAAATATTACTTTAATCAACAAGGTCAAAGATAATTCTTGGGACTGGTTTGGTGATATTGACAAGGTGGAAGGTCAGATTGTTACTAAGGGCACTAAGTTTGTTAAGTTTTGGGATGCGGATTTAAATGTTGTTAATGCCTATGCTTTAGTCAACCCCAACAATCCTTACAATATTGTCTTTGGCTATTACAATAACAACTATGCTTACAATATTGCTGACAACAAATTAGATTTCTATGATCGCACTGCTAGAAAAGTCACTCGGACTGTTGAATTAAAATACAACCAAGCTACCGGTAATCATCGTCTTCATCCCGATGCTTTGAATGACATGATCTATGTAGTTGATGATGAAGCCTTGAAAAAGTTCAGCCATGTTGGCGGTTTTTACAAATCTTTGCCTAATGAATCAGGTTTTGGTTATGATGTTATTTATTCCACTGATGGTTTGAATATTTATTTCTCCAATGGTGCCGGCGTGCAAAAGGTAAGCAAGGGTAATTTCACTGCCGTGTCTCGTTTTGATAATGTCAGCCTCAAAATAGATCAGGCTTGGGCCATGGGTCTAGTTAGGGTGATGGACAAGGATTGGCAAGAGCTAGTAGTGGTCTTTAATAATTCCAATATTGTAGTTTTAGACCAAAACCTACAGGTTGTGGCTAAGGTTTTGGCTACTACCCAGGATGATTCAGCTCAGAGCACTGAAAAATTATGGTTGAATCTTGATAAATGGGAAGTTCAAGCTAATGACCTAATTACTGTCTATGGCGGTGGTTTTGCTCCTGGTGAAGATTTAACTCTGACCCTAGATCGCAACACCATGAAGGCTAAGGCTGATAGCCAAGGCAGATTCCAAACTGAGATCAGAGTACCTTTGGTACAAATTAAAGACGGAGCTACAGAATTCAGAACTGATATTAAAGTAGTTGGCCAATTATCAGGCGCTCATTACAGTATTGGTGTGATAATTAAGAAATAATTCAATTGATTAGTGATAATCTATAATTTATTAAATAATATGAAAATCGCCTTCATCGGACAAAAAGGCATACCCAGTATCGGCGGTGGCGTAGAACGCTATGTCGAAGACCTAGCTACTAGAGTAGCTAGTCTTGGTCATGAGGTTATCGTTTACACTCGCCCCCACTATACACCCAAGAGCTTGCGAGAATTGGCTGGCGTGAAATTAATTTCTCTGCCCACTTTGCATACCAAGCACTTAGATGCTATTTCCCATACTGTCCTAGCTTGTTTAGATGTTGTTTTCAGAAAAGTTGATGTCGTGCATTTTCAAGCCATTGGCCCCAGTCTAATCTGCTGGTTGCCTAAATTGCTAAATCCTAGAATTAAGATCGTGTCCACTCTACAGAGTCGCGACTATGAACATCAAAAATGGGGTAAGTTTGCCCAATTCATGTTGCGCTTAGGTGAATGGATAATGTGTAAATTTTCAGACGAAGTCTTAGTGGTTACTCGACCAATGAAGAGTTATGTCCAGAACAAATATGGTATTGATGCTTATTTTATCCCTAACGGTTCTAACCTCTATCAAAAAGAAGGTAGCGACCTAATTAAACAATGGGGTTTGGAACGTGATTCCTACATTGCCTATATCGGCCGTCTAATTAGACACAAAGGCGTTAGTTATTTAATTGACGCTTACCAACAAATGTCTACTGACAAGAAATTAGTCATTGTTGGCGGTGGCGCTTTTACTGATGACTATATTATTGAACTGCAGGCCAAAGCTGGTCATAATCCTAATATTATCTTTACCGGCAACCAGACCGGCACTACTCTAGCCCAGCTCTATGACAATGCGGCTGTCTTTGTCCAACCCAGCGAATCTGAAGGCTTGAGCTTAGCTTTACTAGAAGCCATGGGTCGCGCTAAATGTGTTCTAGTTTCCAATATTCTAGAGAATGCTGAAGCAATAGCTGAAGCCGGCTTTACTTTTGAAAATCGTAATATCTATGATTTGGCTAGTAAACTGCAGGTTATCACTGAGAATCCCCAATTAGCTCAAGCCAAGGGCCAAGTAGCTCAACAGCGTATTACCCAACACTATAACTGGGATCATATTGCTAAAAAAATGGTTGCTGTCTATAATAAAACCAATGAAGAAGTTCATAGAAAATCAGTCCTAGCTTATATCAAAAACATAATTAAGGCTTAATCGCCTGAGGCCAGACCTACTGGGTCTAGCCCTAGTTGATTAATTCAGATAGAAAATTGAAAATAGAATAATAAATTGTATAACTAAAAAAGGAGTAATGTAATGAAACAGTTAAATATAATACTGTTGTCTGTTTTGTTAGTCTTGGGCTTTATGTCCTGCGGCGACCAAAGCAATCCCTCTGGCTTGCCAGAAACCACTAATACCTTAGGTATTAGGTCTGATAGTTCTCAGCCAATTAGTGCTGAAAAATGGCTTTATCACTGGACCATACCGGTCTACAATGCTACGGTTATTACTAAAATTGGTTGGCAATTTAAGGGCGATCCCTACAATATCCATCCGTTAATCAGTAGTCAAGATAATAATTATCATTTGGCTATTGAATTGTTCAACGGCCTCTATTATCTGGACTTTGGTGTCTACACCATAGACAAAACTACCGGTAATATTACTTGGGACTACAAAACCTCAGAATGGTTTAATAATCCCAACAATCCCTATCGGGTAGTAGTCGACGGTGAAGTCTTTTTTGCCTTTAGCGCAGTTAATGGCTCAGTTTTCCCCATTCCAATTACTGAAGTGCCTAAATTACAGGCCATCATTAAAACGAATAAGGCAACGGCTAGAATTAATGAATATATTAATTTTGACGGTTCTGAATCAACCATCAGTGATCCTAATCAAGCATATATCAGTAACTATAGCTGGGATTTCGGCGATGGCGCTGTCAAAGCTGGAGAAACCATGGAATATGCTTACAAACAGGCCGGTACCTACCAAGTTAAACTAACTGTGACGGCTACTGACCGCCAAGGTCAGACACAAACGGCTGTAGCGGAAAAGGAAATAGTTATTACTATGCCTGACTTACCAGTAATTGGTGAGTTAATTTATGCTGATGATTTGATACGTGTTAGTTACAGTGAAGAAGCAGATGGTGTTTACATTTATCTCTTTGCTGACTTGTTAGCTACTGAAGGACCTCAAGACAGCCCATTTTTCTCTGGCAATCTGGCTGGTGAGAATGACAAATGGGTTCTAATAGATGCCAAGTTTATGGATAGAAATAATCGTTGGGCCTATGTCAAACATAGGTTTTACGGTAATCAAAAATTCAGATTCAATTACGCCGCCAATTACACTGGGTATTATTACCGCGCTGATAATAATTGGCTAGTCATTGACGGCGCTAATTGGAATCATATTCCTAGAGTGCATCCACCGAGCTTTAATGGTGATCATTTATCAATCTGGGTGATAAATAACCATATAGAAGCCGTCGGGTTCTAATAATAATTAGATTTGTTCTTTCTAAATCTAACCTCAACATTATTTAATATGATGTTGAGGTTATTTTTTTTATCACTAAGATATTTACAAAACAACAGGGTGATGCTAAAGTGGAGTCATGATCCTACATATTGATACTACCCAATTAGACCAGCTTAGTCTGTCTTTGCAGGACAATGATCAGACTATCGCTGAGCAACATTTGCCTGTCCATTACAATCAGGCTGAGTTATTATTGCCGGAGATTGATAAGCTGTTGCAGGGAGCCAACCAACAGCTAACTGCTGTTAAAAAGGTTGTAGTTCAGAATGGCACTGGTAGCTTTACTTCTTTACGTATTGGCATTGCCACAGCCAATGCCTTGGCCTATGCTTTGGATATTGAAGTAGAGGATGACCAAGGTAACAAACTGCTAGCTAACAACATGCAAATCGTGGAACCGAGGTATGATCGAGAGCCTAATATCACTATGAAGAAATAATACTACTAATATTGCGTAATTTATTTAATAATATTTATACCTTAACAGGGTCTTTTTTATTATTATTCTTTGTTCTTGACAAAATTTTATGCTGTGGTATAATTTTACCACAAGCTAATAAACGATAATTTAAAACATTATGAATAAAAATTTAAAACAATTTGGGGAAATGATGAAAGCTCTAAGAATTAATAGTCAAATGGGCATTAGAGAGGTTTGTAAATTAACCGGTTATGATCCAAGCAACTGGAGTAAGATTGAAAGGGGATTAATTTCGCCACCAGCTGACAGAAAAGTGCTGGCTAACTGGGGTAAAATATTAAAAGTTAAAAAAGATGACTTAAATCAATTTATTGATGAAGCTCAAATCGCTCAAGGCATTATACCTGATGATATGATAGACAAAAGAGAAATGTTGGAATTAATGCCGGCTTTTTTTAGAACAGTAAGAAATCGTAAACCATCTAAAGAAGAAATTGACCGTCTAATTAAATTAATAAAAAGCGCTTAATTATATGGATTATTCTGCATTTAAAGTGCCCTACCTTGCGGAAAATCAAATTAAACAGCAAGCGGATTTGATCAGAAATAAATACTGGGACAAGACCATACCGGTTGATATAGAAAAGATTATTGAAATAAATCTTGGGTTATCTGTAATTCCATTGCCCGGATTGCATAAAAATTTCGGTTTTGACGCTTTTATTTCTTCGGATTGGAGTTATGTTTATGTTGATAATGATAGATATTTTGATGACACTCATTATAAACGAGTGAGATTTTCTCTAGCCCATGAATTGGGACATTTAATCTTACACCAAAATATCTATCAATCACTACAAATTAATAGTGTTGAAGATTATTATAGGTTTTACGATTCCGTGCCCAAAGATCAGTATTCTTATTTAGAAACTCAAGCGAATAAATTTGCCGGTTATTTTTTAGTCCCTAGAAATATATTACAAGTAGAGTTTGCTAAATTAAAAATGATAAAAAGCAATATGTTAATTAAAGCCGGCCTAAAGGATGTAGATGATCATGTTTTAATTGATTATATGGTTGATGATTTAGCTGAAATATTTAATATTTCCAGTCATGCCATGCAAATATGTGTGGATAATTTGGATAAATGAATAATTAGCTGTGGATAAATAAAACAAGGCTGTGGACTACTGCAAGGGCAGTAGTTTTTTGTTTTATTTTCTTTTTATTTTAGCCAAAAAATAGACTGGACAATTGTTGACCTGTGGTGTTTTGTGGGGTATAATATAAGCAGAGTGGGGACAGGTGGGGAGAAGAGGTGAATTTAAAGATTTCTATTATATGTTTATTGGTGAATATCAACATAGCTTGGACGACAAAGGCCGCCTGGCCATACCCTATAAATTCAGGGCGCTTTTAAAAAAGGGCTGTATTATTGCCAAGGGTTTGGATGGCTGTTTATTTCTCTATACCAAAACGGAATGGCAGAGCCTAGCTCAGGAATTAGCCAAGCGCACTTTTAATCGAGCTAATAACCGCACCATCTCTAGATATTTTCTGGCCAGCGCCACAGATTTGAAATTTGATACACAGGGACGAGTGACTATTTCTAATTATTTAAGAAAGTTTGCCAATTTAAAAAAGACTGTGATCATTGTCGGCTTGTATGACCGTTTGGAAATCTGGGATGAAATGGCTTGGAACAAATATAAAGCACAGACTGAAAAACAAACCGAAACCATTGCCGAGACCCTTGATCATTTAAATAATCAGTAATATGACCTACCAACACACACCAGTTTTGCTTAAGGAGGTCGTAGAGCATTTACAACCACAAAAGGGACAAACCTATATCGATGGCACTCTGGGTGGCGGTGGCTATACCTTGGCCCTAGCCCAGGCAGTTGGCAAAAAGGGTAAAGTAATCAGTATTGATTTAGATCAGCAAGCCCTAGACCATGCAGAGGCACTTATTAAGGAGCATGGTCTAGGCAATATTACTTTAGTTCATGATAATTTTGCTAATCTAACTACCATTGCCCAAGAATTAGGATTGAAACAGGTAGCGGGCATTGTGTTGGACCTAGGCTTATCTTCAGCCCAGTTGGCTGATACTAATCGAGGCTTTGCCTTTCAGAAAGATGGCCCTTTGGATATGGCCTTTGGCCCCAGCTTCATCAGTACCACTAATATAGTCAACAGATATCAGGCTGACAAAATACAAGAGATTATTAAAAACTATGGAGAAGAGCGCTACGCTAGAAGCATTGCCCACAAAATAGTGGAGCAGAGAAAATTAAGTCCTATCACCACCACTGGCCAATTAGTTGATATTATTG